>Ga0180215_1004254_pt1 | contig 12839 bp, 12 predicted proteins | sample eDN3rd37CBELigBY_FD_128871 | JGI IMG/M metagenome (GOLD analysis project Ga0180215, IMG submission 128871) | Enriched backyard soil microbial communities from Emeryville, California, USA - eDNA 3rd pass 37_C BE-Lig BY (version 2) (version 2) | ecosystem: Environmental > Terrestrial > Soil >...
CCGTGGAGCGATTGACAGATCGGCACCGAACAGTAACGGCCGAACGGTGAGGAACAGGTGTTTCGATCCGGGCAGTTCTGGCAACATCACCCACATGGTGGGCTCGTCGCAGGTTTCGCTGTTCGCTGCCGAGGGAACAGAGGGCGGCGGCGCCGCTCTCGACCAGGTGATCGGATTGTCGGCCGTCGCGACGGTCATCACGGCCGCGCTGCTGTGGATCGGCTACCTGCACCGGCAACGACGCATCACGTGGCTGAACACCTTCGCCGAATACCTCGGTCGCAAGTTCCACCGCCCGCCGTGGGTGGCGCTTCAGATCTTCCTGTTCACCTCGACCATCATCTGCGCGCTGTTCGGCTTCATCTGGGACGTGAGCCTGCACATCGGTCAAGGCCGCGACGAGGGACCGCTGGCCAACCCCGCGCACTACTTCATCCTGGTCGGACTGTTCCTGCTGTTCATCGCCGGTGTCATGGCGATGGTGCTGCCCTGCGAGAAGCCGGGTCCGGCGGCGGTCCGGATCACCCGCACCTGGTACGCCCCCGTCGGCGGCGTTCTCATGGCGCTGTGCGGCCTGTACGCGCTGATCGGCTTCCCGCTCGACGACATCTGGCACCGCATCTTCGGCCAAGACGTGACGCTCTGGGGTCCAACACATCTGATGCTCATCGGCGGCGCCGGGTTGTCGTTGATCGCCGTGCTGCTGCTCGAGCACGAGGGCCGGGTGGCCATGGCAGGCAACAGCAGCCCGGGCGACATCAGGGACGACACCAGGTTCAACACCTTCCTGCGGTACCTGTCGTTCGGCGGCCTGTTCATCGGGCTGTCGGTGTTCCAGATCGAATACGACTTCGGTGTCGAACAGTTCCGCCTGGTGCTGCAGCCCATGATGATCGCGGGTGCGGCCGCGCTGGCGGCCGTCGCGGCACGCCTGGTGCTCGGGCCCGGTGCGGCGCTGATCGCCGCGGTGCTCGCGATCGTCCTGCGCGGTGCGGTGTCGCTGGCCGTCGGCCCGGTGCTGGGCGCCCCGCACAGCTGGTGGGCGCTGTACCTGGGCCCGGCGCTCGTGGTCGAGTTGGTGGCCCTGACACCGCTTGTCAAGCGGCCCTTGGTCTTCGGCGCGGTCAGCGGCCTCGCGGTCGCGACCGTGGGTCTGTGGCTGGAGTCGCTGTGGATCGGCGCCGTGTACACCTATCCGTGGCCGACGAGCATGTGGGGCGAGGCGCTGGCCATGTCGATCCCCGTCGCGGTCGGCATGGGTCTGTGCGGTGCGCTGCTGGCCCTGGTGCTCACCAGCAGTCGGCTGCCGCGCCCCGCCGTCGGCATCTCGATCGTGGTGGCCACCGTGTTGGCGATCGGCGGCGCGGTGGCCAACGGCCTTCGCATCGAGGTTCCCGAGAACGCCACCGCCACAATCGCACTCACCGACGCCGCGGGCACGGGTGAGCAGCGCATGGTCGACGCCGATGTGCGGATCACCCCGGCCGACCTCATCAGCGACGATCCCGAGTGGGTGTCGCTCCTGTCCTGGCAGGGCGGCCTGGACAATCAGCGCGGCCTGCTGGTGAACCATCTCGAACGAGTCGGCCCCGGCCACTACCGCACCACGCAGCCAATGCCGGTGTCGGGCTCGTGGAAGACGCTGCTGCGTGTACAGGACGGCACCACCATGGCGGGTGTTCCGATCTACCTGCCCGCCGATCCGGGTATCGGCGCCGAGGAGCAGCCCGCCGAGGCCGTCAGCACGCGGGAGTTCGTGCCGGAGATCACGATCCTGCAGCGCGAGCGCAACCTCGATCACCCGTCGTGGTTGTTCGGCGCGGCTTCGCTCGTGGTCCTGGTGTGCACGTTGCTCCTGATCGCCGCGTTGACGTGGGGTGCGGGCCGGGTCAACGCGCGAGAGCTGGCAGCAGGCAGCACCACCGACGAGAACCGACCGGTTCAGCCTCAGACATGACCGCCGAGATCATCACCTATCAGGCCGACCATCCGTTGCTGCTGGCGGTTCCCGCGTTCGCGCCGGCAATCGTGGTGGCAGGTGTGGTTGCCTACATCGCGATACGCGACCGGCGCCGTAAAGACCCACCGAAGGATCAGCCGGCCGGGACGAGAGACAGGGTTCACAGTGAACGCGGGGGCGTTGCAAGCGAAGATGATTCACCGTGATGAACCGTAAACGCAGCCTTGTCGTTGTGGCGACCGCATTGACCCTGGTGACCGCGGCATGTGGCTCGGGCGGCTCCGACGGTGGCGGGGAACAGACCTCCGCGGCGCCCGCGAGCCCCTCCGAGTTGACCGTCAGCCCGTCGGACATGACCGATCAGCAGCAGGCCCCCAGCCGGCTGGTGATCGACGTGACGATCAAGGGCGGTGAGGTGACGCCCACCAACGAGCAGTTGCAGGGCAAGGTGGGTGACCCGATCGTGGTGCGGGTCAACAGCGACGCCGCCGACGAACTGCATGTGCACTCCAACCCCGAGCACAACTTCCCCATCGAACCGCGCAGCGGCCAGCAGTTCCAGTTCACCGTCGACGTGCCGGGCACCGTCGACATCGAACTGCACCAGTTGAACCGCGTGATCGCCAGCGTGCAAGTGCAGCAGTGACTTCGGACCGAACCGCGCTGCTGGCCCACGGCTTGGGCGGTTCGACCGACCTTCCGATCCCGTACACCTACGCGTTGCTCGGTGCGGCGTGGACGTTGACGTTCACGTTCGCCGTGGTGGCATTCGCGTGGCGTAGGCCGAGGTTCGACCCCGACAAACCGGGGCATCCGCTGCCCGAGTGGGTGACCACCTTCGTGGACTCCCCCGTCACCCGGTGGGGCGTCGGCCTGCTCGCGCTGGTGCTCACCGGGTGGGTCGGCGCCCTGTCGTTCACGGGACCCCAGGACGCGTCGAACCCGCTGCCCGGGGTGTTCTACGTACTGCTGTGGGTGGGCCTGGTCGCGGTGTCGCTGCTGATCGGTCCGGTCTGGCGGTTGATCTCGCCGGTGCGGACGCTGATCCGGCTGATCCCCGCGACGACAGGGCGCCTGCGGTATCCGGCGCGGCTGGGTTACGGCCCGCCGCAGCCGGACTGTTCGCGTTCGTGTGGCTGGAGCTCGCCAGCGCCGACCCGGGATCTCTTGCCGCCATTCGCAACTGGCTGCTCATCTACCTCGCGGTGACACTGGCCGGTGCACTGTGCTGCGGCCAGGGGTGGCTTTCGAACGCCGATCCGTTCGAGGTCTACAGCACGGCCGCGTCGAAGCTGTCGCCACTGCGCAGGCACGCCGGGCGCATCGTGGTCGGCAACCCGTTCGACCACCTGCAGTCGCTGCCCGTGCGTCCCGGGGTCGTGGCGGTTCTCGCGGTGCTGCTCGGTTCGACGGCGTTCGACAGCTTCTCGGCGATGCCGGTGTGGCGCAACTTCGTCGACGACAACTCGGGTTCGGCGGCGGGCGCGACGTTGATCCGCACCGCCGGCCTTGCGGTGTTCGTCGCGACCGTGGCGCTCACCTTCTGGGCCGCGGCCCGCGCGACCGGCGGCGTGGACCGGCAGCAACGTCGTGAACTCCCCGGGCAGATGGCGCACTCGTTGATCCCGATCGTCGTCGGCTACGTCTTCGCGCACTACCTGACCTACCTCGTCGAGCGCGGCCAGCAGACCATCTTCCTGCTGTTCGGGATGCACGACGCCCAGGTCAGCTACATCCTGTCGATGCATCCGGCGGTGCTGTCGTCGCTCAAGGTCGGGTTCGTACTGGCGGGCCATGTCGCAGGCGTGATCGCCGCGCACGACCGGGCACTGCGACTGCTGCCTGCGCGCCACCGGCTCACCGGGCAGCTCGCGATGATGCTCGTGATGGTCGGCTACACCTTCACCGGCCTGTACCTGCTGTTCGGCGGTTAGAGACCGGCGGCGGTCAGCAGCGCCTCGGCCGCCGCGCGTCCCACGTCGCCGCGGCGCGCGTCGTTGAACACCATGGAACGGCTCGCGACCCCGTCGGTGAGGATCGCGAGCTGCTCGGCCAGCCCCTGCGGGTCGTCGGCGCCCAGTTCGGTGAGCAACTCGGCGATACGAAGGGTGAAGGCCTGCTTGCGTTCCCGCGTATAGGCGTGCGCGGGACTGTCAGGGTCGGGGAACTCGGTGGCCGCGGCGACGAACGGGCATCCGCGCACCGGGCCGTCACCGCGCGTCGGCACCGTGAACATCGCCAGGATGCGTTCGCGGGCAGGCACATCGGCGTCGTACAGCGCGCTCTCGACCGTGAGACCGGACCGGTAGACGTACTGCAGGAACTCCACCACCAGGTCGTCCTTGGTCGGGAAGTGCGCGTACAGCGTGCGTTTGGAGACCGGCGCCTTGGCGGCGATCTGCTCCATGGTGGTCGCGGTGATGCCCTGCGCCTCGAACAACGCGGCGGCCGCGGCGACGATGCGTTCCCGGCCTCCACGACCGCGCGGTTTGGTCACGCCGCCAAGTATACGTTCACGTTTACATCCGAGAAGAACCCGCTATCGTCGCTGAGGTAAACGCAAACGTGTACTTGAGAGGTGTCCACATGTCCGTGCCCACCCTGCCCACCGGGCCCACTGTCGACCTGGCCCAAGCCGCCGAACGGCTGATCAAGGGCCGCCGCGCCGTCCGCGCGTTCCGGCCCGACGAGGTGCCCGAGGAGACCATGCGCGCGGTGTTCGAACTCGCGGGCCACGCGCCGTCGAACTCCAACACACAGCCGTGGCACGTCGAGGTGGTCAGCGGCGCGGCGCGCGACCGCCTCGCCGAGGCACTGGTCACCGCGCACGCCGAGGAGCGCGTCACGGTGGATTTCCCGTACCGCGAGGGGCTCTTCCACGGCGTTCTGCAGGAGCGGCGCGCCGATTTCGGCTCCCGCCTGTACGCGGCGCTGGGCATCGCGCGCGACCAAACCGATCTGCTGCAGGGCTACAACACCGAGAGCCTGCGGTTCTACGGCGCACCGCACGTCGCGATGTTGTTCGCGCCCAACAACACCGAAGCACGCATCGCGGGCGACATGGGGATCTACGCGCAGACGCTGATGCTCGCCATGACCGCGCACGGCATCGCGTCGTGCCCGCAGGCGCTGTTGAGCTTCTACGCCGACACCGTGCGCGCCGAACTCGGAGTCGAGAACCGAAAATTGCTGATGGGCATCTCGTTCGGCTATGCCGACGACACCGCGGCCGTCAACGGCGTCCGCATCCCGCGTGCAGGCCTGTCGGAGACCACCCGCTTTTCCCGCTGACCCGTTACCGTCGAGGCATGCGTGCACTGATTGTCGTCGACGTCCAGAACGATTTCTGTGAGGGCGGTTCGCTGGCGGTCACCGGTGGTGCGGCAGTGGCCCGCGGGATCACCGAACTGCTGGCCGGTGATCATGGTTACGACCATGTGGTCGCCACAATGGATTTCCACATCGACCCGGGTGAGCACTTCTCGGACACACCCGACTACCAGGTGTCGTGGCCGCGCCACTGCGTGGCCGACACCCCGGGCGCCGAGTTCCACCCGGAGTTCGATGCAGGTGCGGTGGAGGTGGTGTTCCGCAAGGGCCACTACTCGGCGGCCTACAGCGGCTTCGAGGGCACCGACGAATCGGGGACGACGCTGGCCGACTGGCTGCGCGAGCGGGATGTCGACGCGGTCGACGTCGTCGGCATCGCCACCGACTACTGCGTGGCCGCCACGGCCGCCGACGCCGCGGGCGCCGGTTTCGCCACCCGCGTGCTCACGCGGCTGACGGCCGGGGTCGCGCCCGAGAGCACGACGGCGGCGGTCGACCAATTGCGTTCTGCCGGAGTGACGATCAGCTGACCCGCGGGTGATGATTGCAACACCAGCAATAGGTTTAACCTGCGGAAATCGTTGATCCGCCAGCTCACCGGCGGCCGATGCGTACCGTGGCGCGCCCACCCGGGTCCGGCGGACGACGACCCGTCGTCATTGTCCGACGCACTCACGCCGATCACCGTAAGGTCGAATCGTGGACCCAAGAGTTACCGAAACCGGTTTGGAGATCTGGCGAGGCAAGGCATACCCGTTGGGCGCCACCTACGACGGCTCGGGCACCAACTTCGCGTTGTTCAGCGAGGTCGCCGAGCGCGTCGAGTTGTGCCTGTTCGACGACGACGGCGACGGCGGCCTGCGCGAAACCCGCATCACGCTGCCCGAGGTCGACGGCTTCGTGTGGCACGGCTTCATCCCCAACATCGAACCGGGCCAGCGCTACGGCTACCGCGTACACGGGCCGTACGATCCGGCCGCGGGCCACCGGTGCAATCCCAACAAGCTGGTACTGGACCCGTACGCCAAGGCCATCGACGGTCAGTTCGACTGGGGTCAGCCGCTGTTCTCGTACAACTTCGGCGACCCGGACAGCCGCAACGACGACGATTCGGCGCCCAACATGCCGAAGTCCGTGGTGATCAACCCGTACTTCGACTGGGGCGTGGACCGTCCGCCGAGCCACGACTACGCCGACACCGTGATCTACGAGGCCCACGTCAAGGGCCTGACCCAGACGCATCCCGACATCCCGGACAACATCCGTGGCACGTACGCCGCGGTCGCGCACCCGGCCATCGTCGAACATCTGCAGAACCTGGGGATCAACGCGATCGAGTTGATGCCGGTGCACCACTTCGCCAACGATTCGACGCTCATCGACAAGGGTCTGTCGAACTACTGGGGCTACAACACGATCGGATTCCTCGCGCCGGATTCGAAGTACAGCTCGAGCCCCAACCCGGGCGGGCAGGTGCAGGAATTCAAGGCGATGGTCCGCACGCTGCACGAGGCAGGCATCGAGGTGATCCTCGACGTGGTCTACAACCACACCGCCGAAGGCAACCACATGGGCCCGACGCTGTCCTTCCGCGGCATCGACAACGCGGCGTACTACCGCCTCGTCGACGACGACAAGCGGTACTACATGGACTACACCGGCACGGGCAACAGCCTCAACGTCGGTCATCCGCACGCGTTGCAGCTGATCATGGATTCGTTGCGCTACTGGGTGATCGAGATGCACGTCGACGGTTTCCGCTTCGACCTGGCCTCGACGCTGGCCCGTGAGTTCTACGACGTCGACCGCCTGGCGACGTTCTTCGAACTGGTGCAACAGGATCCGGTGGTCAGCCAGGTCAAGCTGATCGCCGAGCCGTGGGACGTCGGCCCGGGCGGATACCAGGTGGGCAACTTCCCGCCGCTGTGGACCGAGTGGAACGGCAAGTACCGCGACACCGTGCGCGACTACTGGCGCGGCGAGCCGGCAACGCTCGACGAGTTCGCCTCCCGGATCACCGGTTCGGCCGATCTGTACGAGCAGACCGGCAGGCGCCCGTTCGCGTCGATCAACTTCGTCATCGCCCACGACGGCTTCACGCTGCGGGACCTGGTGTCCTACAACGAGAAACACAACGAGGCCAACGGCGAGGACAACAACGACGGCGAGAGCCACAACCGGTCGTGGAACTGCGGAGCCGAGGGTCCGACCGATGATCCGGAGGTCAACGCCCTGCGGTCGCGTCAGCAACGCAACTTCATCACGACTCTTCTGCTCTCCCAAGGTGTTCCGATGCTCGCCCACGGCGACGAACTCGGCCGTACGCAGCAGGGCAACAACAACGTCTACTGCCAGGACAGTGAGCTGTCCTGGATCGACTGGGAGAGCGCGGACACCGAACTGCTGGAGTTCACGCAGAAGGTGTCGGCACTGCGGTCCGCGCACCCGGTGTTCCGGCGCAGGCGCTTCTTCAACGGCAGACCTGTGCGGCGTCCCGGTGAGCCGCGCCTGCCCGACATCGGCTGGTATGCGCCAGACGGGTCGGAGATGACCGACGAGGACTGGGACGCCGGCTACGCCAAGTCGATGGCGGTGTATCTCAACGGCCAGGGCATCCCCGACCGTGACGAGCGCGGGCAGCGCATCGTCGACGACTCGTTCTACATGTGTTTCAACGCACACTACGAGCCCATCGAGTTCGTGCTACCGCCGTCCGATTTCGCCGAGCAGTGGGTCGAGGTGATCAACACCGCAGCCGACTGCAGCACCGACCCGATCGAGGCGGGCACGCGGGTCACGGTCGAGTCACGCGCCATGCTCGTATTGCAGGCGCACCATGATTGACGTGCGCGTAAGTTGCTCGCGGCCCCGTTGTCGCGGGCCGTACCAGTAAGTATGGTAATTTTTCAGGTAGCAGCCGTGGCCGCCCTAGTAGGCGCTGAGCCACAGCTTGGTGCCACCGGCCGGGCGGGCCGGGGGTAGAAGCCGAAGAGCGGCGGCAACTACCCTGCGGCCACGGCTGCTGCCTGATTCATCGTTTGCCAAGTCAGCACCAAGATCATTTGCGGAAAACCTCTCGTCAAATACCTCTGTGACAGAGGTATTGTTTTTCGTGTGACCGAAACGCAGCGCCCACTCGACACCGAGGTGATCGGCGACCTGGCAAGTGTCATCGGCCGGTTCCGCAGACAGCTGCGGCGCGCCACGGGAGGCGGGTTCGACGCCGCGGGGCTCACCCAGTCCCAAGGCGAACTGCTGCGCCTCGTCGGCCGCAAACCCGGCATCTCGGTGCGTGAATCCGCCGACGAGCTGAGCCTGGTCCCCAACACCGCATCGACACTGGTGTCACGCCTGGTCGCCGATGGTCTGCTGGTCAAGACCGCCGACGAGTCGGATCGACGGGTCGGCAGGCTCTGGCTCACGCCACGGGCCCAGCGCATCGCCGACGAATCACGCGCTGCGCGCCGCGCCGCGCTCTCCGACGTCCTCGCCAAGCTCGACGACGACCAGATCGAGCACCTGGCAAAAGGTTTGGACGTCCTGGCCGAGCTGACGCGGCTGCTGCAGGAAAGGGACTCATGACCGACCACATGCCCGAACCGACGCTTCCCGATCGAACGCCGGCCATCGACTGTGACGGGCTGACCCACCGCTATGGGCAGTTCACCGCGGTCGAGGACCTGACGCTGCAGGTGCGCGCAGGCGAGACCCTGGGCCTGCTCGGCCCCAACGGCGCGGGCAAGACCACCGCGGTACGGGTCCTGACGACGCTGACCCCGGTGCAGCAGGGCCGGGTGCGGATTTTCGGGCTCGATACGCGTACGCACACCATGGACATCCGGCACAACATCGGCTATGTCCCGCAGCAGCTCTCGATCGAGGCGGCGCTGACCGGCAGGCAGAACGTCGAGTTGTTCGCGCGGCTGTACGACGTGCCGCGGTCCGAGCGCGCAGACCGGGTGGCCGCCGCGCTCGAGGCCATGCAGTTGCTCGACGTCGCCGACACCGTCGCGGGCACGTATTCGGGCGGTATGGTGCGCCGCCTCGAGTTGGCGCAGGCCCTGGTGAACCGGCCCCTGCTGCTGATCCTCGACGAGCCGACCGTCGGCCTGGATCCCATCGCGCGCGACAGCGTGTGGACCCAGGTGCGCGCCATGCAGGCCGAGTTCGGCATGACGGTCCTGCTCACCACGCACTACATGGGCGAGGCCGATGCGTTGTGCGACCGCGTCGCGCTCATGCACCACGGCCGGTTGCAGGCCGTCGGCTCGCCCGACGAGCTCAAGCGGGCCGTATCGAGCCAGGCATCGGACGACGCCGGGGAGACCACGCTCGAAGACGTGTTCCGCCACTACGCGGGCTCGGATCTCGAGGGCGGCGCCGACCCGCGGCGCTCCGGTCTGGGTGAGGTCCGCTCGACCAGGAGGACGGCGCGCCGTGTCAGTTGAGTTGGTACGCGCGCCGCGCGGGCTGCGCCGCGTGCGCGCGGTGGCGATGCGGATGGGTGCGTTCGCGCTCGTCGAACTCCAGAAGCTGCGTCATGACCGCACCGAGTTGTTCACCCGGATGGTCCAGCCCGCGCTGTGGCTGCTGATCTTCGGGCAGACCTTCAGCCGTCTGCACGTCGTCGACACCGGCGGCGTGCCGTACCTGGCGTTCCTGGCGCCCGGCATCATCGCGCAGTCGGCGCTGTTCATCTCGATCTTCTACGGCATCCAGATCATCTGGGACCGCGACGCGGGCATCCTCGCCAAGCTCATGGTCACGCCCGCGCCCGCCTCGGCGCTGGTCGCAGGCAAGGCCTTCGCGGCGGGCGTGCGCTCGGTGGTGCAGGTGATCGGCGTGGTGGCGCTGGCGTACCTGATGGGTATCGCCCTGACGCTCAACCCGCTGCGCATCCTGGCCGCCATGGGTGTGGTGGTGCTCGGCGCGGCGTTCTTCGCGTGCCTGTCCATGACGCTGGCCGGGCTGGTGCGCAAGCGTGACCGGCTCATGGGCATCGGGCAGGCCATCACGATGCCGCTGTTCTTCGCGTCGAACGCGCTGTACCCGGTGGACATCATGCCGACCTGGCTGCGCTGGCTGTCGGCGGTCAACCCGCTGAGCTACGAGGTCAACGCGCTGCGCGGGCTGTTGATCGGAACGCCCACCAATTGGGTACTCGACATCACCGTGCTGGTCGCCGCCGCGGTACTCGGTGTGGTGGCCGCGTCGGCACTGCTGCGCCGCCTGGTCCGATAACCGACCAACCAACTGGGTGGTTTAGTGTGGCAACAGATCACCGAGTAGGGAGGCAGTCATGCAACTGGCGCTCACACCGGAGGAAGCCGCGTTCCGCGACGAACTGCGCACCTTCTACCGAACCGAGATCCCAGAAGACATCCGTGCGCGGCACGCGAAGGGCGGCGAACTCCTCAAGGACGACATCGTCACGACTCACAAGATCCTGCACAAGCACGGTCTCGCGGTGCCCAACTGGCCTGTCGAGTGGGGCGGCAAGGACTGGACGCCCACACAGCACCAGATCTGGCTCGACGAGATGCAGCTGGCGTGCGTTCCCGAACCGCTGACCTTCAACGCCAAGATGATCGGCCCGGTCATCGCCGAGTTCGCCTCGCAGGAGATGAAGGAACGGTTCCTGCCCGCCACGGCCGCGCTCGACATCTTCTGGTGTCAGGGTTTCTCCGAGCCCGAGGCCGGTTCGGACCTCGCGTCGCTGCGCACCACCGCCGTCCGTGACGGCGACACCTACGTGGTCAACGGGCAGAAGACCTGGACCACGCTCGGCCAGTACGCCGACTGGATCTTCTGTCTCGTGCGCACCGACCCGCAGGCGCCCAAGCGTCAGGCCGGCATCTCGATGCTGCTGATCGACCTGGACACCCCGGGCATCACGATGCGCCCGATCAAGCTCGTCGACGGCAGCGTCGAGGTCAACGAGGTGTTCTTCGAGGACGTCCGTGTCCCGGCCGATCAACTCGTCGGCGAGGAGAACCAGGGCTGGACGTACGCCAAGTTCCTCCTCGGCAACGAGCGCACGGGCATCACAGGCGTCGCCCGCACCAAGGTGCGTCTGGCGCAGGCCAAGGAACGCGCGGCCGCCAACGGCCTGCTCAACGATCCCCTGTTCGCCGCTCGGCTCGCCGAGGCCGAGAACGACGTGCTGGCTCTCGAACTCACCCAGATGCGCGTGACGTCGGACTCTTCGGACGGCAAGCCCAACCCGGCCTCGTCGGTGCTCAAGCTGCGCGGCACGCAACTGCAGCAGCTCGCGACCGAACTGCTGGTCGAGGTGGCGGGCGCGGACGCGCTGCCGTACGAGGCCGAGGGCATCGCCTCCCCCGAGTGGGCGCAGCTCACCGCACCGCAGTACCTCAACTACCGCAAGACCTCGATCTACGGCGGCAGCAACGAGGTACAGCGGACCATCATCTCCTCGACCATTCTCGGATTGTGAGTTGAGCCATGGACTTTCAGTTAACCGAAGAGCAGACCCTGCTGGCCGACACCACGCGTGACCTGCTGTCGAGCTATGACACCGAGACCCGCAACAAGGTGATCGCCTCCGACCCCGGTCACAAGCCCGAGGTGTGGAATCAGCTCGCCGAGATCGGCATCCTGGGACTGGGATTCGACGAGGATTCCGGTGGCCAGCTCGAGATCATGGTGGTGCTCAACGAGATCGGCCGCCGCCTTGCGCCCGAGCCGGTTCTGCACGGCGCGCTCGCCCCGGGCGCGATCATCGCCGAGCGTGGCACCGACGCGCAGCGCGCGCTGCTCGACGAGGTCGCAAGCGGGCAGCGGATCCTCGCGTTCGCCCATCTCGAGCCGGGTGTGCGCGACGCCGCGGCCACCCCGACCGTGACGGCCACGCGAGACGGTGATGCCTGGACGCTCAACGGGACCAAGAACCCGGTGCTGGCCGGCGACGCCGCCAACACCCTCGTGGTCAGCGCCGCGCTGCCTGACGGCGGGGCCGGGCTGTTCCTGGTCGACGCCGGCGCATCGGGCGTGTCACGCAAGCCGTTCCGCACGTTCGACGGTGCGCGCGGCGCGCAGATCGAGTTGAGCGCCGCACCGGCCGAACCGCTCGGTGACGCCACCGACGCTTCGGAGACCATCTCCCGTGCACTGGTGCGTATCTCGGCCGGGCTGGCCGCAGAGGCGCTGGGCGCCATGGAGGAGGCGCTGCGGCTGACGACGGACTACCTCAAGTCCCGCAAGCAGTTCGGCGTCACGCTCAGCAAGTTCCAGACACTCACGCAGCGCGCCGCCGACATGTACGTGTCGCTCGAGCTCGCGCGCAGCATGGCGTTCTACGCGTCGATGTCCATCGCCGACGGCGAGTTCGACCCGGTGAAGGCCGCACGGGCCAAGCTGCAGATCGGCCGGTCCGGCAGGCACATCGCGCAGGAGTCGATCCAGCTGCACGGCGGTATCGGTATCACCGCGGAGTACCCGGTCGGCCACTACGCCGCGCGGCTCACCGCGATCGAGCACACGCTGGGCTCGGCGCAGGATCAGCTGCGCACGCTGGCCGGTCAGCTCG
>Ga0180215_1004259_pt1 | contig 12823 bp, 9 predicted proteins | sample eDN3rd37CBELigBY_FD_128871 | JGI IMG/M metagenome (GOLD analysis project Ga0180215, IMG submission 128871) | Enriched backyard soil microbial communities from Emeryville, California, USA - eDNA 3rd pass 37_C BE-Lig BY (version 2) (version 2) | ecosystem: Environmental > Terrestrial > Soil >...
CACTTCGCTTTCCGCGGGCGACCGCCGAGCCTCCTCGACACTGCGTGTCTGCGGGGTCTCGCCTGTCTCGCTTCTCCCGCAGGACATTGAATTACATCATTGAATCAGCCCACGCACGAGAAAATTCGATAGAATTTTCGAGGAGTCTTCGTGCCTTACACTTCAATCAACAAATTAATTTTATAAAAATTAATATCAGCTACAATTTAAATTAAATCACTAACCTAAGAACGCTTTGCCTTCATTTCATCACTTAATGCAGCAAAGAAATCCTCATTTGATTTCGTTTGCTTTAGCTTGCGAAGGAATTTCTCGGCAAAGTCTGGCGCGTCTGACATGGATTTACGGATAGCCCATAATAGGTCAAGACGATCCTTTGGAATTAGAAGCTCTTCCTTACGCGTACCAGAGCGACGAATATCGATAGCCGGGAAGATTCTTCTTTCAGCCAAGGAGCGGTCAAGGTGAAGCTCCATATTACCGGTTCCTTTAAATTCCTCATAGATAACATCGTCCATACGGGATCCTGTATCAACAAGCGCCGTTGCTAAAATGGTTAAGCTGCCGCCTTCTTCAATATTACGTGCCGCCCCGAAGAAGCGTTTTGGACGGTGGAACGCTGCCGGGTCAATCCCCCCTGACAATGTACGGCCGCTTGGCGGAATAACAAGGTTGTAAGCACGAGCCAATCTCGTAATACTGTCCATTAAAATCACAACATCACGCTTGTGCTCCACAAGGCGCATCGCACGCTCAAGCACGAGCTCCGCTACTTTAATGTGGTTTTCCGGTACCTCATCAAAGGTTGAGCTGACAACGTCACCGGCAACAGAGCGTTCAATGTCTGTCACCTCTTCCGGACGCTCATCGATTAATAGAACGATTAACTCTGCTTCCGGATGATTTGTTGTTACACTGTTGGCGATTTCTTTAATCAGCATCGTTTTCCCTGCTTTCGGAGGGGCCACAATCAGACCACGCTGACCAAATCCCACCGGTGCCACGACGTCCATAATACGCGTTGAAATATTTTTATGTGTCGTTTCAAGCTTCATTTGTCTGTTTGGATATAATGGAGTCAGGCCAGGAAAATGAACACGTTCCTTCGATGTTTCCGGGTCATCGCCATTCACCGCTTCAACCTGGAGCAAGCCGAAATAACGCTCATTTTCTTTAGGAGGACGAACTTTACCCGATACCTTATCCCCGTTTCGTAGATCAAATCGGCGAATTTGTGAGGCTGAAATATAAATATCCTCTGAACTTGGAGAGTAATTGATCGGTCTTAAAAATCCGAACCCCTCTGATTGAATAATTTCGAGGACACCTTCCATGAAAAAGTACCCTTCCTGTTCAGCGCGTGCTTTTAAAATGGCGAAAATTAATTCCTTTTTTGTGAGCTTGCTGTAATATGATACCTTATATTCGCGAGCTAATTCGTAAAGCTCCTTTAACTTCATATTCTCTAAACTTGATATATTTAATCCCATGATTCCACCACTCTTTTGAATTTTCAATCATTCCCTCCACGAGCAGAACATTCAGGCAGTATTGTATGAAAGGCAAAAGGAAAGATTTTTTTAACACTTGAGGTTCTTACTTTTTTGAAGAATGTCTTATACGTGATTTTGAATATTCGAAGACAAAAATAATGTTTATTTTACCCTCTCTTGTGAAACTTAACAATATTTATTTTTTAAAAATAGGGAATGAAAGGTTTTTTATCTATATGAAAGTGCAACAGCTATTCAGAAGTAAACAAGTAGCTGTTGCTTTATCTCTTCTGAAAGGAAATTTCTCTATATGGAAGGCTATATCATGCCCTGCCATTGGCAAGGCGCTTTTTTATTGCTCAGCAGCGCCTACCCCCTCTGGTCATAAGCTGGTCGGGGGGTGATCAAGGCGCTTCTGCTTTTCATATTATCCAATAACTAAATTAGGCTTTTTCTTTAAACTATGTGTTCCTTCAATGAAACGAACGGTACCTGATTTTGCACGCATAACGACAGAATGTGTGGTTGCGTGTGAGCCTTTGAACTGAACTCCGCGCAGCAATTCTCCGTCCGTAATACCCGTTGCAGCAAAAATAGCGTCGTCACCTTTTACTAGGTCATCCATTAGAAGAACCTTGCTTGGGTCTACTCCCATACTTAAGCAGCGCTGTAATTGAGCGTCATCCTCTGGTAGTAGCTTCCCTTGAAGTTCACCGCCAAGACATTTCAATGCAACTGCCGCAAGTACACCCTCAGGGGCACCGCCTGCTCCAAATAAAATATCAACACCTGTGAAGTCGAATGCTGTATTGATGGCTCCTGCCACGTCACCGTTATCGATTAGCTTAATTCGTGCGCCTGCTTCTCGGATCTGTTGAATAATGTGAGCATGACGTTCACGGTTTAATATCGTTGCCACGACATCTTCAATATTTTTATTTTTCGCCTTCGCTACAGCTTTAAGGTTATCAATCACTGGTGCATTGATATCGATACAGCCCACACATTCTGGCCCAACAGCAATTTTATCCATATACATATCTGGGGCATGCAGAAGGTTTCCTTTATCCGCAATCGCAAGTACAGCAAGTGCATTCCAGCCGCCTGCAGCAAGGATTTCAGTCCCTTCTACCGGGTCAACAGCTACGTCAACCTCTGGTCCAATACCGGTTCCAAGCTTTTCACCGATATACAGCATTGGTGCTTCATCCATTTCACCCTCACCGATTACAACTGTTCCCTTCATATCAACCGTGTTGAAAATGTCACGCATGGCTGTAGTTGCAGCATCATCTGCTTCATCCTTCTTACCACGACCCATCCAACGTGCAGATGCCTGTGCAGCTCCCTCTGTTACACGTACCAACTCCATTGTTAAACTTCTTTCCACTGTGTTTCCCCCCTAGTATTTCCCTTTGTATGTTAAACAAAATTGTTGATTTCCGTTCAAGGCACTTCGCTTTCCACGGGCGACCGCCGAGCCTCCTCGACTGTCTCGCTTCTCCCGTAGGAGTCTTCGTGCCTTCCACTCCAATCAACAAGTTTACCAAAATAAACAATAGGCTTTAAACACTGCCTTGAAATCAAGCATTTTTCGTTTGTTCGATTTCATCCTTGGACAAGTTTTCGCGCCAAACGGTGGCACCTAATCCGTTTAACTTTTCTACCATATGACTGTAGCCGCGATCAATATGTTCAAGCCCTGTTACTTCTGTGACACCTTCAGCCATAAGACCGGCAATCACAAGCGCAGCTCCTGCACGAAGGTCACTGGCTTTTACCTTGGCCCCCTCAAGCTGTACCGGTCCATTAATAACGGCAGAGCGTCCTTCCACTTTAATGTTAGCATTCATTCGTCTTAGCTCATCAATATGCTTAAAGCGAGCTCCATAGATCGTATCCGTAACAATACTCGTTCCCTCTGCCCTTGTTAATAGAGAAGTCATCGGCTGCTGCAAATCTGTTGGAAAACCAGGATACACAAGCGTTTTAATGTCGATTGCTTTCATTTTCGGAACGGAACGGACAAATATTTGATCATCATTGACCTCAATATGGACACCCATTTCTCGAAGCTTGGCAAGCAACGATTCTAGATGCTGCGGAATCACATTATCCACAAGCACGCCATCACCAGCAGCAGCGCCGAGAATGATATATGTACCTGCTTCAATTCGGTCAGGAATAATCGTGTGTCGGCAGCCATGAAGCTGGTCGACTCCTTCAATCCGAATCACATCCGTACCGGCACCTTTTATTTTTGCCCCCATATTGGTTAGCAATGTAGCAACATCAATAATCTCTGGCTCTTTTGCCGCATTTTCAATAACCGTACGTCCTTTCGCACGAACCGCTGCCAGCATGATATTAATTGTTGCTCCTACACTGACAACATCCAAGTAAATCCGTGCGCCCTTTAGTTCATCTGCTCGCAGATAAATAGCACCCTGTTCATTGGTCACTTGTGCTCCAAGTGCTTCAAACCCTTTAATATGCTGATCAATTGGGCGCGGACCAAGATGACATCCACCAGGCAAACCAATCACAGCTTTTTTAAAACGACCAAGCATGGCACCCATCAAATAGTAGGATGCACGAAGCATTTTGACTTTTCCGTTCGGCAGGGGCATGGAAATCATCGTTGAAGGGTCAACCGTCATATCATTGTCGGTAAATTCCACTTTTCCGCCAACCTCTTCTAATAATCCTTTTAAAATCTGGACATCTGAGATATCAGGCAACCCTTCAATCGTTACAGGAGAATCAGCGAGAATAGTGGCAGGAATTAACGCAACAGCGCTATTTTTGGCACCGCTGATTCGAACTGTCCCTTTTAATGGATAGCCGCCTGCAATCATTAATTTTTCCATTTTAAACTCCCTTCAAAGTCATGTTGTATATCAAATTCGCTTGTCGAATTTGCGCCCGGATTTTTATCGAGCTCGCTCGATAAATTACCTTAAAAAAACCGTGGCATCCGCCGGAGGCTTAACTTCATTCAGCCGGGGTTTAACCCCTCTGAGCCAGAGAACTTATTTCATTCAGTCATTAAACTTTAGAAGCGAAGAACTACTGCTGAATGAAGTTAATTCATTCTTCATGCTTACCTTAGAAGATCATGGCTTGTCTTGTCTTTTTCGAAGGCTCTTTTGTTATTCATTTACTCTTAGCTGTGGAACACGATGTTGTTGATTTCCGTTATTCGAGCGAAGATCAACATGCTAGCATCCATCCTGTACTTAAACACAGCATTTGTTTTGACACCCATTCTTTATTTTACACAAAAAATAAGGGACTTCTATCAAATTGGAAAAATTTTTCCCTATTTCACTAAAATTTTTCTGAAAATACTATATTGGAAAAGTAATTCGCGAGTTTTTTCTTGGGGAATAGGCTGACTTAAGCATCAATCATCTGCCAATGGTTGTGACTGTGCAGTTCAGGAGTCAGCGCCGATGAAGATGGTGGCTGCGGCACTATTTAGATAAGAGCACCAAGCTTTATAAAGCAAGGCACTTTTGATAATTAACTACTCTTTAGTCTTCCAATCAAACAGCCTTCATTCCATCTGGAGTCATTGGGATTTTAACTGTAATATTGGGTGCAATAGCAGCCAATTCTTTTCCTTCTCTAATCATGCCTTCAGCATCAAGAGCGATTACTTCTCCACTTACTGAGCCAGGAACAAGGGTTGCAAATTCTCTCAGGCGGTCATGAAAAGAAATATTTTTTTCTTTAGCAACAAGGGAAGGATTTGTTGTTACACCGGAAATAATCCCAAGTTCATGCGCCTCTTTGATTTCTTCCATATTTGCAGTATCGATAAAAAGCTTTATCAGTATACCCCTCTCGAGTGAAAAATTTACTTATTACAGCTTTTTTATTTTTTACAGAAGGATTTTAAATAAACAAGAAGTAAGTGGTATGTACTAATGCATTGAAAACCGCCTTTAAAAAAGGCGGTTTCCCTATAAACAAACGTTTCGATTTACGCTTTACCTGAAGAACCAAACTCACCAATCTTGCCGATAACCGTTGCTTTGATTACTTCACGTGCAGGTCCTAAGTATTTACGTGGATCATAGACTTCTTTATCTGCATCTAAAATTTCACGAATACGTTTTGTTGATTCAATTTGATTTTCTGTATTCACGTTGATTTTGGCCGTACCTAAAGAAATAGCCTTTTGGATATCCTTTGTTGGGATTCCAGTTCCGCCGTGAAGTACAAGTGGTACACCTGTTGCATCTCTTACTTCTTCCATTTCTTTAAAGCCTAAGTTTGGCTCACCTTTGTATGGACCGTGAACAGATCCAAGCGCAGGTGCTAGTGCGTCGATACCTGTACGTTTTACAAGCTCTTCACACTCTTTTGGATCAGCATAGATTACGCCGTCCGCTACTACATCGTCTTCCTGTCCGCCGACTACTCCAAGCTCAGCTTCAACAGAAACACCCTTAGAATGAGCATATTCAACGACCTTTGAAGTCGTTTCAATATTTTCTTCAAATGGATGGTGTGACGCATCTATCATAACTGATGTAAAGCCAGCATCAATTGCTTCTTTACATTTTTCAAAACTAGAACCATGATCTAAGTGAATCGCAACTGGAACAGTGATTTTTAGATCTTCTAATAACCCTTCAACCATTTTTACAACAGTTTTGAATCCACTCATATAGCGGCCTGCACCTTCAGAAACCCCTAGAATTACTGGTGATTTTTCTTCTTCTGCAGCTTGAAGAATCGCTTGAGCGTACTCAAGGTTATTTACGTTAAATTGGCCGACTGCATAGCCTTCTGATTTTGCTTTTTTAAGCATTTCAGTCATAGAAACTAAAGGCATATGTATTCCTCCCTTTTCTTTATGGTTCATTCCATATAATACTTATATCAGTTTTCCCTTTAAAGCTGAAAGTATGTAATAACTATATACAGAACGAAGGAATAAACATCCATTGCAAATTCCAATTTGTATCATATCAAAATAATAATAGAAATGCTAATGTTCTAACAAAGTTTTACACAGTGATTTTCAACCTTAAAAAAGTAAACCGCTTCCAAGTGCATAGGGAGTACAATCTGCCTGAAAATGTCTTTTTTTTGTCTATTTTTCGTCTTTTTAGATTTTACTGTGCCAAATATTTAGCAACCGCAACACGGATATCTTCAATATCAAACGGCTTTGCAAAATGCGTTATCGCACCTAAGTCCATCGCTTCCTGAATCATATCCAATTCCCCATATGCTGTCATGAGCACAACTTTAATATCCGGAATCATTTCCTTCATCCGTTTTAAAATTTCAATTCCATCCATACCTGGAATTTTCATATCAAGCAGCACCAAATCTGGTACATTATCCTTTACGATTTCCAATGCCTGCAGACCATTCGCAGCCTGATACGTATCATACCCTTCTTTTTGCAATACCTCATTTAATAATATACGGATTCCGAACTGATCATCTACAATAAGTATTTTCTTTTCCATTGTGACACCTCTTCCTCTGCATTAAGTTTCTAGTATGTTGATTTATTTTTTCAATTTCACTTTTAAACAGATTTACTCTATATTCATATTACATTCTACTTTCCCTTTTGAAAATCCTTCCTGATTTATATGATTAATAAGAACTATTCTATAACACAATATACCTAGCCTTTAAAATCTTTATAACAAAAAATGAAAGACAATATAGAAAAAGGTAAAATGCAGGTGTGCTTATGTTTACAGACTATTCTGTTACTTAACTAAAGTGTACTAGTATAGGTTATTTTCTTAATTCGATACATGTGTGTTAGTATATGTATTGTTTGTGTATTACAGCCAAGCTATATTCCATCAAAAATTATATTTCTATATAAACGTCTACTTGGAGGAGATAATTTGTTAAAAATTTTTGCAACCCAGCTAAATGGATTATTCACAAAAATTCGCGATGAACAAATGGAGGATATGGAAGACGGTGCACGTTTGCTGGCTCAGGCCATTATCGCTGACGGAAAAATCTATGTGTACGGCACAGCTGAAATGGCAGCCGTGGCAAGCGAAGCTGCCTATGGTGCCGAGCCTCTCACCCACGCAGTTGCTTTGACACCAGACGATATGGAACAGGTCTCCAGCGTTGACCGTGTACTAATCGTAACCCGCTATTCAACAGATACAGAAGCTTTAGCCGTAGCACAAAAACTTGCCGATCAGGGTATTTCCTTTGTAACATTGTCCACACATCAAGAATCAGAGGAGGAATCGATTGCAGAGCTTGCCGATGTCGCCATCGATCTATCGCTGCGTAATGGATTGGTTCCGACAGACGACGGCGGACGATGCGGATATCCCTTCTCTATGGCCGCGTTGTACGCATATTATGGGTTAAAATTTACAATTGACGAAATTTTGGCTGATTACTAAATAACTTATTTTTTAAAAAGGCTGTTTGCAGATGAAACCTTCTCCTTTAACCAAGGAATGTAAGTTGACTGCACACAGCCTTTTTCTTTTTCCCAAAAAACAAAAAAGCCTTGCAACAAACAAGGCTTTTCTGCTTACTTTTCTTCTCTATATTTCAAAGACGCTCCGATAAAGTCACGGAATAACGGCTGTGGACGGTTTGGTCTTGAGATAAACTCCGGATGGAATTGGGATGCCACGAACCAAGGGTGGTCCTGAAGCTCCACGATTTCCACTAGACGGCCGTCAGGGCTTGTTCCTGAGAATACAAAGCCTGCCTTTTCCATTTGCGGGCGGTACTGATTGTTAAACTCATAGCGGTGGCGATGACGCTCATAAACCACTTCATCCTGGTATGCATCGTATGCTTTTGTACCTTCAGCCAGCTTACATGGATATAAACCAAGGCGAAGTGTACCACCAAGATCTTCAATATCCTTTTGCTCTGGAAGCAGGTCAATAATCGCATGCGGTGTTTCTGGATAAATTTCAGATGAATGTGCTCCTTCTAAATGAAGAACATTGCGTGCATACTCAATCGATGCAAGCTGCATGCCTAAGCAAATTCCAAGGAATGGACGTTTTTGTTCACGAGCATAACGAATGGCAGAAATTTTCCCTTCGATTCCGCGGTCACCGAATCCGCCGGGAACAAGCACTCCATCCACATCATTTAAAAGATCTGCTACATTCTCATCATTTACATCTTCTGAGTTAATCCATTTAATATCAATTTTTGAATCAAATGCATAACCAGCGTGCTTCAACGCTTCAACAACAGATAGGTAGGCATCCTGAAGCTCCACGTACTTTCCAACAAGACCGATCGTTGTCTTCTTAGAAAGATTGCGTACTTTTTCAAGTAAAGCTGTCCATTCTGTCATATCCGCATCACGGCATTCTAATTTCAAATGATTGCAGACGATAGAATCCATCTTTTGCGCCTGAAGGGCTAATGGAATCGATAATAGATGGTCTGCATCTTCACATTCGATTACGGCATTTTTATCAATATCACAGAAAAGGGCAATCTTGTCCTTCATATCCTGTGTCATTGGCATTTCTGTACGAACGACAATGATATTTGGCTGGATGCCAAGGCTGCGTAATTCTTTAACACTGTGCTGTGTCGGCTTTGTCTTCATTTCGCCAGCTGCTTTAATATATGGCACAAGTGTACAGTGAACGTACATCACATTATCAGCACCGACATCACTTTTCACCTGACGGATCGCTTCTAAGAATGGCAATGACTCGATGTCGCCTACTGTACCGCCGATTTCTGTAATTACCACATCCGCGTTTGTTTCACGGCCGGAGCGGAATAAACGCTCTTTAATTTCGTTTGTGATATGAGGAATTACCTGAACGGTTCCACCTAAATAATCACCGCGGCGTTCTTTTTTCAAAACAGTAGAGTACACTTTCCCTGTTGTCACATTGCTGTATTTGTTTAGGTTAATATCAATAAAGCGCTCATAGTGCCCTAAGTCTAAGTCTGTTTCGGCACCATCATCTGTTACAAACACTTCACCATGCTGGTATGGACTCATGGTTCCTGGGTCCACGTTAATGTATGGGTCAAATTTTTGAATCGTTACATTGACCCCGCGGTTTTTTAATAATCTTCCCAATGATGCTGCTGTAATTCCCTTTCCCAGCGACGACACAACGCCACCAGTTACAAAAATATATTTTGTCATGATTAAAATTCCCCCTCCATAACAGTTTGTACAAATTCTCTTTTATTTAAAGACAGTAAATAAGTGAAATATGATGAACTTCCAGTTAATGTGGTCATTCATATAAAAATACATGCCAAAGATGCATGAAAAAAGGCTGCCCCTGCTTTTTGGACAGACAAAAAACAATATTGATATAGGGGAAAACCAATAAAAAAACAAAAACGCTCCTCTTACTTCTTCTTACAAAGTAAGGGAGCGCTACTCTCAAAAATTTATCCGTTCCTCGTTTGAGGAGCCCAAAAAGTATTCTACAAGTGTCGACACAAAATGTCAATATGAAAATTACTTATCTAGACCGTCTTCTAAATCATCGGCCAGATCTTCATCTTCTTCATCATCTTCGTCAAGATCGAACTCTTCATCCAATTCTTCATCTAAATCTAGATCGTCATCGTCATCGTCCAAATCTAAATCCTCATCAAGGTCATCGTCGTCATCGTCATCATCATCTAGGTCCAGATCATCATCAAGATCGTCGTCATCATCTAACAGATCATCGTCATCGTCATCTAACTCATCGAATACGTCATCTTCAAAGTCGTCTAACTCTAGATCGTCATCTTCAACAACCTTCTTCGCTTTCTTCTTCTTCTTCGCTTTAACAGGATTGACGATTTCTTCTACCACTTGATCAACTGGGTACCAAACACGCAGTCCCCATTGATTATCGCCAATAGCTAAAAAGCGGCCGTCTATATTTAAATCAGTATAAAATTGAGCAATTCTCTTTTTCAATTCCTCTTCAGTAAGTCCGGTAATGTTTGCTATTTCTTCCGTTAAATCTTTAAAAGTAATTGCCGCTTTTCTTTCTTCCATGATTTCGTAAGCAATCTCTATTAAAGACATTTCCATTATTTCTTCTTTTGAGAACTGAGCTAAACTCAAGATCCGCACTTCCTTTCTATCTAATCCCACATTCATTGCAGCCATATACGTAGCCCGTCCAGTTTAAGAAAATCAGCGAGCATGCTGCTGCACGTATTGATTCATTATGTAATTCTGTATAAACTATGAATCGTGCCATTTCTACGCAAAATACATATTCTTCATTATAAACAAAATATTGGTGTTTATGCTAGCACTAGCTGATGTTTCTAGCATATTTTTCACAACTTATTTCTTTGTAGCCTGTAATTTTTCTTTTAACAGTTTTTTCTTAACAATAGACCTCTTTTTCGGCTGTTTACGAAGTTCCTTCCGGGCTAATAGAAAAAAATAAATGGAAAATAAAAAGAATGGAATGGCTCCGAGCTGTTGTTTGTAAAGATAATACGAAACGGTCAACGCTCCAGTCCAACCCAAAATTTTGAAAATAAACCGCTTCAAGCCTTTCACATCCTGAACTAGAATAAATAAAAAACTCTCCTGCTGTAAAAGCGAAGTAATTTACAGCCTTCCCAATCTATGGATTTCTCATAAGACCATACTATCATTTATATGTAAATTTGTTGTAAAAACACCAAATAATTCTCCATTATTCCAAAACAATTTCATAAAACTGTTACAGCCCTGTCACAATCTTTAACGCATGAAAGCACCGGGGGACAGTCCCCCGGCGCTTTCATGCGGCGCAGTGCTCTACATGTTTCGGCGGTATTGGCCGCCTACCTCGTAAAGCGCGCGGGTAATTTGACCAAGGCTGGCGAATTTGACGGTTTCCATGAGTTCGTTGAAGATGTTGCCTCCACTCGTTGCTGTCTGCTTCAATCGGTCCAGCGCTGCATCTACAACAGCTTTATTCCGCTCCTGAAAACTCCTTAGATTCGTAATCTGTGTCTCCTTCTCCTCCCTTGAGGCACGAGCCAGCTCCATGTTATCCAGCTCTTCCTCCTTAGGTGGCGTTGGGTTTACATACGTATTCACCCCGATAATCGGCAGCCCTCCTGTTGACTTTAAGGTTTCGTAATACATCGACTGCTCCTGAATCTGCCCTCTTTGATACTGCGTCTCCATGGCACCCAGGACTCCGCCTCTATCATCTAAGCGTTCGAACTCCCTTAATACAGCTTCCTCTACAAGCTCGGTCAGCTCCTCGATCATGAACGACCCTTGTAGCGGATTTTCGTTCGTTGATAAGCCATGTTCCTTTGTAATAATCATTTGAATTGCCATTGCACGTCTGACCGATTCCTCTGTTGGCGTTGTAACGGCCTCATCATAGGCATTCGTATGCAGAGAATTACAGTTATCCTGTAAAGCCATCAACGCCTGAAGCGTCGTCCGGATATCATTAAAGTTCATTTCCTGCGCATGCAGTGACCGTCCCGAGGTCTGAATATGATATTTCAGCTTTTGACTTCGCTCGTTGGCACCATATTTGTCTCGCATCACAACTGCCCAAATTCGCCGTGCTACCCTGCCAATCACGCTATACTCCGGATCCAGTCCGTTCGAGAAAAAGAACGATAAGTTTGGCGCGAAGTCATCAATCTTCATCCCTCTGCTCAAATAATACTCAACATACGTAAAGCCATTCGCCAGGGTAAATGCCAGCTGCGAAATGGGGTTGGCCCCCGCTTCTGCTATATGATAGCCGGAAATCGAAACAGAGTAATAATTTCGTACTTGGTGATCAATGAAATACTGCTGAATATCGCCCATCATCCTTAGAGCAAACTCCGTCGAGAAAATACACGTATTCTGTCCCTGGTCCTCTTTTAAAATATCCGCCTGCACCGTCCCTCTTACGGTCTGCAGTGCGGCCGCCATTACTTCGGCATACTCCGTTTCCGTGAGAGTTCGGCCCAGAGCAGCCGCCCTCTTTTCCACCTGCTGCGCAACGGCCGTATTCATGAACATCGCCAGAATAATCGGCGCCGGCCCGTTAATTGTCATCGAAACAGATGTAGACGGATCGCATAAATCAAAGCCTGCATAGAGCTTTTTCATATCATCAAGCGTACACACGCTGACGCCGCTCTCACCAATTTTCCCAAAAATATCAGGGCGCTCGTTAGGATCCTCGCCGTAAAGTGTCACGGAATCAAATGCCGTACTGAGGCGCTTTGCCTTATCATCCTTTGACAAATAATGAAACCGTCGGTTCGTCCGTTCCGGCGTCCCCTCACCAGCAAACTGGCGCTTCGGGTCCTCCCCTTCTCGTTTAAACGGAAACACACCCGACGTATAAGGA
>Ga0180215_1004262_pt1 | contig 12820 bp, 9 predicted proteins | sample eDN3rd37CBELigBY_FD_128871 | JGI IMG/M metagenome (GOLD analysis project Ga0180215, IMG submission 128871) | Enriched backyard soil microbial communities from Emeryville, California, USA - eDNA 3rd pass 37_C BE-Lig BY (version 2) (version 2) | ecosystem: Environmental > Terrestrial > Soil >...
CCCCGCGCCAGGGCAGAAGGCATCCCACGAAACAGGTTCCCTCCTGTGCGTACGTATGGGCCCTGCGCACGAATTTGCACCGGATGATCCAGTATTGACAAATCGTCCCCGATCTCTTAGTGTACGTATGGTACAAATGTTCTTATGCCCCGATGGAAAGGCTGCGCATGGCATTGACTCTTGCCGCCCCGGCACCGGAAACACTTCCCAGACCGACAGGTCACGATCTGGCTATTGCCTCCGTTATCTCGGCCATGCGCAAGCATCCGGAACAGCAACTCACGCTCGACCAGCAGGCGGAGATTGCCGGGTTCAGCCCGTATCACTTCGCCCGCATGTTCCGCGACACCATCGGTATCCCGCCGGGCGAATTCCAGACGGCGCTCCGCTTTGCCCGCGGCAAGGAACTCCTGCTCCAGACCGATGCAAGCGTGACGGACATCTGTTTCGATATCGGTTTCGAAAGTCTTGGCACCTTTTCCAGTCGCTTCCGGCAACTGGTTGGGGTCAGCCCACAAACATTCCGGCGGCTTCCGGCGGTGGTTGCGCCAGAAATGTTCCGGGAGCGCGATCCGGAAGAATTCCTCGCCCTGCCGGCCGGGCCATCCGGAACCCTGAGCGGGCAGATCCACCATCCCGACAATCCCTTGTCGCCAATGTCCGTGTACATCGGGGTATTTTCCGCAGCCATCGCGCGCGGTTTCCCGGTCTCCGGTGCATTCCTGAAAAAGCACGGCGAATATCGCCTCGAAGGGATTCCCCCGGGCACCTACACCCTGCTTGCCGCTGCCCTGCCCACCACCGCCACCCCGCTCGATCATCTCATTCCCGGTGCGTCACTCCGCGTGGCTAGTCCGGCACAAAAAATCGTGATCACCGAACCAGGCGACAGCATCCGGATGGATGTGCACCTGCGCCCCCTCAGCGTGTGTGACCCTCCTATCCTGATTTCCCTCCCGGCGCTGGTGATGACCCCGAAGTACATTCGCAATCGGGAAGAAGCCCTTGGTCTCCCGCACGAGTAACATCGTCCTGCCCGGCCAATTGGCGGCCGCGGACATGCACAAGACAAGGAAACACCAACCATGATCACGAAAATCCATTCCGCCAGTGTCACCGTGTCCAACAAGGACGCAGCTATCGAGTTCTATGTCAACGTCCTCGGGTGGGAAAAGCGGATCGACCAGGCAGTCGATGAACATTACCGGTTTGTCACCGTTGCACCGGTCGGCGGCGATGCCGAACTCGCCCTGGAAGAACCCATGTTTGGCAGCACCCCGGGTGGCCACACCGGCATCTCCCTCTCAGTGACGAATATCGATGAAACATACGCCGCCCTCGCCGCCAAGGGGGTGAAATTCGTCGATATGGAAGGCAATCCCTCAACCGGTCCGGAAACCATGCCCTGGGGTGATCGCGCCACCTGGCTGCAGGATCCGGACGGCAATGTCTTCTTCTTCATCGAGGCATAGGGCGCAATTTCCATGAATTTACGGCGACACCGGCACATATTCCGTGCCGGTGTCGTCACGCAGCGCAGGATCGGCAACAATACGGCAGATGACCTTCTGCCTTACCCGGACTGGTGTTCGCCTGCATGTCCCGATCCTCCACCACCCACGCAATCCCGCCTTCCCCAAATACCGGAAAACCACCTGTCAACGGATCACCGTACCGGGTACGTGATCCGCGCGGGGCCGCCCTCAGCGAAATCTGGCTGGTCTCCGCCGTCGTTGCCATTCTTGGCATCCGCCTCTACCTGCACATCACCGGCTACCCCACCGTCGGCGGTGGCAACCTCCACATTGCCCACATGCTCTGGGGCGGACTCGGCATGGTCATCGCCTTTGGCATCCTCTTGCTGTTCGCCAGCGATGTCTGGAAACCCCTCGCCGCGTGCGCCGGGGGCCTGGGTTTCGGCACCTTCGTCGATGAACTCGGGAAATTCATCACCAAGGACAATGACTACTTCTTCCGGCCCACCATCGGGCTGATTTACGGGGTACTCGTCGTCATGTACCTGGGCGCCCAGTGGATCCAGCGCAAGCGGGAACCGACCTCCGCCGATCACCTGTTTTACGCATCGCAGGGCATCCAGTCGCTGGTCATTGGCAAACTGGACGAGGAACGACAGCAACTCGCACTCCGTCATCTCGATGCCAGCCAGGTGGATGCGCCATACGTGCATGCGATGCGGGAGATGCTGGAAAACGCCACGCTGATCGGACCGGACGATACGCAGAGTTCCCGGTTCCTGCGCTTGCGGGCAACCCTCCTGCATGCCTACCGCCGGCTGATCGAACGGCACTGGCTCACTCCGATTGTGATTGGACTGTTCGTCATCAAGGCCATCGATCTTGTTGTCACCCTGATTGCGGCCATCATCACCGGTCACCTGGAAGTGGGGGATGGCCTGTCATTCGCGGAATGGGGAACGGTGGTATCGGCCGGGGTCAGCGGTTTCGTGGCGGTGATTGGGGTGATCTGCCTGTTCCGCCGGATGCGGCTGAAGGCGCTGAACTTCTTTGCCTGGTCCACCCTGGTCACCATCCTGTTCGGGCAATTTTTCGCCTTTACCACCAACCAGTTCGCGGCGTTTGGCGGATTGCTCCTCCAGTTGACCATCCTCGCCATTCTCCGGTTCGCCATCTCCGCCGAGGACCACGAACGGGAACACCGCGAGGGCCTGGTCCCCGCCCGTGAATGACCGGGGATCGGGAGTTCGCATTTACCGCTGCTCCCGGATCGGTGAGAAAAACTGCGCGAATGCCCCGCCGAGAGTGATGATTGCCGCCACAAGCAAAGCAGGTTGCAATCCGGCAGTGGTCCCCAGCCATCCCCCGGCCACTACCCCGAGTGGCGACATCGTGAAAATCAGGAATCGTCGCGCCGATGTCACCCGGCCGAGCAAGTGCACCGGGGTGATTCGCTGGCGCAAGCTGATCTGGTTGATCGAAAGCACCGAATAGGCCAATCCCGACATCACCGCAGCAGCCAGGAGTACGACCAGCGGATACGCGAACTCCGCAGCAACCGGAACAGCAAACAGTGCACCTGCTTCCAGGAAGCCGGCGGCGACAATCGCGTAACCCAGGGTCAGGTGCATCGCCACCCGATTGGCCGCTGCCGCGCCCAGCAATGCACCTGCACCGTTGCCGGCAGCCAGCACACCGATCAGCCACGGGGTGTATTCCAAAGTGCGCGTCAGGTACAGGATGCTCACCGTGTTGTACACCGATCCGCCCACCACGATGATCCCCATCGAAATCGCCAATGCCCGCAGGAGTGGCGTGCGAAACAGCTCGACAATCCCTTCCCGGATATCAGCCACAATTCCCGCCAACCCTCGTGAATCATGGCGAGGCGGCCCAGCCTCAGTCTTGCCCAGTCCACCCAGTGCCCATGCCGATGCAAAGAACGAACCCGAGCTCGCCAGCACCGCCCGTGGTGCCGTCACCAGCTGGATCAGGAAACCGCCGAGCCCCGGTCCGGCCAGGGAAAGGACAGCATCGCTCATGTGCATCTTGCTGTTGGCATCCACCAGTTGATGCTGCGGCACAATCGCCGGCAACAGCGCGACCGATGCCAGGGTAAACACCAGCGACAATGCGGCACACCCGAACGCAACAGCCCACAACAATGGAAATGACAGGACTCCCAGCAATGCCGACAGCGGAACCAGCAACAGCAGGACTCCCCGCCCCAGATCGGCTGTCATCAGCAGCGGTCGCCGCCGTACCCGGTCAACCCATACCCCCGCAAGCAAGCCAAACAGCAGGTCTGGCAATTGCCCGGCAAACACCAGCATCGCCATTTGGACCGGGGTGGCGTGCAGGGTGATGGCTGCCGTGAGGGGGAGGGCCGTTCCCGCAACACTGCCGCCAAGCGCCGAAATGACCTTGGCAAACCAGAGCCGGAGAAACGCCGGATTCTGCCACAAATTCGGTTCCTGGGTCAGGGAGATCGCCATCGCACTACCCTCCGGTCACGTGATTCGCGCACAAGACGCATTATCGACAGCCTTGACTCCCGTCGCGGGGAGACTTAGGATTCTGGAAATCTCTTGGTTGGACCAGTTGGACCGGACGGGCCGGTTCCCAGCACGGTAACAATGTGTCGTGTTGTCATTGTCACCGGTTCCTGCGGGTACCCCTGCAGCATAACCGGTTACCTGGAAGGAGTGGGTGCTCGGAACCTGTACGAGAACTTCCCCCCGATCTGTCGATCTTCCATCGCATGAGGTGAACCCATGTCCCGACGTATTTCCCCGGCCGGAATGTTCAATACCAGCATCAATCGCCGCCGCCTTCTCGGGTCAGCCGCCCTCGCCGCTGCCGCCGGTTCGACCGTGTTCAAGGCGCCCGCCGTTCTCGCGCAGGATCCAGTCGAAGTCACCTGGTCGTCCTGGGGCAATACGGGTGAAGTCGAAAACCTCAAGAATTTCACCGACAGTTTCAATGCCAGCCAGTCCGAAATTGTCGCCAAGTATATTCCGGTGCCAACTGATGGCTACCAGGACAAGATCCTGACCCAGCTCAATGGCGGTACCGCTCCGGATGATTTCTATTCCGGTGATGCGCTGATTGCCACCCTGATCAAGAACAATGCCGTTGCCGATCTCACTGACCTGCTCAGCAGTGACGTCAGCAAATCGAAACCCGAAGATTTCGCCGGTGATCTCTGGGGACCGGCCAAGACGGCCGATGGCCGCTATTTCGGCGTCCCGGTCGATTGCAACCCCATCGTGCTCTGGTACAACCGGACCCTGCTCGAGGAAGCCGGCGTGACGGAAATGCCCGCCGACACCTATGAAGCAGGCAACTGGAACTGGGATACCTTCATCGCTGTGGTCGACCAGGTGATTGCCGCTGGCAAGAAGGCCTTTGTTTCCGGTACCTCGGTCTACAGCTGGATTACCAACAACGGTGGGTCGATCTATGCCGATGGCAAGTTCATCGCCAATGAAGATCAGAAGGCCATCGAGGCCTACCAGTGGGTGCAGGACAACCTGACCTCCGAGAAATTCATCTTCTCGGGCGGGTTGCCAGAGGGCCAGGGCGAAGATGCCATGTTCATGTCCGGCCAACTGGCGTTTACCGCGCTCGGTCGCTGGGGTCTGCCGCTCTTCCGCCAGAACCAGAGCCTGGATTGCGACATCGTGCCGTATCCAACCAACACCGGAAACAAGATCGAACCATCCAGTGTGGCCGTTGCCTACTGGGTCATGAATGCCGCGACCGATACCCCGGATGAATCGTTTGCCTTCTACACCCACTTCGTATCACCCGAAGGTCAGGAAGAACGCCTGAACGAAGGCGGCAATGCCGTTCCTTCCATCAAGGGTGTGGAAGAAGTGGTCCTCTCCGACACACTGCCGGACCACAAGCAGTACTTCCTAGATGCCCGCAACGTCGGGTACGGGCCGTTCCGTGAAGAAGCCGGAACTCCCGGTCTCATCACCGAACTCGACAAGATCAATGAAGAACTGTGGCTGAACGGCGGCGATGTCCAGGCCGCGCTCGATGCCCTGGCCGAAAAGGCGAACACGATGATCGCTGAGGCGGGTAACGCCTGATCTGCCGGATTCGTTCATCTTCGCATCGCCAGTCCCGGAGGGGAGAACCCTCCGGGACTGGCAGGGACAATCATGCATGGCCATGCCAGTACTCGGTGCTGCCCCGACAACCGAACTTTCCAAACAGGGCAAGCGCACGGTTTTGTCGTCCAGGCGTTCACGGTCTGATGCCTTGTGGGGCATCTTTTTCATTGCGCCGCAACTTCTCGGGCTGCTGGCGTTTTCACTGATCCCCGTTGGCTATGCCTTTGTCCTCAGTGTCATGAAGTGGGATGGACTCGGCACTCGGGAATTTGTCGGGTTCGCCAACTTCCGTACGGAATTTGCGGACAAGGAATTCCGGGATGCCCTGGTGCATACCCTGTATTACACGCTGATTTCAGTGCCAGGCGGCATTGTGGTTTCCCTGCTGCTGGCGCTTGCCCTCAATAATGTTCGATTCAAATCGGTTTACCGGGTTATTTTCTTCCTGCCCACCATCACGAGTTCCGTCGCCGTTTCCATGGTCTGGCTGTGGATGCTGAATGGCGATTTCGGATTGCTGAATACCTATTTGCGAGAATGGTTCAATCTTGATCCCCCGAACTGGCTGGTGAGCAGCACCTGGGTCATTCCCGCCATTTCGCTGGTCGCCATCTGGGCCGGACTTGGGTTCAACATGGTGATCTTCCTGGCCGGGTTGCAGGGTATTCCCCAAACCTATATCGAAGCGGCGCAAATCGATGGCGCATCGAAATGGCGGCAATTCTGGAATGTCACCCTTCCGCTGCTGTCTCCCACGATGTTCTTCGTCACCATCATGTCCATCATCGCCTCGTTCCAGGTGTTCGATTTCATCTATGTGATGACCGGTGGCGGACCCGGAACGCAAAGTACCACCATGGTCTTCCACATTTACGAAAAGGCCTTTGTGTCCTTCACCTTCGGGTTGAGTGCCGCCGCAGCGGTCATCCTGTTCTTCCTGATCATGGCAGTCACCCTGTTCCAGTTCTGGGGGCAGCGGCGCTGGGTGCACTATGACAGTTGATCCCTCCTGCCACCGCGCGATGTGTCGCCGCTCTTGCTGTATTCCTGGAGGATGTGCCTGATGGCTGCTTCAACTGACACCTTCATCGAACCACACCGAACCGGTGCCAGGGTCTTGCGGTTCCGGCGAAGCCTGACCACGATCCTGCTGCACACCGTCCTCATCCTCGGCTCGGCCACCATGATCGTCCCCTTCCTCTGGATGATTGGCACGTCGCTGAAGGATTTCGGGCAAGTTTTTCTGATCCCGCCCAAGTGGATTCCCGATCCGGTTGTCTGGTCGAACTATCCCGATTCCTGGAATGCCCTGCCATTCGCCCATGCGTACTGGAACAGTACCTACATCTGCGTCATTGTGGTCACCAGCCAGTTGCTCACCTGTTCGATGGCCGGTTACGCCTTTGCCCGGATCAATTTCCCGTTCCGGGAACCAATCTTCATCCTGTTCCTCGCCACCCTGATGATCCCGCACCAGATCACCATCATCCCGCTCTACCTCATCATGCGAAGACTGGGCTGGATCGATTCCCATCTTTCACTGATCGTCCCGCCTGCCTTGTTCAGCGCCTTCGGGGTCTTCCTGCTGCGGCAGTTCATCAAGAGTCTGCCGGAAGAACTGGAAGAATCGGCAATCCTGGACGGGGCAAACCGCTGGCGCATCTACTGGCAGATCATCATTCCGCTCATCAAGGCGCCATTGGCCGCCCTCGGCATCTTCAGTTTCCTGGGCACCTGGAACAGTTTCTTCAATCCCAACATCTTCCTCAGCACACCCGAGAAATTCACCATTCCACTCCTGCTGAACATGTTCAAGGGACTCTACATCACCGACTGGACATTGATGATGGCGGCCGCGTCACTCGCACTGATCCCGGCGCTGGTCATCTACATTGCCGGGCAGCGGTACATCATTGAAGGTGTGGCTCTGACAGGTCTCAAACGGTGAGCCAGTATGACCCAACCCTTCACCTACCACTCGCGTGATGACCTGGCATCGATTCTCACCGGCAAGATCACCCGCGGCGAACTGACGCCGGGTATGGCCCTGCCATCGGAACGCAGCCTGGCAGACGAATACCACCTCAGTCGTTCGATGGTGCGGGAAGCCCTCCGCGTGCTGGTCGAACGTCGCCTGATCGAGGTCATTCCCGGTCGTGGATCATTCGTGCGGGCCACGACAGTCGATGATGCCGTGGAGCGAATGATCGAGGTCTTCGATCATCGCGGGGTAACCCTGCGCGCCCTGATCGAAGCCCGGGCCATGATCGAAAGCACGGCGGTATCGCTTGCCGCCGAACGGGCCACATCCACGGACATCGCCAGCATCACCGTGGCCTGTGACTCCTGCGAGGCATCGCAGGATGTGATCGAACAGGTGCAATGGGATCTGGCCTTTCACCTGGCCATTGTGCAGGCGGCCGGAAATACCCTGATGCTGACCATGTTTCGCGCCCTCCAACCCTACATTGTGGAACTGCTGATCCGCAGCCTGACCGATGCCGATGTCACCAGCGAGGGTCTCGTCTATCACACCCGGATCGTGCGGGCCATCCGCAACCGGAATGCACTGCGGGCCGAACAGGAAATGCGGGATCACCTCATGCTGGGCCTGACCCTGTTCGGTCCCGATATCGATCGCAACCTGAATCTCGTCGCGCGCGAAGCCATGCATCGCATCTCCTCACGCCGGATGACAGTCGAGGATCTGTTGCGACTCACCGGGGATCACCCGATGGCTCGATCCCCCGCCATGGGGGTGCCCTGATCCTTTCGGCCACCCTGGCCTTCCTGCATCACCACACCATTCGCCCTGACACCCTGGAGCACTCCCTGCATGACCGGATCACAGCCCCCCATCACCGTGGGTGACCGTAACAATCGTGTCCTGATCGCCCTTGATCCCCTCACCGGGCTTCCAATCTCCTTCACCATCGATGGCACGACCTGGAATACCGGAATCACGGCCCGGCTGGAAACCGAAGGACGCGAAATCGAAGGCCAGCCGTTCGGCCTGGCGTATGCCGAAACGGTTGACCTCAGCGAATTTGAACTGGTCTCATCGCCTGTCGCCCATGACATCGATGCGTATGAAGATGTGCGTACCGTGGAAACCAGCCTGGCCGGTTGGACCGTGTATTGGGAGTACCGGTTGCGGGATCGCTCGCCCCGCATCGAGATCGGCTGGCGAATCACCCCATCCGGGGAGAATCGCCAGGGCACCGTGCGGAATTTCCACATCGATGTGCATTTCACCCCGGAGAATCCCGCGGCCTGGCAGGTCGAAGCACCCGCATCCGGAATGCGGTCAGGCATAACCTTTGCCGAACTTGCCGAACCGGCCCATGTCACTGAACCAACCTTCAGTGGATCCGGGATCGTGGTGGTCCATGACGACTCGCAACCGGCATCGCTGCTGGTCTGGCCGTTCTCCCGCACGGAATTGCTGCGTGCCCAGGTCCAGGCGACTGATGGCACCCTCACCCACTCCATCGCTACCGGATTGGCCGGTCGCATCAAATTCGGGGAGAGCCTGGTCTATGGCGGTGTTGAACTCGATGCCTTCCCGGCTGGCTGGCATGAAGTTCGCCAGCAAATCAAATCGTGGTATCCGGTGGTCGGCATTGCCAGCCCGGCCGATACGCCAGACTGGGTGCCAAACGCCAGCATCTTCGAAGTCCAGATCGGTTCCTCGAAATTCTGGAATGGCTGGGAGTACAGCCCCTATCCGGAAATGCGTGATTTGCTGGACGATATCGACCGGATCGCCGATCTCGGTTTCGATTGCATCCAGATCATGCCGCGTCAACCCTTCCCAAGTTACAACGTCTACGATTATGACAATATCTCGATTTCCTACGGTGACGAGGATGACCTGAAACGGCTGGTTCAGGCCGCGCACCAACGCGGGATCAAGGTGATTCTCGATATCCTGATGCACGGCGTCATCGATGCCGATATCATCCACCGGGCAGCCGACCGGGTGCGCAATGGTCCCTATTTCCCACGGCTCAATGAAGGCACGGATATCGTTGCCGATGAGGCATTCCTCGCCTACCAGGGGTACGACTACCTGGTGAGCTGGGCACGCCACATCATCGATTTCGAACCACACTGGGCCGCCGGATCGCCAGGTTCCCACCCGCTGGTGGATGAGCATCCGGAATGGTTCATGCGGGACTCCAGCGGTGCAATCATCGGTGTCTACACCAAGGCGTTCGATGTCAACAATCCCGAATGGCAGCGCTATTTCACCACTGCCGCACTGAACCTGGTGACAAAACTCGATATCGACGGTTTCCGCTTCGATGCGCCCACCTATAACGAATTCCCGAACTGGTCGCCAGCCACAGAAAAGCGGGCCAGTGCCTCGCAACTCGGTTCGGTCAACCACTTCCAGAAATTGCGATTCGATATGCGGCAGATTCAGCCGAACGCCGTGATGTACACCGAACCGTCCGGGTTGCTCTTCCGGCAATCGATGGATATTACCTACAACTACGATGAACACTGGTTGTTCCACGCGGTACTGCGACCGGAATCAGCCCTCCGGAACAACCCGCGCGGATTGCGCCACGCCCATGATCTCGCAACCTGGTTCCGCGACAAGGAAGCCGCACTTCCCGCTGGGGCGATCACTGCCCGCCACATCGATTCGCACGATTCATTCTGGTGGCCGCTGCCCGGTTTCAAGTGGCGACGCGAACAGTACGGTCTCCCGGCCACGCGAGCCATTCTCGCCATCTGGTCCCTGCTTGGCGGGGTCTACATGACCTTCGTTGGTGGGGAAACGGACATCGAGGACGATATTCGACGCGTTCACCGGTTGCGCCGGACCATTGCGGAACTCGGCAGCGGGGAAGCCAATTTCGATGCGGTTCACGCGAAGGACGATGGCATATTCGCTGTCGCTCGCACCGGGGAGCAGACCACCCTCCTGCTGGTCAACCTGACGAATGCACCAGTGACCACCCGGATCGATCTGGATGCCGGATTGCCAGGAATATCGGGCAGTGTCAGCCTGCACGACGAATGGAATGGCGAACCGGTAGCAGGAAACAACGCAATTGGCGAAAGCGGTTTCGATGTGACATTCGCCCCATACCAGCCTCGGGTTATCACCATCCGCTGATGATCTCCGGGACTTCGCGTAGGGTCGCGGATGAGGCAAGAATCGCCAGATACGTTCGTTGCTGTTGGTCGAACTGGCGATTCTTGACGGATATCCGCCCGCCGCACAAAACCGTCGCTTTCATGCTCATCGTCGAAAGACTGTTCCACCATGCCAATTCATCACCACCCCAATCGGAACACCTGGTCCATCGAACTGCCGGATCTGGCACTCGCCTGGCAAGCCAATGAACAGGGCAACATCGAACTCGCTTCGCTGGCCACTGGCGGCAAGGAATGGCTTTCGTCACCGGTTGCACCATTCGACGAACCGCTCAGGGTCGGGAACGTCGAATCGAACGAATCGACACTGAGCATTCACGGCACCTTCATCAATTCCGGACTCACCGCACGAATCGATTGGCACAAGTATCCCGGAACCTCGGTAATTCGCAGTGAAATCACCCTTTCCAACCACACGGATGCGACCATTGACGTGGGCTCCTTGCCTTCGCTGCGCCTGCAAACTCTTGCGGCACCCGGCAGCCAGTTTGCGATGCTGGCCGGGGGACGCTGGGATGAATCGATGCCCCCGCGAGGGTACCGCTACGCCACGTACGATCTGGACGAATATTCCGCCAATCGCGCCAGGGGCGTTGCCGCCGATGGCCGCTCTTCTGGAGAGTGGATTCCATGGTTCGGGCTGAACCGGCCGCAGGATGGACTTTTCGCCGGTCTGGTCTGGTCGGGCCGGTGGGATGTGCGCACCGGGGGCCAGGATGGACAGTTCCACCTTTCCCTCGGAATCAGTGATTTCCGGCACCTGCTTGCCCCGGGAGCATCGGTCGAGTTGCCGGGGGTCGTGCTCTCCGGGTATCGCGGTGATCTCGACACCGGGGCAAACCAGTGGCGCCGCTGGATGACCGATTTCTGGACTCCTGCCGTGCCGGAAAACTGGCCATGGGTGCAATACAACCACTGGTATGCCTATTACGGCGATATCGATCAGGAACGCCTCTATAAGGAAGCGGAACATGCCGCTGCTGCCGGTTGCGAAGTCTTCGTCATCGATGATGGCTGGTTCACCGGACGCCGCAAGGAGTCCTATCACGCCGGGTGGGGTGACTGGACGGAAGACCGTGCGAAATTCCCGGATGGCCTGAAAGCCTTTGGCGATCGCGTCCGGTCACTCGGGATGAAATTCGGTCTTTGGGTGGAACCTGAGCGGGCCGCCATCGATAGCCCGGTGTTGCAGGCCCACCCCGACTTCGTCGCTACGCGGGACGGTGTGCCACTCAGCCGGCCGGAAGCAGACAAGGGCAGTGTGCATCTTTGCCTCGGGAATCCGGCGGTTCAGGAATGGATGACGGCGGAAATCACGCGGGTGGTCCAGGAGTACGGCATTGACTGGCTGAAATGGGATTACAACATCGGGTATGGCCTGGGCTGTAACGTCCCGGATCATGGACACCAGGCAGGAGATGGTCATCATGCCCACACCCTCGGCCTGTATCGCGTTCTAGCCTCTCTTCGCAAACATTGCCCGGATCTCGTGATCGAGAATTGCGCCAGTGGCGGCCACCGGGTCGATCTTGGCACCCTGCGCCACACGCACACGAACTGGGTGTCGGATTACACCCACCGGGCGGCGAGTTGCCGCCAGCACACGCAGGGTGCCGGGCTGTTCATGCCACTGGCCCACCTGAACACCTGGTCGCTGCAACATCGCGGGCTCACGGAATTCCGCAGCCGCTTTGGCGGGGCGTTCGGTATCTCCTGGTTCCTGGAGGAATGGTCTCCGCAGGATCGTGAGACATTGCGGCAGGCGATTGCGGAATACAAGCAGCTTCGCCCCATGCTTTCCGGCAGTCGTTTCCTGCTGACCGGTCCCTGGCACCAGGTTTGGGATATCTGGCAATTCGTGGGAAAGGATGGAAAGGCATCGGCCATCCTCGCCTTCCGCGAGGCGGGTGAGATCGACCAAATTCGCGTCCGGCCGCATGTTCCGGACAGATCCGCCTTATGGTCCGTCCTTCGTGAGAATGACCCCCAGGGAGACCTGCCTGGTGGGGAATTGGCCGATCACGGTCTGGACATCAGCCTGCCGGAACA
>Ga0180215_1004264_pt1 | contig 12817 bp, 11 predicted proteins | sample eDN3rd37CBELigBY_FD_128871 | JGI IMG/M metagenome (GOLD analysis project Ga0180215, IMG submission 128871) | Enriched backyard soil microbial communities from Emeryville, California, USA - eDNA 3rd pass 37_C BE-Lig BY (version 2) (version 2) | ecosystem: Environmental > Terrestrial > Soil >...
CTGCCATGGCTGGTAAATGGATTGAATGAGTTTTTTTATAGTTGGTTTTTTTAAAGCAGAGAAAACCTTTAGTTTTGATTTAGATTTAGCAGGTTGATTGCAGTGGAGGGCACGAAGACTCCTCGAAAATTCTATCGAATTTTCTCGTGCGTGGGTAGGTTCGAAGAAGTAATTTCAATGTCCTGCGGGAGAAGCGAGACAGTCGAGACCCCGCAGACACGAAGTGTCGAGGAGGCTCGGCGGTCGCCCGCGGAAAGCGAAGTGCCCGCAACGGAAATCAACAACGCTGTTTAAAAGTGAAAGGGGATTTTTATAGATGGAAGAAAAAAAGAAAAAGAAGCTTGAGTTTAATATTATTAAAAATGAACCGCTGGATGGACATAAAGGGTTTGGCAAAGGCGCGTTGAGTCTTGATAATGTGTCACCGGTAATCATTGATGTCGAAGAAGGTGACGCTGTCATTGATATCGGTGCCATGCATGCCAGAAGCGTGGTGGAAAAGGGGATTAAGTTCCTGCCAAATAAAGATGAGGTTCCAAATGGCAAGCCTTATTGGCTTGTTTGGGTAACGGTGGACCGTGATGAACGCGGGCCGCATTATGCAGGGGTGACAGCATGTGAGATGACAGTAGACCGCGAAATCCGCAGAGGATACAAGTCATTACCTGAGCATGTGAACCGCATGGATAAATCAATTAAGCGCCATATTATTGTTGACCATATGGATGAGAAGTCAAAAGGGATATTGCGGGAGTTCCTGCAGAAACATGATGAAGGCATGTGGGAACGTTCAGCGCAGCAATTAAAGGACGATTTGCAAGCATAAGCTTAGGGGAGACCCTAGGCTTTTTTATTATGTTTGGAATGGTTTTAGAAGGGGTGTTGATGCCCGTTGAGGGTGAGGAAAGGTGTAAACGGTAATTAAGAGAGTGATCTGATGCCCGTTTCAGAGGCCAAGTAAGCAAAAAGGTAACCAAGAAGCCAATCTGATGCCCCATCACACTCCCCATCCGAAAAAAGGTAATCAAAACAAACAAAAACTGCATGCCATCCTCTGCATGCAGTTTCTTTTACGACCATGGCATCATCCTCTTATACCAAGGAGCCCGATCACCATTTTCGTTCCCGTCAAGCCGTTTTTTCTTTTTCCCATTAGAGGATTCTTTGTCCTCCTCAAAAAGGTGCTCAGTACAATATTCAGTTGGCTCGGTGCCTGCCGCAAAATAGGTGTAGCGTTTGATTGGACAATCCTTTGTGGCAAGCTTCCCGTTTACCGGATCTAAATAAATGCCGACAGTGCCCTTCGGTGCCTTAAAGGATTTTTCCGGAGTCCCTTTCAATGCCTCTTCCATAAACTGAATCCAGACATTTTTTGCATACATTTGATCCAATCTGCCTTCAATCGGCTGACCATCGTCATAGCCAGTCCAAACTGCAGAGACGAGCTGAGGTGAATAGCCGATCATCCAGCTGTCCGTATTGGTGGAACCGGATTTGCCGGCATACGTCCGCGTCATATCATTCATAACGGTACTTCCGGTTACACTGGCATAGCCGTTTAATTTTTTATCAAACATGCCGGTCATCATATGTGTCATGACAAAGGCTAAGTCCGGTCGCAGTACCTCCTCAGGCTCAGGCTTATGCTCATAAATAACCTCACCCTTATGGTTTTCAACCTTTTTAATTGTAACCGGAGTGACCTTTTTCCCTCCGTTGGCAAATAGACTGTAGGCGTTGGCCATCTCAATCACGCGCACGCCGGATGTACCGAGTGCGAGGGAAGGGACCTTTGCCATCTCGGAGGTGATTCCAAAACGCTTGGCCGTTTCCACTAGGGTCTCCTCGCCAAGAAACAGGTGGGTTTTCACGGCATAGACATTGTCCGATAAGGCAAGGGCCTGAGCCATTGTAATATCATTTTCAGCATATTTGTTGTTAAAATTATGCGGTGTATACTCGGCCCGATTATCATCAAATTTGAATGTTGTCAGTTCACTGCGCATCGTTGAGGCCGGTGTAAAGCCCTGCTCAAGCGCTGCGTAATAGAGAAGCGGCTTCATTGTCGAACCTGGCTGCCGCTCGGCTTGGGTGACGCGGTTATAAGGGCTTTCCGTGTAATCACGGCCGCCGACCATCGCCTTAATGTAGCCGTTTTTTGGATTCATCGACACAAAGCCAATTTGAATATCGGAATCCTCGGATATCTGCTTCTCAATCGTTTCCTCGGCAATTTTTTGCTGATCGAGATCAAGGGTTGTGTAGATCTTTAACCCTCCAAGCTCAATCGTTCTTTCATCGAGCTTCAACACGTCCGTTAGCTCCTGGTGAACGGCATCCTGGAAATAGGGGGCTGTTACGAGCTGAGTGTGCGGATGCTTGCCGACAATCGTAAGCTCCTCCTGCTTAGCTTCTTTGGACGCCTTTTCATCAATTAAGTCATTTGACTGCATCGCTGATAAAATAATGCCCTGACGGTTTTTTGCATTTTTTAGCGAGGCGAGCGGCGAGTAGATACTTGGCCCTTTCGGAATTCCTGCCATCATCGCGGCCTCAGCTAAACTCAGCTCGGACGCATCCTTGCCAAAGTAAAACTGGCTCGCCGCTTGGGCGCCGTATGCCCCGTGGCCGTAATAGATTGTATTCAGATAGCCCTCTAATATTTGTTCCTTTGTATAGTTCATTTCCAAACGAATTGTATAAAAGGCTTCATGCAATTTCCGCTGCCAGGTTTTATCATGCTCAAGATAGAGGTTTCGAGCATATTGCTGACTGATAGTGCTTGCCCCCTGAACCTTTGCCATTGCCTTAATGTCAGCAAGGGCGGCACCGGCAATTCGTTTATAGTCAAAGCCATGATGCTCGTAATAATTTCGATCTTCAATGGCAAGGGTTGCATCCACTAGATGCGGGCTAATTTCGTCAAAATTCACCCAGTACCGCTTTTGGCCGTTGTTGCTTTCTCCAATTACATTTCCATTGTCGTCATAGTACAAGGACGACTGCGGAACAGCAAGCGGAGGAGGACCAAGTATTTTCGCATACATAAGGATTCCGATGGCAAAAAGCACCATCAAACAAGCAAGAATAAAACAAAGAAAGAATAAGGCCCGTAAGTATTTAATCGTCTTTCGAAATCGATGGTCTGTCATCAGTTCCATAGTGTTTCACCCCCGGAATAAAAGCAGTGTTGTTCGGCAAAATACGCAATTAGATTGTCTAACGCTTGCTCAGCAACAATCTTTTTCTCTTTTAGATTAAAAAATAAACATATTAGTAGTATTGAAAAATAAGTGGATTTTTAAACATAATTTGGGTTAGTCGGAATATTTTTCTTTTTATTTCCTGTGGGATGCTCTATAATTTTTTTGTTTGCATTTAGCATGTCTGGGTAATCTAAAAACGACGTTTAGTGTTTTCAATCCAAATGAAGGGATGAATACTATGGGAATTTGGTTTACTGAGAAGCAGACAGAGAATTTTGGGATCACGATGAAAATCAATCGTACCTTACATACAGAGCAAACTGAGTTTCAAAAGCTGGACATGGTGGAAACAGAAGAATGGGGAAATATGCTGCTGCTTGATGATATGGTGATGACATCAGTTCGTGATGAGTTTGTCTATCATGAAATGGTAGCACATATTCCACTTTTTACTCATCCTAATCCGGAAAATGTATTAGTCGTTGGCGGCGGGGACGGTGGAGTCATTCGTGAGGTGCTAAAGCATTCAAGTGTGAAGAAGGCAACGCTGGTCGATATTGACGGGAAAGTCATTGAGTATTCAAAGAAATACCTCCCGGAAATCGCCGGCAAGCTGGATGATGAGCGCGTTGACGTAAAGGTTGGCGACGGATTTATGCATATCGCGGAAAGCGAAAATGCTTATGATGTGATTATGGTAGATTCAACGGAGCCGGTTGGACCTGCAGTGAATCTTTTTACAAAAGGCTTTTATGCCGGTATTTCAAAAGCGTTGAAGGAGGATGGCATCTTTGTTGCACAGTCGGACAACCCTTGGTTTAAGAGTGATTTAATTCGCAGCGTGCAGAAGGATGTAAAAGAGATCTTCCCGATTACACGCTTGTACACGGCAAATATTCCAACATATCCGAGCGGGATGTGGGCCTTTACACTCGGGTCAAAGAAGTATGATCCGCTTGAGGTGAGTGACGATCGTTTTCATGAGTTGGAAACAAAATACTATACAAAGGAATTACATAAAGCAGCATTTGTGCTGCCAAAGTTTGTAAGAGATTTAGTAGAGTAATTTTACAGGAAAAAGTACTGCTGCGTCAAAGCAGTATTAATGATAAAAGGGGGATTTTACATGCGTTTTGATGAAGCCTATTCAGGCAATGTGTTTATTAAAAGTCATCCAAGCTATGAGGAAAGTCAGGTTGTGATTTATGGGATGCCGATGGATTGGACGGTCAGCTATCGTCCAGGTTCCCGCTTTGGCCCAGCACGTATTCGCGAGGTGTCAATCGGTATTGAGGAATACAGCCCGTATTTGGATCGCGATTTAAATGAACTGAAATACTTCGATGCAGGGGATATTCCACTGCCATTCGGAAATGCGCAAAAGAGCTTGGATTTGATTGAGGACTACCTTGATGGCTTGCTGGCAGATGACAAGTTCCCGTTAGGAATGGGCGGTGAGCATCTTGTGAGCTGGCCGGTGATTAAAGCAATGTATAAAAAGTATCCGGATCTTGCGATTATTCATATGGATGCCCATACCGACCTGCGTGAAAATTATGAGGGCGAGCCATTATCTCATTCCACGCCGATTAGGAAGGCGGCGGAGCTGATTGGTCCGACGAACGTTTACTCTTTTGGCATTCGCTCCGGTATGAAGGAGGAGTTTGACTGGGCAAAGGAAGTGGGTATGCATCTGTACAAATTTGATGTCCATAAACCGCTGCAGGAGGTACTGCCAACGCTTGCTGGACGCCCTGTATATGTAACGATTGACATTGATGTATTGGATCCGGCACATGCACCTGGAACAGGTACGGTTGATGCGGGCGGCATTACGTCAAGAGAATTATTGGCATCCATCCACGAAATCGCGCATTCAGATGTACGCGTTGTAGGAGCGGATCTTGTGGAGGTTGCTCCGATATACGATCATTCAGAGCAAACGGTTAACACGGCCAGCAAGCTGCTTCGTGAAATGCTCCTTGGGTTTGTGAAATAAAAATCCGGTGCCTGACACCGAAGATGGACATTTGCACTGGCTTTTCCATCTGAAAAATACAGTGGTAGATTATAAAAAGGAGAGCAGACACTATATGGGTGTTTGCTCTCTTTTTTATTGTCTAGTTTAAAGTGTGCATACAATTTCCCTTGATTGGAAAAATATACCCATATGAAAAAAGGGGATCACTTATGATGCGTCAATTCCGGAAGCGAAAAACATTACAGGATTTGTTCAATAAAAAAACGGCATCTCTTCCATCACAGAATAAGGAGGAGGACTCGATCAGTTTAGATCTATCGGATAATGAACAGCAGTTAAAAAAGCTTTTTGAAAACTGTTCGGATTTTGTCATTCGTCCTGTTTTTGTTACGGATAACGTTAAGCTATTACTCATTTATCTAGATGGACTTATTGATACAAACCTGCTTGATGAGGTTTTTTTAAAGCCCATGATCGTTGAAGGAAAGCCTCAAGGCGTTGAGGAGACTTCGTCAGTAGGGAAAATCATCGGACAGCACCTGATAGCGATTACCCAGGTGAAAAATGTGACAAATCTGAGTGAGCTGGTGGATGGAATACTGAAGGCAAATGTTGGTGTTGTCATTGATGGAGAGGACAAGGCAATGCTTGCGGAACTGCCTGGCTTTGAGAAGCGATCCATTGAAGAGCCGGCAACAGAAGTCACCATTCGTGGTCCGAAGGATGGGTTTACAGAATCTTTAAGGACCAATACAACCCTTCTTCGCAGACGAATTCGCAGTACAAAGCTTAAATTTGAGTCCTTCACTATTGGAGAGCTGTCACAAACTGATGTTGTGATGGCCTATTTAGATGGTATTGCACCCGATTCTCTATTAGAGGAGGTCCGAACGAGAATCGGCCGGATTGAACTAGATGCATTAATGGGTTCGGAGATGCTGGAAGAGTTTATTGAAGAAGTTCCATACTCGCCATTTCCGCAGATTCAGAATACAGAAAGACCGGATATTTTAATAGCCAATCTTCTCGAGGGCAGAATCGGGATCATTGTAGATAATACACCTTTTGCTCTTGTGATTCCGATGACCTTTTGGAGCGGGCTCCAGGCAGCCGATGATTATTATGAACGCTTTATCTATACGACATTTATCCGTTTAATTCGGTACGTTTTATTTAATATCTCACTTTTTTTGCCATCCCTTTATGTGGCGCTTTCGACCTTTCATCCGAAGCTTATTCCAACGAGCCTGCTTTTCAGTGTGGCTGCTGCAAGGGAGGGAGTGCCGTTTCCAGCAATGATTGAGGCCTTTATGATGGAGTTTGTGTTTGAAGGCTTGCGGGAAGCGGGCGTCCGTCTGCCAAAAGCAATCGGGTCCGCCGTTAGTATTGTTGGAGCGCTGGTTATCGGTCAAGCGGCTGTTCAGGCTGGAATTGTTTCAGCGCCAATGGTGATTGTCGTCGCGACAACAGGAATCTCTTCGTTTTCTATTCCTCGCTACAATTTTGGAACCGCTATACGAATAATCAGGTTCGTCATGTTAATTTTAGCAGGGGCCTTGGGCTTATATGGAATTGTGCTCGGATTTATTGCTTTAACGATTCATTTGGTGTCCCTGCGTTCCTTTGGCGTTCCCTATTTCAGTCCTGTAGCACCGCAAATTCCAGCAGATTTAAAGGATGTCATTATAAGACTTCCAAGATGGGCTTTGAATCAACGGCCAACCTTTTTGTCAGGCAAGGATAAGATACGGTTTCCAAAAGGGCAAAAACAAAAATAAGGAGTTTGAATAATGGGCAAGGGGAGTATTGTGTGTATCTTTTTCTGTATCCAATTGATCATCACAACAGGCTGCTGGGATCGGAAGGAGCTGAATGACCGTTCCATATGGCTTGCGACAGGCTGGGATGTTGGTGAAAAAGAGGATGAGATTCAAATATGCGGTCAAATAGCGATCCCAGCGAATATGCAGTCGCAAACCGGAGGAGGAAGCGGTGGAGGCAGTAAAAGTGAATCATACGTAACGGTCTCGGAGAAGGGGAAAAGTGTACAGGATGCCTTGGAAACCCAACAAAATAAGCTCTCAAGGGAAGCTTATTTTGGCCAGAGGCGGGTGGTTTTATATGGAGAAAAATTTGCAAAGCATGGTTTGAAGGAAGAGATTGATATAAATAGCAGAAGCTCGGATGTCAGTATTCGAACGGACGTTTTTGTCGTAAAAGGGGATACGGCTTTACAGGCACTGAATCTGTCTAACCCGTTTGAAAGTCCGCCAGCAGTTGCTGCTTTAAAGGTCCATGAACAGGCAGGAGGAAGAGGAGATGTGGCCTATCTGGATTTTATTATTGCTGCTAACAGTGACGGGATTCGGCCTACTATTCCAGCTATTGATATTGATTATTTCCAACATGGAAATAAGGATGCCAAGGGGGAAGCTGCGAAACCAATTTTAAAATTGGCTGGGCTAGCTGTGTTTGACCCAGATTTGAAATTAGCGGGTTTTTTAAATATGGATGAAAATTGGGATTTTTTATGGGTAACCAATCGATTAAATAAAAAGAAGATAAGTGTTTCACAGAATGGCAAAGGGAATGCAAGCTTGGCATTAACTAAAATCCATGGGGAAATAATCCCAAAAATGAGGAACGGTCAGATCACCTTTACGGTTGAGTTAAGCGGAGAGGGAGGTATTACTGAAAATAATAATAATTTAGATATTGATAAAAGGGACAATATCAAACTACTGAAACATGCAATGGAAAAACAAACAAAAGAAGAAGTACTGGCAACAATCACTAAAGTACAAAAGGAATTTGGACTGGACATATTCGGCTTTGGGGAGGCTGTTCATAAAAGATATCCCCAGCAGTGGAAAAAGGTGAAGAAGGATTGGGACACATATTTTGCAGAAGCGAATATTTCAGTAGAGGTTGACCTTAAGATCCGTCGAATTGGCATGACTGGTCCATCATTATTGTATAAAGAAAGCGAGATCAAGGAATGAAAATAACGGGACTGCAAATTTATTGGATTATGGTATCAATATTAGTTGGCAATACTTTGCTTATTACCGTTTCGCCGGCAATTAAGGCAGCGAAACAAGACGTTTGGATTTCCTTTCTTCTAGCAGGACTGGGGGGAGTGTTGCTAGTGTTCCTTGCAGCCAAAACGGCTTTACTGCATCCAAAGCATACCCTGATTGAATACGGTAAATTAATTTTTGGCAAATGGATCGGTACCTTCCTAGCGATTCTCTATTTAGTCTATTGGTATTCCGTTATCGGCGATATATTGGGGGAATTTTCCGAGTTTGTGAACATTATTTTACTTCCTAGAACTCCACCATGGGTATTGTTTTTGACCATCCTTTTATTAATGATTTATATTGCTTATCTAGGTGGAATAGAAGGGGTTGCCCGATGCAGTGAGGTGTTTGGTCCCATTATTTTGGTGAGCTTTCTCTTTTTGATTTTTTTTACGTTACCCAATCTCCAAATGGCTCACGTTCTCCCGGTTTATTCTGATACAGGTTTATATCCTATTGTGAAAGGCAGCCTATATCCCCTTTCCTTTTTAGGAGAATCGGTATTCATGCTAATGCTCATTTCATTTATGGACCAGCCGGAGCAAGGAACCCGCCGGGCAGTATGGGGGGTTTTCTCTGCAGCCGTGCTGCTTAATATCTCCGCCCTTTTTGTCATTCTGGTTTTTGGACCAGAAGTGGCGGCCAATCTGAAATATTCTGCATTTGAAATGATCAGGTTTATTAATGTAATGAATTTTATACAAAATCTTGAAATACTGGCTGTATTAATATGGATACTAAGTCTTTTTGTCAAACTATCCTTATATTTTTTTATGGCAGCCTATGGAACTGCTCAATTGTTTCATATTAAAGATTGGAAAAAGCTAATTGTTTTAGTGGCATGCCTATCCTTTATCTTAGCAACCATTTTTTCAAATTACTCATTATATGGGATGGAGTATATGGAATATTTTTGGCTTCCATTCGTCCTGTCTCTAAATATGGCTGGAATTCCGCTCTTGCTATGGATTGTCGGAAGTTTTCGGAAAAAGAGGGCAGCATCCAAGGCTGTTAACGGAAAACCAACGTGAACTTGAAACAATTTATAAAAAAATTTATAATTAATAGGTTATCCAAAAGGATGTAACCAGGTAATGCAAGGAAAAGAGGTGCACGTTCAGTGTCCAGCTATCCAACAGAGCAAATGGCTGTTAAAATAACAGTAAATACGACGATTACGAATGATTCGGAAAAAGAAACGTATGAGCTCATCGCTTTTGGACAATACATTCAAAAGACGAGCTCTGTTTTTCTGCGCTATGATGAATTAATGGAAGAGGGGACCGCGAAAACGGTTGTGAAGGTATCTGAACGGGAAGGGTCTATAGTTAGAAACGGAGCCGTTGACATGCGTCTGCCCTTTCAAATGAATAAGACACTTGTCGGAAGCTACAAAACGCCGTACGGGGTACTCGACATGGAAACCACAGCAACGAGGATTAGCCATGAATTTGACTATGGTTTAAAAAAGGGTCTCATTAACATATTCTATGATTTAACGATGCTGGGAAACCATGCAGGTACATATCACCTATCGATAACGTTTGAGGAGGATGAAAGCAATGAACATAGTGGAGCAGGTAAAAAGTAATTTAAGGCAGGAAATTGCTGCGGCTGTTATCAAAGCAGGATTAGCGACGGAAGAACAGCTGCCTGACGTAATTTTGGAGATTCCAAAGGAAAAGGTAAACGGTGACTACTCAACCAATATGGCGATGCAGCTGGCAAGAGTGGCAAAAAAAGCGCCGAAGATGATTGCCGAAGAGCTTGTGGCCAATTTTGATAAATCAAAGGCTTCGATTGAAAAAATTGAAATTGCCGGACCGGGCTTTATTAATTTTTACATGAACAACAGCTATTTAACGGATTTAATTCCAGCAATTATGGATGCTGGCGAAAAATATGGTGAAACAACGGTTGGGAACAACGAGAAAATTCAGGTTGAGTTTGTATCTGCCAACCCAACAGGTGATCTTCATCTAGGACATGCCCGCGGTGCTGCAGTCGGTGATTCACTTTGCAATATTTTAGCAAAGGCAGGCTATGACGTTTCACGTGAATATTATATCAATGATGCTGGTAACCAGATTAATAACCTTGCATTGTCAGTGGATGCGCGTTACCATCAGGCGCTTGGCATCGATAAGCCAATGCCTGAGGATGGCTACCATGGGGAAGACATTATTGGGATCGGGAAAAAATTAGCGGAAGAGTTCGGTGATAAGTTCGTTGAGATGGACGAAGAAGAGCGCTTCCAGCAATTCCGTGAATACGGATTGAAATACGAAATGGCCAAGCTGAAGCAGGATTTAGAGGATTTCCGTGTCGGATTTGATGTGTGGTTCTCTGAAACTTCTTTATATCATAATGGTAAGATTGATGATGCTTTGCAAAAGCTTAGAGATAATGGCTATATTTTCGAGCAGGACGGTGCAACATGGTTACGTTCAACTGATTTCGGTGACGATAAGGACCGCGTGCTCATTAAGCAGGATGGCTCCTATACGTACTTGCTGCCGGATATTGCCTACCACAGAGACAAGCTTGAGCGCGGCTTTGAGAAGCTGATCAATATTTGGGGTGCTGACCACCACGGTTATATTCCACGTATGAAAGCGGCCATTCAGGCTTTAGGCTATGGTGCCGATACACTTGAAGTGGAAATTATCCAGCTTGTTCATTTATATAAAAATGGCGAGAAAATGAAGATGAGTAAGCGTACAGGTAAGGCTGTAACCATGAGAGATCTTGTTGAAGAGGTTGGTCTTGACGCAACACGCTACTTCTTTGCGATGAGAAGTGCGGATACCCATATGGATTTTGACCTTGATTTAGCTGTGTCACAATCCAATGATAATCCGGTGTATTATGCACAATATGCACATGCGCGTATCTGCAGTATCCTGCGTTCTGCTGAGGAGCAAAATCTTTCATACAGCACAGATGCAGATTTCTCTTTTATTCAGGCTGAAAAGGAAATTGATGTATTGAAGAAGCTTGGTGAATTCCCTGAAGCAGTAGGGGAAGCTGCATTGAAGAGAATGCCGCACCGTATTAGCAACTATATTTTTGAATTAGCATCCAATTTCCACAGCTTCTATAATGCTGAAAAGGTTCTTGATTTGGAGGAAGTGGAGAAAACAAAGGCTCGTTTGTCATTGATTAAGGCTGTGCAGATTACGTTGAAGAATGCGTTAGATTTAATTGGGGTTTCGGCTCCGGAGAAGATGTAATAGTAAAAAGGCTCCCAATAGCGGGGGAGCCTTTTTTTGTTGGTGTGGAGGAATGAGTTGATTGAGGTCTAAAGGAAAAAATCTTGAGCGAGGTGGGTGGAAGTGTTCTATAGGGGCAGCCTAAAGGACAAAGTGGGTCCTTAAAGAAGAAACTCAAATCCCTTTTTTTATTTCCACTCCACCGCCCCACCGCTGATTCGTTTGACCCCGCGAATTTTGCTGATATCCTCGACAAGCTTTAGCATCGCCAAATCCTTCATTTTTGCTTCAATCATAAAATCGACATCCTGTTTCATGGAATGAAGAAGCTCCAGTAAGGGCTGGAGAAATTCAATATCGACATAATCGGCATGGGAACGGAAAGCGGAGGATGTCTTCGGCGATGAGATATGAATTTTCGGAAGAAGCCCCCGACGCTCCCACGTAGCAAAAACCTGCGGCAGCATCTGCTCTAACGAGGCTTCCCCTAGGTTAGCCATGTGGTGATGATAATCGAAAATATTCGCGACACCTTCAAGCTGACAGATTTTCAGCGTTTCATCGGTCGTATACGTTTTATCATCATTTTCCAGCGTCATAACCTCTTTAATATGTGCGGGAAGACTTTTTAAATTAACCCGGAACCGTTCAAGGGATTCCTCTTTATTCCCATAAGCCCCGCCGATATGGATGTTAATGAGGCTTTCCTTTTCAACTCCCATTGCTTCAAGCATTCGATAATGGTACTCCATATCAACAACGGCATTCTTTGTCACATCCTCGCGAGGCGAGGTGAACAGCGTAAATTGATTAGGGTGAAAGCTAACCCGCAGGCGATGCTTTTTAACAAGGTCACCAATCTCACGCCACTCATCCCGAAAAGGTGTGACAAAATCCCAGCGAACCTCAGGATGGGTCGCAAGCGGGACAATCGAGCTAGAGAACCGGTACAGCTCAATTTCATGGCCAATATTATAATGAAGCATTCTTTTCGTATTAGCTAGATTGGCTGCGGTGACGGTTAATAGCTTCTCCATGCGTTCTTCTGCAGGGAGCTGTGAAAAACGGGTATAGGTAACGGTTTTGGATGGAGATGCATCCCATAGACTCATTGATTGGGACACATAACCAAAGCGAATCCTCATAGTGTTTACTCCTTTTTTCGGTGAAAATGGCTTTAGTGCGGGCAGCTTTGTAAAATCTAGAGACTGTTACGTGCCGGGCCAAGGAATCCGTCCCCGTGGCTCCTTTATAAAAACAATGAAATCGATCGTGCGACCATTTCTTTGCAGAAGATCCAGGGGTTCAGCCTGGAGATGTCTTGCTTTGAGATGA
>Ga0180215_1004270_pt1 | contig 12809 bp, 11 predicted proteins | sample eDN3rd37CBELigBY_FD_128871 | JGI IMG/M metagenome (GOLD analysis project Ga0180215, IMG submission 128871) | Enriched backyard soil microbial communities from Emeryville, California, USA - eDNA 3rd pass 37_C BE-Lig BY (version 2) (version 2) | ecosystem: Environmental > Terrestrial > Soil >...
AATAGTTTGGTGGCGATAGCGAGAAGGTCACACCCGTTCCCATCCCGAACACGGAAGTTAAGCTTCTCAGCGCCGATGGTAGTTGGGGTCTTACCCCTGTGAGAGTAGGACGCCGCCAAGCAAAAAAGAGTATCCTTTTTGGATACTCTTTTTTTATGTCTTTAACATAACCGATTAAATAAAAACTGATAAACAAGAAACGGTCCCTTTTTGGCTGTCAGCTTTAAAAACTGAACAATAAAAGGATAATCCTTATTTGGCATCGTTTTTAACAACTCGCTCCACCATTCAGTTTCATATCTAGAAATCATACTTAAATTATAAAGCAATAAATAATGTGTAATCATTTCGGGATAACATAAAAACTTACCTCTTAAAAGCGAAAAATAAAAGTTCTGTTCCTCTAAATTATACTTAACAGGCAGTAAACAAATATTCGAATCATGATAGTCAAATAGCAAACAATCTGATAAACTTTCCTTGAATAATAAACTATTGGAAGACTCTGTATGTAAAAAGTCAATAAAACGGTTCTCAGTCATATGGAAGGCATCAAGTATTTTCTTTGGAAATGAAAAGGTATGCTGTTGAATGGGCACTTTGATATATGTATGTTTTCCCTCCAGTTGAATGAACAGCTTATGCAGTTCAGGGATTTGTTGAAACAATTCACACATTGTTGCTTTGTCACCCTCAGAATGCTTTATATTAAACAAATTCTCTAACATACAGGATAGTAACCCATTCTTTTGAAATTTCACTTCATCTTGAAAAAACTCATATTGCTGCTTTTTTCTTTTTCTTGTTGATACACCATGGGCCAGCATCGAGGTATTCCCTGGATAATAAGGATCTGTTGTCAGTAAGCAGGCCTTAATCAGGTGGGTAAATCCGTAAAATAATAGTATCGGCTGAATTAAAAGGGGTGATTGAACAGCCTGCTGGTAATAAATTTGCGCGTGTTCCAAATAATAAATAAAAGGGTAGCTGTTCTCATAGCTTTTTTGTTCTGCCTGGTCTATGGATAATTTTTGATAGCAATTTTTTAAATATGATTGCGTGTCTGAGGCGGAGAAAAAGGGCAAAAAGGAGTGAAAATCCGTGTATGAGTGATTCAAAGTAATTACCTCCATATTTTCAGAAATATTCGAATTAAAATACTTTCATTGACATTATTTTAACCAATTGATAACCTACTAATAATATTTTTCAGTTCAGGAGGTCTTTTTCATGTGGGAAAGTAAGTTCGCCAAAGAAGGATTAACATTTGATGATGTATTGTTAGTCCCAGCAAAATCAGAAGTGCTCCCTAAAGATGTTAGTTTAAAGGTGAGCCTAACGGAAAAGGTCAAATTAAACATTCCGTTAATCAGTGCAGGAATGGATACAGTTACAGAAGCGGAAATGGCCATCGCCATGGCTCGTCAAGGCGGCATCGGAATCATTCACAAAAACATGACAGTAGAGCAACAGGCTGAACAGGTAGATAAAGTAAAACGTTCAGAAAGCGGAGTTATTACAGATCCTTTCTTCCTGACACCAGAAAAACAAATTTTCGATGCGGAACATTTAATGGGCAAATTTCGAATTTCAGGTGTCCCGATTGTAAATAATACAGAAGAAAGAAAACTTGTTGGAATTCTTACAAACCGTGACCTTCGCTTTATCCAGGATTATTCGATTAAAATTTCAGATGTTATGACAAAGGAAAATCTTGTAACTGCTCCAGTTGGTACGACTTTGGCGGAAGCGGAAAAAATTCTACAAAAATATAAAATTGAAAAGCTTCCACTTGTTGATTCTGAGGGTGTATTACAAGGCCTTATTACCATTAAAGATATTGAAAAGGTTATTGAGTTTCCAAACTCTGCAAAGGATGAACATGGACGCTTATTAGTCGGAGCAGCAGTTGGGGTTTCCAAGGATACAATGCTCCGTTTAGAGGCATTAGTTAAGGCAAATGTTGATATTGTGGTTATTGATACTGCACATGGACATTCTAAAGGGGTTATTGAGACGGTTAAAGAGATCCGAAGCACCTACCCTGCTCTTTCTATTATTGCAGGGAATGTTGCAACAGCAGAGGCAACAAGAGAGCTATTTGAGGCTGGAGCAGATGTTGTAAAAGTTGGAATTGGACCTGGCTCCATTTGTACAACAAGGGTCGTAGCCGGTGTTGGTGTACCGCAGATTACAGCGATTTATGATTGTGCTACAGAGGCAAGAAAGCATGGAAAAGCCATTATTGCTGATGGTGGTATTAAATACTCTGGAGATATTGTGAAGGCTCTTGCAGCCGGAGGACATGCTGTTATGTTAGGCAGCTTGCTTGCTGGTACTTCAGAAAGCCCAGGAGAAACAGAAATTTATCAAGGTCGCCGCTTCAAGGTATATCGTGGTATGGGCTCTGTATCAGCTATGGAAAAGGGTTCAAGTGACCGTTACTTCCAAGAGGAAAATAAAAAGTTCGTTCCAGAAGGAATTGAAGGACGTTTACCATACAAGGGACCGCTTAGTGATACAATCTATCAACTTGTCGGCGGGCTTCGTTCCGGTATGGGATATTGTGGTGCAGGAAGCTTGCAGTCCTTAAGAGAAAACAGCCAGTTTATCAAAATGAGTGGAGCTGGTCTAAGAGAAAGCCATCCGCATGATGTTCAAATTACAAAGGAAGCTCCAAACTACTCTATTCAATAACATACAATAAAGTAGGGATAACCTCCCTGCTTTTTGTTTTTTTATGGATATTTGCTTGACTCTTTTATAAAAAAGACTAGTAAAAGTCTTACTATACTGCTATCAGAAAAATAGGCATTTACTCAATCTATTTTTTCATAATAACTTATGTTAAAATACGAAAGTGTTATTAAAAGTTGGAGGGCTTTAAATTGAAAAAGAAAACTTTTCGGAAACAGGTTGCTGGACTGCTGGCAATTCTACTATTAGTAAGTCTCTTCACGGGGTTTAGTCCTGTAAGTGCAGAGGAGGATACTCTAGGTGTTAATGCAGATGCTGCTATACTAGTGGATGCTGAGACAGGAAGGGTATTGTATGCAAAGAATCCCGATGAGGTCCTTGGGATAGCAAGTATGACGAAAATGATGACGGAATACCTTCTTCTTGAGGCAGTTAAAGAAGGAAAGGTAAAGTGGGACCAGGAGTATTCTGTAAGTGATTATGTGTACAATGTTTCACAAGATAGAGATCTATCAAATGTTCCCTTACGAAAAGATGGAACGTATTCAATTAGAGAACTTTATGAGGCAATGACAATCTACTCAGCGAACGGTGCAGCAATTGCTATTGCCGAAACGATCGCCGGTTCTGAAGAGAGCTTTGTAAAGATGATGTCAGACAAGGCAAATGAGTTCGGTTTAGAAAACTTCAAATTCGTAAATGCAACTGGTTTAAATAACCGTGATTTGAAAGGAATGCATTCAGTCGGCGGAGCGGAAGAGGAAAATGTTATGTCGGCACGTGCTACTGCAACCTTGGCTTATCACTTAATAAATGATTTTCCTGAAGTATTAGAAACGACTAGTATTCCTTCTAAAATGTTTAGAGCAGGAACTGATGATGAAATTAAAATGGATAACTGGAACTGGATGCTGCCTGAGCTAGTTTTTAAATATGAGGGTGTAGATGGATTAAAAACCGGAACAACTGACTTTGCCGGCTACTGCTTTACTGGTACAGCTGAACGTGATGGTGACCGCTATATTACCGTTGTCATGAATGCAAAAGGCGAAGGCGGAGAAGGAACGTATAAATCAAGATTCGATGAAACAAAGAAAATGCTTGATTATGCATTTGGAAACTTTTCCAAGGAAGAAGTATTAAAGAAGCATTATCAAGTAAAGAATACAAAAACATTGCCTGTTAATAAAGGAAAAGAAAATCAGGTAAAAGTCTATACAAAAGAAGCAATTAAATTAGTTAATAAGAAGGGCGAGAAAGGTAACTATAAGCCAGTCCTTGTGTTAGATAAAAAGCTTTTAAATAAAGATGGAGAATTAACAGCTCCTATTAAAAAAGGCGATAAAGTAGGTTACATTAAGCTTGAAACAAAGGATGGCACTCCAATTCAATTTCTTGATGGGAAGAGTCCTCAAGTGGATGTAATTGCTGCAGAAAGTGTCGAAAAGGCAAACTGGTTTGTTCTCAGTATGCGTGCAATCGGCGGATTCTTTGGCGATGTATGGGGAAGTGTATCCTCAACTGTAAAAGGCTGGTTTTAGTAAAAAAGTGAGGTTCCATGTTTATGTGGGGCCTCTTTTATATTTATGCGCAATTAATTGAGGGATTACGAAGGCTTATATAATTATGTTTATGTTGGATTTTATGTTGATTGAAGTGGAAGGCACGGAGGCTCGGCGGTCGCCCGCGGAAATCGTAGCTTCTTGAACGGAAATCAACTATGCAAGATAAACATTGTCAATATTATAATAGAATTTTGCATAATCCTGTAGTAAAATGGAAATAGATAATTTTAGCAAGACAAATACATACCATATCGTTTAAAAGCAGTGATAGGAAGTAGTAGCAAGAGGGTCATTCTTAAAGAGAGCCGGTGGTTGGTGGAAATCGGCAGATGATACTTGTGAATCCATCCTTGAGTAGAGTATGGAAAGCCATTATTGGTTAGTAATTACTCTCGGGTAAAACCGTTATCGTTTTAAGGTGGAAGGTGTATGCCTTCAACTAGGGTGGCAACGCGGGTAACTCTCGTCCCTTTTTAGGGACGGGGGTTTTTTGTATTTCAAAAAAGGCCTAAGTGCTTTCTTTTCATTGCTTTTACTTGAAGTGGAACTAGAGGAGGATTCATATGCTCGATATAAAATTATTACGTACAAATTTTGAAGAAGTAAAGGCAAAGCTGCAGCACCGCGGTGAGGACCTTTCCGAGCTTGGCCGCTTTGAAGATTTAGATGTTTCACGCCGTGAATTAATTGTCGAATCAGAGAAGCTTAAGAGCAAGCGAAATGAAGTTTCTCAACAGGTAGCGGAATTAAAGCGTGAAAAAAAGGATGCAGACCATCTTATCAAGGAAATGCGTGAAGTTGGCGATGAGATCAAGGTTCTTGATGAGAAGCTTAAAACAGTGGAAGAAACATTAGAAACAATCCTATTAGGCATTCCGAATATTCCTCATGAGAGTACACCAGTTGGTGAAACAGAGGATGATAATGTTGAAATTAGAAATTGGGGAGAAAAGCCGCAGTTTAGTTATGAAGCAAAGCCGCATTGGGATATTGCTGACTATCTTGCTATTCTTGACTTTGAACGTGCAGGCAAAGTAACTGGAAGCAGATTTGTATTCTACAAAGGATTAGGTGCAAGACTGGAAAGAGCACTGTTCAACTTTATGCTTGATCTTCATACAGAAGAGCATGGATACCTAGAAGTACTTCCTCCTTACATGGTTAATCGTGCAAGTATGACTGGTACAGGCCAGCTGCCAAAGTTCGAAGAAGATGCCTTCTTAATTGGAAGCGATGACTATTTCTTAATTCCTACTGCTGAAGTACCAGTTACTAATTTGCATCGTGATGAAATACTAAGTGGCGAAGAGCTGCCAATCAACTATGCAGCATTTAGTGCATGCTTTCGATCTGAAGCAGGCTCTGCAGGCCGCGACACAAGAGGCTTAATCAGACAACACCAGTTTAATAAAGTCGAGCTTGTTAAATTTGTTAAGCCAGAGGATTCCTATGAGCAGCTTGAAATTTTAACTGGACATGCTGAAAAGGTTCTTCAGCTTTTGAAATTGCCATATCGTGTAATGAGTATGTGTACAGGGGACCTTGGATTTACAGCTGCAAAAAAATACGATATTGAAGTTTGGATGCCAAGCTATGACACATATCGCGAAATCTCATCATGCAGTAATTTTGAGGCATTCCAGGCGCGTAGAGCGAATATCCGCTTCCGTCGCGATCCGAAAGGAAAACCAGAGCATGTTCATACATTGAATGGATCTGGATTGGCGATTGGCAGAACAGTGGCTGCAATTTTGGAAAATTACCAGCAAGCGGATGGATCTGTTGTGATTCCGGAAGTCTTACGTCCATATATGGGAAATCGAGAGGTTATCACACCAAGATAAATCTCATACGGTTAATAAAAGTAAAAAAACCGGGCAATCTATTATTGCCCGGAAAATACTCAAATTGCTCCATAATACGTATTGACAATTAATTAAATCCTATGATATATTTCATTTTGTCTAAAACGGAGGAATACCCAAGTCCGGCTGAAGGGATCGGTCTTGAAAACCGACAGGCGGGTTAAACCGCGCGGGGGTTCGAATCCCTCTTCCTCCGCCATAAAAATATAAAACAAACGCGCATAAAATTGGAGATAAAACCGTTATCCTTTTGGATAGCGGTTTTTTGTTATCTCGTAAACTGGGCGCAGCCTGCCTCAGAGCATGCTTTATCGACCGATTTTCCTTACATTGAAATTTTCTTGAATTAACAGCCAATTCTGCGGGAAGGACAATCCAAGCTTCCAGTAGCTCATGCCTCGCAGCCCTAACTCTTTAATTAAATCAAACTTTGCCTGGATAGAGCGGGCATCCTCAAACCAGACCTCATGCTGCTTTCCTGCATCATCTGTATATTTGAAAAATGGGGCCTGTGCCTTGGTGCTGTATTGAATCGGAACATTTCTTTCAGCAGCTAAGGAAATGGCTTGCTGCGGGCTTAATGCCTTGGCAACTGTTCCTTGGACAAATGGTAATGTCCAGTCGTAGCCATATAAGTTTTGCCCCATTAATATCTTTGATGCGGGCATTTCGGTGATAGCATACTCCAGTACGTCTCTCACAGGACCAATAGGAGATACCGCCATGGCTGGTCCGCCACTGTACCCCCATTCATATGTCATTATGACGACAAAGTCGACAATCTGTCCATGTGCTTTGTAGTCATGTGCTTCATACCATTTTCCCTGTTGTTCTGCACTTGTTTTTGGTGCCAATGCAGTGGACAGCAGCCAGCCTTGCTGATTAAACTCTACCTTTGCCTTTCGTAAAAACCGGTTGTAAGCCTCGCGGTCCTCTGGTCGTAAAAATTCAAAATCAAAATGAATATCCCTAAAGCCATATTTATTAGCGGTAGCAACAATATTATTTAAAAACCGGTCTTGGATGGCCATGTCATTTAACAGAATCCGGCCTAATTCATTACTAAACTGGTCATTTTCTTGATTTGTAATAACCATCATTAACACATTATTGTTGGCTTTCGCAATAGCCGGGAAGTTGTTTAATAAAGGTTCCTTTAGCGACCCATCTCTAAGGGCTTGAAAGCTAAAAGGTGCCAGATAGGTTAAATAGGGAGCAGCCTCGCGTGCACTTGTTTCCAAGATAGGTGCAACAGATGTTCCTCTTGGCTCTACATAGGCGTTGAATTCTCCTCTGCTCTTGGGGCGCGGTGGAATATAAAGTCTGGAGCCTATAACAAGGGGCTGATTAACAGAAAGTCTATTGACTGTGGCAAGCTCCTGATAAGACATCCGAAAGCGGGCAGAGATGGACCACAGAGTGTCGCCTGGCTGAACCCAATAGAAACTTCCAACGATAGGGATAACTAACGTCTGACCTACAACAAGATTATTTGGGTTTGGTAATTGATTAGCCTCTACTATATCGTTAACTGTTGTTCCAAATGCTCTTGCAATGGAAGTGAGCGATTGATTTGGTCTTATTACATAAATTTGCATGCAGTTCCCTCCTAGGCCTTACTTTCTTTATCATATAAATGGATAATATAGAAACACTTCAGAATAAACGTCATTATCAATTTATGTTTGAAATGATGAATCATGATATAATTTTTTAATCATACTTGAGGCATAAGCCATTGTAGGAAGGATCATAGTCTAATGTTTGAAAATCAATCAGATGAATTTTACATGCTGGAGGCAATTAAAGAGGCGAAGAAGGCAGAAAAGCTGGAAGAGGTACCGATTGGTGCGGTTATTGTCCTCCATGGAGAAATCATCGCGAGGGCACATAACTTAAGGGAAACGAATCAAAGTGCAGTCTCGCATGCTGAATTACTGGCAATTGACAGGGCCTGTGCGGCTGTTGGGTCATGGAGGCTTGAGGAAGCGGAGCTCTTTGTTACCCTGGAGCCATGTGCAATGTGTGCGGGGGCCATCATTCTTTCGCGGATCAAGCGGGTTGTGTACGGTGCGGCGGACCCTAAAGGCGGATGTGCTGGTACATTTATGAACCTTTTACAGGATGAGCGCTTTAATCATCAAAGTGAGGTCGTGACTGGGGTCCTTGAATCAACCTGCGGACAGCTCTTAACTGACTTCTTTCGTTCGGTAAGAGAAAGAAAAAAGGCGGAGAAACTGAAGCGAAAACAGGAATTATCGGCTGAAACAGAATTTGGAAGTGATTAAACATTGCTTTTTAAGTTGAATATTAGTATACTAATCATGCGTCGATAAGGACGCCTAACAATATGGTATCAATTTTGCCGTGCTAAGCGGGGAGGTAGCGGTGCCCTGTACTCGCAATCCGCTCTAGCGAGGCCGAACTCCTTTCCCGAGGCTGATCTCCTGTAGGGTCTGCCTTAAGTAAGTGGTGTTGACGTCCGGGTCCTGCGCAATGGGAACCCATGAACTATGTCAGGTCCGGAAGGAAGCAGCATTAAGTGGATCATCCCATGTGCCGCAGGGTTGCCTGGATCGAGCTAACTGCTTAAGTAACGCTTATGGGAATCAGTCGACGGAAGGTGCACGGCAGTTTAAATTATACTAATAAGACCCATCCTTAAATGGATGGGTTTTTTATTTATGTAACAAATAGTACAGCACTTAGTAAGGGAAAGTAAGCCTCCGGCGGATGTCACTGATTTTTAAGAGAAATTTATTGAACGAGATCGATAAAAACCCGGACGCAAATTCGATGGGTGAATTTGATGATTTTTTTGTATAATAGAAAATATATACGTTATAATGGTTTAGGACAAGAATCAGAAGGGGGCGTTTAAGTGAGTTATCAAGCATTATATCGTGTATGGCGTCCACAAAGCTTCATTGATGTGGTTGGACAGGAACACGTTACGAAAACATTGCAAAACGCCCTGCTTCAAGACAAGATTTCACATGCTTATTTATTCTCAGGACCTCGTGGAACGGGAAAAACGAGTGCAGCTAAAATATTAGCTAAGGCAGTTAACTGCGAAAAGGCGCCAATTGCAGAGCCTTGTAATGAGTGCCCTGCATGCCGTGGGATAACAGATGGTTCGATTCCTGATGTCATTGAAATTGATGCAGCCTCAAATAACGGGGTTGAAGAGATTCGTGATATTCGCGATAAAGTGAAATATGCACCTACATCTGTGAAGTATAAGGTCTACATTGTCGATGAGGTCCATATGCTTTCCATTGGAGCCTTTAATGCACTTTTAAAAACATTAGAAGAACCGCCAAAGCATGTTATTTTTATTTTAGCAACTACAGAGCCGCATAAAATTCCACTTACAATCATTTCAAGATGTCAGCGTTTTGACTTTAAACGAATTACAGCTCAATCGATTGTCAACAGAATGGCTCTCATAGCCCGTGAAACAAGGGTGGATTATGAAGAAAATGCGCTTCATGTTATTGCTAGAGCGGCAGAAGGCGGTATGCGTGATGCATTAAGTCTCCTGGACCAAGCCATTTCCTTTGGAAGTGAAAAGGTGACAGTAGATGATGCATTAACAGTGACGGGGGCAGTTTCCCAAGTTTTTTTACTAAACCTCGCTAAAGCAATTAAGGATCACGATGTGGTCAGTGGACTGGAATCATTAGAAGAACTGCTTTTTCAGGGAAAGGACCCGACAAGGTTTATCGAGGATTTCATTTTATTCTATCGTGATATGCTTTTGTATAAAGCAGCCCCTAATTTGGAGGAATCATTGGAGCGTGTGATGCTTGATGAAGAGTTTAAGACGCTTGCAGAGGATATAAATTCGGATGAAATTTATCAGCTCATTAATATGCTAAGCAAGACGCAGCAGGAAATGCGCTTTACGAACCATCCGAAGATTTTCCTTGAAGTAGCGGTTGTTAAGCTATGTCAGCTTGAAGCAGCTTTCACTGGGACAGCAAACTCACCGGATGTTGAGCAGTTGATACAAAGAATTAATCAGCTGGAGCATGAAATCAGTGAATTAAAGCATCATGGAATAAAGGTGACGGAAGAGGAGCCTCAAGCGGCTGTCCAAAAACGGCCGCAAAGAAGTGCCAGAAGAGGATTCCAGGCCCCGGCAGGGCGGATCAATGAAATCCTAAAGTCCGCTACAAAACAGGACCTTCAAGCTGTTAAGGGCCGTTGGGCAGAGCTGATTGAGGCACTGACTGCGAATCAAATGCGTTCACAGGCTGCACTTCTAAAGGAAGCAGAGCCTGCTGCAGCCTCGAGTCAGGCGTTGGTCATTAAATTTAAATATGAAATCCACTGTCAAATGGCAATGGATAATGATAAATTTGTAGAAGCGCTCTCTTCTATCTTACAAAAATTTACCGGTAAAAGAATGAGCGTAACAGGTGTGCCGGAAGAACAATGGGTAACTATCCGCGAATCATTTGTGAAACATCAACGCACTGATGATGAAGGCGGCGGTGAAGCAGCTGGGCTTGGGACACCTGAGGAAGAGCCGATTATTGCGGAAGCGAAAAAGCTGTTTGGTGCTGACCTGATTGAAGTAAAGGATTAATCAGGCTGCATTTATTGTATAACTATTGATAAAACTTAAAACTAATTGGAGGTAATGTAATATGATGCGTGGCGGCGGAATGGGTAACATGAATAAAATGATGAAACAAATGCAAAAAATGCAAAAGGAAATGGCAAAGGCTCAGGAAGAATTAGGAGAACAAAGAATTGAAGGTACAGCAGGCGGCGGTATGGTTACAGTTATCATGACTGGTCATAAGGAAGTTGTCGATGTCAACATTAAAGAAGAGGTTGTAGATCCAGAAGATGTGGAAATGCTTCAGGATTTAGTTCTTGCAGCTACAAATGACGCTTTGAAAAAGGTTGATGAGTTGACTAATCAAAAAATGGGGAAATTCACTCAAGGAATGAATCTTCCTGGAATGTTCTAGGAGGTAAGGCAGGATGCATTATCCGGAACCTATTTCCAAGTTAATTGACAGTTTTATGAAATTGCCAGGAATCGGCCCTAAAACGGCTGCTCGTCTGGCTTTTTTTGTCCTAAATATGAAGGAAGATACCGTATTGGATTTTGCTAAGGCTCTTGTCAATGCTAAGAGAAACTTAACGTATTGCTCGGTATGCGGGCATATTACTGATCAGGACCCCTGCTTTATCTGTGAGGATCAAAGAAGGGACCGCACGATTATTTGTGTAGTTCAGGACCCTAAGGATGTTATTGCAATGGAAAAAATGAAGGAATTTAATGGCCTTTACCATGTTTTACACGGATCCATTTCTCCAATGGACGGTATTGGACCTGAAGATATTAATATTCCAACATTATTAAAAAGACTCCAGGATGAAACAGTAAAGGAAGTTATCCTAGCAACGAACCCTAACATTGAAGGTGAAGCAACAGCAATGTATATTTCCCGTCTGTTAAAGCCGTCTGGTATTCGAACAACTAGAATTGCGCATGGCTTACCTGTAGGAGGAGACTTGGAGTATGCGGATGAAGTAACCTTATCAAAAGCCATGGAAGGCAGAAGAGAAGTGTAGGCCTTCTGCGGATATTTCGGATTTTTTAAAGGCAATTTATCGAGAGCGTTCGATGAAAATCCTGATGCAAGTTCGATGAGCAATTTTGATTTTTATTCAGTGGAAGTCCTCAATTTGATTCGACGGAGGAGTAAATAAATGTTTTTTCGGAGAAAAGGCTGGCTGCGTGCAGAATTTGATGAAAAGTTATTGGTGCAATTAAATCGGTTAAAGAGAGAGTGGGATCATCAAAGTACATTAACGAAAAAGAGCTTTGATCCTTTTGGTGAAATGGAATTGCAAACGAGATTAGCCAGGACAAAATATCTCTTATTATTACGTGAAGCTAAAAAAAGAAATATTTCTCTTCTCAAATAATAGTCCATTCATTTTCAAGTTAACATTTTCCATAATGGTCTATTTTGTACAGGCTATTCATAAGAATAGTAATACAAAGATAGAAGGGGAGAATGATGTTGGAGCCAATTGTGATTATAGCCATTTTAGGAGTTCTTATTATCCTGCTTTTTTTCAATGGTTCACCGTTAAAGCCGATACGTTTAATCAGCCAAGGAGCAGCAAAATTGATAATCGGAGCCTTTTTCTTGTTTTTTCTGAATATGCTTGGAAATCAATTTGGAATCCATATTCCGATCAACTTGATTACATCAGCGGTATCAGGTTTCCTGGGTATACCTGGAATGTTTGCGCTTGTAGCAATTGATATGTGGATTATATAAACAGAAAGGCCTTCTCAATCGGATTGGCTTTTCTGTTTTTTCTTTTTCTTTGCAAAAAAAGTTGACCCAGTGTTGAATAATAAGTATAATGTTTAAGTCGCCAACAATTAGATTATTTGATAATTAAATTTTATAAAATAAGTTGTTGACATGTATATCTTAGGATGATATATTATAAAAGTCGCTTCTGAGCGGTCATATTGTTCCTTGAAAACTGAACAACAAAACGTCAACGTTTTACTTTTAGTCTTTTAAAAAAGACATTAAATTATGAGCAAGTCAAACAATCTTATTGGAGAGTTTGATCCTGGCTCAGGACGAACGCTGGCGGCGTGCCTAATACATGCAAGTCGAGCGAATCGTTGGGA
>Ga0180215_1004272_pt1 | contig 12806 bp, 7 predicted proteins | sample eDN3rd37CBELigBY_FD_128871 | JGI IMG/M metagenome (GOLD analysis project Ga0180215, IMG submission 128871) | Enriched backyard soil microbial communities from Emeryville, California, USA - eDNA 3rd pass 37_C BE-Lig BY (version 2) (version 2) | ecosystem: Environmental > Terrestrial > Soil >...
GCAACTATTGTTATTTTAATTATCGTATTTATCATCCAGTTTATCGGTGACTTCTTAACTTCTAAAACCGATAAGAGATAAGTAAACTTGGTGTCCTTGGCAAAAGCCATTCACATAAAAAAAACAACATATATGAGGGAGAAAAATAAAATGAAAAAACTATTATCATTTTTAATTTTATCTTTAGTTGTAGCTGTACTTGCTGCTTGCGGTTCAGCAGAAAAAACTGAAGATACAAACAACAACGCAAGTGAAGGTACAACAGAACAAACTGAATCAACAGAAACTACTGAAACAACAAAATTAGTTGTAGGTGCTTCAAACGGTTTACATGATTTAATCTTAGAACATGCTCAACCAATTTTAGCTGAAGAAGGTATTGAATTAGAAATCGTACCTTACCAAGACTATGTATTACCTAACGAACACTTAGAGTCTGGCGATTTAGATGCAAACTATTTCCAACACATTCCTTACTTAGAAGATGAAATTGCTCAAAAAGGTTATGATTTTGTAAATGCTGGTGGTATTCACGTTGAACCAATCGGTATTTATTCTCAAGATTATGCTTCACTAGATGAGTTACCAGATGGTGCAACAATCATTATTTCAAACTCTGTAACTGACCAAGGTCGTATTTTATCTTTACTAGAAGTAGAAGGTTTAATTAAATTAGATCCAAACGTAGAAAAAACTGTTGCTACAGTTGACGATATCATTGAAAACCCAAAAAATTTAGTAATCGATAACAGCTCTGCTCCAGAAATGTTAGTTACTTATTACGAAGAAGGCGAAGGGGATGCAGTTGTAATCAACTCTAACTTCGCAATCGATGCTGGTATTAACCCAATCGAAGATTCAATCGCAATTGAAGGTTCTGAATCTAAATACGTAAACGTAATTGCTGTACGTTCAGAAGATAAAGATAACCCAGCAATTAAAAAATTAGTTGAAGTTCTACACACTAAAGAAATTCAAGACTTCATCATTAACGAGTGGAAAGGCGCAGTAGTACCTGTAGCTGAATAATCACTATATAATAGGAAGAAACTCTTGGGAATTATCCCAAGAGTTTCCTTTTTTATTATCTAAATTGAGTTAAACGAGAGAAAAAGTTACTAACAAAATTTAAAAATACTTGTTCAGATGGGGCCAATTCACGGTTTATAGGGTATACAACTCCTACTGTGCGAGTAATTTGAGGATTTTCAATTGGTACTCTTACTGTGAATCTTGGAATTGTATCGTTAATAGAACTATCTGGTAGAAGTGTTATACCAATGCCTGCTGCCACAAGCCCTTTTAACGCATCTAAATCTTCCCCTTCAGAAGTAACATTCGGTAAAAAACCTGCAGATTTACAAGCGTCGTATGCTACTTTATGTAATATAAATCCTTCAGGGAATAATACAAAGTTCTCATTTCTTAAATCCGATAAGTTTAAACTTTCTCTCTTAGATAAAGGGTGGTTAGCGGGTAATAACGCATGGATACTCTCACTAAATAAAATATTTGTATCAATCACTTCATCTTTTGGAGGTACCGGTCCTAAAAATGCTAGATTTAACTCGCGATTTTTTACTGCATCGATTAAATAACGATAGGATCCTTGTCTTAAGTGAAATGAAACATCTGGGTATTCCTTTTTAAAAGCCGATATAACTGTTGGTAATACATAGCTTGCTAAGCTCGTAGGGAATCCAATCTTAATCGATCCTTTCGCAGGGTCAAGATATTCTTCCACTTGTTTTGCTGCATTATCAATTGCCTTTAATGCAGTAATACAATGTTCTAAAAATACTTTACCAATCGGAGTCAGTTTTACATTTCGACCGATTCGTTCGAAAAGTGGTGTTCCTAATTCATCTTCTAAGTTTGCAATTTGTCTACTAACTGCAGACTGAGCAACATGAAGATGTTCTGCAGCCTCTGAAATATGTTCTCTTTCCGCAACTTCTACAAAGTAACGTAATTGACGTAATTCCAATAACCTCACCCCATTCATCTAAAAAGTAGATGGATTTCATTTAAACTATATATTGTTAATATTAATTTAAAAACAATACAATGTAAATACGCTAATTTAGGGCATTTGGGGGGAACTAAGATGACTTTTCATAAATTACCAAACGCACAAGGCTTGTATTCACCAGATTTTGAGCATGATGCTTGTGGAATTGGGTTCTATGCAAATATTAAAGGTAAAGCTTCACATGATATTGTGAAAAAGGGCTTAGAAATGTTATGTCGGTTAGACCACCGTGCTGGTCGTGGTGGTGACGGAAAAACGGGTGATGGGGCTGGTTTAATGGTACAGATTCCCCATGGTTTTTATAAATTGAATTGTCCCGAACTAAATTTGCCAAGTAAAGGTGAATATGGTGTTGGACAATTATTCTTTACAGAAAATGAACTAGAAAGACAAAAAATTGAGAGTACAATCAATCAATTAATTGAACAAGAAGGACAAAAGTTAATTGGTTGGCGTACTGTTCCGACAAACAAGAAACTTTTAAGTGAAACAGCTAAAAGTACTGCACCAGTAGTTCGACAAGTTTTTATCCAAGCAAACAATGTAAAAGATATTAAAGAGTTTGAAAGAAAACTTTATTTAATTCGAAAACAAGCTGAGTTTTGGGCTAATGATAATGAGTTGAAATTTTATTGCCCAAGTATGTCAAGTCAAACGATGGTTTACAAAGGACTGTTAACACCAGAAGAAGTAAGTGAATTTTACATTGATCTTCAAGATGAAAGCTTTGTCTCAGCTTTTGCCATTGTTCACTCTCGTTATTCAACGAATACATTCCCAAGTTGGGAACGTGCTCATCCAAATCGTTATATTGTTCACAATGGTGAAATTAACACACTTCGTGGCAATGTAAACTGGATGAAAGCTCGTGAACAACGATTTGTTTCAGAGGCGTTTGGTGAAGACCTACAAAAATTGTTACCAATCATTGATCAGTCTGGTTCAGATTCATCTATGTTAGACAATGCATTTGAATTTTTCGTGTTAGCTGGTAGAACACCGGCACATACAGCAATGATGCTTATTCCAGAGCCATGGACTGAGAACCCGCATATAACGGATGAGAAAAAAGCGTTTTATGAATTCCATGCAAATTTAATGGAGCCATGGGACGGTCCAACAGCTATTTGTTTTACAGATGGTAAACAGATTGGATCTATACTAGATCGAAACGGGCTACGTCCAGCACGTTACTATGTCACTAAAGATGATATGATCGTATTTTCATCAGAAGTTGGTGTAGTAGATATTGAAGAAGATAACGTTTTGTATAAGGAACGTTTAAGTCCAGGACGTATGCTACTGATTGATTTAGAGAAAGGGAAAATCATTTCAGATGAAGAGCTAAAAAGTGAAATGGCTAACATGGAGCCATATTCTGGTTGGCTGAATGATAATAAATTCACACTTCAAGATGCTAGTGAAGAGAAATTTGAACTGGATGAATTAACTACAAGACAAAAAATCTTTGGTTATACATTTGAGGATATTCATAAATACATTATTCCGATTGCTTCAAGTGGAAAAGATCCAATTGGTTCAATGGGTAATGATACACCATTAGCTGTATTATCAGATCGTCCACAATCTTTATTTAATTATTTTAAACAGCTATTTGCTCAAGTGACGAATCCACCAATTGATTCAATCCGTGAGCATATTGTAACGTCAACAATGACGCTGTTAGGGGCTGAAGGAAACTTACTTCATCCATCAGCAGAGAATGCTAAACGAATCTTTTTAAATACTCCAATTTTAACAAATAGTGAGTGCGAGAAAATAATTGAAATTCAAGATTCACATTTCCAAAGTGCAGTAATCTCTCTAGAGTTTTCGGAAGATTTGGAAAGCAACCTAGATAGAATTATTAATGAAGCTGAAACAGCTATTAATAACGGTAAAACTATCATTATCTTAACGGATATGTTAGAGAATTTAGAAAGTCCGACAATACCTATATTACTTGCAGCAAGTGCATTACATCAGCATTTAGTTCGAACTGGTAAACGTACTTTAGTAAGCATCATTGCCAATAGTGGTGAAGTACGTGAAGTACATCATTTTGCTAGTTTAATAGGCTTTGGTGTGGATGCCATTAATCCATACTTAGCTTACGCAACAATTGCTGAGTCCATTGAAAATGGACATTTAAACCTAAGTTATGATGAAGCTGTTAAGAAATATCGTAAAGGTATAGCAGATGGCGTAGTTAAAGTATTGTCTAAAATGGGAATCTCCACTGTTCAATCCTATAGAGGAGCTCAAATATTTGAGGCTGTTGGGATTAGTAAAGAAGTGATTGATCGATATTTCACAGGTACTGCATCGCAAATCGATGGAATTAACCTTGAAACGATCGGTGAAGAAGCTAAGCGGAGACATCAAGACGCATTAAATGATTTATCTAAAGAACTACAATCAGGAAGCGATTTTCAGTGGAGAGCAAATGGAGAACACCATGCCTTCAACCCTAAAACGATACACACACTTCAATGGGCAACTCGCAAAAATGATATAGGTCTGTATCGTATGTATGCTGAAATGGCAAATGAAGAACGAATCGGATTCCTGCGAAATTTATTGCAGTTTAAAAAGGGATTAAAACCAATCCCATTACATGAAGTTGAATCAGTAGATTCAATAGTTAAGCGTTTCAAAACAGGTGCAATGTCATTTGGATCAATTTCAAAAGAAGCACATGAAATTTTGGCAATTGCAATGAATCAATTAGGTGGTCGCTCTAATTCAGGTGAAGGTGGAGAAGACTCAGCTCGTTATGAATTAGATTCTGATGGAAATAACCGTAGTAGTGCGATTAAACAAATAGCTTCTGGTCGTTTTGGCGTTAAATCACATTATTTAGTAAACGCTAAAGAACTTCAAATCAAAATGGCACAAGGGGCTAAACCTGGTGAGGGTGGTCAATTGCCAGGAAATAAAGTATATCCTTGGGTGGCTGATGTGCGAGGTTCAACACCTGGTGTTGGATTAATCTCTCCACCTCCACATCATGATATTTATTCGATTGAGGATTTAGCTGAGTTAATCTATGATTTGAAAAATGCCAACCATTATGCACGAATTTCAGTCAAGCTAGTTGCAAAAGCAGGAGTAGGAACAATCGCTTCTGGTGTTGCGAAAGGTGGCGCTGATGTCATTGTCATTTCTGGTTATGACGGAGGAACAGGTGCTTCTCCAAAAACATCAATTAAACATACTGGATTACCTTGGGAACTTGGTCTTGCAGAGGCTCATCAAACATTAATGCTAAATGGTCTTCGTGATCGTGTAACTCTGGAAACAGACGGGAAACTAATGACTGGAAAAGATGTTGTGATGGCAGCATTACTAGGTGCAGAGGAATACGGCTTTGCTACAGCACCACTTATCGTATTAGGTTGTATCATGATGAGAGCTTGTCATTTAGATACTTGTCCAGTGGGTGTAGCTACTCAAAATCCTGAGCTAAGAGCTAAGTTTATGGGTAAACCAGAATATGTCGTTAACTATATGCGTTTTGTTGCAGAAGAAATGCGTGAGTATATGGCGAAACTTGGATTCCGAACTATTGAAGAAATGGTTGGTCGAACAGATGTATTAGAAGTAAGCGAAAGAGCGAAAAAACATTGGAAAGCAAGTCAATTAGATCTTTCTACTCTTCTATATCAAGTTCAAGGAAACCGTACAAAGCAAAATGAACAAGACCTTCGTATCAAAGATACGTTTGATATGCGTGAATTACTTCCAAAAGTTGAAAAGAGCATTAAAAGAAAAGAAAAGATCGAGCTTGAGTACGACATTAAAAATACAGATCGCGTTGTAGGAACAATTATAGGAAGTGAAATTTCTAGATTGTATGGTGAGGATGGCTTAAAAGAAGATACGATTTCATTGAAATTCAATGGCCACGCTGGTCAAAGTTTTGGTGCATTCGTTCCTCAAGGTATGACTCTTACATGTATCGGAGATGTGAATGACTACTTCGGTAAAGGTCTTTCTGGTGGTAAGCTAGCTGCCATTGCCCCAATTAAAGGGAACCAAGAGAAAAACGTTATTGCAGGTAATGTATGTTTGTACGGTGCAACAAGCGGTACAGCATTTATTAATGGTCGTGCTGGTGAACGTTTTGCAGTTCGTAACAGTGGTGCAAATATCGTGGTAGAAGGAATCGGAGACCACGGTTGTGAGTATATGACTGGAGGACGTGTTGTCATTTTAGGTGATGTTGGGAAAAACTTTGCTGCTGGTATGAGTGGTGGAATTGCCTATGTATTACCTACAGATGAAAACGCATTTAAAGAGAACTGTAATATGGAATTAATCCAATTAGAAAAATTGGATGATAAAGAAGAGATAGAATTAGTTCGAAAATTAATCATCCAACATTTAGAAACTACTGATAGTACGATCGCATTGGATATATTAGCAAAATGGAATGAATTTTTACCGAAATTCATTAAAGTCGTGCCAACAGATTATAAAGCAATGATTGAAAAAATTAAGAGTCACAGATTTAGTGGGTTATCTGAAGAAAATGCTGCAATGCAAGCATTTGTTGAAGCAACTGGCGATAAAGAGTTAGCGATTTCAAAATAAAAGGAGGGTTCTGGAATGGGTAAACCTACAGGATTCATGGAATTTAAAAGGGAGAAAATGAAAGAACAGCCTCCACTTGAGCGTATTAAAAATTGGAATGAATATGCTACGAGGCTTACAGATGAACAATTGCAAACACAAGGTGCTCGTTGTATGGATTGTGGTACACCATTTTGCCATATGGGAATCGAAATACGTGGAACAGCAGCTGGTTGTCCAATTCAAAACGTCATACCAGAATGGAATGATTTAGTTTATAAAGGTAATTGGAAAGAAGCGTTAGACCGTCTGCATATGACGAATAATTTTCCAGAATTCACAGGGCGTGTTTGTCCAGCGCCTTGTGAAGCTTCTTGTACATTAGGAATAACTGATCCAGCTGTAGCTATTAAATCAATTGAAAGATCCATTATCGATAAAGGATTTGAGAACAATTGGATCACACCTCGAATTCCTGCAAATCGTACTGGTTTAAAAGTGGCAATTATTGGTTCTGGACCAGCTGGATTAGCAGCTGCTGATCAATTAAATCAACTAGGTCATTCTGTAACCGTTTATGAACGTGATGACAGAGCAGGTGGGTTACTCATGTATGGGATTCCAAACATGAAACTTGAAAAAGAAGTAGTTGAACGACGAATCAATCTACTTCGACAAGAAGGAATAGACTTTGTATTAAATACTGAAATCGGTAAAGATATTTCAACTGAAGAAATAAAAGAAAACTTTGATGCAGTCATACTTTGTACGGGTGCTCAAAAACAGCGTGAATTACGAATTGAAGGAAGTAATTCAGAAGGTGTTCATCTAGCAATGGATTACTTAACCGATGTAACAAAAAGCTTATTAAATTCCAATTTAACAGATGGAAAAGCCATTAACGTAAAAGGCAAAGATGTTATTGTCATAGGTGGTGGAGATACTGGTGCAGACTGTGTAGCGACTGCTATTCGTCAAAAAGCACGTTCAGTGTATCAGTTCGGTAAACATCCAATGCTACCAACAACTAGGATGCCCGATACACCATGGCCTCAAGACCCAAATATTTATAAATTAGATTATGCATATGAAGAAGTGGAAGCTGTTCAAGGTGGCGATCCACGCGAATATCTAATCCAAACGAAAAAAATTATTGCTGACAAAAATGGCCATGTAAAAGAACTTCATACAATCCAAATGGAAAAGATTCTAGGTGAAGATGGATTCCACTATTTTAATGAAATACCTGGAACAGAAAAAATTTGGCCAGCAAAATATGTATTTGTTGCAATCGGATTTGAAGGAGTCGAAAAAACGGTACCAGAACAGTTTGGTGTAAAAGTTCAAAACAACCGTATTAAAGCCTCTCAAACTGATTTTGAAACAAATGTACCTGGCATATTTGCAGCTGGTGACGCAAGACGTGGCCAAAGTTTAGTCGTTTGGGCAATAAAAGAAGGTCGCGCCGTTGCTGCTAATGTTCATCATTACTTGGAAGCTAGAGTGTTGAAATAAGAAGTTATGTTGGGAATTCGTAATTTCATCCGAATTGTTTGTTGAGAACCGGGGATATGAGACATTTGAAGCTTGGATTGATGATGGAATGTCTCAAAACCGGTGGAAATGAGACATTTGAGTACAGAAATCAGGTTGAAATGTCTCAAAACAGATGGAAATGAGACATTTGAGTACAGAAATCAGGTTGAAATGTCTCAAAACCGGCGGAAATGGGACATTTGAGAACGGAAATCAAGTTGAAATGTCCCAAAACCTGCGGAAATGAGACATTTGGTGATGGCCTCCAAGTTGAAATGTCTCAAAACCGGTGGAAATGGGACATTTGAGTACAGAAATCAGGTTGAAATGTCCCAAAACCTGCGGAAATGAGACATTTGGTGATGGCCTCCAAGTTGAAATGTCTCAAAACGTGGAAATGGGACATTTGAGAACGGAAATCAAGTTGAAATGTCCCAAAACTAACGAAAATTAGACACTCGAAGGTGAAATCAATCCAATAAGTCCCAAATCACCCGCCCAACACACCATAAAATTGAATTTCATTCATAACTTTAGCAGGAACCAATTTGCACCACATAATCATCAAAAATAAAATCACAAAACCGAACTATATTACGAAACCTTCATCAAAAGTTTCAGTAATATGGTTCGGTTTTTTTTGTGTTGTTATTCCATCCATTCATTCCCGTTGCATGTTAAACCTTAATTCAGATAATAATTCGAATTTTTCGGGTATAGTATATATATTGTGCTTAAAATATGACTAATCTTTTCAAAAAATTATAGTAGTGAAAGCCATTCTCAATTAAGAGAACTTTATTGAAAATAAAAAAATCTTCTCTTTTACTACAATAATTTTTCGAATTTCTAAAAACATCAAAGAAATTCTTTATTTTATTGGTTTTTGCTGAATGAAACCCACGTTCGAATAAATGTTTTGCATGCACAAGTGTTTTCGGTTAAGATTAGAATGATAATAAATTAGTAATGGTTTTACCATTCAATGTACAATCGGAGGGAAAATAATGTCTACACTAGTTATAAAAGATCTTCACGTATCTATCGAAGACAAAGAAATTTTAAAAGGTGTAAACCTTACAATTAATACAAACGAAGTTCACGCAATCATGGGTCCTAACGGTACTGGTAAGTCTACGTTAGCATCAGCGATTATGGGACATCCAAAATATGAAGTAACTCAAGGTACAATCGAATTAGATGGAGAGAACGTACTTGAAATGGAAGTAGACGAAAGAGCACAAGCTGGTTTGTTCTTAGCTATGCAATATCCATCTGAAATTTCAGGTGTTACAAACGCTGACTTTATCCGTTCTGCAATCAATTCTCGCCGTGGTGAAGGTAATGAGATTCCTCTTATGAAATTCATCCGCGAATTAGATAAAACGATGGACTTCTTAGAAATGGATCAAGACATGGCTCAACGTTACTTAAACGAAGGATTCTCTGGTGGAGAAAAGAAACGTAACGAAATTCTTCAATTAATGATGATTAAACCTAAATTTGCAATCCTTGATGAAATCGACTCAGGTCTTGATATCGATGCTTTAAAAGTTGTTGCAAAAGGTATTAACGAAATGCGCGGTGAAGGATTCGGCTGCTTAGCAATCACTCACTACCAACGTTTGCTTAACTACATCACTCCAGACCATGTTCATGTTATGATGCAAGGTCGCGTTGTTAAATCTGGAGGTCCAGAATTAGCACACCGTCTAGAAGCAGAAGGTTATGACTGGATTAAAAAAGAACTTGGTATTGAAGACGAATCAGTAGAACAAGAAGCGTAAGTAGAAAGGACGGAACTAAAATGACAGTTGAAACAAAATTGGCATTGTCAGTCGACGAAGTACGTTCATTCTCTAAACTTAACAATGAACCATCTTGGTTTACTGATTTTCGTGTTAGCGCACTTGAAAAAGCAAGTGAACTACCAATGCCTACACCAGACAAAACAAACATTACAAATTGGAACTTCTTAGAGTTTCCTAAACATACAGTTGAAAGTGCAACATTTAATTCATTAGATGAACTTTCTGACGAAGTAAAAGAAGTTATTGATATTGAAGGTCAAGAAAACCTTTATATTCAACGTAATAATACACCTGCCTTCCTTAAAGTATCAGAAGAGTTAAAATCTCAAGGTGTTATTTTTACTGATATTCAAACAGCAATTCGCGATCATAGCGATTTAGTAAAACAATATTTCATGACAACAGCTGTAAAAGTAGATGAGCATAAATTAGCTGCTTATCATGCTGCATTAGTTAACGGAGGCGTATTTGTATACGTTCCAAAAAATGTTGTTATTGAAAAACCACTTCAAGTTGTATTTGTTAATGACAACGAAGAAGCTTCATTATTTAACCATGTTCTTTTAGTTGCTGATAAAAACTCAGCAGTAACATATGTAGAGACTTATGTATCTACTGTAGAGAAGTCTAAAGGTCAAGCGAATCTGATCGAAGAAGTAATTGCATTAGATAATGCACAAATTAACTTTGGTGCTGTTGATGTATTAGCTAAAGGATTTACAACTTACGTAAATCGTCGTGGTCATATTTTACGCGATGCTAAAGTTGACTGGGCTTTAGGTCTAATGAATGATTCAGATACAATTTCAGAAAGTATTACTCACTTAGTTGGTGACGGTTCAAATGCCAATACAAAAACTGTAGTAGTTGGTCGTGGTGAACAAAAACAAAACTTCACTACTGAAATTCGTCATTGGGGTAAAAACTCTGAAGGGTTTATCCTTAAACATGGTGTTATGAGAGAATCTGCTCAATCGATCTTTAATGGTATTGGGAAAATTGAGCATGGTGCTTCAAAAGCCAATGCACAACAAGAATCTCGCGTTCTAATGTTATCTGAAAATGCACGTGGAGATGCAAACCCGATTCTTTTAATCGATGAAGACGATGTAATGGCTGGACACGCTGCATCTGCAGGACGTGTTGATCCTATCCAATTATTCTACCTAATGAGTAGAGGTATTTCTAAAGCTGACGCTGAGCGTTTAATTATTCATGGATTCCTAGCGCCTGTTGTTCAAAACATTCCGATTAAGAGTGTACAAGAACAATTGACGAAGGTAATCGAAGGGAAAGTTCGTTAATGAATGAATTCAGAAAAGATTTTCCAATTTTAAATCAAGAAGTAAACGGGCATCCGCTCGTTTATCTTGATAGTGCTGCAACATCTCAAAAACCAAAACAAGTACTTGATGTAGTTAGAAAATATTACGATTTAGATAATTCCAATGTACATCGTGGTGTACATACACTTGGTAATCGTGCGACAGACTCATATGAAGGAGCACGTGAAAAAATCCGCAAATTTATCAATGCCAAGTCTACAAAAGAGATTATCTATACTAGAGGTACAACTACATCACTAAATACTGTTGCTTCTGGGTATGGAAGACAGAATGTTGAAGAAGGCGATGAAATTGTTATTTCTTACATGGAGCACCATTCTAACCTAATCCCTTGGCAACAACTTGCTAAAGAAAAAAAGGCAGTTTTGAAATATCTTGACCTTGAGGAAGATGGAACAATTACATTAGAAACAGTTCGTAATACGATTACTGATAAAACTAAAATCGTTTCGATTACAATGGCTTCTAACGTTTTAGGAACGATCAACCCAATCAAAGAAATTGCCGAAATTGCTCACGAACATGGTGCAATTATTGTAGTAGATGCAGCTCAAGCTGCACCTCATATGCCAATTGATGTTCAAGATTTAAATGTTGACTTCTTAGGCTTCTCTGGTCATAAGATGGGCGGTCCTACTGGTATTGGCGTGCTTTATGGTAAACAAGCGCTATTAGAAGAAATGGAGCCAATTGAATTTGGTGGAGAAATGATCGACTTTGTTGATTTGTATGATTCAACATGGAAGGAGCTACCTTGGAAATTTGAAGGTGGTACACCAAACATTGCTGGAGCTATAGGCTTAGGAGCTGCAATTGATTATTTAACTGAAATTGGACTTGAAAAAATCGCAAATCACGAGCATGAACTAGTGGAATATGCACTTCAAGAAATGGATAAAATCGGTGGTATTTCAATTTATGGACCACGTGATCCGAAAAAACGTTGCGGATTAATCACTTTCAACTTGGAAGGTGTACATCCACATGATTTAGCAACTGTTCTAGATATGAATGGTATTGCGATTCGTGCAGGTCATCACTGTGCTCAACCACTGATGAAATGGCTATCATGTACTGCGACAGCACGAGCAAGCTTCTATATTTATAATACGAAAGAAGATATTGATCGTCTTGTTGAAGGTCTGCGAGGCGCGAAGGAGTATTTTAACGATGTCTTTTAATAATTTAGATCAACTATATCGTTCCGTTATCATGGACCATTACAAAAAACCTCGTAACAAAGGTTCTTTAGATGAGAATAGTGTTACGATTGATATGAATAATCCCACATGTGGTGACAGAATTCATCTAACATTAAAACTAAATGATGAAATCGTAGAAGATGCTAGATTTGATGGAGAAGGTTGTTCAATTTCAATGTCATCTGCATCAATGATGACAGAAGTAATTAAAGGGAAACATATTAATGAAGCCCTGAAATATGCTGATGTATTTTCAAAAATGATGCTTGGTGAAGAAATTGATGAAAATATAATAGATGAACTA
>Ga0180215_1004274_pt1 | contig 12798 bp, 8 predicted proteins | sample eDN3rd37CBELigBY_FD_128871 | JGI IMG/M metagenome (GOLD analysis project Ga0180215, IMG submission 128871) | Enriched backyard soil microbial communities from Emeryville, California, USA - eDNA 3rd pass 37_C BE-Lig BY (version 2) (version 2) | ecosystem: Environmental > Terrestrial > Soil >...
CCGGAGATGCGGTTATCACGAATGACAATTTTTTTATAGACCCCATCAAATTCGTTTTGAACCTTGATGGACTTTGCATGCTTATCGTCCTCAATCTCACCAGCAGAAAAGAGATCAACACCCGAGACCTTTAATCCAGTCCCAACAATTGAACCCTCATATGGCTTTGTTTCAATACCACATAGAGTTGCAGCGAGAACTTTTCCTTGTTCATATAACGGAGCAACCAGGCCGTAAACCATTTCCCTATGCTCGGCACATTCGCCGACTGCGAATATATTAGGAACACTCGTCTCCATAAAATCGTTAACCACAATTCCACGGTTTACATAAATACCACTTTCCTTTGCAACTTGAATGTTTGGCCGAATTCCCACTGCCATAACCACAAGATCTGCCTCAATTTCAGTACCGTCCGTAAACCGTAAGCCCGTTACCCGATCTTCACCTAAAATTTCTGCTGTTTGCTTTTCCATAATAAAATTCATACCCTGTGCCTCAAGCTCATCTTTCAACATTTTGGAAGCCGTTGAGTCCAACTGACGTTCCATTAAGTCTGGCATTAAGTGTATAACATCCACTTCCATCCCAAGATTTAATAACCCACGTGCCGCCTCTAGTCCAAGTAAACCACCACCAATGACGGCTGCTTTTTTATAAAGCATAGAAGATTTGATCATCGTTTCACAATCTTGGATATCACGAAACCCGGTTACCCCTTGCTTATCTGCACCTGGCACCGGGAGAATAAATGAACTAGAGCCTGTTGCAATAATAAGTTCATCGTAGGCTACCACTCGCCCTTTATCAGAAATGACTTCTTTTTTGTTTGTATCTATAGCAACAATTGCTTCACCCGTAAACAATTCAATATTATTTTCTTTATACCATTCCCAACTATTCATGATGATGTCTTCAACTGTTGTATCCCCTTGAAGAACCGTTGATAGCTGAATTCGATTGTAATTTGGATGTGGTTCATGACCAAATATCGTAATCTGAAAGGCTTCAGGGGCAAGCTTCAAGATTTCTTCTACAGTTCTAACTCCAGCCATACCATTTCCAATCATCACTAATTTTTTCTTACCCATTATCCTTCTCCCCCTACTCATCTATTTGTACGTTGTTAAGCGTTTATTTTATTTTCTTTATGATTAGATTGTAAATCTGCGAGGAAAATAAGTTTGTGAAGTTTATCACACATTTATGCATTTGTTCAACATTTCACAAATGTGTCATAAATTTTCTAATTTAATAGAACGACATGACTTTTTACCCTGAATTTCGAATCCACTCTCTTATTAAAAACGAACCATTATTGGCTTGGATCATATAGTTATTTTTTGAATTTATTAACAATAGTCTATTGGTACTATTGTCGCAATATCCCTTCTGTAATAAAATACTAATTACTGGATATTTATACATAATTTTATATTTTAATACTTTGGAGGGATTAACTTGAAAAAAAAGAAAGTAATTACAGGTCTACTAGCAGCTAGTCTACTAGTTTCCGTTCCAATCACACCGGCACTTGCGGGCTCTGTAAAATGGGTAAACGTGAATGTAAATGAGGAACAAAATGGGAGCTTGTTTAATAGTGAAAACTATGACTTTATGAAGTTCTCAGAGATTGGTAAAAAACTAGAAGCGATTAATAAGCAGTCTAACCGTGTGAAAGTAGAGGTTACAGGTACTTCCTCACAAGGATACCCCCTTTATGTTGTAACGATAGCCGACCCTAAGTCACAAGGGAAGTTCGGAAAGATTCAGTCATTGAGAAAGCAAATGTTTAAAAATCCTGATAAAGCACAAGATTGGATTGCAAATAATCCTGATTTTAAAGTCCCAATTATGATAAATGGTTCTATCCATGGAACTGAATTTGTCGGAACTGATGCAGTGTTACAGTTGATTGAGAGATTTGCTCTTGATAATGATGCAGAAACTAAAGAAATTCTAGAAAACAACATCCTTATTTTTAACGTTGTCCAAAACCCTGATGGTCGAGTAGATGCAACCCGTTTTAATGGTGAAGGGGTTGACCTAAACCGTGATTTCATCACTCAATCACAACCAGAAACACAGCAAACCGTAGACCTTCTAACAGAGTGGAATCCAATGGTGTTCCTAGATACTCATGGTTATGTTAAAAATTATGGACCAAATTTACAGGGATTGATTGAGCCTTGTACACCACCGCACAATCCGAATTATGAATATGATTTATATCAAAAATGGGCTTTTGGTCAAGCAGAAGCAATGGAAGCGGAAATTATGGCTGATCAAGCTTCCTACGAAGGCAACTTATATCAATCCATGAAAGGCTCTTATATCCCACAACGTGACGATGCGGCAGGTTGGGACGATTATCCACCGATCTTTACGCCAATGTATGCGATGTATCATGGTGCTTATGGCCATACATTAGAGGCTCCAACGAATGATGAAGATGGTGTTCGCTGGATGTATAACGCCATCATGGGTTCTTTAAAATATGCAACTGAAAACAAACAAGCGATGATTACCGATCAAATCGAAATGTTCAAGCGTGGCATTAATTTTGACCATCCGACCCATGAGGATGGACATTTTCCAAATGCCTATATCCTGCCAGTAGATGAAAAAGACCCTACTGTAACAGAAAAAGCAGTTAATCATCTACTCAAAAACGATATTGAAGTTGTCCAAGCATCCAAGGCTTTTACAGCTGGTGGTCAAAACTATGCTAAGGGAACTTATATCGTCCAGCTGAACCAAGCAAAAGCTGGACTTGCTAATACCATGCTATGGGATGGAGAAGATATCTCGAATGATACTCCTGCAATGTATGATATTTCTGCGTGGAGCTTACCCGAGCTCTGGGGCTTTGAGGCCAATCCAGTCCATGAAACTGTAAATGTAGTAGCTTCTAAGGTTAATAAAGTAACCGGTCAGGGATCAGTTTCAGGTAAAGGACCTTTCCTGATTCCGAATAGCTCCGTAAAAGCAGTTGAACTTGCGAATACCCTGTTAAGCCAAGGCGTAACCGTTAAGCGTGATGCAGAAGGAAACTTCTATGCGGAAGCAGCATCTAATAAGATTTCAGCCGCAGTTAAAGAGTCTGGTTTAAAGATTGGTACGGCTGAAGTTCCAGCAGATGCTAAAGCAATTGAAAGGTTGAATGTTGCGATATTAAAGGATGGCGGCATGGGGAAAGTCCAATCCCATTCAGGAACAAAGCTGGCATTGAAGCGTCTCGGCTTCAATGTAACGGAAGTGACACCTGTTGAGGTTGCCAATACTGGACTTACTGGTTTTGATGTGTTTGTTTATAGTGGAACTGAAAGCTTAATTTCTACGAATCTTAGCAACGCTAACAAAGAGTTTGGGTTCGAAACCGCTGGACAATTAGCGACTTTTAAAGAAAATGTTCATGCATTTTTAAATAATGGTGGCAAATACATTGCTGTTGGTGCTGGAGCCTCTAGAGCAACAAAAACCCTAGGTCTTACAAACAATACGATAAACACTGCAGGATCTAACAGCAACGGAATCGTAAAGGTTAGCTACGAAGGGGAAGGCCTAACGGCTGGCTATGATCAAGATGATCTTGGCTTTGTATACCGCCCTGTTTGGTACACAGGTCTAAATGGTGATGAAGTTGGGGCAACAATCGCCGATTCAGAAGAGTTCTTCGTAGCGGGCCACTGGAGAGGTAACGCTCCTGCACAAGGCCAAGCTGTTATCGTAAAAGAACAAGACAAAGACGTTACGCTCATCGGTCTTGAAGCAGGTTTCCGCGATCATACTGACTACCTGTTCCGTCTATTATCGAATGCCATTTTCACAAAATAAATACGAGTTTAAAGCCCGGCATAAATGCCGGGCTTTTATTCGTTCAAACTAAACTCTACTCCAAGTCACATATACAACCCCGCAAGAAAGATCCCCAACGATTCTTGATAAATCTCGTCGAACTGAGACAACGGCAATGGATTAACCCCAAATCCTAGTTCTACCGTAAAACCGGGTCGCCTCCAGTCTTGAATAAACCAGTCTTTATACCCTGCATAGCTCTCAATCGTTTTAACAGGCTCATAGCCACTTACCCGACCAAATTCTTGGACCATTGGTTCTGCTTCTGGAGGCTCAAGGTTCTCAAAACCCCAGTAAATGACTTCTCCTTGGGTGTGGAATGCCAATACTCGAGAGAAATCACGCCGTCTTGTCAGCTCCGCCATTGCAATTGCTTCCGGCTCGCTTAAAGGACGCTCTCCGACATAATCCCTCGGTCCAGGTCCTACTTGATTTCGCTCCTTCTCCAACTCCCACTGAGCTGGGAACTGATCATTTAGGTCCACTCCTCTAATATTCGCCTTCCATCCAGTAAAGTCGGTACTTCCACTATTTAATTCGACTACCCTACTTCGATGGGGTTCATTAGGCGGTGGTCCGTTTAAAACTAGATTAACTCCATCAGGATTGACCATTGGGACAATCGACAACGTCGTCTCCCCATAAAGAGGTTGCATCGAAAGCCCACGGATTGGATTGTTATTGGTTAAAGACAATAAATAGTCATTTAGAAAAGTCATAATGACTGGGGTGGTAATCCATTCATTCGCATGGAATGAGCCGTTGTAGTGCACCCGCTTTTGGCCATTCCCAATCAAAACTTCCGGAATATTATTTCCTAAGACTGAATTCCCTGCAGATGGCGTTCGAATAAAAGGGTACACTCGCTCTAGTCGGGCCAAATCGGTCATCATGGTACTATAGTCATATTCCTGTTTCCCCTGAACTAGTCTCCAGGTAATTCTCTGGGGAATCTTGATTGTTTGCCCAATCTGTAATCGATTAGGGTCGATGTCTGGGTTTACTAAGAAAAGTGCATCCTGCGATAGGTTGCGTCTTGCAGCGATACTCCATAAAGTATCACCAGAATTGATTCGATAATCAACGGCGACAAATCCTGGAACACGCACACGCTGTCCAATGGAAATGCTTCCTGCCTGAATATCTCGATTTGAATCCACAATCAACTGCAGATTGATTTTAAAAATTTGGCTATAATACCAAAGAGTATCTCCTTGTCTTACAAATACGTCCATATCTGCTCCTCCCGCTGTTCAGAATCGCATCTATATAAACATATGATGTAAGCCAAGAATATATATCAAAAGGTCTCTTTTGGATGAATCTGTTAGTTACAAAGCAAAAGTTCTCTCAGCGGCAAATGGACTGGAGCCTTTCAACTGAGCTTTTTATCATTGATTAACATAAAAAACCGAGTGCATAACGATGCCCCCGGTTTCATTGGATTAATCTTTAGTTTACAGTTACTGAAAACAGTTGATGTTCATGAAGACTCTCTGTGTTAATGTGAACATTGATTAAATGAGTGCCTGTTGTGTCAAAGGTCTTGGTAGCATGATAACTTCCATCTCCGTCCTCTGCTGCATCAAGAAACTCATGCTTCTCTTGACCTTCTTTCCAAATTTCATAGCGGATTTTTGCTCCGGTTAAGGGCTTTCCTTTTTCTTTAATTAGGACCGATAGCTTCGTATTTTCGTTAACTGCCATATCAAATCCTGACTGTAACTCCACTACGACATCGCCCTCATGACCGTGTCCATGACCATGTCCATGTGCTTCGGAATCTTCATCGTGGGCATCGGCATCATGTGATCCTTCATGAGAGTCAGTCTCTTGGTCTTCTGAACTAGGAACTGCACTAGTAGGATCTCCAACAATTAACTCTTTCTTTGGCATATTATGCATATCCCTTGCTGTGACATGTGCCGTCACACTATAGACGCCTTCAGCATCAAATTTCTTCTTTGCAAAATAGATCCCTTTCCCTTGATGCTCCCCTTCAATCATTTCCGACTCTGTATCGCCTTGTTTAAGAACTTCAAACTTCACCTCATCTGCATCCTCTACAGCTTCTCCACCTTGTGAAACATAGGCTTCTAGGTTAATTTCAGCCCCTACCTCAAGGTTTTCTTCAGGTAATTGAATTTTTACTTCAAGAAACTCTGGAACCTCTTGATTCTTAGCGTTTTCCTCGTTATTGCCACATGCTCCTAGTACTGTGACTAATAAAATCACCATTAATAACCCTAACTTTTTCATCTCTCATACTCCTATACATTTTTTTAACAATAAAAAATACGGTTTATATCCTAAAGGTGTAATGCTTTTGTTGAGTACTTCCTTCTTCCTCTTAAAAATACCACATCATTATTGAAAATAGAAATAAGAACACCCCTGAAAACCCCTAATTCACTAAACTAGCAAAATATACAAATAGGCCTCTTTAGTTCTAATCCCTTCGGTTCCTTGTTATAATATTTAGGAAAACGAAATAAAAAGCGAAAGAAGTGTATACTCTATGATCCAGCAACAACAAGTAGGTAAACGGAACTTAGCGATTATGTGGTTTGCCAATTTTTTTGTAGCTGGCAGTATGACAATGGTTATGCCGTTCCTTTCATTATATATTGAGACATTTGGGAACTTTTCAGATGAGTACGTTAAAAATTGGTCCGGCATTACTTTTGGTATTACTTTTGTAACAGCTCTCCTCTTTTCACCAATCATTGGACGAATGGGTGACAAATTTGGCAGGAAAAAGATTCTCATTTTTATGGGACTTGGGATGGGGATCTCGATGTTCCTTATCGGCCACGCCAACACAGTGTTGGAGTTATTCTTTCTGCGTTTGCTTATGGGGTTTTTCTCTGGATTCATTCCGCTTTCTCAAGCTTTCATTTCCACACAAACGCCTAAAGAAATTGCTGGTCGGGTGCTTGGGACCCTGCAAACTGGTAGTATCACAGGTTCATTAATTGGTCCAATGATAGGTGGAGTACTTGCAGATACAATGGGTTACGCATTTACCTTCCAATCCACTTCATTTTTTATCCTACTATCAGGAGTGCTTGTCTTTACGGTAAAAGAATATCGTATCGGGGTTTCTAAAAAATCAAAGAAACACTATAGCAGTAAAGAGGTTTGGTTTCATATCCTTAAAAACCCTATCTTACTAAATGTGATGTTAATTTCAACTCTCGTCCAGATCGCCAATTTTAGTATCCAGCCAATACTATCGCTATATGTTGTTGAACTACACGGGTTAGAAAACATTGCCCTTTTCTCAGGAATTGCCTTTTCTGCTGCCGGTCTTGGCAACTTATTTATGGCAAGAAAATGGGGTGCCCTTGCTGATCGAATTGGTTATATAAAAATTTTAGTTATTCTTCTCCTGTTATCAGCAGTGATTTATTTACCTGGTGCCTTTGTTACGAATATTTGGCAGTTGGTCGTGATTCGCTTTGCCCTAGGATTAACCCTTGGAGGAATTATTCCAGTCAGAGTCGCGTATATTCGTCAGGAAGCTCCCATTGAAATGCAAGGAGAGGTTCTAGGCTATAATACAAGTCTTCGATTTCTTGGCAATATCGTCGGACCCTTAATCGGTGGATTTTTGTCCGGGTGGTTTGGGATTTCTTCTATCTTCTTTATTACAAGCTCTCTGCTACTAATAAGTGGATTAATATTAATTGCTTCCATGCAGCGTCATCCAGAACTAGTAAGAAACCATTAATGAATACTGTTGTGTAAAGAGCATCCTCAAGTTGGGCTGCTCTTTGTTTTTTATCCAGGCTGATCATGGAAATAATCGCTTCAGTTCGTATAGTACATACATCTTCTAAAACGGGCAAAACTACCTTTCAAGGGAAACTATAGGGAATGTTGGTGAAACTAATGGAAGTCAACCCGTTGTTAGAAGTCGAACAACTTGCATTGAAAAAGCGAAAAATCTTCCGTCAAAGCCGAACTAGATATCTAGCTAGAGCCGCTCTAGCCTCCATGTTTATTGGTTTTGGCGTAATTGTTGCGTTTAAGACTGGTAACTTTTTTTATTTAGAGCATTCGCCGTTTACGTATCCTATGGCGGCAATCACATTCGGTGCAGCCATTATATTAATTGCTTACGGTGGCGGTGATTTGTTTACGGGAAATACGTTTTATTATACGTTTGCTGCGCTAAGAAAAAAAATGGATTGGCCAGAAGTCATTAAAATGTGGATTTACAGTTATTCTGGCAATATCCTTGGAGCCACTGCATTTGCCTTTTTAATTTTTACAACGGGATTATTCGATGACTCCACTGTGAATAGCTTTCTTTTAAGCGTCACCGAAAAGAAAATGAACGATCCGACAAGTGAGTTGTTTTTCCGAGCTATTCTATGTAACTGGCTTGTTTGCATGGCCTTTTTTATTCCAATGGCGTTAAAGGGAGACGGACCGAAAATGTTTGCCATGATTCTTTTTGTTTTTTGTTTTTTTATTTCTGGATATGAACATAGCATTGCGAACATGTGTACATTCGCCATTGCCTTAGTACTGAACCATCCGGGTACTATTTCAGTAGCAGGCGTTATACATAATTTAATTCCTGTTACCATTGGCAATTTGATAGGGGGTTCACTGATGATGGGATGGATGTACTTTTATGCAAATAAGCCGTTCTTTACCGACGAGGAATAAACCATTTTTGGGGAAAAATTAAAGGACCAGCTTCGTGTTAGCTGGTCCTTTAATAGTAGTCTTACTGTTGTTTCCCTGCTGCAGCCATCCATTCATATTGTCGGAGTTGGACCTCAAACAGATTAAGAGGATCACGATATACTTCTGGCCTTACCCTCATCTTTTCGAGCTCTGCCTTACTTGTTTCAATATGCTGATGTGCCTCATCCACTGCTCCATTTAAGATACGGAGCGGTTCTTTGAAGAAGAGAGTAACATCACGCCCCAGTGATTTCTCAAACATCTCAAATTGCTTGAAGAATTTATCAGCGATCGTCTCTGCTGCCTCAGAGTAATTCTCATTTTCTATATAAGATTTATATTTATTGTACAGCATTGCATTATTTTGCGGCATAACTGCAAATAACTTTCCAGCACCTTTCAGAAAAACCTGTGCTGGTGTATAACGAAGCATGAAATTCATTTTTTCTAATTGGATGCCACTGGTCATCCTATCCGCATCCCGTTGCCAATCATCAAGTATTTTAAAGTCACATTTTTGTTTAAGCTTTTCTTCTCCATACATGACATTAAAACCTTCACACATTTCATCAAGAGTATATTGTGCTTGATCAAACTCGGCTTTTGACTGGGCAATCCATTTATTCAATTCTCTGTAGTACTTTTTCAGAACCGTTCCTTCAAGATAATCCTGTATACGACTGTTCATTTCTTCGTTTAATTTTATATGAATCTTACTAAAATCACTGTCTTCTTTAAGAATCTCAGAGCTACTACGAAGAATGTTAGGAACACTATTAAGGATTTCCTTTCTTACCTCATCTTGAATTAAGTTATATTCGCTCTTAATTGTCCGCTTCTTTTCATCCTCTAAATCGTGGATTTGATTAATGGCTCCGTTTAGTTTCGTGGCCATTTCTTCATTCCAACGTACCGATTCAATTAAGTTCGTTTCCATTTCTAACCGCTTATCGAGCAAATAGTGAATCGATTTTCTAACAAAATGTTGAAGCTTAGTCACTCTCTCATCCATTGTAATTCCATTGTTCAGCGTAGGGGATAGGAACTCTGTAAAATCCTTAACAACCTGATCATTTCGATTATGGGTTGAATAGATAAATAGCTTGGCTTCCGGACAATAAACCTGTATCCGACTAAGGGTTTTATCAATTACTTTGCTTTCTTCTTCATCTGTTAGAGTCTCAAGTTTCATTAACACAAAGTGAACCGGCAAATTTGGCACCTGAATATTCACTTGCTTTAAGACTTCTTTATCGTTGTCTGTTAATCCATGCTCAGCATTGATGAAAAAGAGCAAACTATCCGCAAAGTGGATGTACTGATAAATAGAGTGGTTCCCAAGCTGATGGTGTTGAACCTCTGGTAAATCAATCATTTTAAGTTGATTTACTCTAATAAATTCATTTGGGAACGTGAAATCAATAATGGTATCTTTCTTTACGTTCTGTCGGCGTACGCCAATTGCCTGTTGAAATTGTTCATTGTTTTCTATTTTAGTCATTTCAGTATCGGTAACTTCTTTTATCTCCGTTTCTTCTCCGTGCTTAAAAGCAATAATAGAAGATGTTGGACCTGACAGAAGATCATCGCCTAGCAGTACATTAATAAAATCTTCCTTTGAACTATTTGAAATCCCTGCTAACAAAAGATGATGGAATTCCTGGTGTGCTAGTTCTTCAATATTCCATTTTATAAGATTTCCAGATTCAATGCCGTTTTCCTCTGCCCATTTCAATACGGTCTGAAAGAGTTGTAGACTATCTTCCTTTGCCATTGGGTACTTCTCGGCGTTTAAAATCATTTCTTCTGCACTGCGTACTACTGTAGAAGGCACTGTAGAAGGAAATCTCTCACTCCATGCCATCACTGCCGCAGAGGCAAATAATGCAGTGGTAGAATTGGTGACTTTCAACCAATTACCCAAGTGCTGCGGGATCATGCGCGTAAGTTCTTTGATGAAGTGCGTACCGTTTAGTAGCTCAAAGTAAGCTTCTTGATATTGATTGGATAATAAACGCCAAGAATCCTCGCTGCTAACCTCCATATCAAGGAACAAAGTATTAAAGTTATTAAGCCAATCTAGATACTCGTCTCTACCTTTATACTGATTCCAGATAGCATCAACAAATTGTTCAAATCGAGACAGATCAATCGAAAATAAAGTAGTAATAGCTTGGTTAAAATACATTGGATGCTTCCCAACAGTTTTGCCGGTAGTAATATACCCTTCAAGAATGGCAAACCAATTTAGGGAACCAGTTCGTACTGCTTCATCTAACGCAAGGCTAACTGCGTAATTCCATTCTTTATGTTCCTCATAAAAATTACGCGCGATCTCCGTTATTTCCGGATAGTCTGGGTCAAGGGCAACCGCGGATTGAATAATCTCGATAGCCTTATCCATTCTTCCCTGTTCAATATAAATGGAAAGCAACTGTAGATTTGTCTCCATTTTCAAAGGCGTACTCGCTTCTCCGATTGAAAGGTAAATGCCTTCAGCAGTCTCAGGCATTCCTAGCTCAAGATAGGCATCCGCCATATTCTTCTTTGCCCATGGGCCCAATTCATTGTGGATATTCTCCCATTTAAAGATAGCCGCCTCATAATCCTTATAATGAAAATAAACCTCCCCTTGAGCGAAACGAATATAGCTGAAGTCTGCTACCTCTTTTTTATTTTCCTCTAAATAAAGCTCACTTAGAATTTGGAAAGGGTGGTCAGTTGTTGTTGAATTCTCTATCATTTCCTCAAAGTACGCCTTTTTAATTAACTGTTCTTCTACATTCATTGGGCATCCTCCGACATCTGAATTTCAATAATTTTTATAGCAAGCTTCTAGAGCTGTTCCTACGCAATCTCTCCGTCAATAGCTCCATGCATTCATTAATGAGTTTTTACTTTATATTCTATCAAACTTTCTTCTGCAAAAAATGTCAATTAACTTTCTGTTCTGTAACAAATGTCACGAAAATTGTAATAAAGTGAAGAAGCGTGTAGTAGGAGTCCTTTTTGCAGCAACCTCTCTCTGTAAAGAATACGCTACTTTGCCTGTTTTTATGGGTATATTTAGATAATGTGACGTTTGTCCTTTTTCTACAGCGGTCATATTATATAATAGTAGAAACTAGCCTTCTAAAGGGAAAAAGGAGTTCAGATATGCTTACGTTAATTTTACGAGGATTACGCTTAAATCAGCTTAAATCAGAATACATAAGAGGAACCTCCGTTATTTATCATGAAAAAATATTGGCAACATTTAAACCTAACGATGATGAAGTGATTTTTTCAATTCATCCTCAATTAGAAATGCATCAATATGAGGTCCTAAGAAATGTAATTTTAGAAACCATGGCAGGTAACGATGCGGTATTAGATGAAACAGGTTGCCAGTTAGGATACCTTGAAAATGGAGAGGCTGCCTATTTAATAAAAAACTGGGAGCCCTGGAAAGCCTTTTTAACGAAGGCCAAACTTCGTACCCTAGAAGGACAAAATGTCATTCTAAAAAACGAGGGCGGCCAGGAGCTTGGCAATGGATTGCTTGCCGAATATAAATTTGAGTCTGAGCCTTTTAGACTTATCTCTTGCACGATTATTACTATTTTTGGTGAGCGGAAATTTGAGGGAGAGACCCTTACGATTGAGCCTACCAATCAGTTTAGCTAGGTTTCGTAATTAGTTGGCCAAATTTCCACGTCCAAGAGAAAAGAGCTAGTAAAAAGGGATTAAACCGACTTGAACACATTTATCTAAGAAAACCTCACTAAAAGCAAAAAGATCGGGGAGTAGTCCCCGATCTCAGTTTGTAGACAAAAGGGGTTCGGAATGGTCTCATTCCGAACCTCTTCTCGTTTTTTAGTGGATATTAATGAGTTTTTATAATATAACGGACTCTCGTAACCCAATTTCTAGCCCACTACAGGACCTTGCCATGTCCAAGTGGCCATCTTTTTCAGATTCAATGCAGCGAAAGTAAGCATCGCCTGCATCGACAATTTTTTACGTCCCCTTAAGGTTGTCCGCTTGATAAGACGGCTACATTAACTTTAAAAAAACTGTTGATTGGAGTGGAAGGCGCGAAGACTCCTGCGGGATTAGTGGGACAGGTGAGACCCCGCAGGAGCATTTGCGACGAGTTATCATGAACGAAACTAGCTCCTTACCGTAACATCGTAGGTTGATTTGGTTAGAATGTTTACTGGAAAAAAACATACCAAATTAGAGCTACATTACGGAAGG
>Ga0180215_1004275_pt1 | contig 12797 bp, 14 predicted proteins | sample eDN3rd37CBELigBY_FD_128871 | JGI IMG/M metagenome (GOLD analysis project Ga0180215, IMG submission 128871) | Enriched backyard soil microbial communities from Emeryville, California, USA - eDNA 3rd pass 37_C BE-Lig BY (version 2) (version 2) | ecosystem: Environmental > Terrestrial > Soil >...
CAGCCCGCGGCCCGGCGTCAGGGCGTCGACGGCGCGGGCATGGAGGACGTCGCCGAGCTGCTCGCTTACCACGCCTTCTCGGCGGCCAACTGGATCGCCATGCACGCGCAGCCCCACATGCACCTCTACGGCACCACCCGCGAGCAGCTGGGGTGGATCCCGTTGAACGCCCGCCGCAACGCGGCGCTCAACCCGCGCGCCGTCTACCGCAGCCCGATCACGATGGACGACTACCTGCACGCCCGCTGGATCAGCGAGCCCCTCGGGCTGCTCGACTGCGACGTGCCGGTCGACGGCGCCTGCGCCTTCGTGGTGTCGCAGCCGGCGTACGCGCCCGACGCGCCCCACGGCGCCGTGCGGGTGGAGGCCGCGGCGCGGACCACCTCGCCCGGTGGCTGGGTCTACCGGCCCGACTACCCCAACATGGCCTCGGTCGACGCGGCCGCGGAGCTGTGGCGCCGCACCGACCTGAAGCCGTCGGACGTCGACGTGGCCGAGCTCTACGACGGCTTCTCGTTCCTGACCCTGGCCTGGCTGGAGGCGCTCGGCTTCTGCGGGCGGGGCGAGTCGGGCCCGTTCGTGGAGGGCGGCACACGCATCGCGCGCGACGGCGAGCTGCCGCTCAACACCTACGGCGGGCAGCTCTCCGCGGGCCGCATGCACGGCCACTGGGTGCTGCACGAGGCCGTCACGCAGCTGCGCGGCGCCGCCGGCGAGCGTCAGGTGGCCCGCCACGACGTCGCCGTCATCTCCACCGGCGGCGGCCCGATCGCCACCTGCATGGTGCTGACGCGCTGACGCCCTAGGTGCGATCGATGCTCGCCAGCTGGGCGCGCGCCGCGGGCACCACCTCCTGGGCGAAGCGGTCGAGCTGGTCGTCGCCCTCGCCCCAGAACACGAACAGGTCGAAGCCGTTGGACACGGCCACCTCGGTCAGGTCGTCCACCCACTGGTCGACCGGCCCGCGGAAGACGCCCTCGGACGCGCCGGTGGTGATGGTGCCCGAGACGTTGAGCACGCGCCGCACGGCCCGCTGCTCGCGTCCGGCCGCCGCGATCGCGTCCTCCAGCCTCCGGCTCATCTCGGCGATCGGGCCCAGCTCCCCACGGAACGACGGGACCCACCCGTCGGCCACGCGACCCGTGAGCGCCAACGCTCGAGGACCGTAGGTGCCGAGCCAGATGCCGATGGGGTGCGCCGGCACGGGACCTCCGTGCGCGCCCGCCAGGCGGTAGTGGGCCCCGTCGACCCGCAGGTTCCGCTCCCCGCTCCACACCTTGCGGATCACGGTGACGGCCTCCTCCAACGCCTCGAGCGACTCGCCCGCGCCCCGCCGCGGCCCGCCCCACGCCTCGATGGCGCCCCAGAACGCGCCCGCGCCGAGCCCGAGCTCGAAGCGCCCGCCGCTCAGCAGATCGATGGTGGCGGCCATCTTGGCCATCACCGCAGGCGGCCGCAGCGGCAGGTTGGCCACGTCGGGGAAGACCCGCAACGTCGTGGTCGATCCGGCGATCATCGCCATCAGCGCCCACGTGTCGACGTACCGGCGCTGGTACGGGTGGTCCTGGATGCCGACGTACTCGAGGCCGAGGCGCTCCACCCGCTGCGCCGTCGCCAGGAGGGGCCGGTCGGCCTCGGGGATCAGGAAGGAACCGAACGCTGGTGTCACGGGCAGAGCTTGACCCCTCCTCCTGGTGGTAGAACGCCCCGCATCGAATTCCACCTCTACCTCCCGCAGATGCGCATGTCGCCGAGCCAGCTCATCGAGCGGGCACAGGCCGCCGAAGCGGCGGGCTTCCTGGGCATCGCCGGCATGGACCACCTCGCCCCGCCGCGGGCCGAGCAGCAGCCCATGTACAGCGCGATGCCCACGAACGTCTGGCTGGCCGCGCACACCTCCCGGCTCGTCGTGAGCTCGCTGGTGCTGTCCGACCCGTTCCGCCACCCGGCGGTGCTGGCGCAGGAAGCCGTCACCCTCGACCACTTCTCCGGCGGCCGCTTCGAGCTCGGCATCGGCTGGGGCTCGGGCACCCACGAGCTCGAGCCGTTCTCGGTCACGGCCGACAGCGGCGCCCGGCGCGTGCGCCGCCTGCAGGAGACCATCGAGGTCCTGAAGGCGCTGTGGACCGGCAACCCGGTCGACTACGACGGCGAGTTCTTCCAGCTGCGCGGCGCCCAGCAGGCCGCTGTGCCGTTGGGCCGCATCCCGCTCGTGATCGGTGGCGCCGGCCCGAAGACCATGGAGCTCGTGGCCGCGCACGCCGACTGGTGGAACCTCCACATCGGCATCCTCGACCGGTTCGAGGAGATGCGTGATCGTGCCGGCGACGCCCGCATCTCGATCGAGCACATGGTGGCGTTCGTCCCCTCGGAGGACCGGCGCGCCGAGGTCGCCGGGCTCGCGGCCAAGCGCTTCGGAACCCTGGGCGTGTTCACCGGTTCGAGCAACGAGGTCATCGACTTCTTCGGAGGTCTGGCGGACAAGGGCGTGGAGCGCATCTACGCCTGGTTCACCGACTTCGCCCATCCCGACACGCTGGCCGCCTTCGGCGAGACGGTGATCCCCGCGCTGCGCTGATCAGGCGGCATGTCGAGAACCGAGCGGCGGCTCCGTCCACACCGTGAAGGGCGGCCGACGGGGTCGCTCCGACGAGGGAGGCCATGATGGGTGAGCTCCAGGGCATCGTGCGGTTCCGCTTCCACCCCGGCAAGGTCGAGGACTTCAAGCGCATCTCGGCCGAGTGCCTGCAGATCGTGCGGACCAAGGACGTGGGCACGCTCCAGTACGACACGTACCTGAACGACGACGAGTCGGAGGCGATCGTGCTCGAGCGCTTCCGCGACGCCGACGCGCTGCTCCTGCACAGCCAGCACATGGCCCCCCTCATGGAGGCGATCATGGCGACGGGGACCGTGTCCGGCGAGCTCCTCGGCGACCTGAGCGACGAGCTCCGGGCGCAGATGGCCGGCAGCCCCGTCGGGCTGTTCAGGCTCTACCAGTCGCTGTAGCGGCGTCGCCCGGCACGCCGGCCGGCTCCACCAGCTCGAGGTCGAGCTCGATCTTCACGACGTCGCCGAGCAGCGGGGCGGGGAACCCGGGGGCGATGCCGAAGTCGCTGCGGCGCAGCTCGCCGGTCGCGGAGAGCCCGGCGCGACGGCTGCCGTCGACCGGGAACTCGGCGAGGCCGCCGAGCTCCACCTCGAGCACGAGCGGCCTCGTGACGTCGCCGATGGTGAGCTCACCGACGACGCGGGCCGCGCCGGCGTCGCCCTCGATGGCCGTGGAGCGGAACGTCATCGTGGGCCGACGGGCCACGTCGATCATGTCCTCGGCCCGGATGTGGGCGTCACGGTCGGCCTGCCCGGTGTCGACCGACGCCAGGTCCACGGTGGCGGTGACGGACGACGCCGCCGGCGAGTCGCCGATCAGCACCTCGGCGTCGAAGCGCTGGAAGCGGCCTCGGACCTTGGTCACGCCGAGGTGGCGGATGGAGAAGCCGACGACGCTGTGGAGCGGATCGAGCGTCCAGCGGCCGGGGACGAGGGGGAAGGGGGTGGTGCGGGAGTGGTCGGTGGTGGTCATGTCCACCACTGTGCGGGCCCGCCTCCTCCGGGCCGAGGCCGCCTCGATCCTGGGAGTGGGAGGGCCACCCTGGCGGGTGGCCCCGGCGGCCATACTGGCCCCATGGGTGACGAGAACGAGCTCGGCGCCTTCCTGCGAGCCCGCCGCGAAGCGACCAAGCCCGCCGACGTCGGCCTGCCCGACACCGGCCGGCGTCGCACCCCGGGCCTGCGCCGGGAGGAGCTGGCCACGCTGGCGGGGGTCAGCGTCGACTACCTGGTGCGCCTCGAGCAGGGGCGCGACCGGAACCCGTCAGCCTCGGTGGTGCTGGCCCTGGCCGACGCCCTCCGGCTCGACAACAAGGACCGGGTCCAGCTGAAGATCCTCTCCCAGTGCGAGTCCGCCTCCCAGCTGTGCCCCTTCGAGGACTCGCCCTTCGCGGCCGAGGTGCCCGCCACCATGCGGGAGGTGCTGGCCCGGCTCGACCCCACGCCGGCGGTCGTGCTCGGGCCCTGGTACGACGTGCTGGCGGCCAACCCCGCCTGGGAGTGCGTCATGCGCCCGAGCGGCGTGCTGGACGGTGAGGGTCCCAACCTGGCCCGCTTCACCTTCCTCGACCCGCGCAGCCGCCAGCTGGATCCCGACTGGGCGTCCACGGCCGACGAGCAGGTGGCGGTGATCCGCCAGGCCCGCCTGCGCTGGCGGGACCACGAACGGCTCCGACTCCTCCTGGCCGAGCTGGAGGCGGTGCCCGAGTTCGCTCGCCGCTGGAAGGCCCACACCGCGCCCCGGGGCCACGCCGGCCCGCGGGTGCTCCGCCACCCCGACGCCGGCGAGCTGCGGGTGTCGACCGAGGTGCTGCGGGTCGACAGCGACAACGACCAGCGGCTGGTGGTGTGGCTGCCCGCCGACGACGCCACCGATGCCGCCCTGCGCCGGCTGACCGGCGGGCTGGAGCCTGTCAGCCCGGCCCGCTTGCGGGTCGTCGGCGACTGAGCACGGCCGAGACGCCTCGTCGCCTGGCGCGACGGCTCGGCCTCACCGACGCCGTCGTCATCGGCCTCGGCGCCATGATCGGCGCGGGGATCTTCGCCGCGCCCGGCCCCGCCGCCGCGGCTGCGGGCAGCTGGCTGCTCGTCGGCCTGGCGCTGGCCGCGGTCGTGGCCTACGCCAACGCCACGTCGTCGGCCCAGCTGGCGGCCCTCCACCCCGAGGCCGGCGGCACCTACGTCTACGCCCGCATCCACCTCGGCCCGTACTGGGGCTTCCTGGCGGGCTGGAGCTTCGTGGTCGGCAAGACGGCGAGCCTGGCGGCGATGGCACTGACGTTCGGCGCCTACGTCGACGCCGACCTGGCTCGGCCCCTCGGCATCGGCGCGGTCGCCGCGCTGACCGCCGTCAACTACCGAGGCGTGGAGAAGACGGCGCGGGCCACGACCGTGCTCGTCGCGCTGGTGCTGGCCGCGCTGGTCGTGATCGTCGTGGCCGCCGTGGCCGGCGGGGACCCCGACCTCGACCGGCTCACCGGCGAGCGGCCCGACGGCGTGTGGGGGGTGCTGCGGTCGGCCGGGTTCCTGTTCTTCGCCTTCGCCGGCTACGCCCGCCTCGCCACGCTCGGCGAAGAGGTCCGTGATCCCGAGGTGACGATCCCGAGGGCCATCCCCCTCGCCCTGGGGCTGGTCGTGGCCCTCTACGCGGTGGTGCTCGGGGCCGCGCTGCTCGCCGTCGGACCCGAGGCCCTGGCCGGCTCGCCGGCGCCGCTGGCCACCGTGCTGGAGGCCGGCGACTGGGACGGCCTGGCCCCGGTGGCGCGGGTGGGCGCGGCGCTGGCGTCGGCCGGCGTGCTGCTCTCGCTCCTGGCCGGGGTGAGCCGCACTGCCCTCTCCATGGCCCGCCGGCGCGAGCTCCCGGCCGTGCTCGACGCGGTCCATCCCGTGCACCGCACGCCGCACCGCGCCGAGGTGGCGGCCGGTGTCGTGGTGGCCGCCGTGGTGCTGGTGGCCGATGTCCGCGGCGCGATCGGCTTCAGCTCCTTCGCCGTGCTCGCGTACTACGCGCTGGCCAACGCCTCGGCGTGGCAGCTGGAGCGCCACGAGCGGCGCTGGCCGCGAGGGCTGGCCGGGCTCGGCGTGGTCCTCTGCCTGGTGCTGGCGTTCACGCTGCCCCTGGCGTCGATCGTGGGCGGCGCGGCGCTGCTGGCCGGCGGTTCGCTGGCGTGGGCGGTCGTGGCCATCCGGGCCGGTCGGGCCCGCCGGGCCCGCCGCCTCAACGACTGACCAGCAGCTCCCGCAGCCGTGCCAGCTGCCCGTCCGTGAACCCCGTGCAGGTGACGAGGTACGTGTTGACGCCCCCGTAGCGCTGGTCGAGCTCGGCGAGCGCTCCAGCCATGGCCCACCGGGGCGCGGTCATGACACCGGCCGCGGCTTCGGGCGAGATGCCCGACGCCAGCAGGCGCTGCAGCGCCGCGTCGCGATCGCCGCGCCGCCGGTACCGGCTGGTCAGCTCGTAGTCGTCGAGCACGTGCTCGCGGGGCACGCCGAGCGCCTCGAGCAGGAGCGCCGCGGCCACGCCGGTGCGGTCCTTGCCCGCGTGGCAGTGGAACACGGCGGGCAGTCGCGCCTCGTCGGCCAGCGCGCCGAGCAGCGCGCCGATCTGCGGGGCGGCGTGCTCCAGGAGCCCGACGTAGAGGGCCCGCAGGATCTCCTGCCCGTCCCGCTCGTTGAGCAGGGTGGCCGTCATCACCTGCGAGGCCTCGGTCGAGCCGTTGCTCAGGAAGGCCAGCGCCTCGGACTCGACGGGGTTGGGCAGCTCCTGGCGCTCCACGTCGCGGCGCAGGTCGTAGACGCTCCTGATCCCCAGCCCGTGGTACACGGCCAGGTCGTCGGAGGTCAGCCCGTGGAGCGCGTCGGCGCGGAACACGCGGCCCCAGCGGGTCCAACCGCCGTCGCGCACCGGGTAGCCGCCCAGGTCCCGGAAGTTCTTCAGCCCGGCGAAGGCCACGCGGCGGTCGGCGGCGATCACCGCGGAGCCGCCGCCCTGGGGCGACACCGACACGAAGTGCCGCCCGGGTCGGAGCCCGTGCAGCCGGGTGGACGTCGTGCCCGGCTCCACGCTGACGACGTGCTCGTGGTCGACGCCCTCGGGTGAGGAGCCCACGGCCACGTGGACGGCCGTGGCCGCACCGGCCACCTCCCACGTCACCAGGAGCGCGCCGTCCGGCTCCGCCTCCACCCGCACGTGCGTGATCGCGCTCACGCCTCGACCGTAGCCAGCGCGGCCGGCGTCAGCTGAAGCGGGTGACGAAGCCGCGGTCGCGGAAGACCCGGAGCATGTGCACGACGTAGACCAGGCTCAGCGCGGCGGCCACCACGGCGCCGACCAGGCCGACGGCGACGTCGTCCCATGGCGTCGCCCCGCCGGCCTGCACGGTGCGCAGGGCCCGGAAGGCGTACATCGTCGGCAGCAGGCGGGCGAACGGCTGCAACGCACCCGGGAGCGCGTCGACGGGGTTGAAGACGCCCGAGACGGCCATGGTCACGAAGATGAGGCCGTAGGTGAGGATCTCGGCGCTCGGGCCGTAGCGAAGCAGGAGCCCGATCGACGCCTGGGCCAGCGCCCATCCGGTGAGCATCAAGATGAGCACGATCGGCACCAGCACCCAGCCGAGCGACGAGGTGTCGAAGCGGTACACGACCCAGGCCGACAGCGTCACCGTGACCATGCCCATGGCCAGCTTGGCGAAGCCGTAGATGGCCAGGCCGAGCGCGTACTCGGCCTCGCGCAACGGGGTGGCCATCACGTTGAGGAGGTTCCGCGTCCACGTCTCCTCCATGAACCCCGTCGCCACGGCGATGTGGGCCTGGAACAGGACGTGGAACAGGACGATGCCGGCGAGGAGGTAGGGCGTGCCGGCGCGGCTGCCGGCGTCGTTGGTGGCGACGTAGGCCCCGAGCGCCCCCCAGAGCACGACGTCGAGCAGCGGCCACACCGACAGGTCGAACCACTTGGGCAGCGACCGCCGCAGCACGGCGAACTGGCGCCGGCTGACCGCCCAGGTGCGGCGCCAGCTGAACTGGCCGACGCTCACGCCACACCTTCCTCGGCCCGCGGGTCGGCGGCGAGCTCGAGGAAGACGCCCTCGAGCGTGGCGTGCCCGTACGCGGCGGCGACCGCCTCGGGGGTGTCGTCGGCCACCACCCGCCCCTTGGCCATGAACACCACCCGCTCGCAGAGCCGCTCCACCTCGACCATGTTGTGGCTCGTGACGAGGAGGGCGGTGCCGTCCTCGCGGCAGGTCTCCTCGAGGCCCTGGCGGACCCGCAGCGCCACGTCGGGATCGAGCGACGCCGTGGGCTCGTCGAGCACCAGGAGCTTCGGCCGGTGCAGGAGCGCCTTCACCAGGCCGACCAGGGTGCGCTGCCCGGACGAGAGCTCATCGCACAGCCGCTCGGCCAGGTGGGCGATGCGGAAGCGCTCGAGGCCCATGGCGATGGCCTCCTCGGCGGCGCGCCCGTCGATGGCGTAGAGGCCGGCGAAGAACCGCAGCGCCTCCCGCACCCGGAGCCGGTCGGGCATGGGGAGGTAGCCCGCCGCGAAGCCGATCTCCTCCATCGCCCGCGAGCGGGCGCCGGGCAGGTGGTGGCCGGCGATGACCACCGTGCCCTCGTCGGGCGTGATGGCGCCGAGCAGCATCAGGAGCGTCGTCGTCTTGCCCGCCCCGTTGGCGCCGAGCAGGCCGACGCGCTCGCCGACGCCGACGGTGAGGTCGACGCCGTCGACCGCCGTGACCTGTTTGAACCGCTTCCGCAGACCGCGCGCCACCAGGAGGTCCCCCACGCGGGCAGTCTCCCGGTCGCAGCGAACGGGGTCAACGGCGTTACCACGGCGATGAGTCGTCGGGCCTGACGACGTCCGACCCGCATGCGCACCCGCAACCTCGCCCTGGGCGTCGACCTGCTCGACTGCGCGCGTGTGGCCGCCCGGCTGGACGCCGGGTTCCCGCAGGCGCCAGGCGGCGGAGGGCCCGACCGCCACACCTGCTGGCTGGCCACCATCAACGCCGACGGGTCGCCGCACGTCACCGGCATCGGCGCCCTGTGGCTCGACGGCGCCTTCTGGTTCGAGACGGGAGCGCGCACCCGCAAGGGCCGGAACCTGGCCCGCGACCCGCGGTGCACGTTGAGCGTGGCGCTGCACGACTACGACCTCGTCGTCGAAGGCGACGCCACGCTCGTGGACGACCCGGCCGTCGTCGCCGACCTGGCGGCGCGGTGGGCCGCGGAGGGCTGGCCGGCCCGCGTCGACGAGTCGGGCATCGCCCTGACCGCCGAGTTCAGTGCACAGCCGGCGGGACCGCCCCCGTGGCGCGTCTACCGGCTCCAGCCGCGCCGGGCCACGGCGCTGCAGACGGTCGAGCCGGGCGGCGCCACCACGTGGACGTTCGACGCCTGACGCCACGGGCAACGATGGTCCGGTGACCGCTGACCTCGCCGCCGCGACCGCCTTCCTCGCCGGCCACGGCCGCCTGCTCGACCGGCGCCGCCTCGGGCTGCTGCTCGGCAGCGGCGACGCGCCAGGGGCCCTCGCCGCCCTCGACGCCTACCGCAACGCCGACGGCGGCTACGGCTGGGGCATCGAGCCCGACCTCCGCTCCCCCGAGAGCCAGCCGACCGGCGCCATGCACGCCCTGGAGGTGCTGGCGGAGGTCGCCGCGCTCACCGGGGTGCGCACCCCGCGCTCGCTGGAGCTGTGCGACTGGCTGGCGGAGCAGACGCGCCCCGACGGCGGGCTGCCGTTCACCCTCCCGGTCACCGACCCGTCGGCCTGCGCGTCGTTCTGGTTGGGCAGCGACCACGAGACGTCGTCGCTGCAGATGACCGCGCAGGTGGCGGCCAACGCCCACCTGTTGGCCCGCCACGACCCTGACGTCGCGGCCCACCCGTGGCTGGCCCGGGCGACGAGCTGGTGCCTCGACACCATCGACGCCCTCGACGCCGCCCCCCACGCCTACGAGCTGCTCTTCGCCGTCCGCTTCCTCGACGCGGTCGCGCCCGCCGAGCCCCGTGCGTCGGCCCTCCTCGAGCAGCTGGGCCGGTTCGTGCCGCCCGACGGCGTGGTGCCGGTCGCCGGTGGCACGCCCGACGAGGTGCTCCGGCCGCTTGACCTCGCGCCGCGCGCTGACGGCCCGGCGCGTCGCTTGTTCAGCGCCGAGGTGCTGGCGGCGGACCTCGAGCGCCTCGCCCGTGGCCAGCAGCCCGACGGCGGCTGGACGGTGGACTACGCGCCATGGTCGCCGGTCGGAGCGCTCGAATGGCGGGGCTACGCCACGGTCGCAGCCGTGGCCGTGCTGCGCTCGGCCCGATGAGTTCACGCCGGCGCGCCGGCTCACCGTTCACGGGAACGGGGCCGTGAGGAGGCCGGGGGGCGGGCTGTGCTCGGTGGTGCCGTCGGGCCGGGTGAGCTCGAAGGTGCCATCGGGGCGGAGCTTGGCCTGCCAGCCGGGCTGGTGGAGCCGGTGGTGGTGCCGAGCGCACAGGACCACGAGGTTGTCGAGGCTGGTCGGGCCGCCGTGGTACCAGGGCTGGAGGTGGTGGGCATGGCACCAGTGGGCGGGCCGGTCGCAGCCCGGCCACCGGCACCCCTGATCGCGCAGCACCACCGCACCGGCCAGGTCGGTGGGCACGGTGCGGGTGGCCCGCCCGTAGTCCAGGATCACCGAGCCGCCCTCCACCACCACACGGTGCACGTCGGCGTCGCACAACAACGCGCCCAACGCCGCCCGAGCCACGGGCGGCCCGTCGACGTAGCGGCCCTCCGGCTCCCCGGCCACCAGGGCTTCGTAGGCCACCACCACGTTCAAGTGCGGGCGCTGGCCCCGCCGCCGACGCCCCCCGCCCCGCAAGAACACCTCGCAGATCACGCCCAGCCCTTCGGCCTGCCGCTCGACCAGCGGCCGAGCCGGATCGGGCACCGTGGCCACCCGCAACGCCGCCACCAACAGCTCCGTCACGTCCGGGTTGAGCTCGCCCCGCACGTCGCCCCGACCGTCGAGCGCGCGGGCCACCTGCAACCGGCCCGGCCGATCCTCGGGGGCCGGCCCGTCGTCGAGGGCGTCGGCCCGGGCCCGCCACGCCTGCATCACCCGCGCCGTGCCGTCCACCCCCAGCCCGCCCACCACGCCCACCACCTCGTCGGCGTGCTCCGCGAACCGGGCGCCGTGACGGCCCACGTTGGCCGCCACCGCCTCCACCTGCCCCGACGACAACCGCCCGTCCGCCCACGCCGCCCCCACCACCGGCGCCTCGCGCACCAGCCGCGCCGCCCGCACCCACCGATGCGCCTCCGCCCGCGTGCACCCACCCGCCGAGCGCAACCACGCCGCCGTCGACACCGCGCCCGTCGCCCCGCACCCGCCCGACGCGTCCAGCTCGGCCAGCGCCGCCGCGATCTTGGCGTCCAACCGGTCCCGCAACGCCAGCACCTCGCGGATGGCGTCGAGCTCGGCCGGCACCACCAGCCCGTCGATCACCCCCTCCAGCACCCCGAACATATGTTCGATCGTAGCCGCCTATAGACGCCAGCGCAAGGCCTACACGGACGACGCCATGGCCGCCAGCGCCTCGCGCGTCAGGTCGTCCGCGGGGAAGAAGGTCTCGATCGCGATCTCGTCCAACGTGACGTCCCGCGGCGAGCCGAAGACCGTGACCGCGTAGAGGAACGAGAGCTCCCCGCCCTCGGCGGCCAGGCGCATCGGGGTGACGATGTCGTCGATCTCGGCCGGCGTGTCCGACTCCCCCGTGGGAGGCGCTGGATACGACTCGAGCTCGGCCAGGAGGTCGGCCAGCACCGGATCGGCCACGCGCTCCAGCTGGCGGCGCACGCGCCGCAGCGCGCTGGCCCGCCAGCGGGCCGCGTCGACCAGCCGCCCGGCGAGCCCTGCCGGGTGCAGCGTCACGCGCATCATGTTCAGCGGCGGCGCTCGCAGTTCCGATGGGATGGCGGCGAGGAACCGCTCCATGGCGGCGTTGGCGGCGAGCAGCTCCCAGCGGGCGTTGACGGCCACCGACGGGTTCGGCTCGTGGCCTCGCAGCACGGCCTCTACGGCGGCCCGAGCCGGGCCCAGCTCGGCGAGGGCCCGCTCACGGTGGACGGGCGCGAACCCCGCCGCCAGGTAGATCGCGTTGCGGTCCCGCAGCGGGACGTCGAGCTCGTCGGAGAGCCGTTCGATCATCGCCCGGCTCGGCGTGGATCGGCCCGTCTCGACGTAGCTCAGGTGCCGCGTCGAGATGCCCGCCGAGATCGAGAGGTCGAGCTGGGAGCGGTGGCGCCGCTCGCGCCACTGCCGCAGGAGCCGGCCTGCATGGCCGTCGGGCGGCGTCATGCGAGCAGGCTGCCGCAGCCGGTCGCGCTCCGGCAATGACCTCCGGGGTCATCGACGCGATGACGGTGCAGGCGCACCATGCCGAGGCGAACCCCCGACTCGACTCCCGATCCCCGAGGAGATGGACGTCATGATCGTGACCACCAACCCAGACCTCATCATCGAGACCTACCTGCGGTTCTGGAACGCCGAGGAGCCCGAGCAGCGCGCCATCGCGGCGACCCTGTTCACCGACGATGTCGAGTACCACGCCGTGCCCGCCGTCGTGACGGGCGTCGACGCCCTCGTCGCCTTCCGCCGGGAGTTCGTCGACGCCATGGGCGCGGCCCAGTACCGCGCTCGCGAAGCGGCCGACCACCACCACGACCGCATCCGCCTCCCATGGGAGATCGTGCTCGCCAACGGCACCTCGTTCGCGGCCGGCACCGACGTGCTCGACGTCGCCGGCGACGGCCGCGTTCGAGCGATCAGCGCGTTCCTCGATCGTGCGCCCGAAGGCTTCGAGGCCCGGGCGCACGACGACCACGCGCCCGCAGCCCAGTCCGGGTAGGCACTTCGCCTCGAGGGCCGCCGTCGGCCGGTCTCGGCCGGCCGGCGCGCGGCTCGCGCCACGGGCTCACCCCCGTCCCTCCGCATCGGGCGGGCTGTCCTCGAGCAGGACCTGCAGGTCGCGCAGGGCCTGGCGCCAGAAGGCCTTCTGCGCGTCGCGCTCCGCCGCGCCCGAGAGCCGCGTGTGCTCCACCGTGACGGTGGCGCGCCCCGGTCCCTTGGCTTCGACGTTGGCGACGAGGCGCGTGCGGCCGTCCTCCACGTCGAAGCGGGCGGACACCGATGACGCCGACGACGCCGACGACG
>Ga0180215_1004276_pt1 | contig 12790 bp, 12 predicted proteins | sample eDN3rd37CBELigBY_FD_128871 | JGI IMG/M metagenome (GOLD analysis project Ga0180215, IMG submission 128871) | Enriched backyard soil microbial communities from Emeryville, California, USA - eDNA 3rd pass 37_C BE-Lig BY (version 2) (version 2) | ecosystem: Environmental > Terrestrial > Soil >...
CGCTCCACGTGGCGCTCGAGCGAAGGCTCGAAGGCGAAGAGGAGGAGCGCCGTCAGCTCCCCCTGCGGCTTGAGGAGATCGACGAAGGGGTAGCGGGCCTTGAGCGGATTGACCACGTGCTCCACCAGCCTGCTGCCCGGCGAGGCATCGAGGTGGTGGGAGGGCGTCTCGAAGCGGGAGAGCGCCGAGGCGATGGCGCGCAGGTCCTCCCAGTCGTTGGCATTGGCGCCGTCGTAGCGGTTGCCGTGCTCGACGAGGAGGCCGCCGATCCGCAGCGCGCTGCCGCTGGTGTGGAAGCGGAAGCGCTCGGGGCTGGTCCCCAGGCGGGCGAGGAGCGCGTCGCGCACCGGGGGCAGCGCCAGCTCGAGGTCGTGGTTGCCGATGAGGAGATCGACCTCCGTCCCCCCGGCGAGCAGCCTGCCCAGCCCATCGAAGATCGGGGCGAAGCGCTCGTCCTTCGCCGTCGCCTCCAGCTTGGCCACCGCCTCCCGCGGATCGGCGGTGAAGGCGCGCCAGGGGGCGATGGCGAGGAAATCGACGAAGTCCCCGGCGATGACCAGGCGCAGCCGCTCGTCCGGCAGGGCCCTGCCCGGCAGCGCGGCGAGGAAGCGGGCGAGCCGCTCCGGGCGCGAGATCATCGAAGGGTCGGGTCCGCCCAGGTGCAGGTCCGAGATGATCGCCACCCGGGTGGCCGTCCGCCGCTCCATCGAGGGTCACGGTACGCACGGGGCCCCACCCCGTTGCCAGCCCCCGGCTCGAGTGGCCCCGTTGCCAGACGTCCAATCGCCGTTACGTTGGCCCACGGGCCGGCGCCGGTGGACGCGGCGCAGGAGGCAGTCCGTGATCGCTCGGATGGTGGAGATCGGTCGGCTCTGGCATAAGGTGTCCGTAATGTCGGAAAAGCAGCAGACTCCTTCGTGGCTTCTCATCTCGGTGCTCTTCAGCTCCGTGCCGCTCTCGCCTGCGCTCTCGATGACCCTGCACGAGGCGGCCTGGAACCTGCTGCGCACCGATGGCGGGGTTGGCGACATCGCCGGCGACCTCGTCTCCGGCAAGGTCAAGAACCTCAAGCGGGAGTTCGTGCTCGGCACCCTGGTCGGCCCCGGTTTCGAAGCGGAGGTCGACACCGACAAGGGCTCGGGCCTCGTCCGCTTCCTCCTCACCCGCCAGGGCATCGAGGCGATGAAGGAGCGCGAGGCGCTCGACGCGCGGCTGCGGCAGACGCCGCCCCGCTACCTCAACTGAGCGTCGCGGTCACTCGCGCGAGGCGCCGACCACGCCCCGCCCCGCGCCGGTCGCCAGCATCACCGCCTTCGCGGCGCCCCCGGGATCGAGGAGCCCCAGGGAGGCCGTGCCCGCCGCGTCCACCGCGGCGTCGAGCCGCTTGCCCCCCGCGTCGTCGAAGAGGAGGAGGCGCGGCACGTCGTCGCCGCCCACGTGGAGATCGAGCCGGCGGATTCCCTGCGGATCGAAGAGCGAGAGCGTCGGCCCGCTGGTCGCGAGCCCCAGCGCGGCGCGGAGCTTTCCGCTGCCGTCGAGGAGGTTCAGGGAGACCGTGCCGTCATGGCCGGTGGCCAGCATCGCCCGGGTGGTGCCGCCGCCGTCCACCACCTCGCACGCCACCGCGCTCCGGCCCGCGGCCCGCGCCTCGACGAGGCGGGCGAGCTCCGCCTCCAGCGCGGCGATCCGCTCCTCGAGCTGCGCCTCGGTCACGGGGCGCTCCCGTCGAAGGTGCCGATGGCGCCCTTCCCGTCCGCCGATGCGCCGAGCACCGCGCGGAGCTGGCCGCCCGCGTCGAAGGCCATCAGCCCCACCCTGCCATCCGCGTGGACCCGCGCCTGGAGGCGCACCGTCTCCCGCTCGTCGCTGAGCGAGAGCGCCGGCTCGTCGGTGGGGGAGAGGCCCAGCTCCACCCGCGCCGCCTTCTTCTCGTCGAAGAAGGCGAGCCCCGGCTTGCCGTCCGCACCCACTGCCAGGCCGATCCGCACCGCGCCCTTCGCGTCGGTCTGGACGAAGCGGACCACCCCGTCGCCACCCACGCCGATCGCCGCGCGGACCGCGTCCTTCTCGTCGACGATCTGCAGCGAACGGGTGCGGATCAGCGCCTCGTCGCGCAGCTCGGCCACCTTCGCCTCCAACGCCGCCAGCCGCGCCGACAGCTCCTCGATCCGCTCGCTCATCCCGACCTCGCCTTGCCGCGCCATCCGTCACGCGGCCGATTGCCCTATGCCACGAACAGCGCCGGGCAGGCGAGCGCCGGGTCAGATCGCGTGCCCCTCCGCCCAGGCCTGGAGGAGCCAGCGGTCCATGGTGCGGGTGGGCAGGCCGACGCCGCGCAGCAGGGCGGCGATCGCCGCGGGGCCGCAGCTCACCGGACCGTCGCCTGCGGGGACCGTGCAGCAGCCGTCGCGGATCACCGCCCGCGCCTCGAGCCAGTCGCCGAGGCGCACGTCCACCAGGGCGCCGCGCGCCGCCGTCCTCGGCGCGCGGCGCGACCACCGGCGCAGGAGCGTCCGCAGGGCATGGCGGGCGGTCTCGACCCCAACCACGAAGCGCGCCGGTCGGAAGGAATCGGCGCCGAGGAGCCGCGAGAGCCACGCCACCGGGAGAAGCGTGCCGCTGCGCAGGACCGCCTCGAGGCCCGGGGCGTCGGCGATCACCGTGGCGAGCGCCCGCGCCACCGACGTGAGCGCGATGTGGCAGGCCCCCTCGTCTCCCGCGGCGTCGAAGACGAAGAGCGCCGCCCTCCCGTCGACCGGCAGCTCGATCGGCACCGGCGCGCGATGCCGCCGCCCCCCGGCCAGCCCACCCCCCGGACGCTCTCCACCCATCACCATCGTCGGTCCCCCGGCTGCCTCTGGATTCGCACGATCGACGAGCCGCGCCAGCGCTTCCCTTCGGCGAGCGGCGGGTGATCGGGGTCGGCCCGCGCGGGCGCGTGCAGGAACGACGAGAGCGCAGGCCGCAAGCCGGTCTGGGCCTGCGCGCCTGCGCTCTACGGTCCTCCGACGCGGGTTGCCCGGTCAGCGCCAGGGCGGCGACCAGGGCCGCGAGAAGGCGGCCTCACCGCGGCCGAGGAGTTCCATCCGGGCGGCGCCCGGGAGCTGCTCCCACGGCGTGGTGAAGCGGGACGAGAGGGTCCTGCCCCCCGCGAGCTGCGCTTCGAGACGGACCTCGACGTGGCGACCCGCGCCGACGCGCCCCAGGGTCATCATCACGTTGCCCAGCGTGCCCTCCACCTGCTGCTGCAGCTCCGGGCGGGCGCCCTTGAAGGCCTCCTCCACCGCCTCGGGCGGCTGACCGACCGCGAAGGCGAGCTGCCGGGCGAGAACCCGATCCAGCCACCTGTCGATCGCGCTGCGCTCCTGCGAGGCAGCGGCACGCGGGCGCTGCCGCATCCGCGCCAGGAGCAGGAGCCCCGCTCCCACACCAACCAACCCCACCGCAAGGACGACGTACGACACCATCTTCCCTCCCCCCTGGCCAGCTGCGGATGCTGCCGCTATCGCGACCGGCATCTTCACCTACGCAGCAGGTCAAACTTTCCCTTCGCCACGGCAAACAATCGGATTTTCCGGCGTTTGCGCGGCGCAACGTGCACGAAGGGCGCCCGCGCCGGCCGTGCGTTCCGTCGCACATCGGCCCGTGCGGTTTGCGCGCCAGGACGGCCGGACCGGCCGGCCGTCTTCAGGAGAGATGTCTCGCTCCGGCGGCGGGGATCAGCCAGTCAGGCGGCAGCGGCGGCGCGGAGCTTCTCCACCAGGTCGAGGCGCTCCCAGCCGAAGCCGCCGTCCGCGGCGGGCCTGCCGAAGTGGCCGTAGGCGGCGGTGCGCTCGTAGATGGGGGCGTCCAGGCCGAGCTGGGTGCGGATCGCCCTCGGGGTGAGGGAGACGAGCGTCGGGTCGCCGAGGAGCGCCGCGAGGCGGGCGTCCGGGATGGCGCCGGTGCCCTGCGTGTCCACGAAGATCGAGAGCGGCTCCGCCACGCCGATGGCGTAGGCGAGCTGGACGAGGCAGCGCTCCGCGAGCCCCGCCGCCACCACGTTCTTCGCCAGCCAGCGGGCGGCGTAGGCGGCGGAGCGGTCCACCTTCGTGGGATCCTTGCCCGAGAAGGCGCCGCCGCCGTGCGGCGCCGCGCCGCCGTACGTGTCCACCACGATCTTGCGGCCCGTCAGTCCCGTGTCCGCGTCCGGGCCGCCCACCACGAACGAGCCCGAGGGGTTGATCAGCACGCGGGTGCGGTCGTCGAACCAGCCCGCGGGGAAGACCTTCGCGAAGACCGCGCGGCTGATCTCCTCGATCTGCGCCTGCTTCGTGGCCTCCGCGTGCTGGTGCGAGACCAGCACCGTGTGGACCCGGGTCGGCCTGCCGTCCTCGTACGCCAGCGTCACCTGCGACTTCGCGTCCGGCCCGAGGATGTCGGGGTTCGCGCGGCGGAACGCCTCCAGCTCCTCGAGGATGCGGTGGGAGAAGTGGATCGCCGCGGGCATTCGGACGTCCGTCTCGTTGCAGGCGTAGCCGAACATCAGGCCCTGATCGCCGGCGCCGTCGCGATCCACCGCCTGCTCGATCTCCTTCGCCTGGGCCTGGAGGCGGACCGCGTAGTCCCAGTGGTCGGGGTCGTAGCCGATCTCCGCGATCACCCGGCGGGCGATCGCCTCCGCGTCCACCTTCGGCCGGCTCGTCTCCCCCGCGATCACGCAGAGCCCCTTCGTGATCAACACCTCGATCGCGGCGCGGGCCGTCGGCGACTCCGCGAGGATCGCGTCCAGGATCGCGTCCGAGATCCGGTCCGCGACCTTGTCCGGGTGGCCGCTCGAGACCGACTCGCTGGTGAAGATGTACTCGCTCATCTGATGCTCCATCCGTGGCGCTGCATACACGGCGGCCTTCCACGGCCCGTCCGGCTGCAGCCGTGTTTTTGGTTCGTTGGTCGCGTCTTCGGCGGGTGCGCGCGACGACGCGTGAGCCACCACCGCTCGCGCGGTGGTCAGCTACACGCGGGGTCGTTCGTCTGCAGCGCCGACCGGGGTTTCCAGAGCTTCATCCTCGACCTCCTCGATGCCGCCGGAGGGAGCGAAGCTCGGCTCCGGACACGCTTGCTCGCTCGCACGAGCCCCATGCCCCGTCGAGCGACGGGGGTGGCACCTTGGGTGTCCGCCAGGTTGCCGGGTCCGCCCTGCTGCGGACCGTTCTGCATGGTGGCGCGGAAGATAAAGGGGAGGTCGGGGGGCGTCAACGCAATGTGGGGCGCTACAGCTCCATCTCTCGCGGAGCGGTCGTGCATTCCGAAGCGATGGCTGCCCGCCACCGGCGCGTACCGCCTACCGACCGAATCGACAGGGCTACAGGTCGAGCTCCGTGTGGCCAGGCCCTCCAGGCCTCTGCGGGGTGAGTCCGAGCGACCGACAGATGGATCGGCATTCTCTTACGAACGAATCGAGCGTTTGAAGCTCCGATCGGACCGCATGGGGAAATCCGTCGAGATTCGCTTTCGGCACCACGAGCTGCACGTTCCGCTCGACCATCTCACGGTGCTGCGTCTCGGAGATTCCATCCTGCAGCGTGAAGAGGTGCTTGCGCTTGATGCGATCGGCTTCTCCCAGAATCTGCCGCCAGCGATCCTTGCAGGTCGTCTTGGCGCCCAGCATACGAAGCTTCTCGTCGGGGATTTCGCGATTGCGGTAGTGGTAAGCGCCAGGGAAGAGGAAATCAGGCCTTTTGTTGCCTTCGATCGTTGCGCCGTGATCGAAGCTCAGCCCCTCCTCCTCGAAAATCTTCTTGAGGTGCAGCTCCAGCGACTTGCCGGCACGCGACTTTCGCCGGTTGGTGATGCTGTTCGAAAAGTTCACGAACGCATCAACCGATGCAAACCCATCACGAGCCAGCGGAAGAACGTGGCGTTCCTCTACCGCCCTGTAGACGTCGTACTCGACCTTGCGTCGCGCGAGGAGGCGCTCGTCGACCGATGTGCATGGCGCAAGTGGCGTGTGCTGGACGGCAAAGTCGAAGATCTGCTCCGCAGCAGGAAATGTGACGGTCCACTCCTCGGGAATCGCCTCGATGGGATTCTTACGCCTCGCATCGACGACCGCAGGCAGCTGCCCAGGCCGCACAAAAACCATCTGCTTCGGCTCGACGGGACCGATACACTCGACGAGAAAGTCTTCCTCCGCTGCCGATTTGCAGACCCAAACGCGTAAGCGAATCGCAGAGCCGTTCTGGCTCTTCTCGAACGCCATGAGGACGAGAGCGCCGGTCGAGTCGGGGTGCAGGAGCGGCGAGGTACCGCCCCCCCACCGCGTCAGGCGAAACTCGTTTCGCGTACCATTGCCGGTGAGACGGTTGTTATACCAGACCCCACGCACCGTACGAACCTGCCCATCGTGCGAATCGATGCTTGCGGGCAACTGGACATCGGGATTGGGTCGGAGCGGTTCGAAAATCCCCGGGAAGAGCGAGCGCGCCACGTCGTTCGGAAGGTACGGACCTGCCTGATGGGCGTTGTTGGCCAACGTGTCGTTCGCCGACAGGCGCTTCGCCAGCCAGAACCACTCGTCACCCGATACGTCGCGCAGCCACAGTTCAATGCCGTCCGCCATGCCGAGTTACCGCGCGGTCGCGCGTGCGTACTCCGCAGCGTCGATCACCTGTTCGATGTGCGGGCGCATGATGTTGGCGATCGCTTCAACGACGGGGACGACCACAGCGTTTCCGAACTGGCGATAGGCCTGCGTGTCGGAAACGGGAATCTTGAAGACCCGTCCGCGCTTCGGATCATCAAATCCCATCAGCCGAGCGCACTCGCGCGGAGTCAGGCGCCGCGGGTTGCCCTTCTTCCGCTTGATCAGGATTTCGGAGCCGTCCTTGTGGTAGCGAGCCGAAAGGGTGCGCGCCACGTCGTCCGGGCCGACCAGACCGAAACCAAAACCGTTGCCCTTTGCACGGTGCTTTTCCGCGTAGTCCTGCAGATACCGCCAAAGCCCGTCAGTCAGCACGTACTTGCTCGCGACCTTGGCCTTCGGCCCCTCGGTATAGGGCGGTTCGGCTGCTTCGGAACCGTCCTCGGCATGGAGGATGCTCGCGAGCCGCGGCGCCGACTCGAGGCCCGGAAGCTTCAGGTCGTCCCACGAGAACGCCGTGGGCTCACGGAAGCCCACGATGAAGATGCGCTCGCGGTGCTGCGGGACGAAGTGCCGGGCGTCGATCACCTTCGCAAACACCTGATACCCGAGATCCTCTTCGAGCACCTTCCGGATCACCTTGAACGTGTTGCCCTTGTCGTGCCGAACCAGGTGCTTCACGTTCTCGAGCAGAAAGGCCGCAGGCCTTCGCGCCTCGAGAATCCGGGCAACGTCGAAGAACAGCGTTCCCTGCGTTTCGCAAGCGAAGCCGTGCGGCCGCCCCAGGGCGTTCTTCTTCGAAACGCCAGCAAGTGAGAATGGCTGGCAGGGAAAGCCCGCGAGCAGCACGTCAAACGAAGGGATGTCCGCGAGCGCATCCACCTCCCGGATATCGCCATTCAGCGGGTGCTCATCCGGGAAGTTCGCCCGATAGGTCTCCTGCGCCTTGGCGTTCCACTCGGAGGTGAAGACGCAGCGTCCGCCGATCGACTCGAACCCGAGTCGCAGACCACCGATGCCGGCAAAGAGATCGATGAACTCGAACGTCGCACCCCGCTGCGCACGCTTCCGGCGCCGATAGTCGTCGAGCGTTTCCTGGGTCGGGATGGCGATATCGCTTTCGGAGTTCTTCATGGGGCCACTCTGCCACGCACCCCTGACACTGGGCCTCGATACCCTACCAAGGTCCGAGTTCGTGCGACCGGGTTGTCGCGCGCCCGGGCTGCCTGCGAGTGCGCGGCGCAGGACGGCCGACGCATCTTACTCCGTTGACCACAAGGTACCAGGCCCGATTCGCCCCCTCCTCGTGACCACCTGAAATCACGAACCTTTTCTATTGACCCGCCTCCTAGGGCTCCTGGAGGTGCGCCTCCGCTCAGCAGCCATCAAGGGTAGCTGCGCGGGAATCTTCCATTTGGTAGTCGTTCGAGCCTGCTGGACGACTTTGCGTAGCTGGGGATCGCGCAAGTCGACGACGACGCGGCGCTCCTCGCTGCCCGCCTCGTCGATCGGTTCCGCCGCGAGGACGCGCCACGAAGGCTGCGGCGCCCACTCACTGTCCTGTAGCGCACGCTCGACCGACTCGACCACCTCCGAGAGTTCCTCGAAAACTTCGTGCTCCCATACGCGGATGACGCGCCAGCCCAAGGACTCCAACTCTGCGGTCTGGCGCTGGTCACGCTCAACGTTTTCCCGTAGCTTCTTCGTCCAGAATGGCTCGTTGCTCCGGGGACGGACGTAATGCTTCGTACATCCGTGCCAGAAACAGCCGTCGATGAAGACGGCGACCCTTCGGCTTGGGAAGACGACGTCAGGTCGGCCCGCGGGCGTTGCCGCATGTAGCCGATATCGCAGGCCGTTCCGCCATAGCGCAGCTCGTAGTACACGCTCGGGCGACGTGTCGGTGCCGCGAATTCGCGACATGAGCTGAGAGCGCGAAGTCATCACTTTTCCTCAGGACCGGCTGGTAATATCAACCTGGCCGCTTGAAGCGATCGAACTCCTGCGGAAGCATAGCAAGCAACTCGCTCGGCTCCATCGAGTAGAGGTCGTAGGTGAGGTCTAACTGCGCCAACACGTCTGCCAGTCGCCTCGGGCTTCCGGCGCCCTTGCCACCGGCGCCCCTCTTCAGGCCACCTGCAGAGTCGACATAGAGCGCTGTAACCGTTCCCACGACCGCCCGATTTGTCACCAACTCCTGGCGCGAGGCGATCTGCTCGACGATCTCGCCCATGGTGCTAGGAGGCGTACACAGCAGGCCCAGCGCCAGCTCGGGCTCTCGGCGGTACGCACGATAGATTCTGTAGGGCCCCGCGAGGAGATGACGATAATAGCGCTTGAAGTCACCGTCGGGGACCCACCGGGCAAGTGCTCCCGGCTTCCGCCGCCCGCGCTTGTCCGGTGGACAGAGCGTGTCGAAGTAGAACAAGGCCAACCACGCCCAGAGGCCTCTGTCATTCTCGACCCCCGAGGCACCGGCCGCATGGAAGCGTGCGTAAAGATACTCGGCGACCTCGAGTCGAGAGGAGAAACTTCGCTCCTCGATTACCACGGTGGGATCAAACGGTTCGGAGAACTCCTGGCTCTCAAGCAGTACCGCAGGGCGGTCTCCAGGAGCCGTCTCAAGGCCTCTCAGGAACGCGACGAATCGTTCGATCCCGGCGTTGCTGAGCCGTCGCACCATCATGCTGCGTCCTCCTCCTCGAAGAAGCTCGCAAAGCGCTTCAGTGTTTCACGACTGCGAGAGAACGCTCGGACGGTTTCATCGATCCATTCTTCCTGATCCTCGGTCGGTCGGTCCGGATCGAATTCGGGTGCTCCCGGCAAGCGGGACGCGTACCGAAGCCATTGCCCCCACCACGTAGCGGCGTCACCCGCATCGGCACCTTCCTGCCCCACTGCTTCCTTCAAAATCAGACGCAATGCCGCCGGGAGGACCAACGCCTCGAATGCCGGATGGCGAGCTACCGCCCGCCAATTGCCAAGCCGACTATTGATTTTTAGAAGTGGGCGCGGGTCGGTCTCGAGGGCCCATACCAGGTCGTCGAGGTCCTCGCCCTTCACCGGCAGCAGCGATTCCCGTGGCTCTGCGGCGGACTCTCCTTCTGTCGCGCCAGAGATCTGGTCGGCTTCCGCGAGCACGCGAGCATCACTTTCTCTCGGCGACCGAACGCGCACGCGGAAGAGGACGCCATCGGGCTCACCAAACTCGACGAGCTCAAACTCCTCTTGTGAGGGAATCGCCACCGTCCCAGCGTCGAAACGCATCCATGTCGTCTGGCGATACGCCTCGATGAAGACCCGGGCGTCCGCTGGCAGATCGTAGTCGGCGAGCGAGAGCGTCGCCTTGAACAGACTCGGCAGACGCTCGCGACGCGTGACGGCGATTCGAACGTCCTCCCGAAGAATCTTCTTGCGCCCGGTATAGTTAAGTCGCCGAATCATCCGCCTCTCCCGCTGCCCGGACATCCACGATGATGTCCCGCTTGGGGTCGAAACCAGCAACAGAAAACTCGAAGTCGGGATCGGTTATAGCCACCACCATCTCGTTGCCCTCCACCCTCTCGAAAGACACCCCACGGTAGCCGCCCTCGACACGAGTAGAGCCGTCATTCAACACGAAATCAGCAGGCACCCACCTTTTGAACGGATTGCCGGAACGTCGGTCGTATGCAACCCGGACGCGGAGCTGGGCCGGTGTGGCGGACGGGCCGTTCCCACGAGAGATTCGAAACCCACCCGCAACCTTCGACACGGTGAAGCGCGTTGGCTTTGGAGTTGGAGGCGTCGGTGGGGGCTCCGAATCGGCATGTTCGCGACTCGGCTCCTGTCGCCGTTGCTTGCGCTTCGGCGTCTCCTCGTCGGCGTCGAGATCCTGCCATGGAAGCGAAAAGACATCCGCAAGGAGTTCTGGATCCTCCTCCACCTCATCGCTCATGAGCAACCTGTTCAATTCGGCCACAGAGTTCTGGACAAAACTGAGAAAGCTCGGACCGTAATCGTATTTTTCGCGGAAGTTTGAGGTGTCGCGGCTCCAGTGCGTGTGAGCGGGGTGCTCGGCGTCGCGGAGAAGCTGAGCCAACGCACCGTGCTCCGCAACGACGAGCGCACGGATTCCACGCGCACGACTGTGACGCACCTCGGGGATGATGATTCCGTTTCGAACGAACGTCACCTTGCCTGACGGCACAGCGTCATCTCGGACGAGGCAGATATCGAAGAACGAAGACTCGGGCAGTTGCTTCTTACGGCGGACTTCAACCGGTACACGCACCAGCACAGCCTCCGCCGAGTCGATGGCTTGGCGAATGCGAGCCCTTTTCTCGGCGGGAACGCTCTCCTCGGTCCACTTTGGAGCACCGTTCCTCTGCGGGAGCAGTTCGATTGGAGAGGAGGTCAGCCGCGTCCAGGTCTCCGCAAGTGTGAAGAGTGGCGCCAACTCGTCACGAACTTTTACGGGGCAGTGGGCGAGATGCTCTCGAAGAGTGTGCCGATTGATCTCGATGCCACCGCCCGGCGAATCGAGCGCAACGACCAAACGGCCGGACAGAATCGGAAAAAACCACTGGCGCAGCACCGCAACAAGCAGGCCGTCGCGGGTTATCTCTGGATCGTACCAGGGAACCACGAGGCTGAGGCCAGGCTCCGTCGATCGCGCCAAGCGGAAGTCACGCCGGAACGACCGAATCAAATCGTCATCGGACGTAGGCATGACCATACCCTGAACCGCCCCAGGTGCGCCTTTCACGCCGAACCAGGCATCCGGGTCGTAGCAATCTCCGTTCAGCTGGTGTGTCTTGAGGGTCATCGAACCGAAAAGGAGACGTTCCTCGTCATCGTATCGGATGGTGAATCCGAAAAACGCGTTCGCACGGCTCGACCGCGGGAAGACGGTTTTTCCCACGCCCCAACTACCTCCCTTGCCATCCCGCTTGTCGGTCAGGCCCTCCGCCCGGACGAAGTAGAAAAACGGGTTCTTGTCGCCAGGCGTCGGCTGCCATTGGGAGACATCGCCGATGAGCCCCGTGGTGCCGAAATCCTCGAACACGAGAAAGCGGCACGGCTCGTCGAGCGTCGGAGGCGTCTTCAAGCCGTTTCCTTCAGTCTGCAGATGCTCCCAGATCCCAGCTCCATAGCGCCTGAGCATGACGTCGACCGGCAAGGCATGCTCGTCTTCTGATAGGTACAGGCGCACACGAACGGTACCGTTCGGGGTCACAGCTGCATCGCACGCGTTCTGGATGCCTTCGCGAACGAGCGCCTCACCGGGACCGTCAATCGATTCGCTGGCAAAGAACTCGCCCTGAATCGCATCGCGGACCCTTGCGCCGGGGTCATGCCGGTGAAAGTGCCAACGAACGTTCATGGTTTCTCCTAGATCAGCGACGCCGAGAGTTGCTCGTTGGCGTACGCAGATGTGAATGCGCGAATTGGGCTTTAGCTGAGCAAAGGCATTCCAAGCATCACATACCTTCTTGTGATGCATGACCGTCCGGGTGAACGATAGCATTCGCTACCCGGTCGGTTTCCCCTGCGCCGCGGGCGTTAGAGCTTCATCGAGCGAGTAGTTCCGCAAGCGAGATCGGTCCTGCGCTGAGCAATGACTGGTGCGCCGCGCTCTGCTCGTCCGACAATCTCCGCCGATCGACGCCCACTACGGCCGCCGCCCGGCCCGCAGGAGCCCACTTCAACGAAAGCTCCCTCTCTACAGGCGAACAGTCAGCGCAGAGAGCGGCGACAAGGTTTGCCTCGCGAGATGACCACGCACACAGCATCGTCAACTTGCCCCCTTGATAACATGACGGCACGCGAGTCCCCCAGAAGCAAGAGCCGACGTGGTCGTTCGTTTCGAGGCAAGAGTATATCGAACTGGAAGTTGAGCAAGCGCAAGACAACCAGTCCTGGCGGGTGATCGCGCTACTCGCCGCCGCACGCGAACCGCAAGCGTACTTCGTACTTGATCAGGTGAGCTCACAGTTCGGATAGCGCAGCGGCAACGGACGATTGGCCGCGCTGCAAGCCAGGCAGCCCAGCAGCAACTACCTTTCGTTCGAGCACGCGGGCCGCCAGAGCGCTTCGTGATCCCCAGGCGCCGATTCGGACGCGCGCCGAACGGTCCCGGTGTCCCACGCTCCCCCGCCCCTCCGCTACACTCCCCCCGTGCGCACC
>Ga0180215_1004277_pt1 | contig 12790 bp, 21 predicted proteins | sample eDN3rd37CBELigBY_FD_128871 | JGI IMG/M metagenome (GOLD analysis project Ga0180215, IMG submission 128871) | Enriched backyard soil microbial communities from Emeryville, California, USA - eDNA 3rd pass 37_C BE-Lig BY (version 2) (version 2) | ecosystem: Environmental > Terrestrial > Soil >...
AGGAAGTTTCTAGGGTTTGTTTTAACTACTTTGTTAATTGCAATATTTCTTACTTTTCTTTTTGCGATAACAGAAAGCTCAAGTTTCTTAGCTATTGGACTTCTTCTTACTGGTACTTTTCCATTTGTACTTCTAATTGGGGTACCTGTATCTTTCTTATCTGATTATCTAACAAAAAAACTAAACGGAAAACAAAGAAATATAGTGGCATTATTTATTCATAGTATATTTGGTTTAATAGCTGGATTAGTGATTTCTTTCTTATTTGAGAGTTTAATTATTGTTGGAGTAACAATAATAGCCGCACTTATATTCTGGTTAGTTGACGAAATTTTAAGGAAGAAAATTTAATGACCTGTTCTTCAATTATTGGGGACGATAGCAAAACATATGAAAGTATCTCGAAGAAGGCGCTGACAACTTATAACATCGCATTCACGCATCGGGCCTGACGGCCCTCGGTCCACAGGCGCTATTTCAAGGAAGTGATTGCTGTGGACAACCTCCTACGGAGGTTCGTGAATGCGAGGAAGTTTAGATGAAATTAACGAGATTTGAAAGCACTTAAAAGGCTTAGGCTTATTAAAAACCCGAACAATCGTTCTTCATTTTACTGGTATAACATGGTTGAATAATGAAAGACAATTGAATCTTGGGTGGGAGTAGTATCCCTTCGAAAGGAGGTGATACTATGGAAATAGAGGATGCAATAACAGTCATGATTCTTTTTGCGACATTTGTGATTGAACTTTTAGCATTGCAGATAACTACAAGAAATACATACAAGTGAGTGGTTAATTCAGGAAGCGTTAACTTCGTTTAACATCACATTCACGCTTTGGGCTGACGCCCTCGGTCGCCGAGATGCAGTTTCGAAGAAGATGAACCAGGCGACAACCCGCACCAACTAATATAAGAGCTATCTAAGTTGGTGGGTTTCGTGAATGCACAAACGTTAGATGAAATTGCTGCATTAAAATACTATTTAAACCTTTTTTAAAGAGAGGCAAGAAATTATGGAAGATATTACACCGAAGTATCTCAAAAAAGAAGCTATTGAAAACCTAAATAAAAAATTAGTCTTACCTGATCTCGGACCGTATTCCCAAGATTGGGAATACGAACTTGCAGATTCTTCAAAATTAATTGAGTTTGTAACATATTATGACAAGAGTATATTAACCATCGATGAGAAATTTGCCCTTATGGCATTGATTATTTCATCCCTTGACGATTACTTATCAGAAGGAAAACTATCTGATCATTTATGTGATAAAGTCAAATATTTATTACATAAAGATTTTGAAATACATAAAAATAAAATCATATACTGGGCACTTGAAGAGGTGAATGTTTTAGAGGATTGTTTTGCGGTAACTCCCTTTATGAGAGAGATATTAGAAAAACATAGGTAGAATTAATAAATATGTGTTAGCAACTCGATGAAGTCAGCAACATCAGCTAACACCGCATTCACGCATCGAGCTGACGCTCTCGGTCTGCAGAGGAATTTCGAGGAAATGGAATCAGCAGACAACCCTGCGCCGACTAAGATAAGAGCTATCTAAGCCGGTATGGTTCGTGTATGCACAGACGTTATGTGCAATACCTGCTGGTTGTTTTCAAAGAAGACTGAAAGGTTGATCTAATGAAGAAGTTACTCCTCGTAATAATATTATTGATAAGTCTATGTTCATGTAGTAATTCGTTTGATAAAGAAAGATGGTTAAAGGAACCAGAAAAAAGAAATAGCATCGTGAATAGCTTAATAAACAAATACGAACTTGAAGGAATGACGGAGACTCAGATTGTTGATTTACTTGGAGAACCCGAACAAAAAGTAGATGAACCATTCCGTCAGTATGTTTATTACTTAGGAAGAGCGGGATTAGGAGTAGATGACCGTTTGTTACGTCTTAATTTTAATAATAACGGTGAAATTGAGAGTTATAAGGTAACGCATGATTAGGGAGAATTCGCAGTAGAACTTTGATAAACTGCAATTCTAAAAAAATGATTGTATAATCATGGTAGATATAGCAGACAACACATGACCTAGCCTAAGATAAGAGCTATCTAAGGCTGGGTCATGTCGTGAATGTGACAACGTTAGTAGAAATGGCTACAACATCCCAAAACTCATAACTATTGGAGGTTAATCATGGTAATGGATTGGTATGACATGATCGCCAAAAGAAATGGCGGTTATAAGAATAATGCAATTTCTACAACTATTGGGATCTCAGGTGAACAAGTATTTGAAGAACAATTAATCTCGATGCTTTCTAATAGAAATGCAGTATTGGATGCTGGTTGTGGACATGGCGAATTCACATTGAAGATGGCAAAGCATACAAAATCAATCATAGGATTTGATAATTCAAATGAGCTAATTCAAATTGCAATTAATTTGTTATTAGAATCTAAAATATCAAATGTGAGTTTTATTTATGCAACAACAAAAACTAAACTTCCATTTGAAGACAGCCAATTTGACTTGATCTATGATAGAAGAGGTCCTACATCTATTATTGATCACAGCAGAATACTTCGTTCTGGTGGAGTAATTTATGGGATACATATGGATGTCGACAAGGTCTTTCAGAAACTGAAGCATAATGGTTATGTTGATATAGAAATTAATGATTACAACAGTGCAGTCACTTACTATCCGAATGAAGATGAATTTGCAAAGTTTCTAACCTGTATTCCAGGAAACCCAGATTATACTTTGCCGGAAAATAGTGATAAATTAAAACAAAAAGTTAATGAAAATATAATCGACAACAAAATAGGAATAAGAGAGGAAAAATATATATGGAAGGCAGTCAAACCATGATTTTTAGTAAATCAAGGGAGGCAACCACATCCTCTAACACCAGATTCACGCATCGGCTACGCCTTGGTCAGCAGAAGCTACTAAAGATGATACGATTGAAAAAACTCAGTAACTAAGAAGTAAATCAGCAGACAACCCGCACCAACTAAGATAAGAGCTATCTAAGTTGGTGGGGATCGTGAATGTGACAACGTTATGTGAAAGATCGGCAAATTGTTAAGGGGAGTGGCTTCTATCGAAGTTAAAAAAGTAAAAAGTTTAGAATTATATGATATAGAGACTTTATTATTAGAAAGCTCTGAAGAAGGATTTCGGTTCGTTAAGAGATTGAGAGATGAGAAAGGAATAAATCGTTTTGATAGATCAGGCGAGGCACTATTTGTTGTTGAAATTAATTCAGAGATTATAGGTATTGGAGGGTTAAATCAAGACCCGTATATAAATAAAGAAGGTTACGGAAGAGTAAGACATCTGTATGTTTTATCAAGACACCGAGGTAAAGGTATTGGAAAAACCATATTGAGAAAAATAATAGATGAAGCAAGAGAACATTTTGAAGTTCTACTATTAAGGACTAACAATGAAATAGCAGATGCAATGTATTGTAATGAAGGATTTAATAAAATCGACCAGTATATTCATGCAAGTCACTATCTTATGTTAAAGAAATAGAATAAGAGAATCTGAAAGTGACACAATGAAGACCGATCCATCTCAAAACACTGCATTCACGCTGCAGGGCTTTCGCCCTTTGGTTGTCAGATGTATAATCATGGTAGAAATAGCAGACAGCACATGACCCAGCCTAAGATAAGAGCTATCTAAGGCTGGGTCATGTCGTGAATACGTATTTTTTTAGGGACAAAGGATAAAATTGATTAAAGCTGTATGCTACTAAAGCAGGCATTATTGAGGTGTCATTTATGGAAGAACGTATTGTATTTTCAATATTTACATTAATAATTTTTGTTCTATGGATGGGACTATTAAGTATCATCAAACCTGAGTTTATGGTAAAGACAACAGCATTAAATACCCTGAAAAAGACTCCAACTAAATCGCAGATAAGACGATATAAACTAAGTGGATACTTTTGGTTGGTTGCAGGTATCGTTTTAATAATAATCATTATGTTTGGTGGATTTGAAAAAATAGGATAAAGAAGAGCTTGGCTACTCAAAGAAGGCATTGACTTCTTATAACATCATATCCACGCATCGGAGCCTTACGGCTCCTCGGTCCGCCGAAGAGGATTGGCAGGGTAGTGGAATCACGCGGACACATCCGCACCGAATAACCGCATCGCGGCCGCTCACATTTGTTCGCTTAAGTCTGTGGAACGTCGTGAATACAAAACGTTATATGAAACCTCGAGAAAGATCAGAGTGGAGGTGAATCAATGATGTTGGTAAGTGAAGTGCGCCAAATTGCTTTATCTTTACCAGGTACTGAGGAAGTGACACACTGGGGAAAACCCTCTTTTCGGATTAATAACAAGATTTTTACAGTCATACAGAGCGATATGAAAACTATAACAGTTAAAACAACTAAAGAAGAAAGAGAGATGTATACAACAATAGATCCAAAGACTTTTATAATTCCTGAATCATTTAAAAATATGAATTATATGCACATAAACCTTGAAACAGCAAGTAATGATGAAGTGAAGAAATTGATACGGAGCGCATGGGGAATAGTAGCTCCGAAAAAGATGGTAAAGATATTCTTTGAAAGATAATACGAAGAGGCCCGAGGCATCATATAACACCACATTCACGCATCGGGCTGCTGCCCTCGATCGCTAGGAGCTATTACGGGGAAGAGGATTTCAGGCGACAACCCGCACCGGCTGAGATAAGAGCTATCTAAGTCGGTGGGGTTCGTGAACGCACAGACGTTATGTGAAATTGCCCAAAATCTTTTTTTGAAAAATTTAAGGAGGAACGACATGAAGATTATTTCAGTTCTCTTTTATAGAAAATTTGATTATGTAGTATTTCCGATTGGACTAATTGCGCTCTTAATTATAATTGTAGATTTATTTTTCACAACAAAGCTGGATACTACTATTCTGTGGGGTCAATTCTTTATGGTATTTCTATATTATTTGGCTACTAGGGAAAGGGCAGAAAGAAACTTTATGGAAAAGGGGATACAACCTTTAATAGTAGTTTCGTTTTTTGGATTTTTAGTTATTCTTGGTTTCTTAGCGAATGTAATATTGTTGATGGAATTAATAGTTGAAGGTCGCTCATGAAGTAGACAACTTCACATAACACAATATTCACGCGTTGGGCATTCGCCCTCGGTCGCCAGGGGGGATTACGGGGAAACTGAATCAGGTGACAACCCTGCACTGGCTAAGTCCGTCGGGCCTGCGCATTTGCGCTTAAGCCAGTGAGAGTTCGTGAATACAAAACGTTAGATGAAATCATTGCGATAACGTACAAACCTTAAATATCAAATTAACTTAAAAGGAGCGTATTATGAATTGGTTGTTTACTAACCCTCCAAATGTTGCAGTAATTACAACTAAAAGAGTTATGGATAAAGAACTTCCAATATTGCACGTATCTCATGATGGGGATGATGGTATGTGGCAATTTCACGATGGAAATGAAGTTAATGAAGAAGAAGGAAGTGTTATATCATTTCGAGAGATTATAGAGATAGATCCAGGAATAATGGAATTATTTGATTTGCCAGAAGGATGGATTGCATTCAGAAATAGTATAGATGATGAATGGATAAGAATAGAACGAGAATAGAACCAAGTAAATTGTGTTCTTATGTCGAGAAGACAATGACTTCATCTAACACTATATTCACGCATCGGGCCATTCGGCCTTCGTTCCGCAAGACGTGAAATCATCACAAGATAGGAGAAAAAAATGACAGAAGATCTCTCAAGAATTCCCTTTAATAATGACAGTAAGATTATGGGGAAAAAATACGGAAATAGTAGCATTAAGTGAATTAGTCGAATTAAATGAAGGTTTCATAATACCAAATAGCCAGCAAAAAAAGTTAATAGTTCAAGCCTTTGTAATGAAGGACAAGATAGTTTATGGCAAAATTCAATCTGTTAAAAACCGAAGCAGAAGGAATTGTTTGAATGGTTACAAAAAGTACCGTATATAGAATTTAACGAAGAATCAATTCGATACTGGTATGCAATGTTGGATCTCGATAAGAGAGGCTTGAGATAAGAGGAATTAATAATAGAGTATAGATGAAGATAATGGACATGCATTAGAATTTTTCCTGTCTGAATTGAAAGAAAATGAATATGGAATAAATTGGATGATATCAGAAAATTACGATTTTGTATGTATCGCAAGTAGTCGGGAACTACACATAACACCCCATTCACGCATCGAGCTGACGCTCTCGGTCTGCCGAGGCAATTCAGGGAAGTGCAATCAGCAGATAACCCTGCGCCGACAAGTCGGCCAGGCATTTCGGGTAGTTAAATTCAGGCGGACACATCTGTAAGACTAATTTTGCTTCGCAAACCGGTAGAAGGGGATGGCTGCGCCAATCCTGTTCTGCCCTTAAGTCTTTCGACGTCGTGAATACAAGAAAAGCAAAATTGAAAATTTCAAGAGGGAATAGCGATGAAGCAAATAAGAAGAGCAGAAAGTAACGATTTAATTAGAGTAGTAGAATTATCAAAGAAGTGGGAAGACGAAGAGATTACCTATGGGTTGAAGGCTAATTCGATTGATGACTTGCTACCTTACTTGGAACAAGAATTTTGGGTGATCATTGACAATGATGAGATTATTGGATATTTATTGGGACAAGTCAAGAAGAATGAGGGTTACGCCATATTTGAGAGATTAGAGCAATCATTTTTCGAGATCGATGAGATTTACATTGAAGTAGAACATAGAAAAAGAAATATTGGCACAGAATTAATTAATAAAGTATTGAAGTCACTACAAGAATTAGGAATAGAAAGAACGATTGTAAGCTCTGCGAATAAGGAACTACAAAAGACATTAGGGTTTTATGAGAAGAACGGTTTTAAGAATTGGACAATAACATTATTTAAGTAGTTCAAGGATGACAAGAACTTCTTATAACAACACATTCACGCATCGGGCTGTCGCCCTTGGTCGCCAGGGGTAATTACGTGGAAGAGGATTCAGGTGACAACCCGCACCGTAGAATTTCGCGTGGAGAGGCAACAATTGAAGAGTTCGAGGAACAACCGAAGCTATTAGAATCTTAAAATCAAATAACTATGTGGAGTAATTCAACTATAAAGCAATTATATATATATAATTTAAAGGAATGAAAAATATGAGAGAATTACTTATTCAGGCAGTGTTTATTGACCGTGACGGAACTATCGGAGGTACAGATGAGGTTGTTTATCCTGGATCTTTTGAATTATTCCCTGCCGTTGAAGAATCCATTTCTCTCTTGAAGGAACTAGGAATAAAGATTTTTTCTTTTACTAATCAGCCTGGAATATCTATAGGAGAAGCACGTGAAGAAGATTTTATTAAAGAATTATTAGCATTTGGTTTTGATGATGTTTTCCTCTGTCCTCATCAACATACAGATGGTTGTAATTGTCGGAAACCTAGTCCAGGAATGCTGATTCAAGCAGCTAAAAAACATAATTTAGATTTAACAAAATGTATTGTAATTGGTGATAGGTGGACAGATATTGTTGCTGCAAATCATGTTGAGTGTATAAAAATATTAGTTTTAACTGGGGCTGGACACGATGCTCTTAATAAATACAGAAAAAAGTGGATGGATATAAATGCCGATTTTATTGCATGTGATTTCAACGATGCTATTATATGGATTATAAATACTCAAAGTAAAATCGAATAAGGCAGGGACATTCGATAACACCACATTCACACATATAGTTACCGCCCTTGGTCGCAAGGAGCAATTGCCGGGTAGGTGCCAACATGGAAGAGATAAAAAACTATTAGAGACGTTTTTTGGCAATCGCCTAAATCAAGATGCTGGAGGAATTAATGAAGATAATATATAAGATCTATTATCAGAATAAATTAAAAACAGCAAATCTTACTCAAATAGAACAAGAACTTAGCAATATTTATGGGGAGTTTAATATTGTGGGGGGTAACCAATGTTATCTCCCATATCCAACTGAAGAACAACTAGGTAAGAATCCAGAGTTGTTCTCAGAGTTATTACTGACTTACTTTTAACAACTAAATATTGTAGCAAGAACATTTGAGGATCAAATTACTGACTATGTATCTATTCGCTATATTGAAAGTCCATGGGTTTGGTTGGAGTTTAAGAGAATAAATGGTTTTGTTTATATTTCTGAAATCTATTTTAATGATGGGGATAATGGACAACTAATTTGTTACGAGGAGCAACACTTTAAACATTCAAGTAAAGCAGAAGGTTTTAGTATTTGTATTACAATAGCTGAATTATTAATTGAAGTAAATACAAAGACAAATATGTTTATTGAAGATCTCAAAAGACTAAACCCATTATTAATCGAAAGTTCCTCTATATTCAATTCGAATGAATTTGATGAAGTAACGAAACAGAGATACGAATGGTTATATCAATTAAATTCTGATGCACAGAACTTTCGAAAGAATTCTTTGTATTATAGGAGCAGACCATAACTATCTATTCAGAGATGAATTATTAAAAGAATCAATTATATTTAAGTATCCTCTAAGATAGCTCACGCATCGAGCTGACGCACTCGGTCAGCAGAGGTGTTTCGGAGGGCAAATTCAGCAGACAACCCGTATCGGCTAATGTAAGTGCCGGTGGGGTTTGTGAATGCACAGACGTTAGACGAGAGATCACTTGAAGAAAACAAAATGAGGGATCAAATGCTAAAGGAAATACAAGATTACCTAAATGATAAGTTTCCTGATTATTGGAACGATATCAATATTCGTTTTGAATTAGGTGAACCTTATAGAAACGGATCAAAGCGTAGAATTATTCAGGTAAACAAAAGAGTAAATACAATTTTCGAAGAGCTTTTCAAACCCACTGATTTAATATATCTCATAATCAAAGACTGGGGAGCATATGAAGACCCTATGTTTGGCAATACAACACCCGAATATCTTGATGAATTACTCCAAGGAAAGATTTTGGAAGAGGAAGTTCTATTTGATATTGATGAAGACAAAGATGAAGAGGGTAATAGTATAGAAATTAAGAATGAATATCGCTTTAGAGTCTTTGAGGGTTTGGTTTCTTCCATTCCATATAAAAAAATCTTTGAAGGAATTTCTCATTATGAGCAGGGAAGGGAACCTTCCATTGGCCAGAGAGTTTACATTTAAACAAAGAGAAGAACATACTATTTCATATGTACGATGACAGAGGATGCATCGCTCACGCTACTTCAACGGAACATTTAAAGCTATTATATGTTAAGTATAACGATTGGATTGTGGATTATTGGAGAGAGTATTTCGAAGGTATTTTCAATGAAGTGTAATCCATCGTCTAAAATCACATTTAATCTCATCACTGCCGTTCCTCGATCACTGAGAAGAATTTACGAAGAAGATTAATCAGGGACAATCCGCACCGGCTAAGATAAGAGCTATCCAAGCCGATGGGGTTCGTGAATGCCAAACGTATCTGCAATTACTAGAGCTAAGGAGCAATGGATGAAGAAAAAAATTGTCATAATATTATTTGTAATACTTATCCTTTTATCTTTTATATATTTTTTTCTTTGTTTACAGGAAAAGAAGAATGTAGTATCTACTTTAAATGGATTCTACGAGGATTTTATTGATGAAGAGTATGCGAATCTCTATAAATATTTTGATATAAAATACAGAAATGACTTGGATTTTACCGAAAAACAAGGATCTATTGCACAGTTTCTTATAAATTATCGACATTGGTATGGTGATATTAAAGGAATTCGATATAAGCCTATACTTTGGCTTGGTAAAAATAATCGATATGTTTTTGTTGAAGTTGAATATGGATATGATAGTACTATGACAGAGACAGATAGGATTATGCTTGAGAAAATAAATAACGAATGGGTAATTACTCAATATATTTCAGGATCACCAATTAATTTGCCATGAACGTAGGTTCGTGAATGCACAATCGTTATGCGAGATAACTTAATAGAAAGGTTGAAATGATTATTGATAAGATAATTATTATTGTTGTGGTCTTGGGATTGTATTTTTTGATTTCGTTTGTTTTAGAGAGATTATTCAAAGATGATTTGGAAAAGAAAATAAGTTTAACAAATAAAATTCTGCTCATTGTGCTAATTTTTAGTGTATTTACTTCACTATATATAGATACTAGATCAACGACTTTATTCGACGATTTGAAGGAATATTTAATAATAGCAATTAATCTTTTTTTCATAATACTTAATCGGGTTAGCAATCTAATGGTTCAAATTGGAAAGAAAAAGGGTAGGGATGTAAGTCAAAGTATAGAACTAATTTTAATTATAATAATAATGTTTGTACCTGCATTAAATATCGGATTATTTATTGAGAATTTATAGAGCCTATTGATATGTATTTCAGTCGCAATGGTAGCTTAAGCCTCTCGGGTTCGTGAACATGACAACGTTAGGAGAATATAATGCAATATTCTAAATGAAACTAATGGAGGCCACAATATTGATCTTTATTCGATTTGAGGAAATAAAATCAGGCTGGTGTAGGATTACTTTTGGTACAAATGAAGTTGAAGTGGAACTGTCGGTTTCTTATCTAACAGATTTTATAAGTGATCTACTAAATAGAACTGCTATTTTACTAGAAGGCTCAGAATACGAAGTAATTAATTGTTACTATGAGCCAGGGCAATACATATTAAGTTTGAATAGATTGATGGATCAAATATCTATATCTATAGAAGAAACTCGAAGTACAGGTAGTATAAACATTTTTAATGGATCAGATCATTTAAAGAAATTTGGAAGGCAATTATTAAAGGAACTTGAGAGAATAAGTAATGATATAAGTATTAAACAATATAATAATGAATGGAAATATAGTTTCCCTGAACATGCAATTGAAAGATTAAGAAAAGCTGTAAAATCATGAGTATTGATAATTCCTTTTTAAAAAAGGTGAGAAAATGAATCTAATACAACTTAAAATACCCGCAGGTTATGCTGTAACTTATAACAAATTCTACGATGTAGATCCTGTTGTTAGTGAAGACAGCAATACTTTTATTGAGAACTGGGGATTATTCACAGAAGACTTATTGCAAATAGTTAAACTCAGAATTCATAATGGGAAGTGGTACATCCCTGAAAGAGAAAATGCTTTACTTTTAGATCTAGGGTGGTATCCAGATTCAAATATTAATGGTCATTACCGCTTGTTACTTGTGGATGGCGATTGGAACGAAATTAAATGTATTTCTTCTAAAGATCGTTTTTTAATTAAAGAGACACTAGAGGAATGGATGGAAGAAAATCAAAGAATAATTTAGTACAGGCAGCAACCCGCACCAACTATGTTAAGAGCTATTATTTAAACCTATCTAAGGGAGAGAGAAACATGGATAAAGGGAAAATTATCTTTTTGAATGGAGTGACAAGCTCCGGTAAAACTTCTATAGTAGATGCCATTCAATCATATTCTGAGCCATTTTTTTATGTCGTAGCTAATGATCTTTTTGAACAAATGGTAGGCGATAAGCATTTGCAAGAAGACTATTGGAAGCATTTAAGCGAAGTAATAATTATGATGTATCAAATAGCCAGAACATTTTCAGATAGCGGAAAGAACATTTTAATCGATGGGATACTTGTTGAAAGACCTGAATTAAAGCCACACTATAATAAAGTCAAAGATATTTTTAAGGGATATCCTTTGGAAATCGTTGAGGTGTACTGTCCTTTAGATATTTGTCGGAAACGCAATATAGAACGTGGTGACAGAACAGAAGACCAATCAGATCGGCAAAGTGAACTAATGGCGGAAAACATTAACTATAGTTGTTCTGTCAATACCAGTATAAAAACACCAGAAGAATGTGCAGAAATTATTATTAAAACATTTTTTAAAAACATCGCAAAATGATCAAGGATAATTCAACTCACACATATCAACGGGTATTCTGATTTTGTATATTCTAATTTTATAAAGACCAAAAATAAAGATAAAACGGTGGATGTGAATCTGAGTGACCATTAGTAGAAAAAACGCTAGATCAATAATTATCAATGATGAGAACTTTAGATGGACAGTTTCACCTGGAAGTGGGTTCTTAATCTTAGTTGTAGAACATGGAACCATAAAAGGGCAAAGAATAGAAGTTTACGTAGATTCAGATATCGATAGTTACTGGGTTGAAATTCCATATGTAGAAAACATGAATCTAAGACTTATAAAACCCAATGTAGTAAGAAAAGTAATTATTGAAGCAATACAAATTGGTTGGAATTACAAAGAACCCGGAAAAACAATTGTATTTGATTTAATTACGCGAACGCCTTTGTGCTCGGAGCCAGCGATTCGATGCAAATGCAGCATTTACAATAACAGAAGAAATATTATCTTCATTCCTAGAGGGGTTTGAAACACCTTCTGGAGAAGGGGAAATTATCTTATAATATCCCATTCAACCCGAACAATCGTTCTTCATTTTACTGGTATATCATGGTAGAATAGTAAAGACAATCGAATCTTGGGTGGGTATAGTATCCCTTTGAAAGAAGATAATACTATGGAAGTAAAAGATGCAGTTGCGATTAAGTTCCTATTCGGAATGTTTAACCTTGCACTTTTAACATACATCAGCAAAAAACAACAAGAAAAAGTAAGAACCCACTCCAAGGTTGATGACGTAAAATTGTTTGTGTACCAGTATTTGGAGCCTTCACAGGCAACAAAAAAGTAGGGTATCCTCGGGGTTGTCGAAGCCACCAGAGAAAGGACCCTACCAATGACTAATATACCCGAA
>Ga0180215_1004281_pt1 | contig 12781 bp, 11 predicted proteins | sample eDN3rd37CBELigBY_FD_128871 | JGI IMG/M metagenome (GOLD analysis project Ga0180215, IMG submission 128871) | Enriched backyard soil microbial communities from Emeryville, California, USA - eDNA 3rd pass 37_C BE-Lig BY (version 2) (version 2) | ecosystem: Environmental > Terrestrial > Soil >...
AACCCCGTCGTGCGCGGACGCCTGCTGAACAAGTGGGCCGATTTGTGCGACGAGCACGCCCACGAGCTGGAGCGGCTGGAGAACCAGGAAATCGGCCGCCCGAGCTTCCTGCCGAGCCCGAGCCCCGAGAACATCCGGTACATCGCAGGCCTGGCGGACAAGCTTGAAGGAACGTCGCTGCCGACAGCCAACCTTGACCAGATGGCCCTGACGCTGCGCGATCCCTTCGGGCCCGTCGCCATTGTCGTCCCCTGGAACGGGCCTGGCTGGGCGCTGCCCAAGCGGGCAGTCGGCCCGCTGATCGCCGGCAATACGCTCGTGGTCAAGCCAGCCGCCGAGGCCCCGCTGACGGTACTGTACCTGGCGAAGCTGGCCCAGGAGGCCGGTATTCCCGATGGTGTCTTCAACGTCGTTACCGGCACCGGCCGCAGCGTTGGCGAGCCGCTCGTCTCGCACCCCGGGATCCGGCGGGTAAGCTTCACCGGCTCGACCACGACCGGCACGCGCATCATGGAACTCGCCGCAAGCCACCAAATCCCCGCCACGCTTGAGCTCGGCGGCAAGTCGCCCCAGGTCGTGCTGCACGATGCCGACCTCGACCTCGCGATCCCGCAGTTGGTGCGCGGCATCATCAACAACTCCGGACAGGCATGCGTCGCCGGCTCCCGCATTGTCGTCGACCGCACGATCGAGGCGGAGGTGGTCGAGCGCCTCAAGAAAGCTTTCGCCGAGGTGAAGATCGGCCCTTGGTACGAGGACCCCGACATGGGCCCGCTGCTCAACGAGGCGCAGGAGAAGCGGGTACTCGGGTACATCGAGATCGGCCAGCAGGAGGGCGCCACGCTCGCGTACGGCGGGCGCAAGCTGACCGGCGGCAAGTACGACACGGGCCACTACGTTGAGCCGACCATGTTTACGAACGTCCGCCCCGGCATGCGCATCGAGCAGGAGGAGATCTTCGGCCCGGTGCTCGCGGTGATCCCCTTTGATACCGAGGAAGAAGCCCTCGAGATTGCCAACGACACCGAATACGGCCTCGCCTCGACGGTGTGGACGCGGGATGTGGGACAGGCTGTCCGGTTCGCGCGCAGGATCGAGGCCGGACTGGTCTCGATCAACGGCTATATGGGTCCGGGCGCGCTCGGCCTTCCCGCCGGTGGCTTCAAGTCGAGCGGCTACGGCCGGATTTCAGCTTCCGACTCCCCGCTGGAATGGACCCAGACGAAGGCTGTGGTTTTCTGCCGGGTCCCCTGAGGCAGTTCGGTACCAGTACCTGGCCCTGCCGGCCTCCACGCCCCGGATGTGGATGCCGGCAGGGCCAACCCATGCCCCGGGCAACCTCTGGCTGCAACAGAAACGGGGTGCGGGACGTAATGTCCCGCACCCCGTTCCTGCTCTGTCTGCTACTTGGCTGCGACCGCTTCCAGGGCCGGGAACAGGCCGTGCGACCGGAACTCCGTCATATCGTACGGCGCCCACAAGGTCATGAAGTCACTGCCCTCCCGGTCCCAGTAGACCGGGGGACGGTTGTCGTCGTAGATGTGCTCCATGTCCGTGTAGAGTTCGACCACGGCACCGGTCGGTTCCACATAGTAGGCAGCGATGTTGCGGCCCGCACCGTGGCGGGTGATGCCCATGAGGAGGCGGTCTCCGTGCTCGTACAGCCGGTCCGCGATCTGGGCGATCTCGGCGACGGACTGCAGCTGCCAGGCGTGGTGGTGCATCCAGCCCCGCCCCTTGATGAGGCCGATTCCATGGTGCTCCGAGTTGCAGCGCAGGAAGTAGGCAAAGTCCTCGCCGATGGCATCCGAGATGCGGAACTCGAGCACATCGCGGAAGAAGCGGAGCATGCCTGGGACATCCACCGGGTGCAGATTCACGTGGCCGAAGTGCTGCGGGGTGAATCCGCCCAGCGTGACCTGCACCGGCTGGGGCTGCACATAGATCTCGAAGATAAAGTTCTCCGGGCCGATGAAGGCGAAGCCGTCGCCGACCCCGGGATGCAGCGGCGTCTGGCTGACGATCGGGTAGCCGGCGTCCCGGACGCGGGTGCGGACGGTGTCGAGCGCGGCCAGGTTCGCCGCGATGAGCCCGATCTGGCCGACGCCGTGCTGCGGCGCATCGATGTAGACCAAGTCGTGGTGCCGCTTGGCTGCGGAGGACATGTACACCGCGTTGCCGCTGCGCCCGGTCTCCACGAGTCCCAGGATGTCCTTTGCATGCTGCACGGAGGCGACGATGTCGCTGCTGTGCATCGAGATGTATCCGATCTCGCTGATGACTCCGAATGCCATTGCTTCTCCTTACTTGTTGTAAACCGCCGCGTCGCTGCAACGGCTGGTCATGGAACGGACGGGTTCATCAGCCCCTGCGGGTCCGGCTGTACGCGGCCCGAGCTGACGAGGTCCTCGTAGGTCACGAACCCCTCGCTCGCGCGGTAATTGAGGCCGAGGGCCGCCAGCAGCCGGGTGTTCTCGACGAGGAGCATCCTGACCACTTCCGTCGGGCTTGCGTTGTAGTGGCGGTGCCATTCCATCGGGGGGACGCAGACGAAGTCGCCCGCCCCCCACTCCCACCGGCGGCCGCCGATCTCGCTGTAGCCGGAGCCGCTGAGCACGCAGTGCACCGCCTCGTGGTGGTGCTGCTGCATGTCGGAGGATCCGCCGGCGGGGATCTCCTGCAGGAACAGCTCGAAGCTCCGGATCGGGGTGCCGAGGATCGGCGCGAGCCGCGACGGGTTGGTCCCCTTCGGGGTGTACCACTCGACGTCGGCGCCCCGGACCACCATCCGGGCATCCTCGTTCCCGCGGGGGAGCGGCAGGCGCTGCTGGGCGATATCGGCGCGGAAGGCCTCGAGGTCGTCGGGACTGGTCATGGAAGATCCTCTCGGGGAGTGGGGCGGGGGACTCTGATCGCCTGCGTTTCGACGTACTCGTCGAGTCCGAGTTCGGTGCGTTCGCGGCCCAAGCCGCTCTGCTTGACCCCGCCGAAGGGCATGTCGAAGCTGAGCGACCAGATGTTATGGGAGTTGATGAAGCTGCAGCCGGCCTCCAGGCGGGAGGCGACCGACACGGCGGCATCCAGGTCCGCGGACCACACCGACGATGCCAGGCCGTACTCGGAGTCGTTCGCGAGGGCCACGGCCTGGTCGATGCCGTCGAACGGGATCACCGGGATCACCGGGCCGAACTGCTCCTCCGCCACCAAGGGCGAGGACTGGGGGACTCCCGTGACGACACTTGGCCGCAGGTAGTAGCCGCCGTCACGCTCCGCCTGCTCGTCGATCCGTCCGAGCGTCCGGACCTGCGCCCCGGCGTCGCGTGCTGCATTAATCATGCCGAGCACACGGTCACGCTGGCGCGCATTGATGATCGGGCCGTAGGTCGAGCCGGAATCCAGCCCGTACCCGCACACATAGTCGTCGACGTGCGTGCACAGCGCGTCGACGAATTCGTCGAAGCGGCTCCGGTCAACGTAGATCCGTTTGACGCCGAAGCAGATCTGTCCGGCCCGCGTGAACACGCCGCGGGCGAGCGAGTCGATCGACGCCTCGATGTCGACATCGTCCAGCAGGATGGCCGGATCGTTGCCGCCGAGTTCCAGGCTGACGCGCTTGATGTTCCGGGCCGCGGCGGCCATCACGTCGCGGCCCACCTGGGTGCTGCCGGTGAAGGACATCTTCCGCACGCCCGGATGCCCGCTCAGCGCCGGTCCGGCCGTGCCGGCGCTGTTGACGACGTTGAGCACGCCGGGAGGCAGTTCTGAGGCGAGCAGCTCCATCGCCCGGGTCAAGGCGAGCGGAGCCTCCGGCGACGGCTTCAGGATCACGGTATTCCCGGCGGCCAGCGCCGGGGCCACCTTGGACGTGGCGAGCACCATCGGAGAGTTCCAAGGCACGACCATGCCGACCGGGCCGACCGGCTTCCGCAGTACGGTAATCGAGCTGCTGCCGTCTTCGACCACCTGCGGGAGCAAGTGCGTGATGGCGCGCCGGGCGAGATCGCCGGCGAGCTCGATGCTCCGCTGGACGTCCAGCTGGGCTTCGCGCAGGAGCGCCCCGTTCTCCTGTACCAATGTGACGGCCAGGTCGTCCGCGGCGGCGGAGAAGCGCGCGAGTCCTGCCTCGAGGGCGATGACCCGGTCCTTGACCGGTGCCGCCGCCCACGCTGCCCCGGCTTCGGCCGCGGCCTGGACTGCGCGGTCGACGTGCTCGGCGCCGCCGTCGGCAGCCTGCCCGACGACCCGGTGCGGCCGGCCCGGATCGGTTACGTCGAACCAGGACCTGCCGGCGACGCGCGCGCCCCCGATAAGGTTCGGGACCTGTTCGGGCGCGCTCACAACCGCGCTCCCTGGCGCGTGCTGAGCTCGCGGTGGAGCTTCGCCAGGCGCCGGCCGGACTCGCGTGCGCCCTCGGCGTACTCATCGGGGCAGTGGACGTAGGGAGGCCGGCACGGGCCGGCCTTGATGTAGCCGGCCTCGTCGATGCGGATCTTTTCCAACGGGACGTTGTAGCGCGAGAAGACCTCGAAGCTGCCGCCGGGGAAGAAGGTTTCCGAGGCGACGCCGAGCGCATCCGAAATTCTCCGGGCTTCCTCCTGCTGTCCGTCGCGCAGGGCGTCGCGCAGCGCGACGGCGGGAGCCGGCCCGCACGATGCCGAGCCGCTCCAGCAGGCGGCTATCCTGCCGCCTGCCTGCTGCCAGGCGGGGTACCACTCGCGCTCGAGTGGCAGCAGCCGCATCCCGTCGCCCATCGCGTCCAGGTCCTGCTCGAAGGCGGCGCCGAGGGCGGGGTACTTCGCTGCGATTACCTGGGGGATCCGTGCGAGCTGTCCGTAAACCCACGGCGAGATCTTGCCGCGGAAGGAAACGGGGTTGTCGTACACGATGATGCCCAGCTCCGGCGCGCCGTCGGCGACGTGCCGGTAGAAGTCGACGATCGTCTCGTCGTCGCAGGGCGACCACATGGGCCGGCCCAGCAGCAGTCCGTCGACGCCGAGCTCGCCGAGCGCCCGTGCCCGCGCGATGGTGTCGCGGGTATTCAGCGTCGTCGCGCCGCCGAGTACGGGGACGCGGCCGCCGACCTCATCGACGACTGTCCGGGTGAATTCGCGCAGTTCGTCCCACGTGAGCGTCGCGCCCTCGCCGAACGTTCCGTTGACCATAAGGGCGTCGACGCCATCGGCGATCAGCGCCGACGCCGCGCGGCGCGCTTCGTCATAGTCCACGGTATCGACGGCGGCCGGATCCGCCGCATTGGCCGTGGCGGGAGTGGGCATGATCGCGAATACGCCATTGACCTGGTCCGACTCGATCCGCATAAACTCCTCAATTCCTGGGCAGGAGGGGCGGAGGTTCCGCCTCTGATATTTCATAACTTATAAGATGTTGTGGATCCACAGAGTATATGACTTCTTGCGTAGTGCGCGTCACAAACCGATTAATTCGGAGATTGCATAGTAGAACCGAATATCGTTTCTCTGTGAGGCTTGACACATATCGTCCACCATATAGGTTATAAACTGTAACTGCCATCACCGAAACTTCGGTTTCCGCAGACCGCGGCGTCCAAGGCTGGGGCGGGGCGCGGCGGAACGCGGGGGACACGGTGGCTCAGACTGCAAGGAGGCAGCAGCAGTGGTACGACTACGTCGTTTTTCTTACGTTGGAGCATTGGCGGCGGCAGCGTTGGCGCTCTCTGGATGCAGCGGCCAGGCCGCCGGGGGTGCCGCAAACTCGTCCGATCGTCCCGCCGCGGTCGCTGAAGGGGTAAGCGCCGGCCAGTTCGGCGGGCAGCAGCTCGCGCTCGGCGATCCGGTCCAAGGCGGAAAGCTCACCTGGGGCGTCATTATGCCGGTCCAGGCACTCGATCCGGCGGGCTCGATGGGTGACTCGATTCTGCTCGCCATGGCCTCGATCTACGGAACGCTCATGAAGTCCATGCCGGATGGCTCGGCGGCCCCGAACCTCGCCGAGTCGTTCGAGACCAAGGACAACCTGGTCTGGACGTTGAAGCTGGACCCAAAGGTGAAGTTCACTGACGGCACACCGTTGAATGCGGAGGCTGTGATCACCCATGTGAAGAATGTCGCCAAGGAGGGCTCTACCTCCACTGATGCCGCCGAGGCCCGCCGCATCACCGACATGAAGGCGCCGGATGACTATACGGTTGAGTTCACGCTCGAGGCGCCCAACAACCAGTTCGACCTGAGGTTTACCGACGGGTCAATGGGCATGATCCCGTCACCGACCGCCAAGGAGAAAGCCGGGGCTGACTTCGCGACGCATCCGGTCGGCGCCGGCCCGTTCAAGGTCAAGTCGTTCGCGCCGGGCAGTGAGGTCGTGCTGGTCAAGAACGAGGACTACAAGTTCGCTTCCGAGGGCCTGCCCCACCTGGACCAAGTGACCTTGCGCACGGTCTCCGAGCAGACCTCGCGGGTGGACGGCGTGCTCGCCGGTGACCTGGATGGCGGGACCGTGGCGTCCCTCCCCGCGCTCGACGAGGCACGCAACGGCGGAGCCCGCGGCCTCGAGGAACCGGTGTACTCGGCGTACTACCTCCTGCTCAACAACCAGAGCAAGCTCCTGTCCGACATCCGCCTGCGGACTGCCGTGAGCGAGGCGATCGACCGGGAAGCCATCAACCAGGTCGTCTACCAGGGGATGCACAAGCCGCTGACCGGCCTGCTGGCGCCGTCCCACCCGTACGCCGACAAGGACAGCAAGTGGCCGTCGTACAACCTTGAGCATGCCAAGGAACTCATCGACGAATACCGTAAGGACACCGGGACCCAGGACATCTCGCTGAGCGTCACGACCGTGCCGGGTGGCGAGTCCGCCCAGGTTGCCCCGCTGATCCAGCAGATGCTGGGCCAGATCGGCATCAAGGTGAATGTCGAAACCGTCGACCAGACCTCTGCCGTCGGCAAATTCGCATCAGGCAAGTACGACACGGCGCTGGTTACCCGGTCTATCCAGAGCGAGACGACGACTGCTCTCAGGCAGTACTTCAACACCGGCAGCTCCCGGAACTGGAGCCATGTGGAGCTTCCCGAGTTCGACAAGGTCATCCAGAAGGCCGCCGCGGCGACCTCGAGTGAGGACCGTTTGGCGCAGGTCCCCGAAATGCTCAAGGTGTTGGCCGACAACGTGGTCACCGTCCCGATCGTGAGCGCCGGTGCCGGCCGCGTCCTGGGGCCGAATGTTGCCGGATTCCCCGACGGGGACCCGAACAGCACCACGATCGAGCGCTTCGACCTCAGCCAGGTCTGGGTCAAGCAGTAGCCGGCACCGACCAATTCCATGCTCACCCTGGGGCCGGTCGCCAAGACCTGCGTCCGGCCCCGGGTGAGCCGGCGACGTGGAGCAGGAGAGAGATGAAGTTCTTCCTATCGAAACTGACGCATCTGATCGTCGTGTTCTTCGGCATCAGCGTGCTGACGTTCCTCTTGATCAGGGCGCTGCCCGGCGACCCCGCCCTCGCCCTCGCGGCGCAGAGCGGCGCAGCCGACCCGCAGCTGATCGCCGAGATCCGGAGCGACCTCGGACTGGACCTGCCGCTCTGGCAGCAGTACGCCACCTGGATGCTCAATATTTTGCAGGGCAACTTCGGCGAGTCCTACCGGAACAACCAGCCTGTCGTGACGGGAATCCTGAACAGCCTGCCCGTCACGGCGCATCTGGTCTTCATGGCGCAGGTCGTCAGCCTGGCCATCGCGGTGCCGGTGGCGCTCTACGTGGTGCCCCGCCGCGACGGCTGGCTGGACCGGACGGTGGCCGTGATCGTCTTTGCGCTGCAGGCCATCCCGAACTACGTGCTCGCGATGGTAGGCATCAGCATCTTCGCCGTCGCGCTGGGCTGGCTCCCGGCGGTCGGGTACACACCCCTTAGCCAGGGCGTGTGGGACAGCACCGCCTCGCTGATCCTCCCCACGATCGCCGTCAGCGGCCTGCTCGTGGCCGTGTACATCCGCGTGCTGCGCGAGTCGACCATCGAGACCCTGCGGATGGATTACATCCTGGTGGGACGGTCGCTCGGGTATTCGCGCCGGCAGCTGCTGTGGAACTTCGCACTGAAGCCGTCACTGCCGCCGTTGGTTACCGTGGTCGGCCTGCACGTCGGAGTCCTCCTCGGCGGCGCGGTGGTCGTCGAGGTGATCTCGGGGCTGCCCGGGATCGGCACGCTGCTGCTGAACGCGATCAACAACCGCGACTACACCACGGTGCAGGCGCTGGTGCTGCTGTTCGCCGTCGTCTTTGTGGTCGTGAACTTCATCACGGACCTCATCCATATGGCCATCGACCCCCGAGTGCGAGAGACGTCATGAGCAATCTTCCCGGCACCACGACAGTGGTGACTCCTCCCGTCCCCAGTTCCGCGACGACCCCGGCTCCCCAAGCGGCCAAAGCTCCCAAAGCGGCCCGCTCCCGGCGGCGGAGGATCCCGGTCACCGTCAGGATTTCCTTTGGCTGGCTCGGACTGGTGATCGTCCTGGCGCTCCTCCAGCCCTTCCTGCCGCTGCCCGACCCGGCCGCCTCGGACTACACCTCCGTGCGGACGCCGCCGTTCGCCAACGTGGCGCACATCCTCGGGACGGACCAGCTTGGCCGCGATCTGCTGGCACGGGTCCTCTCCGGAGCCAGCGTGAGCCTGGCCGTCGGTATTGGTTCCACCCTCATCGCGCTGCTCCTCGGGGCGCCGCTGGGTGCCGCCGCAGGCTACTTCGGCGGTGCCTGGGACCGCGTCGTGAGCTGGTTCAACGACGTGATGCTCGCCTTCCCCTCGCTCATCGCCCTCATCGCGCTGGCAACGTTCCTCGGCCCGAGCCTGCCGACGATCATCGTCGGCATGGGCCTCGTGGCCACGCCGCTGGTCTCCCGGCTCGCGCGCTCCTCGGCGATGGGCTATGCACAGCGGGACTTCGTCGCTGCGGCGAAGGTCGGCGGTGCCGGCAGCGCGCGCATCCTGGCGCGGGAGATCCTGCCGAACATCGCCCTCGTCGTCATTCCCTTCGCCATTACCATGGTGGCGCTGTCGATCACTGCCGAAGGCGCGCTGAGCTTCCTGGGGCTGGGCGTCCCGCCGCCCACCACGAGCTGGGGCGGCATCATGAACGATGGCCGGGGCGAGCTGCGCACCCTGCCGTACATCGTGTTCGTGCCGGCCGTGGTGATGTGCATGACGCTGCTGGCGATCAGTTTCGTCGCCGACTGGATGAACAGGCTGTCCGACAACCGCGAATCGAGGGTCTGAGCCATGTACGCTTCTTGCGTTCTATACTTTATTGGTGATAGAGATAAATATGCGATCCGCACATAAGGTCCGGGACGTTCCTGCGTTCATCCGGGACGGGGCGCCGCGGATGGGCCTGACGAAGGCCGACGCCGCCTACGCGGAGATCCGGGCAGGCATCCTTTCCTGCAATCTACCTCCCGGTTCAGTAATCGACCAAGAGCTGGTCGCCGCCTGGCTGGGCTCGTCAACTACACCGGTGCGAGAGGCGCTGCGGCGCCTTGAGGCCGAGCAGCTCGTCGTCATGCGTGCCCATAGCGAGCCGCGCGTGGCGCCGGCCTCGATCGAGGAGTTCAACGAATTCCACCTCGTCCGCCTCGGCCTGGAACCCATTGCCGCGGAGATTGCCACGACGATTGTCAGTGACGAGGTGATCGACTTCCTGCGTCCGTTCGTCACCCCGGGCGCGAAGAAGGCGGAACGGGCGGCAGGCGAATACGAGCCCAGCCGGACCTTCCACCAGACGATCTATGCGGCCTCGGGGAACCACACCTTGACCCAGATCCTCGATGGCATCATGGACCGCTCCGGACGCTACCGTGCGCTGCTGGCCGGGGTCGGCTCGGTGTCACCTTGCGAGTCCCCGGAGCACCAGGCGATTTTCGATGCGCTTGAGGCACGTGACCGGAACTCGATCGGCGAGCTCATCCGGAAGGACCTCGAGTCGGCCCATCAGCGGCTGCTGCCGGCGCTGGAGCAAGCCTTGGCCGAGACCGAAAGCTGACCCACGCAAGTGAGCGTCCAGGCTGCAAGGGCCTGGGCCCGGTATTGAACCGGGCCCAGGCCCTTGGGCTTCGGGGAGCGGCTGTTCTGCCCGAGCTGCCCGGACGGAAACCGGGGCTAGCCGCCGTTACGATTCGATGATGATGACCTCGTCGCCGGATATCCACTCGTATTTGGCGTTGAAGCCGGCCTGCTCGGTAATCTTCCGCATGTCATCCACGACTTCCTCGCCCTTGCCTCCGCGTTTCACGGGAGCCGGGTCATCGTCGATGACCATGCATGGACCAAAGCCATGCCGCACGATCCCGCCGTCGTCGATGTAGGCCTTGGCGACATGGTGTTCTGGCGCTCTTCAAGCACCCCTGGGGTCAGGGGTGCCGCCAAAGTAGTGCTGGTCGAGGCTGTCGACCAGCCTCTTAATCCGCCCCGGCGTGGACTACCCCGTGGGCCATCTCCACGCAATACTGGGGAACGATGACGGCCAGAAGGTGCTGGCCCCAATGGACAGCCACGACAACGATATCCACCAGCTCGCGCAGGGCCTTGACGTCGCTGATAATCATTTCGTACGACTCGGGCGCGGGCCGGAAGTCCGCCTGCCGGTGGAGCGTATGGACCTTCAACGGGACGGTACCTGGGTGGTTTTCGTCAGCGTCGTACTCGGGCCGCGCCACGGAGCAATAGTGCAGTACGCCGAACTTCGTTCCTTTGCGTTCGAGGATGGCCGGCTTCCGGGCTTCGGATATGTCCGCACCTGTACCGCAATGCGCTACACCGGCGTTGTCGAGCGCCACGATAGTACCCAAGGCCGGGAATTCCCCAGTCCAAGGCATGGTTTGTCGCACACGACACGACATCCACCTGGGCGTCCGCAAAGGCCTCGACAAAGCGCGGGTCCTTTGCGACCGACTGGGCCGGATGGGAAATTCCCTCGCCGGAGAGGATCTGCTCCATGTTCACATGGGTCAGGTCGGCGGCGCGGAAAACGTCCTGACATTCTTGAATACGGAAAGATGATCGTCGCGGTCGATAATCACATCGCCGGCGCCGGCCAGGACTAGTCCCTCGGTTATTCTGTTCTCCTCCAGTTGGCCCCTGCGTTCCGAATGGCATTGCATTGCATCGAAAGGGCTGGATCAGCCGCCGATCACGGCGGCTTCCGTCAGGGCGCCGCTGCGCGGGAGGTCTTCCAGGCTGCCGATATGGCCCAGCAGCTCCTGCGCCTGGCCGGCAGGCATCCCCGCGGCGCGGGTGCAGTCGAGGAACTTCTGCCGGAACTCGCCCGTCGACATCGGGTTCCCCGGTTCCCCCTTGGCATAGGCAACCGTCCGGCCCAGGGTGCGCCCGTCCTTCAGCCGCACCTCGAGGCGGGCGCCGCCCGGTCCGCCGCCCGGGCGCACCAGGCTCTGGTCTTCGACCGTCTGGATGAGCCGGGTCGCCGCGAGCAGGTCGGGGCGCCGGATCGCCTCGGAGGTGAAGTGGTCGAGCGTGACCTTGTGGTCCACCAGCGCGGCCGCCACGACCCAGGGGTTGCTGAACTGCGCATCCACGATGGAGGCCGGATTCTGCTTTTTGGCCAGCGGCGCCGCCAGCAGTGGGAACTCGCCAGGGCCGTTGAAGATCGTAATGGAGTCCACGTGTTCCGCCGCGATGCCGGATTCGGTGAAAAGCGAGAGGGCGGCGTCCGCCGCGGTGTGGGTGCCGCGGCACGAAGGCCACGGTTTGAACGCGACCTCGGTCCCGGCGAAGGTGCTGCCCAGGCCCTCGAAAAGAATGTCCCGCGAGTAGTGGTTGCCATGGTACTGGTGGAAGAATCCGCGGATGCCCTCCAGCACGCCGGTAGCTCCCTGCACACCCCGCTGCGCAAGGCGCGCGGATAGCAGGCCGCCGTAGGAGGCGAAGCCGGGTCCCATGCGCTTGGTGAGGGCGCCGTCGACGTGCGCCTGCGAATTACCGGAAGCCTGGTGGAACGCGATCCCCAGCGCCGAGACCAGCTGGTCGCGGTCCAGTCCCATCAGCTTGCCGGCCACGACGGTGGAGGCGAAGTAGCCGTACAGCGTGGTGTTGTGCCAGCCGTGCTCGAAGCCGGTGACGCCGGGCCGCGCCGCACTGGCCAGGCGGCAGGCGGTATCCACGCCCAGCGCAATGGCCGTGACGACCTCCTCGCCGCTGACCTCCCCGAGCATGTCCGCCGTCGCCAGCGCGGCCGGGATCGTGATCACGGACGGGTGGACGAAGGACCGCTCATGCGTGTCGTCGTAGTCCAGGGCGTGGGACATGGTCGCGTTGACCCGGGCGGCATCCTGGGCAGGCACCCGCACATCCGTGCCCCAGATCCGGGCCTCGGGCTTTCCGGCCATTTCGATCGTCAGCTCGCGCAGCTGCCGTGCCCCGGGCTGGCTGCTGCCGGCCAAGGCAATACCAAGAGTGTCGAGGACCTGGTTCTTGGTCGCGGCCACTACGGGCCCGGGCAGCCTGCCGTAATCGGTTTCAAGGCAGTGGTCTACGAGGGCAACAACGGCGTCCGGCGCCACCGCCGGATCGACGGAGGCCCGTGAAGTGGTTTGGGTCATTTCATCTCCCTTGATGTGTGCGGCCAACGGCCGCCGAGGTGTCGTCGGCGCGCCCGCCCGGTACATCCTCGTCGGACGGTAGGCGTAGGCGCAGTGGGCTCGCGAGAATGGCGAGCGCGAGGAGGTGGAACAGGGCGAGCGCGCCGAAGGTGATGGCCACGACCGCGGCCATCGGCGCCTCGAGGGCGCCGGCGGC
>Ga0180215_1004284_pt1 | contig 12774 bp, 11 predicted proteins | sample eDN3rd37CBELigBY_FD_128871 | JGI IMG/M metagenome (GOLD analysis project Ga0180215, IMG submission 128871) | Enriched backyard soil microbial communities from Emeryville, California, USA - eDNA 3rd pass 37_C BE-Lig BY (version 2) (version 2) | ecosystem: Environmental > Terrestrial > Soil >...
CAGTAACTGAAGCATACAGAGTTATTTCGGAAGGGATTTTAAAAGGTTTTCACGGACTTGGGATGGAAGCTTATTTTGCAGTGCCGAAGACAGCTGAAGAAAGGGACTCTCTGAAAAATCCAAGATCTGCTGTTTGTTTTGATGCCCCCAGCTGGTATGAACTTGTTGTAGAAGGCCGTAAAGTGGCTGGGAGTGCACAAACAAGGCAAAAAGGGGTAATCCTTCAGCATGGTTCCATTTTGCTTGATTTGGATGAAGACAAGCTGTTCAGCTTGTTCAAGTATCCGAATGACAGAGTCAAAGAGAGAATGCAAAAAGCTTTTAAGAATAAAGCTGTTGCTATAAATGAGCTGACAACTGAAAAAATTACCCTGGATCAAGCAAAAGCAGCTTTCAAAAAGGGATTTGAAGAAGGCTTGAATATTGAACTTGAACCTTACAAGCTTACAGATGAAGAAATGGCATATGTACAAAAAATCGCAAAAGAGCGATATGAAAGTGATGACTGGAACTATAAGAGATAAAAGCGGCAAAGTCGCTTTTTCTCTTTTTTTAATGAATAATTTTCCAATTGTTGCCCTGTAAAAGTGCAAGCTTCAAAATATGTTAAAATTTATCGTTAATTGTCGGAAATCGGCTATTAACTCTGTTTTTCTTTAAATTTTGGTATATTTTAAGTTTGACAAAATCACTTTTAGTTGAACTAGACACAATATGTAGTGGTGTCGAAAATATTTAGGACACTATATATTGATTTTGGGGTTTGAGGTATGGTAACTTTAGGGTACTCTTTTAAAACAGATAGATTTACCCTATCTGCCAGAATGCTTACACAAATTGATAATTGAATTTAGAAGGAGTTGTAACAATGTCTGTTGCTCTAGGACAAAAAATGAAATTGAACATTGATCGTTTAAACAAGGATATCCGTCTTTTTCCTCAGGTTCACCCTGTAACCCCAGATATGAAAATGACCCACAAAGGTGTTTCCCGCTTAGTTATGCTAGATCGTTACACCTTCAAAGACACCGAGAAAGTGACACTCACAAACGGTGACTTCGTCGTCCTCACAATCAAGGAAGATCCAAAATTTCCGGCACGAGGCTTAGGATTCATCCAGGATATTGACTGGGAAAACAAGACAGCCAAGGTTTTAGTCGAGGAAGACTACAGAGGAGTACTGGATGATCCGGAAGAATCGAGAACAGGCATTATTACAAAGCCTCTTGATGTAATCGAGAAACCCCTTGAAATCTTCTATGAGCAAATCGCCAAGCGTAACGCAACAGGCCTGGCATCTGTTGAGAAAACCGAAGAAAAAAGAAAAGAATGGTTTGAAAAGTTCTATCAGGAATTGAAAAACTTGAATTTCATTCCGGCTGGCCGCGTATTGTATGGAGCGGGTGCCGACACAGATGTTACGTATTTCAATTGCTACGTAATGCCATTCGTACAGGACTCCCGTGAAGGAATTTCCGAGCACCGAAAGCAGGTAATGGAAATCATGAGCCGAGGCGGAGGAGTTGGGACAAACGGTTCAACCCTAAGGCCGCGCAACACACTGGCTAAAGGAGTAAACGGCAAGTCATCGGGTTCAGTATCCTGGCTTGATGATATTGCGAAGCTTACACACCTTGTGGAGCAGGGAGGTTCCCGCAGAGGTGCTCAGATGATTATGCTGGCAGATTGGCACCCGGACATCATCGAATTCATCATCTCGAAAATGCAAAACCCAAGAATTTTACGATTCCTTCTTGAAAATACAAATGATGATACAATAAAAAAATATGCTAAAGAAAAATTAAAATTCACTCCATTTACTGAACAGGAAATAGCCATGTACCAGGGTATTATCAATTACAAGAGCATTCCCGGCTATGGCGGTTTCAGCGATAAAATCATACAGGATGCTGAAGAAAAACTGGCGACTGGCGGTACTTACAGTGTTCATAATTCTGAATTCCTGACCGGGGCAAACATTTCAGTCTGCCTGACAAAAGAATTTATGGATGCAGTTGAAAATGATGCAGAATATGAGCTTCGCTTCCCGGATGTTGAATCATATGATGCTGATACCATGAAAACCTACAACGAAGAATGGCATAAAGTCGGTGACGTCAGAGAATGGGGAAAACTTGGCTATAAAGTCCGTGTTCACCGCAAAATCAAAGCGAAAGAACTTTGGAACCTGATTAATATCTGTGCAACATACTCGGCAGAGCCAGGTATTTTCTTTATTGATAATGCCAATGACATGACCAATGCACAGGCTTACGGACAAAAGGTTGTAGCAACAAATCCGTGTGGCGAACAGCCTCTTGCACCATATTCAGTCTGCAACCTTGCAGCAGTGAACCTTGCAGAAATGGCAGATAAGGAAAATAAGACCGTTAATTTTGAAAAGCTGAAGCGTACTGTTGAAGTGGGAGTACGTATGCAGGACAATGTAATAGATGCTACACCATACTTCCTTGAAGAAAACAAAAAGCAGGCATTAGGCGAGCGCCGTGTTGGTCTTGGCGTTATGGGGCTTCATGATCTGCTGATCTATTGTGAAACAGAATATGGTTCTGAGGAAGGCAATGTGCTGATTGACAAAGTCTTCGAAACCATTGCAGCAACAGCTTACAGAGCTTCTGTAGAGCTTGCGGAGGAAAAAGGGAGCTTCCCATTCTTAACAGGTGAAAATGCTGAAGAAACAAATCGCCTGCGCAAAGCTTTTACAGAAACAGGCTTCATGCAGAAAATGCCTGAGGATATCCGTGAATCCATTTTACAAAGCGGAATCCGTAATTCACATCTTCTGACTGTTGCACCTACTGGATCCACAGGTACCATGGTTGGAGTATCTACAGGTCTTGAACCATATTTCTCCTTCTCATACTTCAGGAGCGGCCGCTTAGGCAAGTTCATTGAAGTAAAGGCAGATATTGTTCAGGAATATTTAGACCGCAATCCGGATGCAGATCCTAATAATCTGCCTGAATGGTTTGTGGCAGCAATGGATCTGGCTCCTGAAGCCCACGCAGATGTTCAATGTGTTATACAGCGCTGGATCGACAGCTCGATCAGTAAAACAGTAAATGCACCGAAGGGCTACAGTGTTGAACAGGTTGAGCAAGTGTATGAACGCTTATACCGCGGCGGTGCAAAGGGCGGCACTGTCTATGTAGACGGCTCACGCGATTCTCAAGTATTGACGCTGAAAGCTGAAGAGAACAGCTTTGAAGATACAGATACAGTCAAAAAAGAAAAATCAAAGCAGCATGTAGTTCTGGTTGATACAATCAGCGACCTGCGTTCAACCGATGTAACAATCGGTTCGGAAGTCGGCAATACATGTCCAGTATGCCGTAAAGGAAAAGTCAAAGAAATCGGCGGCTGCAATACTTGCACAAACTGTAATGCCCAGCTGAAATGCGGTTTATAAAAGAATAATTTAAACGAACCAAGAAGATGGAAATAATTGTTCCATCTTCTTTTTTTGCTGTTGGATTAATTGGTTCATACTACAGACATAGGGTTCTGCTGACATTTTTCCGCTGGCAGGACAAATTGATAAAGTGAGGTATGCCTAATGAAGCCATTTATCCCTCAGCTAGTTTATATAGAACCTCAAGCTCTCGAATATCCCCTAGGAAGAGAGCTAAAGGAAAAATTTGAAAAAATGAACTTGGAAATTAGGGAAACAACCTCACATAACCAGGTGAGAAATATTCCCGGTGATAACGAATTGCAAAAGTACCGCAATGCGAAATCCACTTTGGTGGTAGGCATCAGACGAACTCTGAAATTTGATACATCCAAGCCTTCGGCAGAATATGCCATTCCGCTTGCTACAGGCTGCATGGGCCACTGCCACTATTGCTATCTGCAAACCACACTTGGAAGCAAGCCATATATTCGCACGTATGTAAACCTTGAAGAAATCTTTGAGCAGGCCTCTAAATATATGGAGGAGAGAAAGCCGGAGCTTACACGATTTGAAGCTGCATGTACATCCGATATCGTAGGGATTGATCATTTGACCCATTCTCTGAAAAAAACAATTGAATTTATTGGCCAGACGGAGTATGGCCAGCTCCGCTTTGTCACTAAGTATCATCATGTCGACCATCTGCTTGATGCTAAACATAATGGGAAAACCCGATTTCGATTTAGTGTTAATTCGCGGTTTGTAATAAAAAACTTTGAACCGGGCACTTCCTCTTTCGACGATCGGCTTGAAGCTGCCCGCAAAGTAGCTAATGCCGGCTACCCGCTTGGCTTTATCGTAGCGCCTATTTACATGCATGATGATTGGCGTGAAGGCTATCATGAACTTTTTCAAAGGTTAAGCAAATCGCTCGAAGGCATCAATCTGGAAGGATTAACTTTCGAGTTAATCCAGCACAGATTTACAAAACCAGCCAAAAAGGTAATTGAAAAACGCTACCCGAAAACAAAGCTGGAAATGGATGAAGAAAAACGCAAATATAAGTGGGGAAGATATGGAATAGGCAAGTATGTTTATCCGACTGATGAAGCAAAGGATCTTGAAAATACGATTAGGGGGTATATTCACTCTTATTTTCCAGAAGCAGAAGTGCAATATTTCACCTAAACCTGAGTTTTTGCTTGTCAGCCGTACTATTTTAAAAAGCTCCTGATTAAAGATGTATAAGTAAGAGTTCCTCTATGGGCAAGTACATCGACAGGAGTGGCTTACATGTATATAGATGGGGTTTTTTCAGGAGGAGGCATCAAGGGATTTGCGTTAATCGGTGCTTATGAGGAAGTTCACAAAAGAGGCTTTCGATTTAAGCGGGTTGCAGGGACAAGTGCTGGTTCCATCGTTGCTGCTTTAATTGCTGCCAATTATACAAGTGATGAAATATATCAGCTCGTCGATCAGTTTGATGTAAAAAAGCTTCTTGATGAAAGAAAAACCTTTATTCCCTTCGCAGTCGGAAAATGGCTTAACCTTTATTGGCGGCTGGGATTATATAAAGGATCCGAGCTGGAAACCTGGATTGCTCAAAAGCTGGCTGACAGGGGGATTAGAACCTTTTCAGACCTTCCTCCGCAATCGCTGAGAGTCATAGCTTCTGACCTGACAAACGGAAGACTGGTAGTACTGCCCGATGATCTTATAAATTATGGGATTGACCCCGCTTCGTTTTCGGTAGCAAAGGCGATAAGGATGAGCTGCAGTCTCCCGTATTTTTTTGAGCCGGTTAAGCTGAACGCATACAGCAGCTCGAGTGTCATTGTGGATGGCGGGGTTCTAAGCAATTTTCCCATGTGGCTTTTTGATAAGGAAAACGTGAAAAAGACAAGGCCTGTCCTCGGGATAAAGTTAAGCCATAATTTAAGCGAACGGCCGCCGAATAAAATTGACAACGCCATCCAAATGTATGCTGCGCTTTTTGAAACGATGAAGGATGCACATGATGCCAGATACATCTCCAGAAAACATGCACAAAACATTATTTTCATTCCAACGGATGGCGTGCTGACTGCTGAATTTAATATAACCGAGCAGAAGAAGAAAGATCTTCTGGAGCACGGCAGGCAATGTGCGGAGCAATTTTTTTCATCATGGAGTTATTAAAGAGAAAAGCCAGAGCCCGATTCTTGAAGGTTCCCCAGAATTCAGGACTTATCATATAAAAATAAAAAATCGAGCCCTAGTTAAAGGGAGGCTCGATTTTTCTTTTTGCCTTTTTTGCCTTCTATGACTGTCAAGTGTGGAGAAGATTTTTTCTTAGCCTTTTTAATTGAAGTAAGGGAACCTACAGAAGCCTTTCTTCCATTGGCTGAGCCCGTTTCTTTATTGTTAAAGCGCCTTTTTGATTTTTTGGCTGCCTTTATAAAAGCTCGCTGTTCCCGCTTTGAGGGATTAAATCTGTTAAAGCGCTGAAAAAGAAAGTATACAACAGCACCAATGATGACAATGACAGCTATTCTCTGCAAAAAACCGGCAGGATTTGAGATCAGGCTGACGGCAACTCCGATAACAGCTAGCAAAATGAGCCCGGAGACAATATAAAATGTAAATGGTTTTTTCAAGAAAGCCACCTCCCTAAAAGCATGATGAGCAATTTTATAAGCTTTTAAACTATATAAGCTAAAGTTTATCGAAATAATTAATGAAAGTTGTCTTCATATTTTTCTTTTCCTATTTCTTTACAATTTAAACAGCGGAATATATCTTTTAATAAGTATCGGGAATAGCTGGATGCTGCCTATACTTAAATTTATGCTATGCACACAAGTCCCGGAACACACATTACCTCAAATAAGCACAAAATCAAAGGACTGTATCATTAATTATTTTATTCGACCTAAAATCTCATAAAACCTCTATACAACAGGAAATTATATAAAAAATATGGACGATCTTTGCAGGATGGTTAATCCAATCTGCATTTATTTTAAATCTGATGCAATGGAATAAATGCGTGTGGACATAATAGGAAAAGGAGGTGGCGCAAAGTGGCAGAAGAAAAGGAGCGCTTGGAACAGGATCAAAGGGAAAAACCAATGTCTTTTATGGCAATGGTGGTCATTACCGGACTGGTTGGAGGCATTCTTTGGAGCGGCCTGGCCTATCTGGCATACGTGTTTAATTTTACCGAAATTCGCCCTAATGTCATTCTCGAACCCTGGACGATTGGTGCCTGGAAAGAGGGCTGGCTGGGAACATTGATCTCAATTCTCTTTATTGGAGGAATATCAATTGTGGCGGCCTTAATTTATTATGCAGCGCTGCGGAAATTTCAAAGTATTTTCGTGGGGGCTGGCTATGGAGTTGCCCTTTTTTTACTGGTATTTTTTATACTCAACCCAATCTTTCCTGGAATCAGCCCGTTTTGGGATCTTGAGCGGAATACAATTATCACATCGATCTGTTTCTATATATTATTTGGCGTTTTCGTAGGGTATTCCATTTCATATGAAGCCCAAGAAATCAGAGGCAAGACTGAAGATGAAAAAAAGACCCGCACAGATCCGGATTTAACTTGATGAACAAAGCATAATGACGAATGTTTTATCTTTGTCCACGATTGCTGTTAAGTGATGAAAAATTATGCGAAAAGCGCTATACATCAGAACTGTATGAAATTTTGCTTTATGATAGAATGTTCTTAATGGGCATTCTTTTTCGATGCTGTCAGGGAAATGACTTGAATAGAAAGAGAAGCCCGTCAGCAACTATGTTAAAGGGGGTTGAACATGGGGAAAATACTCCTGTTAAATGGGCCGAATTTAAATCTGCTCGGCAAAAGGGAACCAGGTGTTTATGGAAAAGAAACGCTTGATCAGCTGGAGCAAAATATGAAAGCATTGGGTGCTTCGTTTGAGACAGAAGTGTCCTGTTTTCAGTCAAATCATGAAGGGGAACTCATTGACAAGCTTCACTCCGCCAATGAAGATGGCACACAGGGTATTATTTTCAATCCCGGGGCATTTACCCATTATAGTTATGCGATCAGGGATGCTGTTGCAGGAATCCAGGTTCCTTTGATCGAAGTACATATTTCTAATGTTCATGCCAGAGAAGAATTCAGGCATACTTCTGTCATTGCACCTGCTGCAATAGGGCAAATAGTTGGCCTGGGCTTTAAAGGGTATGAACTTGCTTTTCATGCATTATTGGATATTCAAAAGGGGAGAGGATAAGATGGAGAAAATACAAAAATTACGCGAACGCTTTACAGAGTCTGGGATAGATGGAATGCTGATTACCAGCAGTTACAATCGCCGTTATATGACTGGCTTTACCGGTTCAGCCGGCGTCGTATTAATCAGTGCGGATAAAGCAATCTTCATAACCGATTTCCGCTACACGGAACAGGCAGCTAAACAGTGTGAAGGGTATGAAATTGTAAAGCATACTGGTGCAATTCCTGAAGAAGTTGCCAAACAGGCTGAACAGCTTGGGATCAAAAAGCTTGGCTTTGAAGAGAATCATCTAACTTTTTCTTCCTATAAAGCTTATGAAAAAGCTGTTAACGCTGAACTTGTCCCTGTTTCTGACACAATTGAAAAGTTACGCTTGATAAAGACCGAATCAGAGATTAAGATAATAAAGGTGGCAGCTGACATTGCAGATGCTGCGTTTAAACATATTCTTGATGTCATTCGGCCGGGAATTACTGAACTGGAAGTTTCGAATGAATTAGAATTTTTTATGAGAAAAGCGGGTGCAGTTTCATCATCGTTTGATATCATCGTAGCATCCGGATACCGTTCAGCACTTCCGCATGGAGTCGCCAGTGATAAGGTTATCGAAAAAGGCGATTTTGTCACACTGGACTTCGGCGCTTATTATAAGGGCTATGTTTCAGATATTACCCGCACGGTTGCTGTTGGAGAACCTGAAGATAAGCTGAAAGAAATCTATACAATCGTGCAGGAAGCTCAGGAGCGGGGGATGGAAGGCATCAAACCGGGAATGAGCGGCAAAGAAGCAGATGCCTTAACTCGTGATTATATTTCTGGTAAAGGCTATGGCGAGTATTTTGGCCATTCTACCGGACATGGCATCGGGCTTGAAGTGCATGAAGGGCCTGCATTGTCATTTAAGTCTGATGTTATCCTTGAACCTGGAATGGTTGTAACGGTGGAGCCGGGCATTTACATACCGGGCCTTGGCGGTGTCCGCATTGAGGACGATACAGTCATTACAAAGGATCACAACGAAACGCTTACTCATTCTACTAAAGAATTGATCATTCTTTAATTGTACACAATAGGAGGACAAACTCATGATTTCTGTAAACGATTTTCGTACGGGATTGACGATTGAAGTTGATAACGGCATTTGGCGTGTAATGGATTTCCAGCACGTTAAACCTGGAAAAGGAGCGGCATTTGTACGTTCCAAATTGCGCAACCTCCGTACAGGTGCCATTCAGGAAAAAACCTTCCGCGCAGGTGAAAAAGTAGGGAAGGCACAAATTGATAACCGCAAAATGCAATACCTTTATGCAAATGGAGATCAGCATGTTTTCATGGACAATGAGTCTTATGAGCAAATCGAGCTGCCTGCATCTGCAATTGAGTACGAATTAAAGTTTCTAAAAGAAAACATGGAAGTTGCTATTATGCTTTACCAGGGAGAATCTCTTGGAATCGAGCTTCCTAACTCTGTTGAACTTACAGTGACTGAAACAGAACCAGGCATTAAAGGGGATACTGCTTCCGGCGGAACGAAACCTGCTACACTTGAAACAGGTCTGACTGTACAAGTTCCTTTCTTTGTCAATGAAGGGGATAAGCTAATCATCAATACAACTGATGGTTCCTACGTGTCTCGTGCATAATTTGATAAAAAAATCCCGATTTCTCGGGATTTTTTTTTATCCTTTATATTTCCTGCCTTCAGCTCCAGGGGATATGTCAGTATCATTGCGATTATTATAATCAGGGTCAGATGCAGGAGCATTTCTGTTATCGCGTGTTCCGCCAAGATAAGCCCTGTCGCCTTTTTTCTGGTATTTTAAAAATTCACCTAAGTTCTCATTCATCCTTAAACCTCATTTCTCTGGGAAGTTACTAAGTGAGACATTATTAGTATTAGCTTTATCCTCATGATTATAAGACGAAGATCTTTTAACTATAATATGTGAACTCTGCTGTGATTTGGCTTTCTATGTCTATGGTTCCCGGCTGGATAGGTGTGCTGACGGCACTTTTCACAAAAGAGGAGGATTGAAACGAAACAGGCTGCTCCATGCCTAAAGTTCCTTCCGCAACGGATAGCGGGGTGCTGATTAATTGTACTCTTAGTGCAGAGGCAATTGTTTCTGCCTTTTTGTAAGCATCCATAACGGCCAGACTTAATGCCTGCCGGTACAATTCAGACTGGTTTTCAGCTTCAAAATGAATTCCTCTGATAGTGTTTGCACCATTATTCACTGCTGTATCCACAACGAGTCCCGTATTTTCTATCTCATCGACAGTAATGCCTAGTATATGCTCGACCCTGTATCCGCGGAAAATTTGCTTGCCATCCACAAAATCGTATTGCGGAAAAATGGTGAAATCGGACGTTTTAATCTGCTGATCTGTTATTCCAATAGCATTAAGAGCCTTTTTGACACTTGAAATGGCAGCTGCATTCTGTTCCTGTGCCTTCAGAAGCTCCTTGCCTTCTGTTAAAACTCCCAGTTTTATGTTAGCCTGGTCAGGCTGTACAGCTAGCTTTCCCTCACCTGAAACCCTTAAAATATTTCTGTTTGATCTGGAATGGCTACCTGTTTGTACAGAATTGCGGACAAAGGGCTGATAATAATACATGAATTTCATTCCCCGCTTTCATTGAGGTATCATTCTAGAATTACGCGGGGGAAAGAGAGAAAATGCTACATAATTAATCCCAGCTGTAATTCATCAGCTGCGCAATTCTCTTTGGGATATCTATATTCTCCATCACGCCTGTAAAAGTTTCGCTTCCATTGCCATAAGCAAATAAAGGGATCATATTGCCTGTATGTCCGCCGGTTGAGCTGAGAGATCTTACTTTATTTGTTAAAATGCCCCCATGATACTTTTCTGCAATCAGGCTTCCTATTTCCCATGCTGCTATATATTGAGGATAAACTTGGCTGTCTGTGGTCATCAGCTTGCCATTAAATGCTTTAATTTCCTGCTCGGTTAAATCAATATTTGCATACTTTTTTAAAACATCCTTCACGCTTTCTGACCGGTAAGTACCTCTGTTTTCACCTTTTGCAAATTGGCTGACCATATACTGCGGCGTCGCCTTGATTTTTTTTAACTGCTGTATATCCAGCGGTTCTGATGCTGATATCCCCATTGTTTCATGATCAGCGGCAACCAATACCAGTGTTTCTTTGTCCTTTTTTGCCCATTCAACTGCATATTTTACAGCTTCATCAAATTCAATGGTTTCTTTCCAGATGCTTGTAATATCGCCTGCGTGAGAAGCATGGTCAATCCTTGCGCCTTCTGCCATAAGAAAAAATCCCTGTTTTCCTTTTGAAAGTACACTGATCGCTTTTTCAGTCATTTCTTTTAAGCTTGGTTCTTTGCTGTTTTTTAGAGGACGGTCCAGTTTAAAGTTCATATATCCATTATTGAACAATCCGAGAAGCTTTCCCCCTTTGGCATTCTGCATTTCCTCCCGATTGGCTGCATAGTCATACCCTTTCAGCCTGGCCTCGTTAATTAAATCCTTCCCATTTTGCTTATCCGGGCCGAAATAGGCTCTCCCGCCTCCCATTAACACATCGACCTCATTATTCAGCTGCTGGCGTGCAATTTCCTCCTGTCCGGACCATCTGTTTGAAACACTTGCTGTAAAGGCGGCAGGTGTTGCATCTGTAATTGTATTGGTAGAGATAACCCCCGCCTTCTTTCCGTTTTTCTTGAATAAATCCAGAATGCTGTCTATTTCCTTGCCATCAGGAGTAACTCCGATCATTTCATTATTCGTCTTTTTTCCAATTGCAAGTGCAGTACCACCGGCAGCTGAGTCTGTAACGAAATTATTGGCAGATTCGGTATGCACCAATGCCGTGTGGGGGAGAGATTCCAGGAACAGCCGCCCATCCTTTCCATATTCCAGTTTTCTTGCAATCTCAATCTGGCCTATTCCCATTCCATCTCCAATCATAAGAATGACATTTTGCGGTCCTTTTGTATTTCCCTGAAGAGCCATTCCTTCTGAAGGGAAGATGCCAAGGACTAAAAGAAGAAAAATAACCAGAATGTAAGTGCATTTAGCTTTCATAAATTGACACCAGCCTTTTTCAATGTTCTTATTGGATTATTTTTTGAAAAAAAGATTTTTTTTACTCAGCAAAAAGCTTGTCCTAAATAATTGTGAAGCTTGCAAATCTAAGTCATATTGTTTTGCCTCAGGCATACATTTTAAATAATGAGAAGCTAGTCCGAAATCAGATGATGAATGGAGGAGCAGACATGGAAACGATTATAGCCTTTTTGCCGAAAAAAATTGCCGAACAAATACAGAGAATCCCTCCGCAAATTTTAGAGGATCTGGAGGAAATCAGGGTCCGTATTTCCAGACCCATTGAGCTGACAGCAAGGGGGATGCCGCATTATCTCCCATATATAGTTGAGTCAGAGGATGCTGTGCATTTGCTGAATAAAATAAGCCATTTTTCCATTTACACACTGGAGGAAGAACTGAAGAGAGGTTATATCACGATTGAAGGCGGCCATAGGGTAGGACTAGCAGGGAAGGTCATTCTTGAACAAGGGAAGGTTAAGGCAATCAGGGATATTTCCTCTTTTAACATAAGAATTGCCAGGGAGAAAATTGGCATTGCCCAGAATCTGATTCCCAGAATTTACAGGGATGGGTGGCTGCATACCATGATTATTGGTCCGCCGCAGACTGGTAAAACCACCTTACTGCGCGACATTGCAAGAATCATTTCATCTGGTGATCCAAATAATGACTTTCCTGCCAGCAAGGTTGGGATTGTGGATGAACGCTCCGAAATAGCAGGATGTGTGAACGGGATTCCGCAAATGACATTTGGGAATAGAATTGATGTCCTTGATGCCTGTCCAAAAGCTGAAGGCATGATGATGATGATTCGTTCCATGAGCCCCGAGGTTCTGGTTGTTGATGAAATTGGCAGGCATGAAGATGCAGAGGCCATAATGGAGGCTGTAAATGCCGGAATAAAGCTGATTATGACTACACATGGGAATTCACTGGAAGAAATTAAGAAGCGCCCCACTTTAAAAGCCATATTGGAAATGGGCATTTTTCAGCGATTTATTGAACTG
>Ga0180215_1004285_pt1 | contig 12771 bp, 12 predicted proteins | sample eDN3rd37CBELigBY_FD_128871 | JGI IMG/M metagenome (GOLD analysis project Ga0180215, IMG submission 128871) | Enriched backyard soil microbial communities from Emeryville, California, USA - eDNA 3rd pass 37_C BE-Lig BY (version 2) (version 2) | ecosystem: Environmental > Terrestrial > Soil >...
ATACTGTTTTTTAACGTCCTCAATAGGCCCCATTCTTCTTTTCATTTTGGCTCCTCCTTTATAACTATCTCTATTTTAATATTTTATAAAGTAGGTGTCCAAATGAGTTAGGGGGCTAAATAGTATTTATGCCAAAACTAGCTCTAAATTGCATTTAACGGAAAAATCTCCGCTTATTTTACTATCGCACTATCGCTGAAACCTTCATTTTGAATCGTTACGATAACCATAACACAATTTTATTAAAATAAGGTTTATCCTCAATTTAAAGAAACTCGCCAATTATTACTATGACGAGTTTTATTTTTCATATATCAATAGCGATGCCAATTTAAACTGTCATTTCCTCACGTATTTTTAGAAAAGTACCTCAAAACGGAACCCTTTAGTTTACGCTGCAGCAACATTAACTATTATTCTATATCAACCTTTTTAGAAAGTGGCAGAATTATTTCGAAAGTTGTAAGCTCATCACTAGAATTACATGAAATCTGTCCCTTATGTTTTTCAATAATTCTTTTACAAACAAATAGTCCTATCCCTGTACCAAATTCCTTTGTTGTATAGAAAGGTTCAAATATGGTTTTTGTTAATTCCATCGGAATTCGGGGTCCATTATTCGATAATGAAATCCTTATTTGATCACAAATAACTTTCACCTTTATTGAAATTTCTCTGTTTTTGTGCTGGTTTTTTAACGCATCGACTGAATTTAAAATAATATTTAAAAATACTTGTCTAAGTTCCTCTTTATTTGCTTTTATATATAAGCTAGGGATAACATCTGTTGACACACTTACTTCTCCGTCTAAGATACTCGCATATAGAAATCCGATGATTTCCTCAAACAGTTCTAAAAGTGAAAAGCTACTCTCTTGTTCTTCAATTAGTTCTTTTTTTGAAACATGCAAAAATTGTGAGATACGAGAATTTAGCTGGTTTAACTCATGAGTGATAATATCTAAATATTTGATATCTGGTTGTTCACTTTTAATAAGCTTGATAAATCCTAATACAGCGGTTAAAGGATTACGGAATTCATGTACAAAAGTGGAAGCCATCTGTCCTAGAATAGTAAGCCTCTCTTGATGAGATTGGTCTATAAACGATATTTTTTCCTGTAATTCTAAATCTTTTAATTCAGTATATTTTGTTACAGCATAATAAGAAAATTTATCGAACAGGCCATTCACTGTTTCTATAATTTGTTCTAATTCGTTTATTGGCATTTGAGAGCTGTAAATGCACTTAATAATTTCACTACGGCCAAGGTTCACGTTGTAAACAAACTCACCAATATTTATTCTTGCCTCTAAACGCTCCTGAGCTAATTTATATGCTAATTGCTCAATTTCTTCTATTTCCACAGTATGACTAATTGCTTTTTTTACCAACTCATACATCAATAACCCATTAGTATGTATATATTCACTAGATAGAATATCCTCGGATATAGCTACTTTTTTTAACCATTTGTTTAGAACATTTTGAATATTTTCATCTAAATATGAAATTAATTTATCAGCTACAGCGCTCACATATTTCACCACTTTCAAACAAAAACTTTCTAGTAATATTCTAACAGAAAATTCTTAAAGAAACTTTATTTTTCATTAAAAATTAGTTTCTTTTTACAGGGAATAAAGTGAGGAGTTTTTTTTGAGTGTAGTCAGGATTAACATCTACGTGTAGGTTACAAAATGAGGACTAGAAATAGAAAAAGTTCGGAATCTAGGAGCCGATTTCGAACTTTTGCCATTTGGAGAAGTTGAATATTATTTAGCATTAGCATGATTTGGAATGACCTGTAAATTCTTTGTTGTTGCTATCATTTCAGATTTACAAATTGGACATGTAGGGACTTCTTCTTCACTACTTTTGAAATTATCACGGACCCAACAGTTACAATCATCTGAACTACATTCCCAAATTTTAATATCCTCTTTTACTATCTCTTCTTCATTTCTTCTACCAAACGCCATATTGAAATGCCTCCTTAAAAGTAAAAAATTCACTATATAAAAAGTTCCTAAATATTTAGTGACTCTTTATATTCGTGAATTTGATATACCAAAAAGTGTATATAGTTATGATACATTAAATCACTAGTATTGTCAAATATAGGAAGGCTCCTTCTTATTATCTATCCATCATAACGCCTATTTTCTGATTTTCAATATATTAGACTAGACTACAAAAAGCTATGGTTTAGCTTTCTTTGGATTGGAAACAATAACAGGAGAAACTAATAATGAGGTGGTTACAAATGAGTTTAGAATGGTTTTCTCGAATGGAGAATGCAGTAAGGGTTAGCCTCCCTGATTTATGTGAGGAATTTGCTGAAGTTGAGATTATATTCGATACTGACACAACTGAACAACATCCTACCTTTACCTTTTCTGTAGAATCAGAGAGCGAATTTGATGAATTTTGTATTATACTATTTGACCCAATTAATCAGGAGTTTTATTCATATCATTATGATGATGAAGCTGAACTTCATGCCAAAGTGTTATTTGCAAACTTAGATCAAATGCTTAGCTTTATTCATGCATCATACCATGACTATTTAGATGAAATAGACGAGATATTAGACGAATTAGAGGAAAATGAGGATACATATAGTGATTTCAATGAGTTTGAGGTAGAAAACAATCATACCTTTATAGACGATGATGGGTATGAATATGAAGAAACAGATGACTTTAACGATGGTACTTTAAATCACGTAGAATGGATTTCAAATGAAAAGTTTATCCATATTGAAGATAATAACTTGAATGCCAGTGTTGAACACTCTATCACTTATAAACTTGGAGTTGATCAAGAGACAGGTGATGGTGTCATTTATCGAACCACTATTTCAAGGGATAGCGAGGAAGAAACTGAAGAAAAAGTGTTGCTATACTTTAAGGAAGAAGAAGCAGATTATATTAAAGAATTAGTTGAAGAGTATGTAAATAAAATGAGGCACGTATAGTCGTAGGCACCATCTTTGGTGCCTACCCTTTGCTAGACAGTTTCAAAGTAAGTTTTATAATATCCACCGATTTTCCCTGTATTATCGACTACAAATAAAAATTCATCCGTTTCATTCTTTACTTCATATACTTTTCCAACCGTTAATACACGATTGACCATATACTTTTCTGCATCTGTATGTATACATTTAACCGTTTTTAACGGTGCTCTCTCCATCCATGTTGTATGAATCATGTTACGTTCCACTCCTTTTCATTTTGACTAATACTATTTTATCTGATTTTACAATATTAGTTAAGCTAAATTAACTTTAATTTATTATTGTATTAATGCTTGTACAAATCAAATAGTAGAGTGAGCCAATTTCTTTGATTGAATGTTAATATAAGATATACTTTTGATACTGATATAAAATTTAAAGGGGGACCATCCATGGGAAAAGAAACTCCAGACAAATTAAATCAAGAACTTATTGATGTATTACAGGGAGAAAAAATAGTTTCATTGGTGACAATGGATTCTGATACGAACAAACCTCATCTGAGTGTCGTGTCATGGCTTGTGGCCAAGCCAGGTGGCAAACAAATTAAGTTTGCATTAGGGCATAAAGGCACTAGCGTTAATAATATCCAAGCTAATCCTGAGATTACACTTGGTGTAATTGGCGCTGGAAGTTACTATGCAATAAAAGGAAATGCTACTATTTCTGATGTAATTGAAAAAACAATGAAATACCGTGTAGTAACTGTTGATATTACATCTGTTGAAGATGTGATCTTTTATGGCGGAAAAATCACGGTAGAGCCTGAATATATTAAAACTTACAATCAGGATTTAGCAAAAAAATTAGATACTGAAGTCTACGAGATGCTAAATGGAAAATAGGGGAATTCCCCCTATTTCCATTTTTATTTAGTTTCAGGATGTATTACAGGCGCAGTTTCTACTGAAACTAACACTGGACCCGTGAACGTTAGTGCCTCTGCTATAACTTTTTCCAATTCTTCTTCAGTTTTAACCTCAAATCCCTTTAGTCCACATCCTTTTGCAATTTGGACAAAATCTGGATTTGTTAGTGAAACCCCCTCGGGCTCATACCCGCCGACAACCATTTTATCCTTTTCCATTTGCAATGAATGATTATTAAACACCACAACTGTAATATCTATTTCGTATCTAACAGCAGTTAGTAAATCAGCAAAGGACATTTCTAGACCACCATCGCCAACGACTGCGATGACTTGTTTAGTAGGATGTACTAATTTTGCAGCCATTGCTGCAGGTAAACCAAATCCCATCGTCCTCCAAGTACCAGAAAATAGAAATGTTTGGTGGACCGGTTTAAAGTTTCTGTTTACCCAAACTGTCACATCCCCGGTGTCTACTGAGATGATTGCATCACTAGCAACTGTATCATTAATGGCCTTTACGATTCGAGCAGGGTGTAATGGCCCACCACTTGTAGCTCTTTCTTTATCATTTTTTTCATTCCATTTTTCTTTAACTTGAAGACATTGTTTAACCCAATCATCATTTTGTGTTTGCTTCAAACCCTCAGATAGCAATCTCACAATATTTTTTGCGTCACCTATTACGCCAATCTTTACAGGAATACCACCCCCTATATTCTCTACGGTATTGTCAATTTGTATAATCTTTGCAGTAGTTGGGACATAATTGTCTGGCCACCAAGTTGAGCCAACAATTAGAACAACATCGGCTTTCTTAAATAATTCCTTTGCTAATGGGTTTCCCCCTTGTCCAATTCCCCCTACTAAATATGTATGATCATTTGAAAAGTATCCTTTTGCACCAAAGCTAACTAAAATACCAGCTCCCCATTTTTCAGCTAATTTCGTTACCTCATCAACTGCATATCTCGTACCAACCCCCGCAAGGATCATTGGATGCTTCGCATTCTCCATCAAATTTGTAACTTGATTAATATCTTTTTGCGATATACTCAATTCTCCTGTCACAAGTAATGGTTTTTCTTGGACTTGTGCATTAGACTGTGTAGTGAATAAATCCTTAGGAATAGATAGATGTGTTACAGCACCTTTTGCTAGGGAACAATGCATTGCTTTTACAAGCTGGTTAGTTATTGCATCAGGATGTGCTAACAATGTTGAGTAACTAGCAAACGGCTTAATTAACTCCTGCTGATCGATATATTGTTTGTAATCTGTACCGATTTTTGATGTGGGTGCCTGTCCTGTAATGGCAAGTACTGATGACTTATCTAAATTTGCATCTCCCAATCCATTTAGCAAGTTTCCTAAACCAGGACCCATTGTAGCTAGGCAAACACCTAAATTGCCGGTCAATTTTGCTTCAGCCGATGCCATCATGGCAGCAACGGATTCATGCTTTACAGCAATGAATTTTATTTCTGATTGGTTTGCAATCTCATCCATAAGACCGATGATTGCATCTCCAACCACTCCATATATTCGTTTAACCCCCCATACTTTTAGCTGCTCTAATAACAGCTTTGCAACAGTCATCTTTGACTCTTTCATAAGGTTTAGTTCCTTTCTTTCATCGTCGTTTTATATATCAGTGATCTTTATATATGATTTCATCTGCTCTGTCTTCAGCCTGTTCTCTTGATGTTTCCTCAAATTCTTCTAACATCAAATTTGTAACATGTTCAATGTCAATCTCTTTATATCCTAGTTTTTTCATTGCAATCGTTGCATAAGCAATCGCTTGACTTTTTTCCATGCTAATTCCTCCCTTTAAGTCCTAGTATCTGCAATTTATATATATTTATTGAACAATAAAAAAACAAGAGCCTTTGCAAAACCAAAGACCCTTGTTTTTGTTTATTCAAGATTAACTTATTCGTTGCCATTATTTCTTTCGAACAGAAATTGCCTTAGTCACCTTCCGAACTACACAATCTTCAATATCCGATTCATCTAGGAGACCTAACGTGATTGCTGCCTCTATCTTTTCTTTAGATGGTATTCTAATAGTTTGGATACAATCGTTTAATTGTTTTTCTTCCAATCGAATAACCGTTTTTTCTTCATCATAGTTTTCTGTTAATCTAATTTGTCGCTGGAGTCGAAAATTTCCTATCACGACTTCTCCTTTTTGATCTTTCCCAATTGTTTTATCAAAGAATGTGTTAATGACTTGTTTTATTTCCTTCATTTCTTTCTCTAATTCTTTGGCAGTTTCGGATAATTCAAAATAACGTGAGAGCTGTTTTTCTGAAATTGTTACATTTAATGCCTTCGTGAAGCCATTATTGTTGCGACTTGTCATGTTTATCCCTCCAACAACTTATGTTTAATTATGAATATGAAAAGTTTGAAGGATTCATGACATTTGTAGGAAATGGATAAACATTTGATCGTATTTAGGGGTGAAAAAAGGAATTAATAATTGATTGTTTGTTTATTATAATTTTCGACCTTGTTTGTTGTTTTATGGTACACTACCCAAAGAATTAAGCTACTAATAATAAACAGAGCACTTGTTACATAGAACACCGATGAAATTCCTGTTACACTTGCTAGGAATCCACCCATAACAGGGCCAATGACATTACCTAAAAATCTGAAACTAGCATTGTAACCAAGCACTTCACCTTGAATTGAGAGCGGAGCAACATTTCGGATATATGCTGTTCTACAAGGAATAATTCCTCCAATTACAAGGCCTAATAGAAATCGCAGAATTACTAACTGCCAAACCTCCGTTACAAAAGCTTGCGGTAGGTAAACAACAGCAGATAATATTAACAGCAATAACATGACCTTTTCATATCCTATTTTGTCACCAATTTTACCCCATTGTCTCGTAAAGATTAAGTTTCCTAAGCCCGTAGCTGAAAATGCAATCCCTGATAACAGAGCAATGTTAGTCGTAGCATTTAATTCATTAACATAGAGTGCAAGTAACGGCTGAATTGCAAAATTTGCAATTTGGATGATAGTAGAGACAATCATAATGATGAAAAGCATGGGTGTTGTGAAGATATAATGAAGGACCTGTTTACTGGTATATGACTTCTCATCCTTGTTCTTGCTTACTCTAATCTCCTTAATCCCAACTGCGACTAGTGTAGCAGCAATACTAGTAATAATTGCAGTTATGATAAACGTATAGGAAAACCCAACCATATCAGCCAAAGCCCCACCAATTAATGGTCCGAATAAACCTCCCGAGACATTTCCTGTCTGCAATGTTCCAAGTATTTTCCCTGAAATCTCTTTAGGAGTTTGGGCTGCAATTAGGGCTTGTGACATAGAAATGAAACCAGCAAATATCCCCATAAAAAATCTAAGAATAAACAACATTGGTACAGACGTAACAATCCCCATCAACAATACACAAGCAGAAATTCCAAATCCAAGTATAGTTAAGACTTTTTTTCGTCCATATTGGTCACCAATTCTTCCCCAGAAAGGTGAAAATAAGAATGCAGTAACAAAGCTTATCCCAAAAACTAAGCCTGACCAGCGTTGTACATATTCACTAGAGTCATTTCCAAATGTCTCTATGTACAATGATAAAAAGGGTAAAATCATAGTTAAACTTCCTGCAATACAAAAATTTGCAATCCACATAATCACAATATTACGTTTCTGGATTTCGATTCTAGACACCTTCTCTTTTTTGCTCTATCTTTAATTATTCGATATTTATTTCGTTTCTCTAAATATTATACAACACTATTCAACTAAATTAAATTAATTCTAATAATTATTGCGGATAATTAAATAAAAAGTGTAGTTCCTCTCACTTTGCACACTGTACTGCAACAATGAAAGGATACTACACTCTTTTTAATAACTTTTTATTTAAACACTTTTTAGTAAAAGTTTTTTAAGTAAAGGAAATAATACATCAGGTAATTCATTAATATCCGGTACTAATATACTATATTTTCCGTAGATGTTCTGAATCGTCTTTTGTTGCCCTTCATCAATTTGACCATTTGACAAAAAAACATTTATTACCTCAATTCCACGTTTTCTAGCTTCAACTACAGCCTCATGTGTATCAACGATTCCATTTTGCTCATAGCTAAAGGCTGCAGGCTCACCATCAGAAAATACAAGTAAAAACTTTTGTTTTTCTGTACGCTGAAGTAATTTCTCAGTTGTTACCCTTATTGCGAAACCATCTCGGTTATCCTCTTCTGGTTGAAGTTGCATGATTTCTGGTCCTATCTGTTGTTTTAACGAGTTTTTATAATCAATGGCACGGAGAAAATAGTTTGGTTGCTTTGTATTCGTAGCCTCACCTGTATCCTCCCAAAATCCAGTAATTGTGTGAGGAACCAAGACGGATTTTAATGCCTCATGAAATAAGGTTATCCCTAATTTTGTTTGGTCCATTTTATCATACATGGATGCTGAGCAATCAACCAATAATGAAAAGACAGCATCAATTTGCGGCGAAGGCTGATCCTTCTTGTAAAACATTCGCGGGTTTTCATCCACAAACAAACGAACCAATCGTTTATTTAATCGTCCAAAATGCAAATCCCCCCGAGGGTGAATTTTTTTATGTTCCAATGTTTTTATTATCAACTGCTTTAGCTTCTTTTGATACGGAGCAATTATTTGTTTATTTTCTAAATAATGTTTTATCTCTTCATTTGAAGGTTTTTTAGCTGTAATATAAATTGGAAAAGCAAACTTATTTTCTTTTCCATAATTGATTCCAGCTTTTCCTTCTGTTTCTTCACGGGCAATTTCCATTTCTTCCAGTTTAGAATAATCACTTCTAGTACTTTTTTTCGAGCTTCCTTGTACAACACCTAAGGCTTGATCTCCTGCTTCTCCTTCGCGTGCACTATTTCCTACTATATTTGTCTTTGTTCCTTGCTCAAGATCAAATTGCAAAAAGCTTTTTGTAGGTTTACTTGTTTCCTCGTGCCATGTAGGAAGCTCCTGCTCATGCACATCTTCATCACCTTTTTGCGCATCATCCAACCTATCATCATTTTTTAATTTAGTTTTTCGTTTCAAATCTTGTATAGTTAAACCATTTTCTAGTATTTCATAATTTAGCTCGGGAAGATGAAAATACATGTTTAACATATCACTATCTATTACTTCATCTAGTGTCTCTACAATCTCCTTACATATCTTTACAACATCCTTTGTAGATTTTGTCTCGAAAAATTGTGAAACTTTTGTGCGAATAAATGGTACTACTCGATCAATGCTCTCTCTGATCAGAGGTATTTCTTCAAGAGGAGATGTTGAAGTTAGTAACAAATAAAGAACATTGAAAAGCGCATCGGTATGAACACTTTTTACAAGATTTACGTTTAACTGATCTTTAAAATATGATCGATAAATATTTCTTCTTGTTGCAAAGTTATCCTTCGTTCCTGGACGCTTATATTTACAAATCTCTTCTAATCGTAAATCTTCTGCCATCATAAATAATTGTTTTGCAAAACTTGGTATAGACGTTTTTCTTAAAAAAGAGATGTAATAATTTATTTGTAAGAAATCACTATGATTTTTACTTCCTATACTCCGTAAATATATATCACTTTTCAGGCCATTTATTTGATCTGCTAGTGAACGATTATCCCAAAAATGGCTAATGATGATTTTTTTCTGGATCGGATCGAAATATGACTTATATCCGAACTCAATTTCGACATTTTCATCTTTTGTTAAGGTTTTTGCAAGGTCAGATAATTGCATAAATAGAAATGAGTCAATTTTTTTATCATTGAATTGAATAAATTTCATCATTCACCCTCACTCAAATAGAGTTTCGGCTATATTATGGATTGCTGCTTTTTCTCGTTCGTCTTCGAGCTTGTCGATAATGCCTAATTGAATCGCTCGCTTTGGTGGAATATAGGATGCTAAATCACATGTATCAAGTAATGCTCGAATAGATGCAGCTTCTTCTGAGATATGACCACTTTTAACCTGAATAATAAGATCAGATGAAAGGGTCACAAACTTATCTATCAGTTTTTCATTATCAAGAATAGATTGTTGCGATAACACTTGCTTTAAACTTTCACCTTGAATATATGGAACATCAATGACCACGAACCGATTCTTTAACGCCTCATTTAATGGAACGGTACCAACGTACCCCTCATTTATGGCAGCAATTACCCCAAAGCCATTTTCTGCTCTAACAACATCACCTGTAAAAGGGTTTGTTATCATTTTTCGATAATCCAAAACACCATTTAAAATTGGTAATGTTTCTGGCTTCGCCATATTAATTTCATCAATATATAATAAATAGCCGTTAATCATAGCATTCACTACAGGACCTGGTACAAACTCAATTGCAGTTCTACCTTCTCGCTCTTCAATCGTTTTAAAACCTAGTAAGCTTTCAGCATCCAAATCAACTGAACAGTTTATGCTATACATTGGTTGCGAGAATAGATTTGATAAAGTTTCAGCAAGCTTTGTTTTTCCTGAACCTGTAGGTCCTTTCAACAAAACGTTTTTTCCTAATGCTAATGCAATTATTGCATCCGATAGTATCGTTTCATAAGCACTTGTATAGCCACCATTTCCTATCAACAACTTATCTTCATCTGCAGTAAGAGGTTTCTTACGCTTTTCGATCAACTGTTTTATTTCACTTGGTATATTTAAAGACTCTATATTACTGAACATAAAATTATTCCTTTCTAGCATATAATCTACATTATTATTTTACAAAAACATTTTACCACCTGCAAAGTATTACACTTATTACTTTAATATTTCTTAATCTTTATAAGCTGGTCGATAAAAAGTTGCATAATACCGCATCTCGCAACGTGAGTGTCGCTCTTATCGGGTGGGGGATTATTAGGCAAGGTACATTTTGTTCTAGAGGGAAAAATTCCCCTTAATTAGCAAATGGCACTGAAAATAGAAAAAATAGAGGGAGAGAGTCCGCTAATTTGACTCGAAAAACATGAAAATCGGTAATTTTGCTTTGTATAGGCGAAAAAACTCCCCCTATTTACCCCAACACAAGCTCTAATCTTCATTTTAACTGAAATATCTCCTCCCACTATAAATTAGTATTTACTCTTGTTTACTCTCGTTTACTCAGGATTTCATTTTTGACTCATTGAGATAATCGGAGGAATTTTCATAATCTGTATAAATATGGATATATAGGAGTATGGGAAAAGAGAGGAAATGGTTACTTTCCTTTTTATTCCAATAAAATGACCGCATAAGGATCTCCACATACGCCCTTGGGATGTTACCCTCCCACATCACACTGGGTCTATGCCCTTACATTCCTTCGTCCAATCTCTCAAGGGGTGGAGGCCGATTTTTGCTCTTATACGGGGTCGATGCCCTTATGGAAAATGAACGTCGGCTTCTCCGTGCTTCAATTGTCTTTAAATGAATTCCGAAATTAAAAGAGTTTTAAGATACCTTGTATTAAAATACTTTGAATTTGTGAGTCTAAGCAGCTATTTGTAGCTGGTTTAAATGCATTGGTCCTAAGACATCTTTTCCACAATAACCTAGTCTTCTAGTGCCTAGATAATAAAATACACGTATTAATTTTCCACATAATGCAATGATTGATTGTTTCTTTTTAAGTGGTTTTTCTTTAAGTTTGATGTTGTAAAAGTGCAAGTATTTGAACTCCTTATTTTTTGAAACCAATGATAACATACACCGGAACAGAAGGGCGCGCAACCTGGATCTTCCACGTTTAGAAATAGTAGTTTGTCCTTTATACTTACCAGAACTGTTTTCTTTCAAGTTTAGCCCAGCTAGACGAATGATTTGTTGAGGATGATTGTAATCCTCGAGATTGCCTACTTCCGCTAGAAAACCAGCTAATGTAACTTCACCAACACCTGGAATAGTCATCATCTCTTTTGTTCCTGGGATGCGATCTAAGAGTTCCTGAACTTCGTTCATGATTTTAGCTAATTGTTTTTCATACAATTCGTATTGTTCTAAGAGAATGGCTAACTCTACTCTTGCCCCAGCACAACCATCAGTCAGACCAATCGAATTTGAAGCATACTCTACAAGCTTTTTAGCACGCTTAATGCCAACTGAACGTTTGACTTGAGCCTTCCATCTTCTTAAGATTTCCTCGGCGCCTAAGGACACAATCTCTTGAGGAAGAGGAAATTCACTTAACGTCATAAATGAAGCTTTCCCATCCCACTTCTTAAACACTTGGAGATATTCTGGGAAGAAACGATCTAGCCAGTTCTGAACACGAATTTTCACTTGATTCTGGCTGTTGTTTACTTTTTCTCTGAGATTCATCAGAATTCTAAGGTCTGCGAATATCATAGTTGGCAGCTTTGGCTCGGTATAATCACCATTTTTAATGAGATTAGCAATGACCTTTGCGTCTTTTAGATCGTTTTTGGTCTGGGAATTATCCTCTAGCTCTTTACTCTTATTGACATGGTGTGGGTTTACAAGAACCACTTTAATGTCGTTTTTTCGTAAAAATTCGGCCAATGGAAACCAATAGTGTCCGGTTGGTTCAATTCCAAATAATACGTCGGACTTTTGATGAACCCTTTGGAGTTCCTTCATCCACAAAACTAGTTTTAATAACCCTTGGCGATCATTTTCAAAGATACAACGTGTTCCAAGCTCAATCCCACGAAAATCAACTGATCGTGCGTAATGAGTCTTCTTGGCAATATCAGCCCCAACAATAAGGGTATGTTCAGTAATCTGTTGGATACGTTGATTCTTTTTGTCTTTTTGCTTATAATTCATAGTAAGCGTCCTCCTCTTAATTAGGGAATGATTGATGTCCGTCATCATTACCCAGCATACAGGAGGC
>Ga0180215_1004287_pt1 | contig 12769 bp, 9 predicted proteins | sample eDN3rd37CBELigBY_FD_128871 | JGI IMG/M metagenome (GOLD analysis project Ga0180215, IMG submission 128871) | Enriched backyard soil microbial communities from Emeryville, California, USA - eDNA 3rd pass 37_C BE-Lig BY (version 2) (version 2) | ecosystem: Environmental > Terrestrial > Soil >...
AAGGGGAAGGAACTGAAGGTCGAGGTCGCCGGGCTGAGCCTGCTGGATCCCAAGCGGGTCATCGCCGGCATCGCCGCCCGGCAGAAGAAGTTCGTCCCCGAACGTTTTTACGAGGAGATGCAAGGGATCGCCGACGGCGCGGAGATGGACGTTCAGGACATCATAATCGCCAACTTCATCCCCGAGCTTTTCCACTGCTCGGGGTTCGCCCTGAGCGGCTCGGCGACCAAAAACGGCGCGCTCTACCATGGCCGGGTTCTCGACTACGGCTGCGACTGGCGGCTGCAAGAGCACGCCGTGCTGACCGTGGCCGAACCGGAGGGGCTGATCCCGTTCGTCAACGTAACCTACGCTGGGTTCGTCGGTTCGGTCACGGGGATGAACGCCGAAAAGGTCTCCATCGGCGAGATGGGGGGCAAGGGCCTCGGCCACTGGGACGGCGCGCCGATGGCCTTCCTGGTCCGGATGGTTCTGGAGGAGGCCAAAACGCTCGACGAGGCCAAGGCCATCTTCCGAGACAATCCGCGGACCTGCGAATATTACTACGTCATCGCCGACGGCAAGACCGGCGAGGGGATCGGCATGGAGGCGTCGTGGAACGTCTTCGACGTCGTCGCGATGGGCGAGGCCAACCCCAAGCTCCCCGAGGCCGTCGCCGACGCCGTGCTCCTCTCGGCCGGCGACCGCTACAAGGAGCTGGTCAAGCGCGTGAAAGCGGGCCACGGCGACTTCGACGCCGACTCGGCCCGTCGGCTGATGGACCGGCCCGTCGCCATGAAGTCAAACCTGCACAACGTGTTGTTTGAGACCAACACCGGCCGGTTCTGGGTCGCCAACGCCGACAAGGACGGCAACCCCGCGGCCGAACAGCCCTACCACGCCTTCAGCCTCCCGGACCTGCTCCAGAACCGGGCCGACGCCTCGGCTCCGGCTCTGGCGCCGCCGCCGGCTCGGTCGGCTCGGGTGGACGAGGCCCCCGCGGCCCGGTAGCGTCATGCCTCCTCCCGGCCAGCGCGATTACGCTTCGATCAAGATCTCGCGGCACGCGGTCGAGCGGTTCGTTGAGCGGTTCGAGGTGGCGCCGGAGCAGGCCGAGGAGGCGCTGCGCGAGGCGCTTCGGAGAACCCGAAGAATGGGGCGAAACGCCTCCAACGGCGCGGTCGCCGTGGTGGCGCTTCACGAGCATCGGGTGGTCGTCGCAATCATCCAGGAGTCAACCTGCCTGACCGTCCTGACCTGGAACCAGTTCAAGCCGAAGCTCGCCGAGTTCGGCCGCCCAAAGCTCCCCCGAAAATGGGGCCGGACGCTCCGCCGTCTGGTTGATCCGCCCGAGGAATAGCGCGTTAACGGCCCTCGGCGCGCATCGGCGGGGAAGGCCCGCCCCACGAACCCCCAACGGCGCTCACTCGCCGAGAACCAGGTCGGCCAGGGCTTCCTGGACCTGCTTCAGCTTCACCGGCTTGGAGAGGACGACCATCCGGTCGGCCCGCGGCAGCTTCTCGCGAAGGGCCGCCTGGCGGGGGCCGAGCAGAACCAGGGCCCAAAACGGCCGGGCGTCCTCCTTGGCCCTCTCCTGGAGGGCGGTCAGGGCCGGGAGCGCCTCGGAAGCGCTTTGGCCGTCGAGGTCGAAGAGCACGATGTCCGAGGGAGACTCGCGATACCGCTCGACGGCCACCTCGGCGTCGGAGATCAAGAGGACGCGATAGCCCAGCCGCGACAGCGCCTTGCGCAGGGCGTCCTGAATCTCGGCCTGGGCCTCGACGCAAAGGATCGTCGTGCGGGGGGGTTCGGGCGTCTGGTCCGCGGAGGGAGCCGCCGACTCGGCTTCGGTCGCGACCGCGGCCGCGGACTCGGCTTCGGGCTCGGTTTCGAGCACGGTGCCGGTCTCCGGTTGCGGCTCGGGCTCGAACGCTCCGGGGACGGTCGCCTCGGGCTCGGCCTCGGGTTCGTCGCGGTGGGAATACTGGAAGATGGAGGAGTCGAGCCGAAGCAGGTCGTCGAGCGAGTCCTCCTCTTCGGGCGCCTTTTCGACCACCGGCGCGTTCCCCTCCAGGGCGTCGCGCCAGGCCTTCAGGTCGGCCGCCACGTGGCTCATGCTCTGGTAGCGCGAGGCGAGATCGACGCGCATCATCTTCTCGATGATTCGGCTCAGGGCCGGGTCGGGGGCGTGGGCGTGCTCGCTGATCGGCTTGATGACGCCGAAGGAGCGCTTGAGCATCTTCTTGAGGGGGTCTTTGCTCTCGGAATCCTCCATCGCCACGTGGCCGGTCAGCATGTGGTAGAAGACGCAGCCGAGGAAGAAGATGTCGGAGCGGGGGTCGCCCTTGGCGCTGCCGCAGGTCCGTTCAAGCGCCGAGTAGTCGACGGTGCGCTGGCTCTGCATTCCCCCCTTGCCGCCGGAGGCGTCGATGGCCGCCAAGCCGAAGTCGACCAACTTGGCGACGCCGGAGTTGGAGATCAGGATGTTGGTCGCCTTGATGTCGCGGTGCGTCACCCCCTGACCGTGCGAGTAGGCCATCCCCTCGGCCAGGCCCAGCATCAGCGGCAGCGCTTCGCGTCCCTTGAACCGCGTCCGCAGCCGCAACAACTCGCGCAGGTTGCTTCCCTCGACGTACTCCATCACCATGAAGTGCCGATCGCCGATCTGCCCGGAGTCGATGATCCGCACGATGTTCTCATGCCGAAGCCGCATTCCCGCCTCGGCCTCCTTGTGGAAGGCCGCGACCGCCTCGGGCGTCGTGGCGAAGCGATTGCGCAACACCTTGACCGCGACCGGCGACCGGTTGTCGTTGCGCTCGCCCCGGTAAACCCGGGCGAAGGTTCCCTCCGCCAGGTGGAAAAGGGCCTTGTATTCGCCGAAGAAGAAGCTCGACGCATCCCCCTTTTTCAGCCGCTCAAGCTGCCAACTCGTCAGCCACCCCTTGCGCATCAGCGACCGGAGGATCGCGTCGGACGAATCGTTCTCGGCCTCGGCTTTGGCCTCGCGGTACTGATCGCGAGTGATCAGGCCGATCAGCGGCAGTTGATCCAACACCGCGTCAATGTCGAGTACGGGCATGGCGCTTGATCCTGACCTGACCCAACCGAAGAAGTAAAAGCCGAGCCCAACGCCCGCGGCTTTCCGTGGAAGAAAAAGCCGAACCCAACGCCCGCGGCCTCCGTTGCGAAAAAACAACACGGCCCGGGGGACGGCGGCCCAACGCGCGGCTAATCCGCAACCCTAAAATACGCCCGAGCCGGGCCTCCGTGACGCAGCTCCCCTTGAGTATATCCATGTCTCATCAGCGCTGGAATGCTCATCCCCAAGCGGCGATGAACCTTGGGGCGACTTGGGGCGAACGGCACGGAATTTGAGATTAAAAAAACCGCTTGGCGAGAATTTTTTTTCGCATACAAATCCATGAATGGAGCGCTCATGACGTAGAGTGCTTATTGGACGGGGAGGGTCGCGGCGGCTTGAGGCTTGGGACGCCAGGAGGCCGGCGAGCCGCGGATCGGCGACGCCCCAAGGACGAGAACGACTTTCGGGGTCTCCATCCCGGCGGGGCTGGGTCCGAGAGTCACTGTTACGGGTGACATCAGGAGCACCAGGGACATGCAATCGGCTATGGAACTCCCGCGGAGCGGCTTCCCCTCGACCCCGTCGCCGGCGCCGGCGACGAACACCCGCCGCCGGGCCGAATCGCCGGAATGGTTGGACGCGAAGGCGACCGAGCAAGCCGAACGCGCCGCGGCGGCCCGCAACGCCAGCAAGCGGCGTCGGTTCGTCGATCCGACGACCTGCGAGCGCGAATACAACGCGGCCGAGCTTGAATTCATGCTCGCCATGAACGAATACAAGCAAAAGAGCGGTCGACTCTTCCCCACCTGGAGCGAGGTGCTGGAGGTCCTTCTGAGCCTCGGCTACGAGAAGCCGGGCGGGCTGCGGGATCTTGACGATTAACCACGCCGGCGGAACACGCGCCGACGCGCCCCCCCCAATCCCTCTTCCTCTCCCTCCACGCCCGGCCGCGCTGGCCGGCGAACGATCCTTCCGCCCGGACACGGACGTCCGGCGAGGTCTCCCCGCCCGCGTTTCCCGCCGTCGCGCGGGGCCGTCGACGACGTTGACAGCCGAGGCCGCGGGGCCTATCGTGGAACCCATTCGTTCGTCTCCGGGCCGATCGAGCGATCGCGGACGGATCGCGGAGCGCCCGGCGATCCTCCCCGACGATCTTCGTCGTCGCTCGCCTTTCGGCGGTTCTCGGCGCCAGTCGCCGCGCCGCTCCACCCTCACCGACCAGGCTCCATGAACGTACGGACCCGATTCGCCCCCAGTCCCACCGGCTTCCTTCACATTGGCGGCGTGCGGACGGCGCTTTTCAACTGGTTGCTGGCCCGCCGCCACGGCGGCCAGTTCATCCTCCGGATCGACGACACCGACCAGGAACGGCACGTCGACGACGCCATCAAGCGGATTCTCGACGGCTTCCGCTGGATGGGGATGAACTGGGACGAGGGCCCGGAGGTCGGCGGTCCCCACGGGCCGTATTACCAGTCGGAGCGGGCCGACCGCTACCGCGCCGCGGTCGACAAGCTCGTCGCCTCGGGGCGCGTCTATCGAGACTATAGCACCGAATCCGAGCGGAACGTCGAGCGTGATGCCGCGAAGCGCGAAAAACGACCCTACCGCTTCCGCCGCGTCCATCACACCGACGCCGAACTCGCCCGGTTCGAGGCCGAGGGCCGCCCCTTCGCCCTCCGGTTCGAGGTGCCCACCGGGCGGACTCTGGTCCTCAACGACCTGATCAAGGGCGAGGTGACCTCCTCCACCGACGAGATCGGCGATTTCGTGATCGTCCGTCCCAGCGGCCTGCCGCTGTACAACTTCGCCAGCGTGGTCGACGACGTGGAGATGGAGATCACCCACATCGTCCGGGCCGAGGAGCACCTGACCAACACCTTCCCGCAACTCCTGATCCTGGAGGCCCTGGGCGCGACCCCGCCCGCCTTCGCCCACGTCCCCTACGTGGCCGAGCCGGGCTCCCGCGAGAAGATGTCGAAGCGGAAGACCGAAGACTACGCCCAGCGCGGGATTCTGGTCTACCTGCACCAGTACATCGAGAAGGGCTACCTGCCCGACGCCCTGCTCAACTACCTGGCCCGCCTCGGCTGGAGCTACGACGGCTCCCAGGAAATCTTCACCCGCGCCGAGTTGATCGAGAAATTCTCCCTCGACCGGGTCAACAGCTCTCCCGCCAGCCACGACCAGGACAAGCTCTTCTGGATCCAAGGGGAGTGGATGAAGGAGCTTCCCCTGGAGGAGAAGGTCGAGGGCGTCATCCCCTTCCTGGCCGCCGAGGGCCTGGTGGAGCGTCCCCTCGCCGACACCCGGCGCGCCCTGGTCGAGGCGGTCGTCCTCGCCCTGGGCGACCGGTTGAAGACCTTCTCCGACATCGTGAAGCTTGGCCGGTTCTTCTTCACCGACGACGTGGACTTCGATCCCGCCGCGGTCAAAAAGCGGCTGCGGAAGCCGGGCGTCCCCGAGATGCTCCGGGAGCTTGACGCTCTTTTGGCCCAGACCGAGCCGTACGACCTGGCGACCCTCGAGGCGGCCGTTCACCAGTACGCCGAGCAATCGGGCCGGAAGATGGGCGACGTCGTCAACCCGCTACGGGTCGCGACCACCGGCCAGGGGGTCGGCCCCGGTCTCTACGACTGCCTCTACCTGATCGGCCGGGAGACCTGCCGCAAGCGGATCGGAGCCGCGCTGGCGATGCTTGAAGAACAGACCGCCGGCTAACGGTTCGCCGCCCCGTATTTGGGAGGGCAATACCCTCCCGAGAACGCCGAACCCAACTCCGCGGGAGAGCCACGATCCCGCGCCCCACGCTCAAGGAGCCTTTTTTGATGCGGATTTTCGTGACCGGCTCGATCGCCTACGACTACATCATGGTGTTTCCGGGCAAGTTCCGGGAGCACATCCTCGCCGACAAGATGCACGTTCTGAGCGTCTCGTTCCTGGTCGACAAGCTGACCCGGCGGCGGGGGGGCACCGGCGCGAACATCGCCTACAACCTGGCCCTGCTGGGCGAGCGGCCGAAGCTGGTGGGAACCGTCGGCATTGACTTCGACGACTACCGCAAGTGGCTGGAGTCGCGCGGGGTCGACGCCTCGGGCGCCCGGGTGGTCCCGGAGGTCCACACGGCCTCCTGCTTCATCAACACCGACCTTGAGGACAACCAGATCACCGCCTTCTATCCCGGGGCGATGGCCGAGGCGGCGACCGTCTCGCCGAAGGACCTGGGCGCGACGGCTTCGGACCTCGTGGTGATCGCCCCCAACGACCCGGCGGCGATGGCCCGGTACGCCGACGAGGCGACCAAGGCGGGGATCCCCTACCTCTACGACCCGTCGATGCAGCTTCCCCGCATGACCAAGGAGGAGCTCGCCGAGGGATGCAAGGGGGCGAAGGTCCTCGCGGGCAACGACTACGAGTTCGGCATGATGGCGGAGAAGCTGGGCGTCTCGGAGCCGGAGCTGCGCCGAAGCGTCCCGATCACCGTGATGACGCTGGGCGAGAAGGGAGCGCTGATCACGGTCGACGGCGAGGAGTACAAGATCCCCCCCGTGAAGGCCAACGAGGTCGTCGACCCCACCGGCGCGGGGGACGCCTTCCGCTCCGGGTTCGTCGCGGGGATGACCCGGGGGCTGCCCTGGCCGGTCGTCGGGCGGATCGCCTCCTTGACGGCGGTGTACGCGGTGGAGCATCCTGGAACTCAAGAGCACGCGTATTCCCTCGACGACTTCCTGGCGCGCTACCGGGCGAGTTTCGGCCCGTGCGACGAAGTGGAAGCCCTCCGCAACCCCCGCGGCGGAGCCTAAAGAGCCCCCTTCGGCCGATCCAAGGAAGCCGTATCGATTCCGAGAGAAGGCTTGAATGTCTCTCTATCGACTGAGCCCCGACCCGATCTTTCCCCCCGCCCACCTGGCCGAGCCCGAGGGGCTTCTGGCGATCGGCGGCGATCTGTCGACCGATCGCCTGATGGCGGCCTACCGCCGGGGGATCTTTCCGTGGTACGAGGCCGGCGGCCCGATCCTCTGGTGGTCGCCCGACCCCCGGCTGGTCCTCTTTCCCAACGAGCTGCGGGTCTCCAAACGGCTCGGCCGCACGCTGCGGTCGGGCCGGTTCGAGATCCGCCACAACACCGCCTTCCCCCAGGTCATCCGGGCCTGCGCCGAGACGCCCCGCGACGGCGAGGACGGCACCTGGATCACTCCCGAGATGCGGGCGGCCTACATCCGGCTCCACCAGCTGGGCCACGCCCAGAGCGTCGAGGCCTGGCGCGACGGCGCGCTGGTCGGCGGCGTCTACGGCGTGCGGGTCGGCCGCGTCTTCTGCGGCGAGTCGATGTTCCACCACCAGACCGACGCCTCGAAAGTCGCCCTGGTCGCCCTGATCGAGCGGCTCAAGGCCGAAGGCTTCACCCTGCTCGACTGCCAGGTTCGGAGCGAACACCTGGTTCGCCTCGGCGCCCGCGAGATCCCCCGCGACGAGTTCCTCATGCACCTGACGCGCGGCCTCAAGGACGAAGCCGAAGCGCCCGCCTCGGCCCCGGCCCCAGCCACCCCCCGCCGCGGCGGCGCTGGGATCTTCGGCCTCGGTCGGCTCCTCGCCCGCCCGTGAGCGCGGCGCCGCGACGCTGAGGAGGGGAAATCGATTCGTCGCCCCTCGGTTACTTCTCCTTCGCGCCGTTTGGCCCGTAGAAATCCATGAAGACGTTTTCACGCTCCAGCGGCAGGGCGAAACCGTCTGAGACGCGGGTCATGTAGAGGCCTCGGCAGAGCCACCAGAAGGTGGCCATCGCGGCGTCGGGGCCGAGGTCGGCTTCAAGGGTCTTGTAGTCGGCCGGGGTCAGGGTCCAGGGGGCCTTGGTCAGCTTGCGGGCGTAGGCGTAAGCTCGCTGTTCCTCGGGCGGGAAGGCCGACCAGTCGTCGCCGGCGAGGCGTCGCGTCCGCTCGGCGATCGCGCCCTTGTCCAGCCCGGCGACCTCCAAAAGCATCTCGCAGTGGCCCATGCAGTAGTTGCAGCGGATCGCGCGGGTTTGGACCCAGAAGAGGCTTTCCTCGAAGATCCGATCCGTCTTGGCTTCGGCCCACATGGTCCGCGTGGACCGGCTCCAGGGAACCGCCAATTCGGGGACGTAGCCGAAGCAGACGAGGTTCCAGACGATCCGGGTCGGCCGCTGGGCGAACTCCGCTGGCAGGCCCTTCCTGACCTCGTCCCACGTCGGAATCGACAGCCGAGGCTTCCGCGCCCGCTGGTTCTCGAGCCTCGATTGCAGCTCACCGTACGACAGCTCCGACCACTCGGGGTCGCGCTCCACGACCATCGCGCCGTCGTCCTTCAGCGACTTCAATTCGCTTTGCGGCGGTAGCGTCGGTTGCGACTGGAACGCGCCCGGGGCGAAGTTCACCGCGATCGGCTCCAGCGGGCCGGTTGGCTCCATCGACAGGCTCAGGCCCAGAACCACGCGATCCTGAAAGTTGCCGTAGGCGCCCAGCAAAACTATCGCGGCGACCCGCTTTGCGCCGTGCTTGGCGACGAGGCGGGCGAACAGGTCGTCGGGGATCGAGGGGGCGTCGACGGTGTGCAGCCGGGCGAACTCCAGCGCGTCGCGATCCTCCTCCGGCCAGCCCGACGGGTCGCCGGTCAACGCCTTGATGGCCGCCTCGTCCATCCCGGCCCGGCGGGCGTCGGCCAGGGCGTGGGCTTCGGAGTAGGCGCAATGGTTCTCGCGCGCGATCACCCAGCGCATCGCGGCGCGAAGCTTGGGATCAAGCGGGCCGCGCGCGCGCTGGGCGAAGTCCAACTCCAGCATCGCGGCGGCCGTGCGCGGCAGCCGCGTGGCGACGGACTTCGCCCAGACGGGCAACGCGCCTCCCCCGCCCGAGACGACCTCGGGAAGCCTGCTCCACGTCTCCTGATCGGTCGGGATCTTCATGGCGAGGGGGCTCCTTCAGCTTCCGCGCGAGGTCGAACCTCGCGCTTAAGCCCGGGTCGGAGTTCCCAGCCCGGCGGTTGAAGGCTCGGGCAGGCTCCAGGGCGCCCGGTAGGGGCGGGAGAGCATCGCGGCGGCTTCATCATCGCCCGTGATGGTTTGCGCGACCGGGTCCCAGGCGATCTTTCGGCCGGTTCGGATGGCGATGTTGCCGAGGTGGCAGACGGTGGCCGAGCGATGGCCGATCGCCACGTCGCAGATGGGCAACTCGCGCGACTTGACGCAGTCGAGCCAGTTTTGATGGTGGTTCTTGCTCACATAAAGATGAACGTCCCCATCGCCGAGCGGCTCCTTGATGATCTCGGGCGGGTTGGAGTTGATCCGACCGCGCGAGACGGCGATTGAGCCCTTCTCGCCGTCGAACTGAACGTTGGGACCGCCGTCATTGCCCTGATGGCAGTGGACCTGGACGCCGTCGTCGTAGGTGTAGACGATCTTGCTGGTCTCGGCGACCTCGAACCAACCGTCCTTGTTGAACGTGGCGGTCGCCTCGATGGCGACCGGGCCGCTCTCGTCGCGCCCCAGGCCCCACTGGACGATGTCGAGATGGTGGGCGCCGAAGTTGGTCATCTGGCCACCGGAGTAGTCCCAGAAGAACCGGAACAGGTAATGAACATGCTTTTCGTTGTAGGGACGATAGGGCGCGGGACCGAGCCAAAACTCGTAGTCGAGCTCCGGCGGCGGCGTCCCGTCGGCGACGGCCGGGCCGGCGAAGTTGACCTTGGGAAGGGCGACCTTCACCCCCTTGAGCTTGCCGAGCCGTCCCGAGCGAACCAGCTCGCAGGCCAGGCGGAAGTTGTGGTCGGAACGCTGCTGGCTGCCCGTCTGGACGATCCGCTTGGTTTGGCGGGCGACGTCGACCATCGTTTGGCCTTCGGCCACGGTGAGGGTCAGGGGCTTCTCGCAGTACACGTCCTTGCCGGCGCGGCAGGCGTCGATCGTCGCCAGGGCGTGCCAGTGGTCGGGGGTTGAGACGACGACCGCGTCGACATTCTTGTCGTCGAGCAGTTGGCGGTAATCGCCGAAAGCGGCGATCTTCCGCCCCCCCTCGCCGGCCGTCTTGACGGCCTTGGCCAGATGGCCTTTGTCGACGTCGCAGACCGCGACGACCTCGGCGTCCTTCAGCTTCAGGAAGGCCCTGAGGTTCTCGGTCCCCCGCCCTCCCACGCCGATGAAGCCGAGCCGAATCCGCTCGCTGGCGGGGGCGGTCGCCTCGTCGCCCAGGACTCGGCCGCTCAGGATCGTCGGGAACGCGGCGCCGACGACGGCCCCCGCGCCAACCCGGCGGAATAGCTCGCGTCGAGAAGTCTTCGCGTCAAAACTCACTGGTTAACCCTCCTCGGGCTTGATTCAACAAAAATGGGACCCAACGCAACCGCCCTCATTCTGGGGCCGGCTCTCGCCGATCGCAACCAATCTCGCCGGCGAGAAGGAATTCCGCGCCCGGCTCAATCCGGGAGCGGCTTTCCCTTGGTCTCGGGGGCGAACCAGATGAGGCCGAGGCCGACGATGTAGACCAGGCTGGTGACGGCCAGGCTGGCGGACAGGTCGCTGCGAAACCGGTCGAGCATCGTCCCGGTGAGCACCAGGGTGCCGACCCCGGCGAAGACCCGGCCGAAGTTGTAGGCGATCCCCTGCGCCGTGGCCCGAACGCGAGTCGGGAACAGTTCGGGCAGGTACAGCGGCGCCCACCCATAAAAGGCCGCCGTGGCGATTCCGACCGCGAAGACCCCGGCAAGGTACTCCGGCCCGTACGTCTGCGGAACGCGGAACAGCCAGCCCGTCGTCACGAGCGAAAGCAGACAGAGAACGAAGTAGACCGGCCGACGGCCGAACTTTCCGCACAAGAGCGCGGCGGCCAGGGTGCCGAAGATGGCCCCGCCGGCCGAGGCGATCTGCGAGTACTCCTTGGCGCCGACAACCTCCGTCCCGGCCAGATCCACCGTCCAGAGTGGGATCCACTGAACCGCGCCCCAGGTGCCCAGAAGCGCCACGCCCATCAAAAGCGTGGCGATCAGGCAGCGTCCGCGGGTCTCCGGGCCGAGCGCCTCCAACGGTTTAACCGGCTTGGCCCGGGCGACCGACTCGCGCCAGCGGGGCGATTCCGGCACCGCCAGCCGGATCAAGAGCACCAAAAACGCCGGCGCGACCCCGGCGAACATCAACGGCCGCCAACTCGCGGTCGTCAGCCCCCCCACGTGATTCAGCGTCAGGCTCGTCAGGGCGATCAGCATGTAGCCGAGGTTCCCCACCGCGCCGATCACGCCGGCCAGGAGCGGCCGGGCCGACGCCGGCCACATCTCCATCACCAGCGCGACGCCCAGGCTCCACTCCCCTCCCATGCCGATCGCCGAGAGGAACCGGGCCGCCGCCAGGTGCCAGACCGACGTGGAGAACCCCGCCAATCCGGTTAGAAGAGCGTAGGTCAGGATGGTGAGCGTCAAGGCCCGCGTCCGGCCGATCCGGTCCCCCAGCCAGCCGAAGACGAAACCTCCCGTCGCCGCGCCGAAGAGGAACAGCGCGTTGAGAATCGCGTTCCAGCGGCCGACCGCCGCCCCCAGCGCCGCGGCGACCGTCGCCGGATCGGCCCCCGGACCAAGCGAGTCGACGATCCCCGGGCCCAAGAGATCATGAAGCGCCGGGTGGGCCACAAGCGGATGAAGCCCCATCTCGAAGCCGTCGAACATCCAACCCAGCCCCGCCGCCAACAGGGCCAGCCAGCGCCCGCGCCGCAGTGCGCGCGAAGAGGTCGGTTCGATGTCGGTTTCGAAAGCGGCTTCGCCATCCATTCGTCAAACCCTCTTCATTCGTTCGCGAGTCAAAACCCCAGGCCGGGACCGTTAAGGAGCGCCGTCGGGATCGTCCCGTCGGTCGGGTGGAACAGACCGCCGTAGCGATCCTCCCAGGCGGCGTTGGCCGCCGGGCAGTACTGCCGGCCGTTCCCCTCAATTCCCTCCACGCCCGGAACCCGCGCCGCGAGCCCCGCGGAATGGAGGAACGAGGCGCCGGGGCACGTCAAATCCTGAACGCAAAGGAATAGCTTGTGCTTCTGGGCGTAGGCGGCCATCAAGAGGGCCTGGCCGTGCCCCTTGCAGGTCTTCAGCGCCACCCCGGAGTACCCCCGCTCGCGAGCAAGCAAGAGGTTGTCGAGCCCGGTCAGCGACTCATCGATGACCACGGGCCGGACGGCCGCCACCCGATGCATCAAGGCTTCGGGATGCGCTTTCAAGTCGCGCGCGGTCGGCTGCTCAACGTACTGGATCTTCTCCAAGGCCCCCGGCGCTTCGATCCGAAGCCGGTCGAAGAGGTCGAGGACTTGCTCGGCGTCGCGGCACTTCTCGTTGAAGTCGAGCGAGAACCACCAGGCGCCCGGCCCCCGGCGCAGACCCACCTCCTCGGTGATCCGGTCGACCGACTTGATCCGCTCCAGATCCCAGGCCGGATCGTCGCCGCTCAGCTTGATTTTCAGGTGCGTGAGCCCCTCGCGGTCGATCCACTCGCCAAGCGTTTCGGGCAGGCCGTCGCCGATCGGCCGCGCCACGTCGGCCGGAGTCAGCGGGTCCATCGCCCCGACCAGGTGGTACAGGGGCATGGTCGGCCGAGGCGCGGGGCTGACGTAACGGTCGAGCCATTCGCCCTGGAACTCGGGCGTCAGGTAGTGGGACAGATCGCGGGCGACGAACTCGGGGCCGTAGCAGTCGTAAACCGACCGGCCGTGAACCTTCCCA
>Ga0180215_1004288_pt1 | contig 12766 bp, 7 predicted proteins | sample eDN3rd37CBELigBY_FD_128871 | JGI IMG/M metagenome (GOLD analysis project Ga0180215, IMG submission 128871) | Enriched backyard soil microbial communities from Emeryville, California, USA - eDNA 3rd pass 37_C BE-Lig BY (version 2) (version 2) | ecosystem: Environmental > Terrestrial > Soil >...
TTACGGGCGATATTTATCCCGAGGATACGAAGCCGGAGGGGCCTTTTGGGGACCATTTGGGTTATTACAGTCTAGTGCACGATTTTCCGGTGCTTCGCGTCCATAAAGTGTATGCAAGACAAGGGGCGATCTGGCCGTTCACCGTTGTCGGTCGGCCGCCGCAGGAGGATACGTCGTTCGGCAACATTATCCACGAGCTGACCGGCGAAGCGGTAAAGGGTGAAATTCCCGGCGTCAAAGAGGTGCATGCCGTTGACGCCGCAGGCGTTCATCCGTTGTTGTTCGCGATCGGAAGCGAGCGCTACACCCCTTATCAGAAGGTGAAGCAGCCGACTGAACTGCTGACGATTGCTAACCGGATACTGGGGACGGGCCAGCTCAGCCTGGCGAAATATTTGTTCATTACGGCGGAGGATCAGCTGCCTGTCAGCACGCATAATGAGTCTGCGTTCCTTGCCTATATTTTGGAACGAATACATTTGCGCCGCGATATCCATTTCTATACGAATACGACAATCGATACGCTCGATTATTCGGGAACGGGGCTGAACAGCGGCAGCAAGGTCGTCTTCGCCGCATACGGCGACAAGCTGCGTGAGCTTTGCAGGGAAGTGCCGTCAAGCATGGAGCAGGCGCTTGGCCGCGATTGCGCCAAATATGTAATGCCGGGTGTCGTGGCGATTCAAAGCGCGCGCTTCAGAAGCTACGAGGATGCGCAGCGCGAAATGGAGGAGCTTGGCGATTTTCTGAAAGGGCTGGGCGATCTATCCAGCGTTCCTCTGTTCATCGTCTGCGATGACAGCGCCTTTATCTCGGCATCGATGCCGAATTTCTTGTGGGCGACCTTTACGCGCAGCAATCCGTCGCATGATATTTATGGCGTGAACAGCAGCTATGCCTTTAAGCATTGGAGCTGCGACAACGTCATTATCGACGCGCGCATTAAGCCGCATCATGCGCCGCCGCTCATTGCAGACGAAGAGGTGGAAAGCGGATTAGAGCGTTTGTTTAAGAGAGGTGCGAGTCTGGAAGGGCTGCGCAAATAATAGATAGGGAGAGAGGGCTGTCCATGAAGCCGACAATTTATATCGATCGTATAATACCAGCTGAGGTGGAGGCCTATCTTGCCCAGCATTGCGTCATAAAAAAATGGGAAGGCGCAGGACCGGTAACGAATGAGGCGCTTATTGAAGGACTAAGGGGCGCCCAAGGGCTGCTTACAAGCGGGACGGCCATTAATGAAGAGCTTCTTGCTGCTGCTCCGCAGCTGAAGGCGGTCAGCACAATAAGCGTCGGCTACAATCATTTTGATATTGAGGCGATGAAGCGCCATTCGGTAGCAGGCACGCATACGCCGTATGTGCTGGATGAGACGGTCGCCGATCTCGTATTCGCTTTAATGCTAGGCACAGCCCGCAGAGTCGGCGAGCTTGACCGCTACGTGAAGGAAGGTCGATGGACGGGTAAGGAAGGATCGAGCTTATTCGGCGTGGACGTCCATCACCGAAAGCTTGGCATTATCGGAATGGGGCGCATCGGCGAGTCGGTAGCCCGCCGCGCCCGCTTTGGCTTCGAGATGGAGGTTGCCTATTATAACCGGAGCCGCAAGCAAGCGGTTGAGGATAAGCTGGGCGTGCAATATGCGGAGCTAAATGAGCTGTTGGAAACATCCGATTTCATCGTTATGCTGACGCCGCTCACCCCAGGCACGGCAGGAATGATCGGCCGGGAACAGTTCGCGCGAATGAAGCGCAGCGCTATTTTCATCAATGCGTCCAGAGGGCAGACGATTGACGAGGACGCGCTAGTCGAAGCGCTGCAGAACGGCACGATACTGGCGGCAGGGCTGGACGTTTACAACGTGGAGCCGATCGATCCATCGCATCCGTTCCTAAGCATGCCGAACGTGCTTACGCTGCCCCATTTGGGCTCGGCAACGTCGCAAACGCGCTTCGACATGGCCATGCTGGCCGCGCGCAACCTGGTTGCGGCGCTGACCGGCGAAGGGGAAGCTTATGTGGTGGAGGAGCTTAGGTAGAGGGGTATTGGAGTTAGAGAAGAAAGAGACTTTCCGTAGCGGGGAAGTCTCTTTTCATTAAAGTAAGAAAATGGATTTTACAAAATATACATGTCATTTATGATCAGTTTTGGAGACGAATATGAATGGCTGTCGTATGTATGGATAACGCCTCAAATTAGGAGGTAAAAAGGATGAAATTGATAGGATGAAGGAAGGATGAGCGTTGAAAAATAAATGGATTGTGGGAGCTATTTTGCTTCTAATTATCACTAGTATTATCGGATTCTGGATTGCCGCTAGCTCTGATAAGGGAACCCTCATTGAATCCACTTCTCTTATAACAAAAAAGTTTAAGGATAATGAAGGGAAGCTTTTCATCGAGTTTTACAAGAACATAACAAGCAAGAAAAAAATTAAGCTGGAAGTGGAAAATGAAGAGCTATGGGAATCGATCAGCGAGAGTGATTTAGTAACGGTTCGATATCGTGATGGAAAACCGTCTTACATAAAGGCAATAAATAATAAACTGACTTATGATAAACTAACTGGCTATGTAAAAGAACGGATTGAGAACAACGGGAATTATTTTATTAATTTTGATTTTGATCAAATTGGTGAGGAGCTTAAGCCATTTCCGAAGAAAGAATGGGATGCTTTTGAAGTCGGTCAGAAGGTAGCTTTCGAGGTTGGGTTATCTGGCGTGCCGGGCAAACGGATAGAGTAGCAATAAAATCAAAAAAGAAGGAATATAATCATCCTTCTTATTTTGATTGATTGCCGTGAAAGACTTTGATAATAAATTCACGATCAGGCACCAGTAAAAGCTCATATGATGCTAAGAAGCTGGAGTTATCCTAAACAACAAGCGAATTTTAAGGAAGCTCGATAAACTAAGGCATGAGCCCGGCGACCGGACTCATGCCTTTTCGCTTTACACAAACACTTCCAGCCCCGCCAAGTTCGAGAAGTACATCTTCATTTGCCGGCGAATGACGTCAAGGTCGGAGAACCTCACATTCATATCGTTATGATAGCTGAAGGTAGGGAATGTCTCCCGGTATACAAAATAACGCGAAGGCTGCTTGAGTCCGCCCTGCTCGTCCCATTCCGCAGCGCTTTTGAGGCTAGGGATACTAAGCGTATGCTGGCGAAGCAGAAGCTGCGCATCATGCGACACCATAAAGTCGATAAAGGTCTGAGCCGCCTGCTTGTGCTTGGAAAACTTATTGATCCCGAGGCCGATAACAATCAGTAACGTCTTAGGATTTTTCAAATATGGCAATGGCGAGATATCGTAAGGGAAATCAACGTCCTTGATCATATTAAGGAAGAAATAAGAGGTTAATATCATCGAAACCTTCTGCTGCATAAACAGCATTTCTGCATCCTGATCGTCCTCCGATATAAATGGCGGAAAAACTTCCTCGTTCAAATCCATTAATAATTGTAGACTCTCCTTAAGCGCGGCTTCATCAAGCTCCAGCTTCCCGCCGCCTGCCTCATTCCCCCGATTAAACACTACGTTATTTTGAAGAAAAAAGATCGGCCAGCGGTTGTCTGAAAGAAAGTGAAAGAAAAAGCCGTACCGGTCTTTTCCGGATGACAATTGGCCGGCTGCCTTTTTGATCGTATCCCATGTCCAGCTGCTGTCCGGCTCCGAAACGTTATTTTCGGCAAAATGCTGTTTGTTATAGCAAAGAATGACCGGCGAGAACGTAAACGGATAGACGTAAGTTTGCCCTTGGCGCGTGAACGGCTTCGTTAAAATGGGATAAATGCCGTCGCCTATCGTTAGCGGCTCAAGCAGCTCCGGCGAACCTTCGCTGTCCAGAAACAGATCGAAATTTTGATTGTTAATCGACATCACATCGATATCGTCGGACTCCATATAGTCTCGCAATGACGGCTTTGCATGGTTATAAGGGATTGGAATCAACGTAATTCGGATCAGCGGGTGCTTCTTATGGAATTCATCAAGCAGCATATTTAGATTGGCTTCCTGGATGAGAGAAGGGTAGTATCCGAACTTGATCGTAACCCCTGCAGGCGGCTTTAAAACGCAATTGCCGATCCGCGGCATTTTTTCAATAAATCCTTCTGACGCAAGCACATCAAGCCCTTTGCGCACAGAGTTTTTACTTAATTGAAAGCGATCGGCTATATCATATTCGGAAGGCAGATAGCTGCCTTCCTTCCAAACCTCGGTAATAATTTCATTCTTAAGCGTTGCGAGCATCTCATCATAGCGTTGTCTAAACGTCGTGCGACGCGGTTTATCGTTCATGAATAAAGCACCTCTATAACAAAATATTCCGTAATATCCAACAATCTATTATAACACTAAACTGATGAATAACGATAGAAAGACAAGATCTAAACCAGTTGTAAGGGTTTGCAAAATTCAATTGACAGACTTTTTTACAGTACCTTATAATCTGATATGAACCAGATAAGTAACATTATAACCTTCATTGGGTGTCTTAAGTCAATTTTTTTTGCGTTTAATACATAAAAAGGAGGGTTTTGTCGGTCGATAGCGATAAATGCGGATATTTACTGGTACTTATCTGAGTCATAATTGGGTGCTTCGCGATAGCTTGAAGTGATTTGACGTTAGTTGCATTGAAATCGTTAGAGCAATGTTCAAAAAGAATGGAGACTGCCTAAGTTTCCCTTCTTAGAAAAAATGGTCGGGCGAGGAAGGAGAACTATTCGATATGAAGAAAATGCGTTTAATCATGTCAGCACTCATATTGTGTCTTGTTTTTACGGCGCCATTGCAAGCTTTTGGCTTAGAGCAGTCCGGCGGGTCCGCTGCTTCCATCAGTTTGGAATCAGATAAGTCCCAGGTAACGGCAGGAGATATCGTCACTGTGAAAGTGGTCGTTCGAAATGCGGACGATTTATATGGACTTCAATTCCGTATGAAATATGACACCGACAAGCTCTTTTATAGCGGAGTAACGATTCATAACGAGTATAGCGATTATAGCGGCACGAAGGTCGGCATTCCATGGGGAACTGTTGTGGTGCCGTTGCTTCGCAAGGACGCTTCCGATAAAGCACCGCATTCCGAGCTGAAAATCGCTGAGCTGCAGTTTACAACTCGTTCAGCCGGAAGCATCCGTTTTGAAATCGAGCAGCATAAGGCGGTAACGAGTGAAAAAATAGCAGCGGGCAACGGTTATGAAGATTTGCGCGAAATAGCGATGACTAACAGCGGGCCTTGTCGATTGCCATATCCGCTCCACCATCGATTCCGAGCGCTCCGACAGATGTTCAGAAGGGGCTGCAGGAGCTCGAAAATAAAATCAACGCCAATAACCCGGAGCAGGCATTAGTGCAATTATCGGCGCTGCTTGCAAGCGGCACCGGCAAATTTACGCAAGCTGAGCTTAATCAATTAGAAGCTTTGACAGGCAAGCTTCAGCAGCTGCTGCAAAATAGTGTCACCACAGCATCAGACTCCGCTGCACAAGCTTTGAAGCTGGATGAAGCATCATTAACGAAAGCGCTGCAATCGCTCAATACGATAACGAGCCTTGCTGAGAAGAATAGCTTGAAGCTGCCTTATGACAAGGAAGTTCGTATTCAGCTTGCTGGCAAAGGCGCTTCCCAGTTGCTTGTAACGCCTGAGCAGGCTAAGCTGCTTAATCAAAGTGGATTCCAGATTGTTCTGGAGGATCAGCAAGGGTCGATCGCCGTTTCATCGGCGGCCCTTTCGAGCAGCAAGCAGACGATGCTGGAACTAACGGCTGCTGCCGATCAGAAGGAGCAAAAGACTAACAATCATCTGGAGTTTGTATCCGGACTTAACGTAGCGCTGTATACCTATGAGAATGGTGGAAAAACCGCGATTGAACGAATGGAAGGGCAAGTCGTATTAACGCTGAACTACGCTGCCGAAAGCCCTAATGCGCATAAGCTGGGCGTATATGCTTGGAATCCGGCGACTTCTTCATGGGAGTATGTACCAAAAGCTAAACAGTCAAATGGACAATTTAAGCTTGCGCTTCTTGAGCCGGGCATTTATGCGGTGATGGCGTATTCCGCTCATTTTAACGATATCGATAAGGTTTACCAAGAGGCAAAGCATGCCATTGAGGCTTTGGCTGCCAAGCATGTTATGAATGGTACGGGCAATGATCAGTTCTCGCCGGGCAAAGAAATAACGAGAGCGGAATTTGTCGCTTTGCTAGTTCGCATTTTGGGCTTGGATCCGGCTGCCGGCGATGCGGATTCCTTTAAAGACGTGAACGCGGCTGCTTGGTACGCCGGCGAAGTGAATGCAGCTAAGAAGGCTGGCATCGTTCAAGGCGATGGCGTTAACTTTAATCCGAGCGGCAAGCTGACTCGCGAAGAAATGGCCGTCATGATGGTGAATGCCGGATTGCTGGAGAGGAAGGCGCATTCCAGCGATACATTCGCAGACGATGCTTCGATTAGCGAATGGGCTAAGGATGCTGTTTACTTGGCGAGAGAGTATGGACTGATCAAGGGTGTTGGCGACAATACGTTGAAGCCTAAGGCAAAAGCGAATCGTGCGGACGTAGCCGTTATCCTGCTTCGATTGATCAATCAACAATAAGGAGTGAGTCTCTTGCGTATACAACGTAAAAGAATAGCAGCAGTTATTGCTTTGGCATTGCTAGTATCTACTGTATTCACGGGCTTGCCTATATTAAAATCCAGCGCGGCATCGGATGGGTCTTCGCTTGTTGAAATCCCGCTGGTCAACGCTGGTTTTGAAGATCCGGTTGAAACGGATGGCAAAATTCCGGGCTGGAATGCGGAATATACCGCTGCAAGCGGATTGTCTCACAGTGTTAGCGGCGATAGCTTCAAAAGCGGAAGCAAGAGCTTGAATTTATTCGATAATATTTCAAATTCAGATCCAGCGGTTTCTGCTACTGCATTAATGACTAGCGACATGTACGAGATTGCGCCAGGAACGGAGTATACGCTGAGCGCATGGATTAATCCCAATATTCCAGCTGGTTATGTAAACGGATCAGTCGGCGGATCTATATATATTCGTTATTATGCGGCAGACGGTACTGAAATTGATGCCGCAATCAAGAAGGCGCATCACAATACGGCACAAGGCCAGTTCACAAAAGTAAGCGTTACTCAGACTGCGCCTGCAAATGCGAAGTATGTAACCGCATCGGCTGCGGTAACTCCGGTATGGGTAGGGAATACGTATTTCGATGATTTCTCCATTGCCTATTCCGTACCGGCATCGGGAACGGTGGCTATGATCAACCCTGGCTTCGAAGATGCGGTTGGTCCTGACAATAAGATCCCAGGCTGGAATCCGGAATATACAACAGTGGCCGGCAGCGTGTATCACCAAATTGGAACGGTTGCGAGAACGGGAAGCAAGAGCTTGAATCTGTTTGACAACGTTAATGACGCAGGCGTAACGCTGCTTAGCGACAGATATGATGTTATTCCTGGAAAAAGCTATACACTGAGCGCATGGATGAACCGCAATGAGCCTGTCGGCAGAGTAGATGGATCGGTAGGCGGAACGATTCACCTTCGATTCTATGATGCGAGCGGCACTGAAATAACAGCTTCGCGCAAAGAGAAGAACGTTAATAACAGCACGCAAGGAGCGTTCGCGCAAATTGCAACAGATCCTGTTGTTGCGCCAGCAAATGCGAAGTCTGCGGCTGCTGCGGTAATGATTACGAATTATTGGACCGGAAATACGTATTTTGACGATTTTACACTCACCTATACAACGCCTGCGGAAGCGACGCCGACACCATCGATAGCGCCATCGGCAACGCCGTCAGCGACACCTGCGCCAACGCCGGTAGTCGTGCCGACGCCGGAAGCGAAACCGGGCGTCATTCCTTTGTTGAATCCTGAATTCGAATACGTCAATGCCGACGGTTCGATTCCAGGCTGGAATGTAGGCTATACCGCAACAGCGGACACTTATCATGAGGTAAGTACAGATAGAGCGAAGACGGGGTCTAAGAGCTTGAAAATTACCGACCTCACTGAAAAGTCTAATGTTCTGTTAAGAAGCGACGCGTACGCCATTGAAGAAGGCGTGGAATATACGGCTAGCGCTAATATTTATCTTGAGAATATTACGATTGATCCGCAAAAAACATCGATTGCCGCTTCATTGCTCATGCGCTTCGTGGATGCGAACGGCAATGAGATAACAACTACAGATGGAAATGGAAGTACGCCAGGCATGGGATTGTGGCATCACCGATCTCCTTTAGATGCTTGGACTGAAGTGAGCGTTAAGGCAACCGCGCCTCCAGGCGCGAAGTTTGTACGCGTAATGGCTTCCGTAAGCAATTATTTCTCGGCGGTTGCCTACTACGATGATTTTAAAATCACTTATCCTGTAAAAGAAGAGAATGACGGCGCGAAAATAACGGTTGAGGTGCCGATTCCTAACTTTGGCTTCGAGAAAGGATTAAGCGTGGACGGATCGATTCCGGATTGGTCGCAATGGTGGGAGCCTAGCGATAAAGCCTTTTACGAGCTTACCACTGCTCGAGCGAAAACGGGCAGCTACAGCTTGAAAATAACGGACAGCGTTGAGGATAAGGGCGTTATTCTGCAAAGCGATAAGCTGCCGGTTACCGCTGGCATCGAGTATACCGCTAAGGCGCAAATGTATTTGGAGGACGGTACGACGGCCGCCTCGTTATTGCTGCGTTTCTATGATGCGGATGATAAGCAGATCGGGCCGGAAGGGCTGTTCCACTTCAGATCCCCGATGAACCAATGGTTTGAAGCGGATGTTAAAGCGGTCGCGCCGGAAGGTGTAAGCTATGCAAGAGTGTTTGCATCGGTAAGCAATTTCTTCAAAGCTGTCGCTTACTACGATGATTTTAAGCTGACGTATGAGAAGGATCCGATGATGCTGGCGATAGCGGCTCCGGCGTATGCGGCGAAAGGGCAAACCGTTAATGTGGGGCTCGGCGTTAATGATGCGATCGATCTGAATAAAGCTCAATTAGAGATGGGCTATGATCCGAATGCGATTGAAATCGTAGAGGTTACAGCGCATCCCGACTTTGCGAACGGCAAAGCAGTCGATTTGAGCTGGAGCGCCAATAACGGCGTTCTGACCGTTCAAGCGGCTCACAAAAACAACAATGCCGCAAGCGGCAGCATTGGCGTTGTCAACGTGAAGGTTAAGGTGCTGGATGTAATCGGAAATACCATTATATCGCTAAAAAACACCTCGCAATTAATTTCGGTTACGAATGGGGTAACGACGACGACTTCTTTCAAAAGCGATGTAAAAGCGAGATTGACGATTCAGCAGCATGTACATGACCTGAATCATGACGATGCCGTCGATCTGATTGATTTATTGACTATCGCCAAAAATGCCGGCAAGCCGATCGACTCTTCGACACAGCATTTTGACCTTAACAGTGACGGCCGGATTGACGAGGCCGATGTCGAGCTGTTAGCGCAAATCTTAATGGTTGAATAGTTTAGGCGAGCGTTTATAATCGTCGCTAGATCATTAAACTAGGAGGGCTAAGATGCATAACATACGCAAGAAATGCCTCATATTGTCCATCATCTGCTGTTTAATTGCTTCAGCATCTTTCTATGCTGCGCCGGCTGCACATGCGGCAACCGATGATACTGTTTTTAAAGGAAGAGTATTTGGCGATCCGCAAAAAATATCGACGCCGATCACCAAAGCCGGAATCTCCGGCGCTATTGTCGGCAAGGAAGACGGAAGAGATGTGTACTACACGGTCGTTAATGCCGAGCTTGCATCTTTTCAAGTTGTGGATATTAAGACGAACGCTCTGATTCGCCAGCTTCCGATGGAAGGCACCCAGCAAGCCTGGTCGTATACGATTACGCCAGACGGATCGGTATATGTTGGGGGCATTCGCACATCGGGGCAAACGAAAGGGCATCTGTGGAAATATTCCCCGGATACGAAGCAAATCGTTAATCTGGGAGAACCTATTATCGGCGAAAAATCGATCTGGTCTTTGACCTCCGACGATCAAGGAAATGTGTACGGAGGCACTTTCCAGGCTGGCAAAGTGTTCAAGTATGATCCGAAGGCAAATAAATTCACTGATTATGGTTCAATGGTAGAGGGGCAGGAATACGTTCGTTCCATTGCGTACCATGACGGTTACATTTATGCCGGAACCGGTGAAAGAGGCGATGTCATCAAGCTGGGCGTCACCTCGGCTACGCAAGGATACAAACAGAGCATAGCAGCCGATGTGCCGGGATTGCTCGGCGTTAACGCAACGAATATGCCCTTTGCCTATGATATGGCCATCGTTAACAACTATTTGCTCGTTAAATTTACCGGCGATTTGTATAAAATGCTGATCTATGATCTGCAAACGCAGAAATGGCTGCCTCATGTAATCGGCAAGGATACGGCAAACGGCGGCACAGGAGCAGGCGTATTCAGCTTTGCTCAGCTGGTAACCAAGGGAAATAAGGTGTATTTGCCCGCTAACGGCCACATAACAGAGCTCAATTTGGATACGTTTGAAGTAAAACTAATTGCTCCGTACGGCACTTCGCTTAGAGGCGCCGGATGGGTGAAGTTCGACAATGTGAGCGGCTTTGAAGGCGATGCCTTGGTCTCGATGAAGGCTAACGGAGATATTGCCCTCATCAATGTGGATACGGGAGCTGTGAAGAACATGCCTTCCGCTTTGAGCGGATCGCCGAATCCTATCCATAATATTGAGGTGGGACCGGACGGCAATCTCTATATGTCTGCTTATCCGGCAGGTATGGGGGCCGTCTACAATCCTCGGACAGGGGAACTGAAAAATTTAATCATGGAACAGGCTGAGGGGATGGTGGCCTTTGGCAGCGATATGTATTTAGGCACGTATCCTGGCGGACATGTTGAGAAAATTGATACAACGAAGGCTACCCCTGTAACCGAGAAAGTGTTTACGATTGGAGAAGCGCAGGACCGCCCGTACATTATGCAGCGGATGGAAGACAAAATTATGATCGGCACAATTCCTGACTATGGCCAGCAGGGCGGAGCGCTCACCATTTATGATCCTGCTTCCGGCACGTATGAAGTGTTTAGAAATGTCGTTGAGAAGCAGAGTATTGTCGGGTTGGCATACAAGGACGGATACATTTATGGCTCTACAACCGTTCATGGCGGCCTGGGGCTCGGCAATACCCCGCTTGAGAAGTCGGCGAAAATTTTTGTATGGGATGTTGCGAAGAAAAGCAAGGTGGCAGAATTCACGCTGGATATCCCCGGCTTAAGCAATCCGCCGATGATCAGCGGATTGTCGGTCGGCCCGGACGGCAACATTTGGGGCGGAGTAAACGGCATTCTGTTCAAAATGGACCCGAAAAGCTATGAAATTCTCGATTTTAAAAATATTTATCCGGACATTAACAACTACGGCATGTGGCGGCCGTACCATACGCATTGGGGTAAAGACGGCCTGCTGTATATGGACCTGGCCGACCGCATTACGGTCATTGATCCAAACACACTGGAGCATATTCGTTTATTCCCTGACAGCCAAGAAGTGAAGTTTATGACGATTGCCGAGGATGCGAGCGGCAACGAAAACATTTACTTTGCAGACGCTACCGATATGGGAAGCCTTCAAATGATTACCGTCTCCGATTATGTGTATCCGAATGCCGGAATCTTCAAACTGTCCATTCCGCCGGTAGATATCGTCCAAAATGAGGCCGTATCTGTAGGACTAGATGTACTGAAAGCATCCAATTTATACAGCTTCAAGGCGAAAGTGAAGTACGATCCTGCCGTGTGGGATGTTGTAAGCGTGTCGGGCACAGATGCTTGGAACAATAAAGGGATGCTTACTTGGACGAATCAGAACGGCGTCATTACGATTATTGGAACGCAGATGAATGACAGTGCGCTGAATGGAGATGTCCGGATCGCAACGATTGAAATGGTGCCGAAAGTGAAGAAGGATATCGCAACCGTTACAATATTAGCGGGTTCGGAGACGATCTCCATGGACGCCGATGAAAGCGGATTGATATTCAAGCTAGAGAGAGATAACACAACTATAGTCGGGATCGGCTTCATGCGTGAGGATATCGATTTCAACGGAGTTGTCGACGCTACCGATATGATGCATATTTCCAGACAGATCGGCAACGCTTTGACCGACACCAGCCGTCATATGGATCTCAATGGAAACGGGGAAATTGACATCGCCGATTTGGGACTTGTCGGGCTAATAGTACAACAGAAATAATAGTTTTAAGAAATAGCGGTGCCAGGGAGGCTATCCCTGCACCGCTATTTTATGTTTGGATCTCTTCGCCAAACTAGCCAAACCGATCGATGTAATGCCAAAAAAGCACTAGATGGTGAGGCAAAAGTGGATTGTAAACGATATTCCATATATAAATTACGATTTTGCGCTAACTCTGAAAAATGTATGCGAAAAATCGTATAGATTATTCCACGAACGAGCATTACATGCTCCCTCAAAGCGGCCGAGTCCTTGTTTTTCGTGAACGTTTCGAATAAAGCCTGCAAAAGTACATCAATTCTCGCGAAAAGTAGGGGCTCATATAAAAAAGCTGCGAGAGTGCAGGAATATTCGGCAAAACACGCAAAAGGGGGTCAAGTCCATAATTGTGTGTAAATTCTCTAAATGTGATTGCCGGATTTATTTAGATCCGGCTTCCTTTAGATACACGTTATACTCCATCATGTTCATTGACCATTTTTCCGTACTCCAA
>Ga0180215_1004290_pt1 | contig 12762 bp, 9 predicted proteins | sample eDN3rd37CBELigBY_FD_128871 | JGI IMG/M metagenome (GOLD analysis project Ga0180215, IMG submission 128871) | Enriched backyard soil microbial communities from Emeryville, California, USA - eDNA 3rd pass 37_C BE-Lig BY (version 2) (version 2) | ecosystem: Environmental > Terrestrial > Soil >...
AGGCCTAACTTGGTCATTTCGGTCTAGGGACCGGTAGTAGTCTACTAGTATCTGCCAAATTCTAAACATCAAATGATTATCTGCTATATCAATGATTCTTGTGAAAAAATCAATATCCTCAACGTTATGTTCAATCGTCCACTCTTTTAAACGTTTAAATTCACTTTTATCCCTTTTGGATAGCGCAAGCTGTAAGCAATCTAGCTCAATCATCTGCTTCGTTTCGACTACATCCTGAATCGCCTTTTTATCCTGCAGAATAAACGTACTTAGTAGCTGGACAAGTTGATTTCCTCGAAAATCCCTAATATAGGTACCTTCACCACGTCTTGTTTCAATCAATCCAAGTAATTCTAACGCTCGCAACGCCTCCCGAACAGAGGAGCGTCCCGCAATGAGACGCTCCGATAATTCCCGTTCCGAAGGAATTTTGTCACCAGCCTTTAACCCATCTTTCTCGATGATTTGTCGCAGCTGTTTGACAATTTCAATATATACTTTTGTTGACTTCTCATTTTGGCTCATCCCATATATCACTCACTTTTTTCAATGATTGAGAGCCTCCGTGTCCGTTCCTTTACTTCATCTGGGTCAATCTTTATCCTTGCAACGCCGGTTTCCATCGCAGCCTTCGCTACGGCAGAAGCAACTTCCGGGGCTACCCTCGGATCAAATGGTCCTGGAATGACATATTCACTTGACAACTCTTCTTCACTTATCAGACCTGCAATGGCTTCGACAGCCGCAACCTTCATCTTCTCGTTAATATGTGTAGCCCTGGCATCTAAAGCTCCGCGAAAAATCCCTGGGAATGCAAGGACATTATTGACCTGGTTAGGAAAGTCAGAACGCCCTGTTCCAATTACCTTTACCCCAGCTGCTTTAGCTTCATCAGGCATAATTTCAGGGTTTGGATTTGCCATTGCAAAAACAATTGGATCAGAATTCATCGTCTTAATCATATCCGTCGTTAAGGCTCCTGCTGCAGAAACACCAATAAACACATCGGCACCAACAATCGCATCGGCAAGACTTCCCTTGACATTGTTTCTATTCGTATATTTCGCGACTTCAGCTTTGATGGTATTCATGCCTTGAGGACGAGCCTCATAGATAGCGCCTTTTGTATCGCACATTATGATATCACGGACCCCGTAAGAATAAAGGAGCTTAATAATCGCAATTCCTGCTGCTCCTGCTCCATTTGCAACGACTTTAATTTCCGTCATTTTTTTCCCAGCAATCTTCAAGGCATTTACAAGCCCCGCAACGGTCACAATCGCAGTCCCATGCTGATCATCGTGGAATACAGGAATATTCGTTTCCTTTTTCAAACGTTCTTCTATTTCAAAACAGTTTGGAGCTGCAATATCTTCAAGATTGACCCCACCAAAAGTTGGTTCTAGCAATTTAACTGTTTCTACAATTTTATCAATATCTGTAGTATTTAGGCAGATTGGGAATGCATCTACGCCAGCGAAGCTCTTAAATAAAACAGCTTTCCCTTCCATAACTGGCAAGGCAGCCTCTGGCCCAATATTCCCTAATCCTAGCACTGCAGTTCCATCTGAAACGACTGCAACCATATTCCCCTTCATCGTATAATCATATACGGTCTCAGGCTTATCATAAATTTCCTTACATGGTTCCGCAACTCCAGGAGAATAAGCAAGGCTTAGGTCTCTTGCGGTTTTCACAGGAACCTTCGACTTCGATTCCAATTTCCCTTTATTCTCTCTGTGCATATGCAATGCTTCTTCTCTTAAGTTCAACTAAAGTCCACTCCCTTTTCTAATTAAAAGAAGGTCCCTATTTTACGAGTCAAAATTCTTTAGGTGGTCAGACCACGTTTTCTTTTTACCAATATAACACATTCCAGAGACTTGTAAAGGTCTATTTTTTTAGGACAACATTTTTTTCTCCCAGAAAATCCCTGAGATCCCTTAAACAAAATTCAGACCCGTTTATCTTATACGCTTTACTCAAAAGGACCGTCTTTTCTATATCAGCGTAGTGAAGAATAACTGGAATTGGTCCAAGGTGTTTTTTGAGGATTCCTTTTAGCTCATTTAATCGGTCTGAGTTTTGATCATTTGCATCAATCTTTAAAAATAGCGTTGCAGAATTTTGTTTTTTCTCCTTTATTTCCTTTTCAACGTCAAGAACGGCTTGAATAATGAATTGATTTTTCCCGTCCCTTTCTTCCATTTTTCCATCTAGCAAAACTATTTCCCCTTGCTTTAGCTCGTGACCTGAGCGCTTATAGACTAACGGAAACGCAACAGCCTCTATTTCTCCGCTTGGGTCACTAAGGGTTAAAAATGCCATTGCTTCCCCTTTTTTTGTCCGAATCATTTTCGTATCAGTAATAAAAACACCTAGTCTTGCTTTTTCTCCTGAACGATAATCGGCGATAGGACGGGCTCCAGCTTCGGTCAACTCCTTATCTTTAACAGATATAGGGTGAGTGGAAAGATAGATTCCTAGCACTTCCTTTTCGAAGGCTAGCTTGTCTTCTACTCTCAACGGGTCTACCATAACATATTTAGGTTTTAGTTCGAATTCGGTATCGGAAAACAAGCCAAATTGTCCTGAATCCGCAGGAGCCATAAGCTGAGCATGCTCAGCTGCCACGTCCAAGGTCGCAAGCAACACTGCTCGGTCATGCCCGAACTCATCAAAAGCTCCGGAATGAACAAGAGCCTCCATCGTTTTTCTATTTAATGCTTTTTGCGGAACTCGGATACAAAAATCAAAAAGGTTAGCAAATTGTTTCTGCTTTCTTGCCTGAAAGATTTCCTTTAACGCTACTGCTCCTACCCCTTTAATCGCTGCAAGACTGTAGCGAATGCTACTTCCTTCAGCTTGAAAACTAAAATGACTCTTATTAATCGACGGCGGGAGCAGTTTGATATCCCTATGATTAAGTTCTCTCACGTGCTGGGATAGCTTCGCTTCATTGCCAATCGATGAAGTCATCATTGCAGCAAGGAAAAATAACGGATAATGTGTTTTAAGATAGGCTAGCTGATACGCAATCAAACTATAAGCGACAGCATGACTACGGTTAAAGCCATAGTTTGCAAATCGAACAATTAAATCATATATTTGATTTGCTGTCTCTCGCTGATAGCCCTTTTTTAAAGCTCCTTCGACAAAGTGAGTGCGTTCTTTATCTAAAACTTCCTTTTTCTTTTTACTCACTGCACGGCGAAGGAGATCTGCTTCACCTAGTGAAAAACCAGCCATTTTAGAGGCAATTTGCATGATTTGTTCTTGATATACAATGACCCCATAGGTATTTCCTAGAATCCCCTTCAAATCTGAATGCGGATACTCAATTGGCTCGATGCCATGCTTTCTATTGATAAATACAGGAATATTTTCCATTGGACCGGGACGATAAAGTGCATTTACCGCAACAATATCCTCAAACCTGGTAGGTTTAAGTCTTAACAATACCTTTCTCATCCCTTCAGATTCTAGCTGAAAAACGCCACTAGTATCCCCATCGCTTAATAATTCATAAGTTTGAACATCCTCAAGAGGAATTTTCCTTATATCTTCTTTCCGCCCAGTTTTCCGAAAGATGGACGTGAGAATGGACTCAATTAACGTAAGATTTCTCAATCCGAGAAAATCCATCTTTAATAAACCAGCTTCTTCAAGATGTTCCATTGAATATTGGGTTAACAGAATGTTTCCATGTCCTGTTTGAATGGGGATTAAATCAGTCAACGGCCTTTCACTAATCACGACACCAGCAGCATGTGTAGAGGTATGGCGAGGAAGGCCTTCAAGCTTTACCGCCGTCTGGAATAATCTCTGATTCAAATCTGATTCAGCCACAAACTTCCTTAATGGCTCCGATTCATTGTACGCTTCATCCAGTGAAATCCCCAATCGTGAAGGAATGAACCCCGAAAGTCTGTCTAGCTCCTTTGTATTCAAGCCAAAAACCCTGCCCACATCCCTAGCAGCAGCTTTTGCCGCAAGTGTTCCAAATGTAATGATTTGGGCCACATGTAGCTCTCCATATTTATTCGCTACATATTCAATCATTTCATCGCGACGATGATCCGGAAAATCAATATCGATATCAGGCATGGAAATTCGTTCAGGATTAAGAAAACGTTCAAATAATAATTGATGTTTAATTGGATCCACATCTGTTATGTACAGGACATAGGCTACCATTGCCCCTGCAGCGGATCCACGCCCAGGACCCGTTAGGATCCCCTTATCTCTAGCAAACTTCATGAAGTCCCAAACAATTAAAAAATAATCACTGAATTTCATGCTTTTAATCACTGAGAGTTCGTATTTTAATCTGCGAATATGTTGATCTGATGGAGATTGATAACGATTATATAAACCAGAAAAACATAGCTTTTCAAGTAATTCATCAGCTGTTTTCCCCTCTGACACCGGATATTTAGGCAAATGTTTCGTTTGTAAATCAATCATTACATTGCAATCTTCACTTACTTTCAAAGTGTTCTCTAAAGCACTAGGGTATTCTGAAAACAACTCCTTCATTTCTTCAGAGTTCTTTAGATAAAATTGGTTGCTCCCTAGCTTACTTCGGTTATCCTCCTCAAGTTTCTGACCATTTTTCATCGCAAGTAAACATTCTTGAGCAAAGGAATCTTCAGGTTCCAGATAATAAACGCTATTAGCGGCAATAAGTTGAATGCCAGTTTCCTCTGATAGTTCCACCATTTGTTTAATCAGCTCTGCCTGTCCAGTAACTCCTTGATTTTGTATAGAAAGGAAAAAATGATTTCTCCCAAATATCCCCACAAAAAGTTCAGTAAAGTGAAGTGCCCGTTCACGGTCACCATTTAATAGGCTCTGTTCAACTTCCCCTTCCATCCCCGGGGTAAAAGCGTAGATGCCTTTCGCATAATGGCGGAGCCACTTAACTGGAATCCCGTCTGATGATTTTGTTTGTACTGCACTGGTTATTTTAATTAGATTTTGAAAGCCCTCATTATTTGCGGCAAGCAAGACAAGTGGACCTGCCTTCTCTCCGTCGGCCTCTAAAATATCAACAGTCAAACCAATAATTGGTTTGATCGAATTCCGTAAACATTCTTTATAAAAAGCAATCGTTCCATACATAACATTTCGGTCTGTAAGAGCGATGGAGGGAAACCCCTTTTCTTTTGCAGCTTTAACAAGTTCCTCTACCTTAATCGTACTTGTTAAAAGACTATAAGCACTATGGACTTGTAAATGTAAATAGGACAAAGCATTCACCTCCTTAAAAGGGTTTGTCTTCTTATATTATATGACTTGAGTTTAAAAAAGGAAAATATGTTCTCCTTTTTTACTCAGAGTTTAATCATAAAATCTTAAGTTTGTCCATACGATTTAAGGAAGATATTACTTCCCAAAGGGGACAATTATATGAATCAGCCATTTATTTCACACTTATTTGAGAGTTATTTCATTGCACTCGGAGTTTTATTGGGTGGAGCACTCATTGGGGGTCTTGCTTCTTTCTTAACCGGTCAGCCATTGCTCACGCAAATAGCACGAATTTCGGAACTAATTCGAATTTGGGCTATCATTGCAGCAATAGGAGGTACTTTTGATACAGTATATAGCTTTGAACGTGGCTTAATGGACGGGGATACGAAGGATATCTTTAAGCAGTTCTTGCTTATTTTGTCAGCAATGGGTGGAGCGCAGACTGGGGCTACGATTATCAAATGGATCACAATGGAGCATATCTAAAATGAGAATTCCCCCCTATTATCGCAATCCCTCCTGGCAACGTTTTTTCGCAGGCATGGCCATTGGTGGCTGTTTAAGCTGGTGCATTTTCCTCTATATGCACGGAGTCATTTTAGAGGATAAATCAGCCGAAATAAGCAAATTGAAAGGTGACATTGAGACAGAGAAGAAAAATGTTAAGATATGGCAGGAAGATTATAAGGCCCTGAATGAGAAAAACCTTAAACAATTAACGATTCAGGATATACAAATTAAGATTACAAATGGCGAAAAGTACGACCTTGATCTCTTAGCTGTTCATCAGACAGAAGAAGCAATTAAGGAAGATTTAAATTATTTTCTAGCCAAAGATTTAGAATTTGTCTATAAAAGTAGGGAACTTATTTCAAAAATTATTAAAAACAAGGTAATCCCCTTAAACGGAAAACGCTATCGTCTTAAAATTACTTCCACATTTGTCTATACCACAGTCAATATCCAACTCGAATTACAATTAGATGAATAGAAGGCCCTGCAATTACAGGGCCTTTGTCTATGAAAAGTAGATCTGCTTAGACTTTGGAATAATCGGTACTCACACTTTTCCTATTTACATAATTCAACTAAATCGTTGACTACATCACTTGCCTCATTCCATGAGTATATCGACGCACCAGCAGCGAGAGGATGGCCACCCCCGCGATATTTACGAGCTAGGACATTTATGATTGGTCCTTTAGAGCGTAGTCTTACCCGAATCTGATCCTCTTCCTCAATAAAAAATACCCAAGCTTTGATTCCTTTTACAGAACCTAGTTCACTTACAAGAAGGGATGCATCTGAAGGTTTAACACCATGCTCTTTTAATAGCTCTTTATTCAAGGTGACTGAAGCAGCTCCATTCGCGAGAACCTCGAAATTTTGCAATACATAGCCTTTCAATTTCACTACATTGCTATCAAGTTCATACATTTGGTCAAACAGCTCGGGACGCGAGAATTTATAATGAATCAATTCACCTGCATATGCAAATGTCTTATCAGTAGTACTCGGATATAGGAATCTTCCTGTATCCCCAACAATTCCAGCAAAGATTAATCTTGCCGCTTCATCCGATAGTTTTAGACCCCGATTTTTAAACTCGAGGTAAAACTCATAAATCATTTCACTTGTTGAGCTTGCACTAGTATCGACCCAGACGATATCCCCATAAGGATCTTCATTTGGATGATGATCAATTTTAATGAGTTTATCGCCAAGATTGTATCGCTGATCGCAAATCCGTTCTTGATTAGCGGTATCACAAACAATTACAAGCGCATTTTGATAGACCTCATCAGAAATGGTATCCAATCTTTTCATATAATTGAGTGATGGTTCTTCCAAGCCGACTGCATAAACTTTTTTTTCGGGAAAGGATTCTTTAATGACTTCAACAAGCCCTCCTTGTGATCCATAAGCATCCGGGTCCGGACGGACATGACGATGAACAATAACCGTCTCATATTTTTCAATTTCACTCATAATTTGCTCTTTCATAAAATTCTCCTTAGTTTTAGTAATTATATTCAATATAATCACAGAATATAAAAAATAAAAAGAAAAACTGATAATATAGTAATTTAAATTAAATAACGTTAAAATAGAGTAGCGTAAGCGCCAAATTAAAGGGCGTAAAAACGGATAGATTTAAACTTTATCTAAAAACGATTTTTAATATGGAGGAACTATTCATGCCTGTTCTTGTTACTTTGATTGTTATTGCTTTTGCGATGTATGTATTCTATAAGATGAAATATGTTCGAAGTTCACGGCCGATTGAACGAAAGTGGTTATCGACTAAGTCCAGTATTGCCTTGGGACTATTTGTTGCTTTATTTGGGGTGAATCAGTTATTTTTATTCCAAACAACTGCAACCTACATCATTGCGATTATTTTTATTCTTTTAGGAGCTATTAATACCATTTCTGGATTTAAAGCATACAAGCATTATCTTCCTTTTGCAATGGAAGAAGCAGAAGAAGCGAATAAATCGTAATTTACTACATCACCTATGAAAGAAGCCGACCCTTATGGTCTGGCTTCTTTTCGTATTTACTCTAAACAGGCAAGGCGCTTCCGCTTTTCTTATTGTCTAGCTCCAGCTCCTAGGGACTCGAGACATAAGCCACTCCCTGTAAGAAGGTAAAGAACACCTTCTTTCAGGGCGCGTCTTATGCTTGTCGTCCCTGGACAGTCGCTTCCGCTTTTCTTATTGTCTAACTCCAGCTCCTAGGGACTCGAGACATAAGCCAATCCGACAGGAAGGTTAAAAAACAACCTTCTCGCCGGCTCGTCTTATGACTATCGTCCCTGGACAGTCGCCTTCACTTTTCTTATTGCCTATCAATTAATTGACATACCATCATTGCTTTGCCGACGAGGATCCCATCGTTATATACCTCTACATCTACCTTTCCAAACTTTCTTCCAACCTCTAGTACCTTTGGATAAATTTCAAGGACACTATCAATTTGAACTGGCTTTAAAAAGTAAATAGTCATGTTTTCAACAACAAGATCGCCTTTTTTATATCCTCTTAAAATACGATTCGCCGCTTCAGCCACAAGAGTTGTAAAAACCCCATAAGAGATTGTCCCAATATGATTCGTCATTTGCGGTGTTACAGTACAACGAAAGCTATCCTCATCCTTGGTTTTCCCGCGTGTTACAATCATTTGACTTGTTACCGCATCATCTAAGGTATCGCCTACCTGTGGTTGACGTTGAATCATTTGAAGGGCCTTCAAAACGTCCTGCCTACTGATAATTCCTACAAGACGATTGGATTCATCCACAACTGGGAGGACCTCTATCCCTTCCCAAACCATCATATGAGCAGAAGAAGCCACACTTGTTTTACCACTCACTGTCATTGGTTGTTTCGTCATAATTTTTTCAATTGGCGTATCAAGATTATCGCCCAAGACATCTTTAGAGGTAATCATCCCTTGAACCTTCATATTGCGATCAACAACCGGAAAGCGACTATGCCTTGTCTCCTCTTTATATCTATACCAATCATTGAGCGTATGGTCGGTTCTAAGATAAGCGGTCTCTGTAATAGGGGTCAAAATATCTTCCACTAAAACAATTTCCTTTTTTATCAGTTGATCATATATTGCCCTGTTGATCATTGTTGCCACAGTAAAAGTGTCATAGCTGCTGGAAATAATCGGGAGTTGCAGTTCATCCGCCAACTTCTTAACATGATCTTCAGTATCGAAACCACCAGTGATCAGCACAGCTGCTCCCGCTCTTAATGCCTGTTCATGTGCTTTGTCACGGTTTCCGACAATTAAAAGATTACCCGCACCTGTGTATCGCATCATCGCCTCAAGCTTCATGGCACCGATGACAAATTTGTTCAAGGTCTTATGTAGACCGCTCCTACCCCCAAGCACTTGACCATCGACAATATTGACGACTTCTGCAAAAGTTAGCTTTTCAATATTCTCTTTCTTTTTCTTTTCAATCCGGATCGTGCCGACTCTTTCTATCGTACTAACATAGCCTTTATTCTCGGCATCCTTAATTGCCCTGTATGCAGTACCCTCACTTACATTCATTGCCTTGGCGATCTGACGTACCGAAATTTTTTCTCCAATGGGGAGTTCATCAATATATAGTAAAATTTGTTCATGCTTAGTTGCCAAGACTTTCACCCTTTACCAAAGTAATACCGTACTAAATAGGTTTCCTTACTTTATTATAAAGTGAAAAAAGTCCTGATTCAATTGTATACTTGGCTTAATACCGCGGTTTTTCACAACTTTTTAGCCTAGCTGACATATCCACGGCTTTTTCTTGGCTTAGATTCTACCTTTTGGCGAACGACCTTTTGTTTCTTTGGTGTATAAAGAAAAGCAGATAGATTCCCGGCAAGAACAAAAAAGGCAAATAACAACCATGACCCAGCAAACAAACTTTCCTTACCGTATGATTCAAAAGAAATTCTTGGCAGAGCATAATAGAGCATCAATCCACATAGCAACAAATAAAGAAGGTAGCGATTCTTATTCATTTTATTCCCCCTGTTTATATGGCTTGTTCTATGTTTATGCGACAAGCACTAAAACATTAATCATTCCCTGATAACTTTTAGGTAAATCTACATAAAAAATGTGGGAGAGCACCACTTCTTGTCCGAAGATGGCTCGACTTCAGACACGACCTTGGCTTTTTTGCTCTTCCTTATCCGAAAGTGACTCTTCTACAGACAAACCTTGAGTTTTCGGCGCTACTCTGTCTGAAGATGGCTCTGCTTCAGACACGACTGCCCAATTTAACGTGTGTTATCTAATCTACATCCACTTAGCCTTGATGTGGGTCCCATGCTCTCTTCATGGTGACTGTTTTTCCCCCACTTTCCTCTTTTGGGTCACATTGAACCATCCATAATTAAGGTCCTAGAATTCCATTAAACGAGCTATTACAATTCTCCACAACTTTAAAACCTAATAAAATTTCCTAGACGAAAAAAACTGCTGCACTTTTTAAAGGCAGCAGTTTGATACTATAGCTCGATTCCCTCACCAGGTTGAAGGACTTGACCGTTTTCATCTTTTAACAAATCAATAAATTTCTGCGGATCCTGTTTGATTGGAGGAAATGTATTAAAGTGAATGGGAACTACTTGTTTTGCCTGAAGGAATTCTGCCGCAATTGCCGCATCTTCTGGGCCCATCGTGAAATTATCTCCGATAGGTAGGAAGGCAAGATCAATCGGATGACGTTCTCCAATTAGTTTCATATCTGAGAACAAGCCCGTATCACCTGCATGAAAGACTGTTTTTCCTTCAGCAAATAATAATATCCCCGCCGGCATGCCTCCGTAAATAATTTGTTGGTCTGCTGTTGCAAAACCTGAACCATGGAAAGCCTGAGTCATTTTCACTTTTCCAAATTCAAATTCATATGCACCACCAATATTCATTCCATGTGTTCGAACACCTTGCCATGCTAAGTATGTAGCCAAATCAGCATTTGTAATAACTAAAGCGTTATTTTTTTTGGCAAGTTCAACTGTATCGCCAACATGATCATTGTGTGCATGTGTCAAGATAATGAAATCTACTTTCACTTCACTTGCCTTTAGGTCCGTTAGTTCATTTCCCGTAATAAAAGGGTCAATCAGGATCGTCTTTCCACCTGTTTCCACCTTTACAACAGAATGGCCATGATAAGATATTTTCAAACTTCCTCTCTCCTTTCCGTTACCCTCATAAGTTACTTCTACAATTCTTATATAAATCCTTTGCATTTATACCCACTTTTCATCATTAAAAGTTTACTTTACCTCGTGTAATTTGATAGGCTCTAATTGAATACACAGCTAGGAGGAATACTCAATATGTTAGAACGGTTAAAAAAAGTATCAAGCTGGTTGGCTGACAAAGAAGTGGAAGTGGCTTTTCTTACTTCCCCTGATAATGTTTTTTACTTAAGCGGTTTTTTGAGCGACCCGCATGAACGGTTACTTGGGGTAGCCATCTTTCAAGATTCTGAACCCTTCTTAATCTGTCCAAGTATGGAGAAAGATTCTGCAAAGAGTGCTGGATGGCCATATGAGATCATCGGCTATAGTGATACCGACAATCCATGGGCATTTGTCCAAGATGCGATATCAGCAAGAGTAGCGTCCGTCCACACAGCTGCAATCGAGAAAGAACATATGAATGTGGAACGGTTTGAAAAGCTAATGAAAATGTTTGATAGAGCGCAGTTTATTTCTGTAGAAGAGAAACTAAGACAGCTCCGATTAAAAAAGGATGAATCTGAGCTCGTAAAATTAAGGGAAGCCTGCGCGCTTGCAGACTATGCAATTGAGGTTGGCGTAGCAGAAATAGCTGAAGGAAAAACAGAAATGGAAGTACTCGCGGCCATTGAATTTGCCCTTAAGAAAAAAGGGGTATTGGAAATGTCGTTTTCCACGATGGTGCTTACTGGAAAGAACGCGGCATCCCCTCACGGAACACCTGGTGAAACAAAAATTCAAAAAGGCGATTTAGTCCTTTTTGACCTTGGTGTCGTTGTCGATGGATATTGCTCTGATATTACGAGAACAGTTGCTTATCAAGACATTAACACAGAGCAAGAAAAAATCTACCAAACCGTACTGAAGGCTCAATTGGAAGCTTTAAAGACCATTCGACCTGGTGTAGCCTGTTCAGAGGTTGACCTTGCCGCTCGAAACTTGATTAATTCTGCAGGCTACGGTGACTATTTCCCACATCGACTTGGTCACGGGTTAGGAGTTAGCGTCCATGAATACCCATCGATCACAGAAACCAACCCACTTATTTTAGAAGAGGGAGCTGTATTCACTGTTGAGCCTGGTATTTATATCCCAGAAATAGCTGGCGTGAGAATCGAGGATGATCTCGTGGTCACCAACTCTGGAATTGAAGTGTTGACGAAATATCCAAAGGAATTACAAATTATTAGATAATCCTAATCCAAAGAATGACCCATTGATTCAGATGCAAATTTACTTTTGATGAACATATTGGTATATTGGTCAAGTAAGAAAAATTCAAGTGAAATGCATTTGTTTTTTTATAGATTGGAGGCCTTTCTACATGACAACACAACTAGCACAAATGATTGATCATACACTACTAAAAGCTAATGCCACTGAGGCAGAAATCATCAAATTATCTGAGGAAGCAAAAGAATATAAATTTGCTTCTGTATGCGTTAATCCTGCTTGGGTTAAAACTGCAGCTGAAGTTCTAAAGGATGTTCCTGAGGTAAAGGTTTGTACGGTAATCGGTTTTCCACTTGGAGCAAACACTTCTGACGTAAAAGCATTTGAAACAAAAAATGCGATTGAAAATGGTGCCAACGAGGTGGACATGGTCATCAATATCGGCGCCTTAAAGACTAAGCAATACGATGTTGTTGAAAACGACATCAAAGCGGTAGTAGAGGCTGCAAAAGGTAAGGCTTTGACTAAAGTCATTATCGAGACTTCGCTCTTAACAGACGAAGAAAAAGAA
>Ga0180215_1004292_pt1 | contig 12762 bp, 5 predicted proteins | sample eDN3rd37CBELigBY_FD_128871 | JGI IMG/M metagenome (GOLD analysis project Ga0180215, IMG submission 128871) | Enriched backyard soil microbial communities from Emeryville, California, USA - eDNA 3rd pass 37_C BE-Lig BY (version 2) (version 2) | ecosystem: Environmental > Terrestrial > Soil >...
CCTGGGCTCCGCCAGCAGCCGCCAGCGACATGGTGATCGCCGCGGTCAGCGTGGTCTTGCCGTGGTCCACGTGGCCGATCGTGCCGATGTTCACGTGGGTCTTGTTGCGCTCAAACTTCGCTCGTGCCATCTTATCCTCTCTTGGTACGGTTTTAATCTTTGTTTAACAGGAGACCATTATCGCCCTAACGGGCCGGAAAGTCCACTAGTTGAGGGACTTCGGCCGATGAGGGGACTTATCGCCCCATTGGGCCAGAAAGTCCACTAGATGGACTTTTGGCCTGAGCGATTTGACTTGCCTGACGGGGCGGGACCACGGGGGTCGGAGGCCACTGCCAGGAATTTATCGTTGAAGGGGGGCTAAACCTTGCTAAAAAAGGATCTCCCGGGGACCGAGGCCCCCGGGAATCCAGTTTGGTTAGGCCTTGACGCCCTTGCTCTTGGCGATGATCGCCTCGGCAACGTTCTTGGGAACCTCTGCGTAGTTCTCGAACTCCATCGAGAAGGTGCCGCGGCCCTGCGTCATCGAGCGGAGCTCGGTGGCGTAGCCGAACATCTCGGCGAGGGGCACGTGCATCCGGATGACCTGGAGACCCGAACGGCTCTCCATGCCCTGCACGATGCCGCGACGGCGGCCCTGCAGGTCACCGATCACGTCGCCCATGTTGTCGTCCGGAACCTCGACTTCGACCTTCATGACGGGCTCGAGGAGCACGCCACCGGCCTTGACCACGCCCTCCTTGAGGGCCATCGAACCGGCGATTTTGAACGCCATTTCGTTCGAGTCGACGTCGTGGTAGGACCCGTCGAAGATGGTCGCCTTGAGGTCGATGACCGGGAAGCCGGCGAGAACGCCGCCCGTCATCGCTTCCTTGACGCCGTTCTCGACCGCGGGAACGTACTCGCGGGGCACGACGCCGCCGACGATCTTGTTCTCGAAGATGAAGCCGGCGCCGGGCTCGAGGGGCTCGAGCTCCAGCCAGACGTGACCGTACTGTCCGCGACCGCCCGACTGACGGACGAACTTACCCTCGACCTTGACGGTCTTGCGGATGGTCTCACGGTACGCAACCTGAGGCTTACCGACGTTGGCGTCCACCTTGAACTCGCGAAGCAGGCGGTCGACGATGACTTCGAGGTGAAGCTCGCCCATGCCGGCGATCAGGGTCTGGTTGGTCTCGGGATCGTTCTTCACGCGGAAGGTCGGATCCTCTTCGGCCAGCTTGCCGAGGCTGATGCCCAGCTTGTCCTGGTCGGCCTTGGTCTTGGGCTCGATGGCGACCTCGATGACGGGCTCGGGGAAGACCATCCGCTCGAGGATGATGGGGTTCTTCTCGTCGCAGAGAGTATCGCCGGTGGTGGTGTTCTTGAGGCCCACCGCCGCGGCGAGATCGCCCGCGTAGACTTCCGAGACCTCTTCGCGGTGAGCGGCGTGCATCTGGAGGATGCGCGAGATGCGCTCACGGTTGCCCTTGGTCGCGTTCGAGACGTACGAGCCGCTCTCGAGCTTGCCCGAGTAGACGCGGAAGAACGTCAGCTTACCGATGAAGGGGTCGGTGAGGATCTTGAACGCCAGCGCCGAGAACGGAGCATCCTCCGACGCGGGGCGCGAGTCTTCCTCGTTGGTGTCGGGGTGCACGCCCTTGATGGCGGGCACGTCCAACGGCGAGGGGAGGAAGTTCAGGACGTTGTCGAGCATGAGCTGGACGCCCTTGTTCTTGAAGGACGAGCCGCAGCAAGCGGGGACCAGCTGAACCGAGATGCAGCCCTTGCGGAGGCCGTGGATGATCTCCTCCTCGGAGAGCTCGTTGCCCTCGAGGTACTTGTTCAGGAGCTCGTCGTCCATCTCGGCGGCGGCCTCGATCATCTCGGCGCGCATCGCGTTGGCCTGCTCGAGCAGGTCGGCAGGGATGTCTTCCTCACGGATGTCGGTGCCCAGGTCGTTCGTATAGATGTAGGCCTTCATGTGGATGAGGTCGATGAGGCCCTTGAACTGATCCTCGGCGCCGATGGGGAGCTGAACCGGCACAACGCGCGCGTTGAGGCGGGTCTTCACCTGGGACATGACGCGGAAGAAGTCGGCGCCGACCCGGTCCATCTTGTTGACGAAGATCATGCGGGGAACGCCGTAGCGGTTGGCCTGCCGCCAGACCGTTTCGGACTGGGGCTGGACGCCGCCGACCGCGCAGAACACGGTGACCACGCCGTCGAGCACGCGCAGCGAGCGCTCCACCTCAACGGTGAAGTCCACGTGTCCGGGCGTGTCGATGATGTTGATCCGGTGGTTCTTCCACGTCGCCGTGGTGGCCGCGGACGTGATCGTGATACCCCGCTCCTGCTCCTGGACCATGTAGTCCATGGTCGCGGCGCCTTCGTGGACCTCGCCGAGCTTGTGCGTCTTACCGGTGTAGTAGAGGATGCGCTCGGTCGTCGTGGTCTTACCCGCGTCGATGTGCGCGGCGATCCCGATGTTCCGGGTTCTTTCCAGAGGGAATTGCCTGGGCATGCGCCATTAACTCCTTTTGATTGAAAGACCGACCGACTACCAGCGGTAGTGGGCGAAGGCCTTGTTGGCTTCGGCCATCTTGTGGGTGTCTTCCTTCTTCTTCACGGAAGGACCGGTGCCCTGGTAGGCCTCGGTGAGCTCCTGAGCGAGCTTCTCGACCATGGGCTTGCCGGAGCGCTTGCGGGCGTTGGCGATCACCCAGCGAAGGGCGAGCGCAGTTCCCCGCTCGTGCTTGACTTCGACGGGAACCTGGTAGGTCGCACCGCCCACGCGGCGAGGCTTGACCTCGACGAGGGGGGTGACGTTCTTGATGGCGCGGGTGAAGACCTCACCGGGCTCCTTGCCGAGCTTCTCGGCCGAAGCGTTGAGCGCATTGTAGAAAATGCTCTCGGCGAGGGACTTCTTGCCCTGGGTCATCATCGAGTGAATGAAGCGGGTCACCAGCACGTTCCCAAGGACGGGATCGGGAGCTGGGAGACGCTTGGCGATTTTTCCGCGGCGCGGCATATCCTATCTCCTCTAACTACTTCTTCTTGGCGCCGGCAGCGGGCTGACCGGGCTTGGGACGCTTGGCTCCGTACTTCGAGCGGGCCTGCATGCGGTCCTTGACGCCAGCGGTGTCCAGCGACCCACGAACGATGTGGTAGCGCACACCGGGCAGGTCCTTGACACGGCCGCCGCGGATCAGCACCACCGAGTGCTCTTGAAGGTTGTGACCCACACCCGGGATGTAGCTCGTGACCTCGATCTGGTTGGTGAGCTTCACGCGGGCCACCTTGCGAAGCGCCGAGTTCGGCTTCTTGGGCGTGGTGGTATACACGCGGGTGCAGACCCCGCGGCGTTGCGGGCAGGACTGCAGAGCGGGGGACTTGGTCTTGTAGATAACCTTGGCCCGCTCCTTGCGAACCAACTGGCTAATCGTGGGCAACGGAACACCTCCTGAGTAAGGATAGTTTAATCCAATTTTAAAACTAAGAATGCGATCTTCGAGTTTACCGGAGCGAGCCGCTGGGAGTCAACCCATGCGACCCGCTCCATGTCAGTCTAGGACAGGGTTTCGGCTCCGCCGATCATCATGCTCTCGCTGATCGAGGCCTCTTCTTCTTCTTGGGTATCGAAGAAGCCGGTGCCTGCGGGAATCAGGCGGCCGATGACCACGTTCTCCTTGAGACCGTGCAGCCAGTCCTTCTTGCCCTCGATCGCCGCCTCGGTGAGCACGCGGGTGGTCTCCTGGAAGGAGGCCGCCGACACGAAGCTCTCCGTGTTGAGCGAGGCCTTGGTGATACCCAGCAGAACCGGGTGAACCACCGCCGGGGTGCCTTCCCGCTCGACGACTTCAGCCTGAAGCTGTTCGACGTCGAGCGAATCGACCATTTCGCCGGGCAGCATGGTGGTGTCGCCCGGATCGTCGACCTTCATCTTGCGGGTCATCTGACGGACGATGACCTCGATGTGCTTGTCGGCGATTTCGACGCCCTGCGAGCGGTAAACCACCTGCACTTCGTCGACGAGGTACTTCTGAACCGCCTCGACACCCTGAATCCGCAGGACGTCATGCGGGTTGACGGGACCCTCGGTGAGCAGATCGCCCGCCTCGACGGTCTCGCCGTCCTCGACGAAGAGGCGGCCGCCGCCGGGGATGGCGTACTCGTCCTCGCCGCCTTCGTACACCACGTAGACCTTGGTGGCCTCTTCAGGTGCCGAGAGGAGCTTGACCACGCCGCTGCGCTCCGCGATAAGCGCCGACTCCTTGGGCTTGCGGCCCTCGAGCAGCTCTTCGACGCGGGGCAGACCCTGAATGATGTCTCCGGTCTTGACGCGGTCGTAGACCAGGGTCGCCAGCGTCTCACCGCGGACGACGATGTCGCCGTCGTCGGTCAGGAGCTGGGTGTTCGACGAGATCAGGTACGGGCGCGCCAGGCGGATCGCGACCTTGGTCTTGTCGATCACGCGAAGCTTACCGGTGACGGGTGCGGTCACGCCGCCGCCGAGCTCCATGCCTTCCTGAACGAACGCGCCGTCGGTGACCTCCAGGCCCTTGACCGCGACCGTGACTTCCTGGTCGGGGGTGACCAGGAGCATGCGGCCGCCGCCACCTGCCGGGAACTCGACCTTGCCGGTGTCATGGCTCAGGATTTCGGTGCGGACGATCGGGGTGCCGGCCTTCACCTGCGAGCCGTTCTCGGCGAGCAGGTAGGTCACCACCTCGGGCTCGCGAGCATCGGCGCGCTTGGCCAGCGCGGGAAGCTCACGCCGCAGGGGCATCGATTCCAGGATGGTGATCCGGAAGCCGCCGGTCTCGCCCGCCGTGACGTCGGGGAGTTCGACCTTGCCCGCGAGGTGGGCGAGGTTGCCGGTGATCTTGAGGACCGCCTCGGTCTTGGCGACCGGGGAGTTGGCCTTGATGCGCTCGCCGTCCTTGACCAGGAGGCGGGTGAAGAAGGCCATGCCGATGTCGTCGGTCGAGGAGTCGTAAGGGATCTCCTCGGTCTGAGGCGCGACATGCAGCTCCTGGGTGGTGCGAACCACCACGATCTGCTCGGTCGCGTCCTCGGCCATGTCGAGGAACTTGACCACGCCGCCCCGGGTCGCCTTGACGCCCGCGGCGAGGGTGGCTCCCGCCTCGATCAGCTGACCGTCCGAGACCTCGAGGTCGATGTCCATGCCGACTTCGTAGCGATCGCCGGGGTACACCACCACCTCACGGATGATGTTGTTGCCCTCGATGATCTCCAGGACGCCGTTGTTCTTGACCTTGATGTCCTTGACGACTTCCTGGCCGGCCTCGACGACGGAACCCGTCATGAAGCCTTCCTGAAGCAGCGAGATGTCCTTGTTGACCGGGATCCGCTCATCGGGGATGAACAGCAGACGGCTGGGCTTGGTCAGCAGTCGGCGGTCGCCCACGCTCACCTCGAGGTAACGCACCTCGCCCGAGGTGGGCACGGTGTGGGTTTCCTCGACATGCTCGGCGATCACGGTATCCGATTCCACGCGCTGGCCATCCGAGACGCGAAGCGCGTAGGTGCGCTCCTCGCCCTCGGTTCCGACCCGCAGGATCGGATCCTTCTTGCCGGGCAGGACCTCGGAGTTGGTGACCGTCAGCTCGGCGGTCACGACGGAGACGTCGCGGCCGTGCTTGATCAGGATGCGCCCGTCGGCGCCGACCTCGGTTTCGATGTCCGAGCCCAGGCGCACTTCGCCGCCGTGCTGGGTGGCCACCACGGTCTCGGCGATGACGTCGCCCTGCTTGATCTCCGTGCCGTTCTCCACCTTGAGGGTGGTGCCGGCCGGCATCGAGAAGACGTCGCCCGCTTGGACCCAGATGACGCCCGGTCGGGGAGCCGTCTTGGAGACGTTGCCCTGACGGTCGCGCTTCTCCTCGGGGGTGAAGCCCTGGAACTCGACAAGGCCGCCCGCTTCCGCGGAGATGTCCTTGTACGCGCGCTCCAAGCTCTTGCGCGAGGTGCGGCCCGCTTCGAAGGCCTCGGCCAGCACCGAGCCGTTGGCGACGTGATCGCCCGCCTTGAACTTCAGGTCGAAGCCCTCGGGGATGGTGATGGTGTAGGTCTTCTTGGCGGTCTTGATCTCGACGGTGATGTCCTCGTCGGTGATCCGGATGACGTTACCGTGCGCGGTACGGAAGTCGCGCAGGGGAGCGTCCGCGGGCACGTTGAACGTACCGGCATGGCGCGCCTTGACCTGAACGGCCGTCGACGACTTGGTGAAGACGCCACCGGTGTGGAACGTCCGCATCGTCAGCTGGGTACCGGGCTCACCGATCGACTGCGCGGCGATGATGCCGATGGCCTCGCCGATGTCGACGAGCTGGTTGTTGGTCAGCGACCAGCCGTAGCAGAGGCGGCAGACGCCACGCTTCGACTGACAGGTCAGGGGCGAGCGAACGAAGAGCGACGCCGGGTTCGCTTCCTTGACCAGATCGCGGTTGAGCGGGGTGATCAGCGTGTTGCGCTCGAGCAAGACCTCGCCGGTCTCCGAGTGCACGAGGTTCTCGGCCAGGACGCGGCCGTTGACGCGGTCCACCAGGGCGACGGCGACGTTGTCGCCTTCCATGATGGAGGTCAGGCGCAGGCCGCGCTCGGTGCCGCAGTCCTCGTCGCGAACGATCACGTCCTGCGCCACGTCCGCCAGACGACGGGTCAGGTAACCCGAGTCCGCGGTGCGGAGCGCCGTGTCGACGATACCCTTACGGGCGCCGTAGGACGAGATGAAGTACTCGGTGACGTTCAGGCCTTCGCGGAAGTTCGACTTAATCGGCAAGTCGATGATCCGGCCCGAGGGATCGGCCATCAGGCCGCGCATCGCGACGAGCTGACGAACCTGCGAGACGTTACCGCGGGCGCCGGAGAAGGCCATCATGTAGACCGAGTTGAGGCGGTCGTAATCCGTCTGGATCTTGCCGGCCAGCTCTTCCGAGGCCTCGGCCCAGGTGTCGATGACCTTGGCGTAGCGCTCGACCTCGGTAATCTCGCCGCGCAGGTAGGCGCGACGGGAAAGCTCGATCTCCTCCTCGCAGCGGGCGAGGATGGCCTTCTTCTGCTCGGGGATCACGAGGTCCGCGATCGCCAAGGACACGCCCGACTTGGTCGCCCAGCGGAATCCGAGGCCCTTGAGGCGGTCGGAAAGCAAGGCGGCGGCGTCGGCCGAGATCGTGTCGTAGGCCAGCATGACGATCTTCTCGAGGGCCTTCTTGTTCACGATCTTGTTCACGAACGGGAAGGAATCGGGAAGGTTCTCGTTGAGGATGATCCGGCCCGGCGTGGTCAGGATCAGCTTGCCCTCTTCGAGCTTCTTGCTCGCCCACTCGCGGCGATCCGCGGGGATCACGGCGAGGTCCTCGGGGGTGACGGGGGCCTCGTCGCGAGGGCCCTCGTAGCGGACCAGCACCTTGGTATGGGTCAAGAGCTCATCGGCCGAGTAAGCCGACAAGACTTCCGAGAAGTCCTTGAAGACCTTGCCCTGGCCCTTGGTGGCGCCGGGATCTTCGGTCGTCAGGTAGTACACGCCCATGACCATGTCCTGGGTGGGGGTGATGATCGGTCGGCCGGTCGCGGGCGACAGGACGTTGTTCGACGCGAGCATCAAGACCCGGGCCTCGGTCTGCGCTTCGACGGACAGGGGCACGTGAACGGCCATCTGGTCGCCGTCGAAGTCCGCGTTGAAGGCAGTACAAACGAGCGGGTGGATCTGGATGGCGCGACCCTCGACGAGGACCGGCTCGAAGGCCTGGATGCCCAGACGGTGAAGGGTCGGGGCGCGGTTCAGGAGAACCGGGTGGCCCTTGATGACTTCCTCGAGGATGTCCCAGACGATGGTCTCGCCGCGCTCGATCTTCTTCTTGGCGGACTTGATGTTCTGGACGATGCCGCGCTCGACGAGCTTGTTCATGACGAACGGCTTGAAGAGCTCGAGGGCCATCTCCTTGGGCAGACCGCACTGGTGAAGCTTCAAGGAGGGGCCGACGACGATGACCGAACGGCCCGAGTAGTCGACGCGCTTACCGAGAAGGTTCTGACGGAAGCGGCCCTGCTTACCCTCGATGATGTCCGAAAGCGACTTGAGGGGGCGGTTGTTGGGGCCGACGACCGCGCGGCCGCGGCGGCCGTTGTCGATCAGGGCGTCGACGGCCTCCTGGAGCATGCGCATCTCGTTGCGGATGATGATGTCGGGAGCGCCCATGTCCTTCAGGCGGTGAAGGCGGTTGTTCCGGTTGATCACCCGGCGGTAGAGGTCGTTCAGGTCGGAGGTCGCGAAGCGGCCGCCGTCCAGCTGGACCATGGGGCGGAGATCCGGCGGGATCACGGGGATCACGTCGAGGATCATCCACGAGGGGTGCATGCCGGCGGCGTTGAACGCGTCGACGACGCGCAGGCGCTTGATGGCCTTGGCGCGCTTCTGACCGGTGGTCGAGTTGATCTCGGCCTTCAGGTCCTCTCCGAGCTTGAGCATGTCCATCTCGGCGAGGAGTTCCTTGACGGCCTCGGCGCCCATCTTGGCGGTGAAGTGCGCTTCCTCGTTGGCGTCCAGGGTCTCGAAGTCGTCTTCCGTGATGGTCTGACGCTTCTCGAGGTTGGTGTTACCGGGGTCGAGGACGATGTACGCGTTGAAGTAGACGACGTCCTCCAGCGAGCGCAGGGGGATGTCGAGGAGGAGGCTCAGGTACGAGGGGATGCCCTTCAGGTACCAGATATGCGCGACCGGGGCGGCCAGCTTGATGTGGCCCATGCGGTAGCGGCGGACCTTCGAGTCGGTGACTTCGACGCCGCAGCGCTCGCAGATGATGCCCTTGTGGCGGACGCGCTTGTACTTCCCGCAGTGGCACTCCCAGTCCTTGGCGGGCCCGAAGATCCGCTCGCAGAAAAGACCGTCGCGCTCGGGCTTGAGCGTACGGTAGTTGATCGTCTCGGGCTTGGTCACCTCGCCGCGCGACCAGGAGAGGATGCGCTCGGGAGAGGCGATGCCGACCTTGATGTAATCGAACTTCTCACTCATCGTGTGAGTTTACTCCTTAATCATTCCTAGCCCCCGAAGGGGTCCGATCCTATTGAGGCGGACTGGCGGCTCCCCCGTTTGGGCGGGGGAGCCTGACCCCTTTAGGGGGTTTCCATCCCGATGCCCTCGGAGAGGATCGGTTTGAGGAGCTGGGTGCGCAGGCGCTGACGGGGCTCTTCCTCTTCCTCGAAGAGTTCGATTTCCGTGCCTTCTGCAGTGGCCACGTGGATGTCGAGGCAGAGGCTCTGCAGCTCGCGGATGAGGACCTTGAAGGACTCGGGGATACCGGGCCGCGACAGGTTCTTGCCCTTGACGATCGCCTCGTAGGCCTTGGCACGGCCGGGGACGTCGTCCGACTTGATGGTCAGGATCTCCTGGAGGGTGTAGGCGGCGCCGTAGGCTTCCAGGGCCCAGACTTCCATTTCTCCGAAGCGCTGACCGCCGAACTGGGCCTTACCGCCCAGAGGCTGCTGGGTGACCAGCGAGTACGGACCGGTCGAGCGGGCGTGGATCTTGTCGTCGACCAGGTGGACCAGCTTCATCATGTAGATGGTGCCGACGGTGACGGGGCGATCGAAGGCGTCGCCGGTGCGGCCGTCGTAAAGCCGGACCTTGCCGGTGTCGGTCAGCCACTCGAAGCCGGACTTCTCGCGAGCTTCCTTGAGCTTCTCGCGAAGCAGGTCGTCGGAAGCCGTCTCGCCGAACATCTCGTCGAACGGGGGCACCGCGAAGTAGGTGTCCAGGAGTTCAGCCGCGCGACCGAGGATGGTCTCGTAGGTCTGACCGACGTTCATACGCGACGGGACGCCCAGCGGGTTGAGGACGACGTCGACGGGGGTGCCGTCGGGCAGGTAGGGCATGTCCTCGACGGGCAGGATCTTGGCGACGATGCCCTTGTTGCCGTGACGGCCGGCGATCTTGTCGCCCACCGAGATCTTGCGCTTCTGAGCGATGTAGACGCGCACGACCATGTTCACGCCGGGGGGAAGCTCGTCGTTCTTCTCGCGGGAGAAGACCTTCACGTCGACGACCCAGCCCTTTTCGCCGTGCGGAACGCGCAGCGAGGTGTCACGGACGTCGCGGGCCTTCTCGCCGAAGATGGCGCGAAGCAGCTTCTCCTCGGGGGGATGCTCGGATTCGCCCTTGGGCGTGACCTTACCGACCAGGATGTCGTCAGGCTCGACTTCGGCGCCGATCCGGATGATGCCGCGATCGTCGAGGTCCTTGAGGGCGTCCTCGCCGACGTTGGGGATCTCGCGGGTGATTTCCTCGTTGCCGAGCTTGGTGGCGCGGGCTTCGATCTCGTACTTCTCGATGTGGATCGAGGTGAAGACGTCGTCCTGCACGAGGCGGCGGCTGAGGAGGATGGCGTCCTCGTAGTTGTAGCCTTCCCAGGGCATGAACGCGACGGTGATGTTGCGGCCGAGGGCCATTTCACCGAACTGGGTGGCGGCACCGTCCGCGAGGGGCTGGCCGGCCACGACGCGATCGCCCTTGCGGACGATGGGCCGCTGGTTGATGCAGGTGTCCTGGTTCGAGCGCAGGTACTTGAGGAGCTTGTAGGTCCGGTTCTTGCCTTCGTCCTCGGCGATCACGACCTCGGTGGCCGAGACGCGGACGACGGTGCCGGGCTTCTGGGCCTTCGTCACCATGCCCGAGTCCTGGGCCACGCGATCCTCGATGCCGGTGCCCACGCGGGGACGCTCGGCCTTGAGGAGGGGCACGGCCTGACGCTGCATGTTCGAGCCCATCAGGGCGCGGTTCGCGTCGTCATGTTCAAGGAAGGGGATCATCGCCGCGGCGACCGAGACGATCTGGACGGGGCTCACGCCCACCAGGTCGACCTGGTCGGGATCGGCGACGAGGAACTCGGACTTGAAGCGGACGGGAACCTGCTTCTCGGCGAAGGTCTTGTCGGCGTTGAGCTTCACGTCGCCGGGGGCCACGCGGTAATCGTCTTCTTCGTCCGCGGTCAGGTAGATGACCTCGTCGGAGACCTTGCCGCCGATGACGCGCTTGTAGGGGGTCTCGAGGAAGCCGTAGTCGTTGACGCGGGCGTAGGTGGACATCGAGCCGATCAGACCGGCGTTCGGACCTTCCGGGGTCTCGATCGGGCAGATGCGGCCGTAGTGGGTGGGGTGGATGTCGCGGACCGCGAAGCCGGCGCGCTCACGGCTCAAGCCGCCGGGCCCCAGGGTGGAGAGGCGGCGCTTGTGGGTGAGCTCGGCCAGGGGGTTGGTCTGGTCCATGAACTGCGAAAGCTGCGACGAGCCGAAGAACTCCTTGATCGCGGCCACGAGGGGCTTGGCGTTCACGAGGTTCTGCGGGGTCAGGGTATCGGCTTCCTGAATGGTCATGCGCTCGCGGATGATCCGCTCCAGGCGGGTGAGACCCACGCGGAACTGGTTCTGCAAGAGCTCGCCCACGGAGCGGATGCGGCGGTTGCCGAGGTGGTCGATGTCGTCCACCGTTCCGATGTCATGGGTGAGGTTGATCAGGTAGTCGATCGACGCGACGATGTCTTCCTTGACCAGGACGCGCTCGGACTGGGGCACGGAGATGCCCAGCTTCTTGTTCATCTTGTAGCGGCCGACGCGACCGAGGTCGTAGCGCTTGGGATCGAAGAAGCGGGAGAAAAGGACCGAGCGGCCGCCTTCGACCGAGGGCATGTCGCCGGGGCGGAGCTTCTTGTAGACCTCGATGAGGGCGTCTTCGACGGTCTGGGTCTTGTCCGCCTCGAGGGTCTTCTGGAGGTACTCGCGCTGACGGAAGAGATCCAGCATCTCCTGGTTCTGGTAGCCCATCGCGCGAAGCAGGACGGTGGCCAGGAGTTTGCGGGTCTTGTCGATGCGGACGTAGATGAGATCGTTGACGTCGGTTTCCAGCTTCAGCCAGGCGCCCCGGTTGGGGATGATGGTGGCCGAGTAGGTCTTCTTACCAGAGGGATCGGTCTCGCGCTTGAAGTAGACGCCAGGCGAACGCACGATCTGGGAAACGATGACGCGCTCGGCACCGTTGATGATGAAGGTGCCGTTTTCGGTCATGACCGGCAGTTCGCCGATGAAGATCTCCTGCTCCTTGACTTCGCCGGTCTCCTTGGTGATGAGACGGACGGGAATGCGGAGCGGCTTGGAGTACGTAGCATCCCGGGCGCGGCATTCCTCGACGGTATACTTGGGCTCACCCAGGGTATAATTCGTGAGGAAGTGAAGCTCGAGGCGGTTCGAGTAATCGACGATCGGCGAGAAGGAGACAAGCTCTTCTTTCAAGCCCTCATCGAGGAACCATTTGAAGGACTGCTTTTGGATCTCGATCAGATCGGGAAGCGAGGCCGAGAGCGAAGAAGAGCCAGGGTAGACGTTTACCCTTTCACCGGCGTTCTGAGGCATTGGCACCACCCTTAAAAGTGTTTTTCCGAATCCAGACAGAATATGGGCCAGATCGCACCCCTCCCTTGAGAGGGCGACTAGCCGAGGTTGAATTGGTCAAATTATAGAATATCCATTCAGCAAAATAGATCTGGAATGATACCCCATGTCTCTATAAGGAGTCAACGATCGGGGTTTTCGCCCCTTGCTGTGGGTGAAATCCAGAAAAGGTGTTGACTCCAGCCGGGCGTCGGAGTTAGAGTAAGTCTTGTCGCAGTGAGCGAGAGCCGCTGCGGCTCCTTTTTGCCCCAGGGCCTTAACGAAACCAAAACTCGGTTTTAAAAAGGCCTTGACACAGCGGAAACGCTGAGGTAG
>Ga0180215_1004294_pt1 | contig 12761 bp, 12 predicted proteins | sample eDN3rd37CBELigBY_FD_128871 | JGI IMG/M metagenome (GOLD analysis project Ga0180215, IMG submission 128871) | Enriched backyard soil microbial communities from Emeryville, California, USA - eDNA 3rd pass 37_C BE-Lig BY (version 2) (version 2) | ecosystem: Environmental > Terrestrial > Soil >...
AAGCTAGTAAGATCCCTGAAAGATGATCAGGTTGATAGGTCTGAGGTGGAAGCGTGGCGACACGTGGAGCTGACAGATACTAATCGATCGAGGACTTAACCAATAAAGGTTCGCAGGCTAAGTACGCCACGTCCTGTGGCAACGCCTGCATGACCCACATCCTGTGGGCCCTGATGTTCTTGTCTGTTATCTAGTTTTGAAGGAATGAATCCTTCTACATAAATAGGCTTGGCGGCGATAGCGAGAAGGCCACACCCGTTCCCATCCCGAACACGGCAGTTAAGCTTCTCAGCGCCGATGGTAGTTAGGGGCTGTCCCCTTGTGAGAGTAGGACGCTGCCAAGCAAATTAAGGAGACCCACGGAAAATTCCGTGGGTCTCCTTAATTTGGGCTACTAAATCCGTAGAAGGAAAACATGCTGCAAACTGATATTTTCCATAGAGTAACCAAGATTCTCTTTTTTAACCTGTCTAAACATGGTAGCTTATTAAAGCCAGCACCATGTTCTTTTTTAATAACGTAAGTTAAGAAATATATCTTTATTAAGATACTTATTTTTTTCTTCTCCTGTTTTTAAGCGTAGGTTCTTTTACTGCCAGCCAACCAAACCAAAAATTTAGAAATATTAATGCGCCCCATCCTAGCCCTTCTCTAATTTTTTGTTGCTTCACCGGTAAAACAAGTTGATCTATATCAGGCCAATGAATGTGCAAGTAACCATCAGGTGTGTTTGCAAGGGGTTGTCCCTCTATGCCAACTTCCAAGATAACACCTTTTAACGGCATTTTTTCCATGACCTTAACATTTGCAGGAACTCTAGATTGGATTAACTCGCCATTCTTATAAACATCAGCCCAGCCCCAAAGTGCAATGTCTGGTTCCATTTGGGGCAATTTTGTTGTTCCAATCTTGGTGTCACCATGCATTGGTTGATTATACACAACTCCAAACCACGTTGGGTCCTTACCGTTAATATGGTTAATCATAGGTTCGGAAATAATCACCTTGTAATTAGTTTTTTCTATTGAAAATTCTGCATTTACTGCTAAGTCATCTATATTCTGAAGTGGTGACCCGCGGTCGCCTTTATTATTAACCCTTATTGATATAGCTCCATTTATAGGCTTAGTGTTTTCAAAGTTGTACGGGTCAGAACCGGTAACAATCACTCCCTCACCTGAAGCATCGACGCTTGCTAAAGATCCTTCATTATCAGCTACTGCAAAACCCTGAGCAGGTAACATAAATATTAGTAAGATTAATGAAATGCGTCTCATAATTGCTTTTCACCCACAGGTATGAACCTTTTTGTGATCCAAAGTCCAGTTAATGTGGAGGTTAGGGCTCCCGGAAATGTCATAAACCAGAGTTCATTATAACCTAAGTAAATAGGGGTATTTCTTGGTAAACCCAAAGGACCAAGATACATGTTGTATGTTAGCCACAATAAACTTAGCAAGACAGCCCCACTTAATAGTCCTTTTGGATCTAAGCCAATATAACTGTTCCACACGAACAAGAAAACAAATGCGAGAATGAGTCTTTGTAGGAAAAAAGTAAATCCAGGGTAAACACCGAATATAAAAGCTTGAGTTATCAACCCATCAAGGAGCAGGATAATAATTGCTGTTACAAGGGAAAAGACAGCGATTTTCCTTGGCCTAATGCTCTCCATAATTTCCTTAATGTGGACACGTCGACGCCAAATCCATAATGCGAGCAAAAACCCAGCAAAATAAACAAGATAGTGTACGAGATATCCAGTCGTCCATATATCGTAATGGGAAAGCCAAAAGGGTTCTTGGGGAAGCCCGACAGGGGATAGAAATTCATAGTAAACTTCCAAGGTTAATGCCTGGATAGCAATCAATACTACGCCCTGCCAAATACCAATACCAAGAATAGAACTTCCAAGGCTGATGATCATCGTAATTAAAAAGGCATCCGTAAACCAGTATGTCCAATAAGGGTCATTCTTCCAAAATAACCCATGCCCGATCGCAGCATCTATGAACATGGAAAGGATTCCTGTTAATATACCAAATTTAATGGCTTCATTTGGTGTAAGAAGCATAATAGATGTTCCTCCACTTAGTTTTTATATATCTTTGCCTATAGTAGAGGAATTATTAATTCATAATATGTAGAATCTGTTTAAGGAAAAGACGGTACTCCATTTTTGAATTTGGGTTTACTTTTAATAAAAAAGGTTAGTTTTTCCTTGTTTAGCTCCATAATTAATGATATTACACAACGATCTTAGCAAATAGACTCATCCGAGTGTGAAGATCAGCCCTTTTATGGAATAACGGAAAATATTTGGATCACTTTTAAAATTAAGCAATTCTACTTATAAACAAAGATTAGTTCAAGAAAAGTTACCCGTCTACTTTGGCAATACCCAACGCCAGATGTTCCCAAAGCACCTTTTCTACTTTTTCGGTTAGTTCACTTGGGCAATTAATTACTAAAATCACATCTGAACCTTTCTCTTTTAACTCCCGTCTTCTTTTATGAATAACTTTATAAAAGATATAATCAATAATAAATCCAATAATAAATCCGGTTGCTCCGCCAATTAACCCCCAAAAAATTGGGCCCCATTCCAAGACAAAACCAATGCTTGCTCCAATAACGGAAAATGCCGTTCCAATAGCTGCACCCTTATCAAACAAACTAATGCCGTCGGCTCGATGAAGCGTATCAAACAATTTTCTTTCCTGCACTCGATTCATAAGGGGAACAGCGAGAATATTCTCTCTCGGGATTCCTATTTTTTCTATAGATGTAATAGCTAACTCGAGGTACGTTGAGTGTTCAAATGTAGAAAAAACCTGCAATTTATTTCACCTCATCTGCAGATAATGGTATTTTTACACGATATTGTTGATAATTCTTCTTTAGAAATTTTCGCTGTTCACTTTCAAACAGTTTATTGTTTTCTACTGTATTTACATAAGAGTCATATACACTAAATCCAATATGAGAAGGAATAAACAAAAACCACTGTGGGTCAAGGGCCTTTGTTGCCTGTCCTATTTCTCCAAGGAAAAGGTGTTGAACAGCAACAAGTATATTCGAAAAGTACACAAAAACAATCATAAAAATCATCGTGAAAATAGCCGTGATCACTCGATGGATATATAATTGCCCCAATCCTGGTGTGATAAATGACCATATCACTGCCATAGTAGGTCTTCTTTTATCTAGATAATTAATTTCTAAAGCACCAACAGTATACGAATTAAAATCAGCATTTTCTCGTTCAGCTAATATAAAGACTTTATTCATATCAACAGAAGTCCGGTAACTATCCCAAATGGCAAAAATATAGACAGGAAGATACAAATGGAGCCATTTTGGTTCGAGAACCTCCTTTGCCATTCCAATATTTCCAGTAAAAGAATAGACAATCGCATGATTGATATGAGCCATATTATTAATAAGAATTTCCCACATGAATAAGGCATACCCTCTTAAATATTTAGATAAAAGGAGATGTCCAAAACCAGGAAACGCAGCTGACCACCAAGCGATGATATACGGGTTTCGTAAATGTAATTGTGTAGTTCCAACAATGCTAACATGAGCTTTATAACGTCTGACTGAATTATCATTGGTGTAATTATTCATTTAATACCGCCCTTTTGAGGTATTATAAGCTTTTAATCTTTCCGAAAAATTATTACTTATTTTAAGTTATTTCTTTTTCATGTTTTTATTTACATTTAGTAAAAATGCGTCTCTACTATTGTAGAAACGCACTGTTGAGTTTATTTTTCAACTTTATTTACCAACTTATAATAATATAGTACTATTACTAGTAGAATTGGATAAGATAGTGCTGAATATTCTAATTTCCACCAACCATAGCGAAAATACCCCCAAGGTTCTGGAAGTAAAGCAAATGATTCATAAATAACGATCAATATTGACCACAAAATAATATAAAAGGTACGTTTGAAAAATGAGGTACTAAAAGGATACCAATTTAAAAATAACATAATGGCAGGTGCGCCTAGTAGGGTAATTGCGGGTAAATCTGACCATTCAACGCCTTTATTAAAATACCAATACCCATGATATTTAAGACTCAAATACAGATCAACTAGTTGTTGGAATACTATTGTAAATACCCATATATGAAGCGTTTGATTTTTAGTAAGTCGTTTATTGCTTATAAAAGCAGCAGAATTAAAAAGGATAACCGCAATAATAAGTCCTAACATAAAGGAAACATCCTTTTTCCATAATATTATTTTCTTATGCCTCTTCAATTATTCTTTCCTATAGTACATTCCTTAATAATCACCATTTTTTAACATAAGTATCTATGTATCAATTATTATTCTAGGTTAAGTTACCTATCCTAAAAGCGCAAAGAATACGCTAAAGAACTCGTTCAGGCAAACTTGAGTTACTGAACACCTTACGGCTAAAAAGGGTTTATGAGACTTTCTCTTATTATTTAGTGTTCAATAACATATCTCTTTATCTATGTTCAGTTAATATGCTTAGGATTGGTTTTGTTACATCTTGAACGGTTTTAGACGTATAGAAATTTTTCATCGGGTTTATGATTTAGTGTGTCAAGGTTGTGGAAAAATCTTTTATTCGTAGCCTTATGACTAGGACAGGAATAAATGCTGTTAGAAATACTAAACGTCTACAATAATGTAGGGTACTTAGGAAAATAAAGAGCCGAACTTCTTATTAGGTTATCGGCTCTTTAAAAGTATTCTGATTATCTTTTACTTGAAACTGATAAAAAATCCCTAAAAAAGGAGAGCCATGATGGATCCCTTTTCCACAACTTTTCTGGATGAAATTGAAACCCAAAGACAAATTGGTCATCAGATTCAAAAATTTCTACAACTCCATCTTCCAAGGATGTTGCGACAGTCCGCAGCCCTTTGCCAAGTGTGTACATATGTTGACGGTGGAAAGAGTTTACGAATAAGTGGTCTTGACCGGTAATAGAATAAAATTTGCTGTTTTTATTTACCTTGATCTCATGGACAGTTTGATCAGCTGGGATATTCAATCTTTCTTGATGGTGCTCTATCCCCTTATCTGGAATATTAGCAAGGCCTCCCCCTAACACCTCATTAATCATTTGGGCTCCCCGGCAGAATCCAATCATTGGTAATTTCTTATCTAATCCGTAATTAATTAATCGCTTTTCGGCTTCGTACCGTTCCTTCCCGGTTGTATAAAGGGAAGATAATTGAGAATTCGGCTTTGATAAAGATAAAAATCCTCCACCGGTTAGGATGATGGAACTCAGATGGTCTAAAGGAGGTAATGATCCATCTTCATAAACAGGAATGAGATAGGGGATATGCCCAATCTCTTTTATCAAATTTATTGTATCTCGTTCCACATAAAGTAATGGATGTCCTGGATACAAATCAAAACCTTGCCCACTATCTACGTGCATCGTAATACCGATAAAACTAGATTCACTATTTTTCACTTAATATTGCCCTCTCTGAAGTGGTTTCTAAGGGAATCTCAGTTTCTGCCTCTTCTGCATTTAATGTTAAGGTATGCTGCTTTTTCAAATAAATATTAACAATCCCCGCAAGTGTAGCTATTGAGGCTATACGAATTCCCCAATTCATTATTTTGCCAGAGAAGACTGCAAGACTTTCTCCAGCACTTCCTCCTATAATAAGACTAAAAGCAAAGGCAACGGCGACCAAAAAGCCTAGAGCCATTGTCAAAATAGCAAGCCATGTATAGATTTTTTCAGTTAATGTGACTAATAGATTCATTATAAGCCTCCTTTTCTACAATCCTATGATTGGCAATATACCTGTTAGCAAGACGATGCTCAGTAGGATATGTAATAAAATCCAAATAATTGCCAGTTTAGTTGTTTCTTTAAATGTGGATCCTGCTATCCCCATTGCTACATATAACCCTAATGCTAAAGGTGGGGTCATTCCTTCAAGGGCGCCTGTCATAGCCGGAAGTAAAGCAGCTAATAAAACGGGGTCTCCACCTAATGAACCGTATACAGCAATCATGGCACTTCCAAGAATAGCCACTTGTGCTGATCCAGGTAAAATCATTCCAAGAACCATGAAGAATAAAGGCAAAATGATGATAATAGACATTTGACTTAACCCGAATGAAAGGAACCAGTCTCTTACCACGTCATTCATTTGTAAACCAATAAATATCTGCGAAATAGCATAAGCCATATAAATAGTAACACCAATAGGCACAACTTTAAGTAGTGAGTCTTTGAATATGTTAACGATATTCTGCCAATTTATTCTGCTGTTAGCTAATGACTTTCTCCCAATAGTTATCGCATAAGCTGCAGCTAAACCAGGGGTAAACATTAAAACAGAGGAAGAGAATGCACCTGCACCTGTTTCCCCAATACGCCCAATAAAGAAATCCTTAAATTGCGAATCGGCGAACAATGGAAGAAATATAAGCACAGGTAATGCTAGAGCAGGCCAGCCCTTTGCTAAACTTCCTTTAAACTTTGGCAGTTCTTGAGTCGGAACAGGTTTAACCTTATATAGCTTACATAAAGCCCAAAGCGTTAGCCAGCGCTGGATAAAGAACCATAATCCAACCCCATAAGCCACAACCATCCAGCTGCTTAATGAAATGCTATCTGGATGTACTTCATTTAAAATTCCAAATGTTAAAATGACAATGCCTGATGGCGGGATAATATTTCCAAGCATACTTGAAGACATTTCTACTGAGGCCGCTAGTGCTGGTGGGAAATTTGATCGTTTCATCATTGGAATGGTAAATACACCAGTTGCAGCTACGTTTCCAGGACCAGTCCCAGAAAGGGATGCCATAAAGGTACTTGAAAGTAGTGCAACGTAACCAGCCCCGCCTTTGAACCTGCCTACAACAGCCAGCATTAATTGAATAATATTATTTACTACTTTAGTTGCATCAAAAATTACTGCGACTGCCATAAAAGCAAAGATGGCATAAAAGAGTGAACTAGTTGAGGGGTACAGAAGTGATTCCCAAAATAAATCGAAAGATCCTGTGATCATTACGATAAATACAAATGATAGTGCCATCACTTCGTACATCGGGCGTTTAAGCCAGACAAATAAAATAACTACAAAAACAATTAATGCAATCAAATATAATATTGCACTCGGTATACCAAACACTCCATTCACCTCCTGAAAATTACACATGATATAACCATTGATCACGAGGTTATATCAAGTATTTTGATTATAACAAATATTTTTTAAATTTCAAATCATTTTTTGAATATTTCGCATTTTATAACTGATTAAAAAAGATCGCGTATTGACTTAATTTAATTTTTAAAATTCATCCACTTTTTGGTACCAAGCAATGGATATAATCAGTTATAATAAGTTAAGAGGTGAAAAAGATGTTAAATAGAAATAAGTCGATTCCCTTATATGAACAGCTTAAACAAATTATTGAAGAAAAAATTAAATCCGGTGATTGGAAGCCAGATGATCAGTTGCCATCTGAACGAGAACTTGTTGAACAATATGAAGTTAGTAGGATAACTGTTAGACAAGCAATTAATCTTGCTGAAAGGGATGGTCTGGTTAAACGTATACATGGGGTCGGCACCTTCGTTACTCAACCTAAAATTAAACAAGAATTGGGTAAATTTAATACATTTCAATCTACACTTCAGCAACAAGGCTTAATCGCCTCCACCAAACTGCTAAAATCAAGCGTTATAACCAGTGACTTTCAACTGGCCAGGCTGCTTGACATAGACGTTATGGAAAAGATGATTAATCTTGAATTGGTTGGCTATGGTGATAGCAGTCCGATTGTCTACTATAATAGCTATTTTTCATATTCAGTGGGAGAACAGATGAAGAAGGCTGCGGAACAGGCTCTAAAGGAAGAAAAACCTTTTTCTACGCTTGATTTATATCAATCCCTCGATTTCGAACCCACCCATGTTGAACAAACCTTCGAGGCCTTGTCAACAACTGAACAATTATCAAAAATACTAGATGTTGACATTCACTTTCCTTTATTCCGTGTTACCTCAATGGTTTATCAAGATAAGATCCCCCTTGAGTTTAAGGAAACCTATTATAGAGGGGACAAATATAAATTCTTTATTACAAGGCAAATGTAGCTTCTTACATTTGCTTTTTAATTTTTCGGAATTGACAAAATATTTTTCATGATATACACTTACCTTAACACTGGTTATAACATGTTATTACAAAGGGAGGATTAAAATGAAAAAAGAGTTAAGGATTCTATGCCCTAATGGACATCTTGGCTTTGCTCCAACAAAGGAAGAAAGTTTCCATATTGGAGCAGCAACAAAACCCGATTACTATTGCTGTGATTCTGGAAGTGATGATATTGGTGCCTCCGCACTTGGAGCCAATCGATCTGTAAGTATGTATAAATGGCAAAAACATGATTTAGAATTAATGCTTTTAGCTGCAAGGGAACAGGGAGTACCCATGCTTATTGGCTCTGCTGGCGATACTGGTGGCAATAGCCGAGTGGATATGTATGTTCAAATTATTAAGGATTTAGCAAAAGAGCATAATCTACCTCCTTTTAAACTAGCTTATTTTTATTCAGAGGTTGATAGAAGTTACTTAAAAAGTCAATTAGCAAACGAAGTTATCATTGAAGGCCTTGATGGACGAAAAGTACTGACAAGAGAAGATGTTGAAAGGACAGAAAGAGTTGTTGCTGTAGCTGGTATTCATCCTTTCGTAAAAGCATTAGAGATGGGGGCAGATGTAATTATTGGTGGCCGCTCAAGTGATTGTGCTATCTTTGCCGCGGCAGCCATTCATGAGGGATTCCCAGAAGAACATGCTTATTATGCTGGAAAGGTACTCGAATGTGCATCGTTCTGTGCAGAACCCTATGGGGCAAAGGAAAGTATTATTGGGACCATTTCGCACGATGATGTAAAGGTAACAGCTATGCATCCTGATCAGAGCTGTACGATAGCTTCTGTTGCAGGGCATGCCATGTATGAAAGATCCAATCCATACTTTGAATATTTTGCGGGCGGAATGCTGGATATGACTAATTGCCATTATGAACAGTACGATTCAAAGACAACTCGGATAACTGGGCAAAAATATGTGCCTGTTGAGGGAGATATAAAGGTTAAGCTTGAGGGATCTGCAAAGGTTGGGGAGAAATATATTGGAATTGCTGGAGTCCGTGATCCTTACACCATCCAAAATATAGATAAAGTACTTGAAATGGCGCGGGAACAAGTTGAGAAAGAGTTTGAGGGAGAAACTTATCATTTGAACTTCAGAACATTTGGTAAGGACGGTGTCATGGGAGCATTAGAACCGGTAAAGGAAATTAAATCACATGAACTCGGGATTGTTGTGGAAGGAGTCGCCGATTCTAAAGAAACAGCAGAGGCCCTTACATTATTTGCGACACGTCAGATATTCTATGCCCGCCTTCCTGAAGTAAAGGGGACAGCAGGTACGGCAGCATACCTAATCGATGATGTTATATATGCAGGTGCCACTTACAGCTGGTCTATGAATCACATAGTTCCGGTAAATGATCCACTTGAATTATTTGATCTGCATGTTGAGGAAGTTGGAAAAGATGAATTAGTAAAGAGTTAATGAAGGAAAGAAGGAGCGATGACGATGAAAACAGTACCCTTACAGGATCTAGCAAAAACCATTAGATCTAAAAATGCAGGAACTGATAAAATCACATTTGATATCATTTTTAAAGAAAAAGATACTTATGATCTTGTATGTAAAAGCAGTGTGATTTCAAAAAAGTCAGTTGCGGAATTATACAAGATTTCAGAAGAAAGAATTACTGATTTTGTACAATACGATCCGGCAAATGCTATTAAATTTACAATCTTGCGGGATCGGCCAAGTGGTGATCCTGGTGACGGTGATATCTTTGGGTCCCAGCAGTATCCTCCACTGTTATCCGTACAAATACCTGTTGGGTAGTAATTGAATAATTCACTAAAGGAGAATCACTATGTCTTAATACATGGTGGTTGTCCTTTTTTCATTTAATTTTATGCAGTGTAAGAAATGAAAGGGTTAATAGAAAAATATATTAAAATAGAAAAGTAGTGAAATCTAGTTTTCTATATATTTTTTGTTTATTTAACTAGAAACATAATATCCATTATACGCACCAATATAACGATTCCCTATGATATTCTCGCCGTATATTCCTGCTAATTTCACAGAATTTATTTCATTTTTAAACAGATAAACTCATCATATAATTGAATGGTTAAGAAGCTTATACAAAGATTGTTTCTTATCTTAAGTAACAAGAATTCTTTTTTCAGGTAATCACGCAGCTAATGGGAAAAAGGAAAGGCTAACTGTTTCTATGAAAACGGATTGAATCATAAAATATATAAAAAGTAATTTTGCAATAGATGGCTAAAGGAGCAAGCCCAAAGAGGCTGAGCGTCAAGTTGCATTATTCTATATTTGTAATTGCAAATATGTATATTTTTTCTCTCCAAAATACAAAATTGTTATGGTGCATCCCCACTTCATTTGTGGGGGTTGCTTAACTATTTAAAGTGTTACTAAGTAACAATTCTTCAATGCTCGAATAACCCTTTTCCTTCATTAATATCGACAATTGTTTCTTTTGTTTTTTACTAACCCTTAATCTAATAATTTCTATATCACTATCAATATAAATCCCACTTTTTCGTTTCTTCACTTCACCTTTAATTAATACTGACTGAAATAGATCCAATATTTCAGTTAGATTATCTGTTTTAATAAGGGATGGTTTAATTTCTACCAGATAAACTTCATCTTCATTTGGAGCCTTCTCAATTCTCATATTAGCTGGACTCACTTGCTGATAAATAACATCAATGATGGAGTATAGGTTTGATTTAATAAATTTAGGTGCTTTAAACTTTAAGGTAGCGTAGCCCTCTTTGGTATTCTGTTTTAGCTCTTTTACCTCATATGCGGGAATGAAGCCATTATCAAGTAGCTGTTCAAAAGTCAAAACCTCATCATGTTCAGTCAGTGCTTCGATTTTTTCATCAGTAATAGTTATAATTCTCGCTAATTCAGTCTGGTTTTCCCCTTGTTTTACAAATGGCTGAAATAGGGTGATATTTCTATCCTTATCAAAGAAGTGCTTTTTGCTCGGCCTTGCCTCAATCTCATTATTTAGTTGGAACTCCTGTACATCATCCTCAGTCACAAAGTTATAGATTTTCCCCCGAAATTCCTTCTTGAATGCTTTTAATTGTCCCGAACGAATTAATTTATTAACTGTTGTCTGGGAAATTTCTAAAAGTGCAGCAACTTCACTTGTGGTTAGTCCAGGTGGTTCAAGTTCTTGTTTCAGTCGATTAACATCTTCCAAATCAAATTCATAACGCCTTTCAATATACCAGTCATCTTTATTAATTGGAGTTAGTTTACCGTCTGCTATATAGTTATAGATTGTTTGTTTAGAAGATAAACCTAAAATCTTCATCACATCATCAACGGTTATAATTTTAGTTTGTTCCAAAATTAATTCATTCCCTTCTATAATTTACCTGCATGTATATATAATTATTATACTATGTAAATCCATTGATTGGATATTTTAAAATATATAAATTCATAATAAACGATTAAAACTATATATAAATAATTAAATTTTAATTAAATAACCATATTTAGACAAATTAGTATTTTTCATATTTATATTTATATAGAAAATTAATATATTCTTAGATAAATAGAACATTAAGTAATCAAAATGATCAATTGTATATTTCATGTAAGTAATTATAAAAATAAATGCTATAGTATATTTATTGGAATAAATATTATATTATCTGCGTCATTTAAGAATTTAGTGGTAAATGTTTAATGAAGGAGAATGGAATGTTTTTACCAACTCTATACTGCAGTAAAACAAACCAGAGGCATATTGTAAAAAATAAACAAAGCTGTATATGCGGGGCTGTTCACAATCCATTTTTTACGATTAGCCGTAAACAAATGCGCAGTATCAAATTCAAACCATTAAAGGATATTAATTGCAAAGAATGTAAAGAAGGATTAAGGTGCTTATATAAAAATTAAAAGTAATTTATATTGCAATGTTGCCATATATTATGCTTTATATTTTAAAAGTAATTTGTATTGTAACGTCGCCATATATTGTGCTTTATATTTTAAAAATAGTTTGTATTGTAATGTTGCAAATATGAGTAATGAATTGTGAATTAAAGGCTCCTAATTTTTGTGGGGAGGGGATTATCATAAACAATACTAATGTGCCGCTAACCATACATAATCAACCGTCCGTGCAGCCCGATTTTGATATCTTAGTAAAAAAGATGCAGGATGCAACCTATTATGCCGATCTGCAAGTACGCATGGAGGAAAATGAACGGGAAGATCAATCAGAGTTCAATCGTTTTTCGGATATTGACATGATTTACTATTATGTTCACCGAAAAACTCATATTCGTGAGGACCGGAATCGAACGGAGGGTACAAAAAAAGAGTATCTGAATACCCTTATGCAATTTTATAGGTATGTGCTGGGGAATCAATTATTTTTCAAAAATGATGTGCCGGATTACAAGGAGGAAGAGGGATTTAAAAATCTTAGGCCCAGGCATATAAGACATTTTCACGAGTATTTAAGTATAGCACCTCTTGGAAAAAAAGGAAATCCTTATACAGCAGCTACCATCCAATCCAAATCGGCTGTACTGAAGGCGTTTTTAAGATGGCTAAATG
>Ga0180215_1004296_pt1 | contig 12758 bp, 8 predicted proteins | sample eDN3rd37CBELigBY_FD_128871 | JGI IMG/M metagenome (GOLD analysis project Ga0180215, IMG submission 128871) | Enriched backyard soil microbial communities from Emeryville, California, USA - eDNA 3rd pass 37_C BE-Lig BY (version 2) (version 2) | ecosystem: Environmental > Terrestrial > Soil >...
AATTGTTCATAGGTGTCTTCTGTATAAAACATTTTTAAGGCAATGACTTCACAATCCGGATTGATGTCGCGAATTCGTTCTTCCATCAGTTCAACCTTAGGTCTGCCAACAGTTGACAGTAAGGCAATGATTTGACGGTTCACATTCGTAATATCGACATCATCCTTATCAACTAGAATAAGTCTGCCCACTCCAGAACGGGCAAGGGCTTCAGCTGCAAATGAGCCAACCCCGCCAATCCCAAGGATAGCGACCGTGCTATTTTTCATAATATCGAGGCCTTCGGTACCAATGGCCAATTCATTTCTTGAAAATTGATGAAGCATATATTCTCACTCCAAACTTGGATCAGTTCCACATATTTTCGTTTGTTATTCTTATTCCCGCTAAACAATATATCATACTATTTTTCAAAAGCAAGTAAATATATAGGAATAATGGCTGAAACCAAAAACATTTATGAAGGGTGTTTTCGTAACTTTGTTGCTTTTAACAAGAGGTGGTTGATTGCGCTCCGGGATGCTCCCTTTCCGCGGGGCGTGCGGTGAGCCTCGCACCTTCCGCTCCAATCAACCGGTTTTATCCATAGATTTATTTATCAAAAACGACAATCTTTTAGCAAACAGCCTTCATAAAAAAACTCCATGCATCGTAGCATGGAGTTGCATTGTCGGTATGAGGGTAAGAGCCCCGATTATGCCGTTGCTTTTGGTGCCTATGTTTTGATCCCGCTCTGAGCAGGTGGGTGCCCTGTCCCAAACTTTGCAAGTCCCCTTTTCGAAGAGGCATTTGCTTCGTTTAGAGAACTCCGGACTCCCGAAGATAAAAATGTTCGGTCAAAACTCTAGGTAATACAACGAACACATCAGGAACTCTTATCTTTAATAAAAATATATCATATGGACAAGTGGAATTCAAGCAACACAAATGCCACTTTATTCCATTTATTATTTAAGCTTTAATGACAAACTTAACTCATCCAGTTGCTGTTCACTCACTTCCCCTGGAGCGTTTGTTAACAAGCAGCTTGCACTCGCTGTCTTTGGAAAGGCAATCGTATCACGTAAATTCGTTCTACCCGCAAGCAACATCACCATGCGGTCAAGACCAAGGGCAATCCCACCATGTGGGGGAGTACCGTATTCGAAAGCTTCCATCAAGAAGCCAAATTGACTATTGGCTTGTTCTTGGGTAAACCCAAGCACCTCGAACATTTTCTCTTGAATCTCACGTTCGAAGATACGCAATGAACCTCCACCTAGCTCATAGCCATTTAATACTAAGTCATATGCTTGTGCCCTAGCACTACCTGGATCAGTATCAAGTAAGCCGATGTCTTCACGAACAGGCATTGTAAATGGATGGTGGGCCGCATAGTAACGCCCTTCTTCCTCATCATACTCAAATAATGGCCAGTCCGTAATCCAAAGGAAGTTGAACTTAGATTGGTCAATCAACCCGAGATCCTTGCCGAGCTTTAATCGTAGCGCTCCAAGTGCGTCAGCAACAACCTTCTTTTTATCGGCAACGAATAAGATTAAATCGCCTGTTTCTGCCTGTAAAAGAGATTTCAGAGAGTCTTGAACTTCTTCAGTTAAGAACTTCGAAATCGGTCCTTTTAGACCTTCTTCCTCGACTTTTAACCAAGCTAAGCCCTTTGCTCCATAGATAGAAACAAATTCAGTTAAAGCATCAATATCCTTACGAGAATATTGAGCCGCCGCTCCCTTGACATTGATTGCTTTTACTTGCCCACCATTTTCAACAGCAGCAGTAAATACCTTAAAGCCTGAGTCTTTCACTGCCTCAGAAAGATCGACTAATTCTAGTCCAAAGCGCGTGTCTGGCTTATCTGAACCATAACGGCTCATCGCATCGTCATAGGACATTTGGTTAAATGGAGCCTCTACTTCAAGTCCCTTTACATCCTTCATGACCTTCTGCATCATTTTTTCAGCTAAGCCAATAATATCTTCCTGGCTCATAAAGCTTGTTTCAATATCAATTTGTGTAAATTCCGGCTGACGGTCAGCACGAAGGTCCTCGTCGCGGAAACAACGAGCAATTTGATAATAACGCTCCACTCCACCAACCATTAACAACTGTTTAAAAATTTGTGGAGACTGTGGTAGCGCGTAAAATTCTCCTGGATGAACACGACTTGGAACAAGGTAATCTCTTGCTCCCTCAGGAGTACTCTTTGTAAGAATTGGTGTTTCAATATCTAAGAAACCTTCGCTATCCAAATAGTCCCGAATCGCCTTCGTGGTTTGATGCCTCATTTTAAACGTTTCAAATATTTCTGGGCGACGCATATCAAGATAACGATACTTTAAGCGTAGATCCTCAGATACATCGGTTTTATCGGAAATGGTAAAAGGTGGTGTCTTCGCTTCATTAATGATGGTAATTTCTTCAGCTACTACTTCCACTTTCCCTGTTTTGAGGTTGTCATTAATCGTTCCCTCTGCTCTAGCAATAACCTTACCTTTAATATCTAGTACATATTCATTCCGTACTTTCTCCGCAATGGCTAATGCTTCTTTTGAAACATCTGGATTAAAAACAATTTGGACAATCCCTGTCCGGTCACGAAGATCAATAAAAATTAACCCTCCAAGATCTCGACGCTTTTGAACCCAGCCTTTTAATGTGACGGACTCCCCAATTGTATGCTCGGTTACTTCCCCACAAAAATATGTTCTTCCAAACATGACGCTTCCCCCTTTATTTACATAATTCTTTAAGTTTTTCTAAAAAAGAGTCAAGCGGCAACTCTGTTTGTCCGCCATCTTCCATTGATTTCAAGGATATCTTGTTCTCAGCAAGCTCATCATCACCTAAAACGGCAACGTATTTTGCTTGAAAGCGGTCAGCAGTCTTAAATTGCGCTTTAATTTTCCGATCAAGATAATCTCTTTCTGCAGAAAATCCAGCGCTTCTTAGCTGGTGGAGAAGACCGACAGTATAATCCTTGGCATTATCACCAAGTGAAACCAAATAGCAATCAATTTTATCTGTAACAGGAAGCTCGACCCCTTCTGCATCTAAGGCAGCTAGGAGACGCTCAATACTAAAAGCAAATCCGATTCCCGGCGTTTCTGGCCCGCCGATTTCTTCTACTAAGCCATTATAGCGGCCGCCACCACATAGTGTCGTAATCGCACCGAAGCCTTCTGCCTCACTCATGATTTCGAAGGCAGTGTGATTGTAATAATCGAGGCCACGAACTAGATTGGCATCTACTTCAAATTCAATTCCAACATTCGTTAAATATTGCTTCACCTTTGAAAAATATTCACTTGAAGCCTCGTTTAAAAATCCGATAATGGATGGCGCAGTCTTCATTAGTTCATGGTCACGGTCTGTCTTACAATCAAGAATCCGCATTGGATTTTTCTCAAGGCGATTCTGACAGTCGCGACAGAATTCACCAATACGTGGTTGGAAGTGTTCGATAAGCGCATCACGGTGGGCTTTTCGACTCTCCTTATCACCAAGGCTATTAATCACAAGCTTCAACTTCTTTAAACCAAGCTTTTGATAAATTGACATTGCCAGCGAAATCACTTCTGCATCAATAGCCGGGTCCTTGCTTCCGAGTGCTTCTACCCCAAATTGGACAAACTGGCGATATCGACCTGCTTGGGGACGCTCATAACGAAACATCGGTCCCATATAATACAATTTCACTGGCTGATTTGGTAAACCGAACATTTTGTGTTCTACAAACGAGCGAACTGTCGAAGCTGTACCTTCAGGTCTTAACGTAACTTCTCTTCCTCCGCGATCTGTGAAGGAGTACATTTCTTTTTGAACGATATCGGTCGTATCGCCGACTCCACGTAGAAATAATTCAGTATGTTCAAAAATTGGAGTTCGTATTTCTTTGTATTGGTAGTTCTCGCAAAGCTCTCTCGCTGTTTTTTCAATATACTGCCATTTTTCCGTCTCTCCTGGCAATATATCCTTTGTCCCGCGCGGTATTTGAATCTGTTTTGACATGCCGGACAACCTCCTTTACTTTCTCTATGTAATATGAAAAGCGCTGGGGCACTGGAGCTAAACAATAAAAAAAGCCCCCGTCTCCTTGTTATAAAACAAGGGACGAGAGCTTTTGCTTCCCGTGGTGCCACCCTAATTGAAGACAATATTCTGCCTTCCACTTTTACAGTTAACGCCTGTAACGTCTTTTCCTACTAGAGGTTTCACCCTTTTTCAAAAAAGAGCCTTCGAGGTGTTCATTCATCAAGTCATCATGTGGAAAAGCTTTCAGCCCAGGACTTTTCCTCTCTTTTCATGTGGATCTTCATTACTATTCCCCATCAACGGCAATCTTTCAATATGACATTATATTTGTTTATAATACGGAGGAAAAATCCCCTTGTCAAGAACGTTCTAGCTGTTTTTTCAGTTTTTTTACATCCCGCAGTGAAAGTCCAAATTCAGAAGCTAGTTCAATCATGTTTGAGCTTTGTTCTTTTTGAATAAAATCATGAAGATCTACACTTAGGACTTGGTTCTCCCCAAGATGTGCCATATTCGCATTCGCACTATGTCGCATACAATCACCTTCCAATTCGTTATGTATCCTATTGTTCCCATGAAGACAAAAATATTTCATTCCTCTCAGCCTTTTTAAAAAGATTACATAAATAGAAATTTCGTGATTTTGGTAAAATAATCCGTTAAAATAAAACAATAGAAAAATATTACGGGAGCTGAGAATTATTGCTGAATAAAAAAATGGCCATCATCTTTTTATGCCTGTTGCTTATCATCACAGGCAGCATCCAGAAGGCCGGACCAGCTGAGGCCAATAATGGGTTTGTTACCATTACAGCATCGAATTTAAACATCCGTGGAGGTCCTGGTCTAAGCTATTCAGTAGTTGGCAAGGTCAACAAAGGAGAAAAGTATCCAATTTTACAGGAAGAAGGAGATTGGATCAAAATTGGTCTATCCGCTGGGAGAGAAGGCTGGGTGGCTGAGTGGTTTACGATAAAGGAAGACACCAGCAGCGATACCACTGGTACCGTCATCGCTGATAGTCTGAGAGTACGTACAGGACCTGGGACAAGCTATTCCTTAGCCGGTTCGCTTCAAAATGGTCAGACAGTGACAATCAAAGAAACAAATGGAAATTGGATTAAAATTGAGGTAGATTCGCTCGAAGGGTGGGTGTCGAAGGATTATATCCAATCTGGAGGATCTAGTGCGCAAATGAGTCAGCAACCAGCATCAATAACAGAAGCTGTTGTTACATCAGGATTAAATGTTCGAACAAGTCCTTCTTTGTCTAGTGAGGTGATCGGCAGTCTCATAAAAGGGGCGCAGGTTGCCGTAATTTCTCAATCGAATGGTTGGGCGAAGATTCAATACAACGGGACAAGCTCATGGGTAAGCAGTGATTATTTACAGTTTTCCAATCAAAATGGTCAGCAAAACAGCTCGAAATCTGAAGCGGTTGTAATAGCTACCACTCTATCTATTCGCGACAGTGGAAGCATGAACGGAAACCCAATTGGACAAGTATTCAAGGGACAGAAATTTACCATTCTTGAAGAATCTAATAATTGGGTGAAAATTGAGTATGAAACTGGAAAGACAGGTTGGGCTGCGGGATGGTTTTTTGAAAAAAGTCAGGGAAGTAGCCCTGTCGTACAAGATACAATTAAAGGTCAAAGCATTACGATCCTAAGCGATGGTACCAATATTCGCAGTGATGCAGGTGTTCAATCTTCGGTCGTTCAACGAGCAGACAGTGGTGAAACCTTTGAGGTAACCGGCCTTAATGACGAATGGTATCAAATTCGCCTTGACGGTGGGGAAACCGGCTATATTGCAGGCTGGCTTGTTTCTTTAAATGGTTCTGGTCATCAAATCGCAAAACCCGATGGTGGAATCCACACTAAAAACAAAAGGATTGTTATTGATGCCGGACACGGAGGAAATGATAGTGGCACAATCGGGGTGAGTGGAACATTAGAAAAAGATTTAACCCTTAAAACAGCTAATCTTTTATACAATAAACTTAAGGCTGCTGGGGCAAATGTTTATATGACGCGAACTTCAGATACATATGTTTCTTTGGCATCTAGGGTCGCTACCTCTCACTACCAGAATGCCGATGCCTTTATCTCCATCCATTATGATAGCATTGAAGATAAAAGTGTTCGAGGAATGACAACCTATTATTATCGCAATCCTAATCTAGCAAAAGAGTTGCATTCAAGTGTCATTAGCAGAACGAAGCTTAATAATAGAGACGTTCGCTACGGAAACTATTATGTACTTAGAGAAAATAGACAAAACAGTGCGTTAGTAGAACTCGGCTATTTAAGTAACCCATCCGAAGAAATCCTCGTTACCTCTGAGCAATATCAACAAACGGTTGCAGACGGGCTCTATGAGGGATTAGCGAGGTATTTGAAGAGTTTTTAACGGTTTATAATAAAGGCTGTTTTCGTAAACTTTGTTGTTTCTAAACAAGGGGTGGTTGATTTGCGCTCCAGGCACTTCGCTTTCCGCGGGGCGTGCGGTGAGCCCCCTCGTCGCCAAGGCTCCAGCGGGGTCTCACCTGTCTCGCTGCTCCCGCAGGAGTCTTCGTGCCTTCCGCTCCAATCAACCGGTTTTACCCATAGTTTTATACAAAAACAACAATCTTTTAGAAATCAGCCATAATAAAAAAGACAAAAACGCATGGATTTTTTAGAATCCATGCGTTTTCTATTTGCCCTCATTGGCTATCGATGATTAATGTTACTGGTCCGTCATTGGTAAGCTGGACGTCCATCATTGCACCAAAGACTCCTGTTTCTACCTTTAGACCTTTTTCACGAAGTTTGGAATTAAATTGTTCATAGATCCCATTGGCATGTTCAGGTCGGGCCGCATCCATAAAGTTTGGCCGTCTGCCTTTGCGGCAATCACCGTAAAGTGTGAACTGAGAAACAGATAACACTTCACCAGCGACATCAAGCAATGATAAATTCATTTTGCCATTTTCATCTTCAAATACACGTAGGTTGGCCACCTTTTCAGCAAGAAACGCAGCATCCTTTTCTTGATCATCATGAGTGACACCAACAAGAACGACAAAGCCTTTGGTGATGGAACCAGTCACTTTCCCTTCCACCGTCACCGTTGCTTCCTTACTACGCTGAACAACAACCCGCATAGCATAAAAACTCCCTTAAATAAGCGCCTGTCCCCCAGCAACGGGCAACAGGCACCTTTTGTTTATTAGTTTAATACCCTTCTGACTGAGTAAACGTCAGGGATTTGTTTGATTCGATCAACCACTTTTTGGAGATGGCTGACATTTGTAATTGAGATAGACATATTAATTGTCGCAACCTTATTTCGGTCAGATTTGCCCGAAACAGCTGATATATTGGTTTTCGTTTCATTAACAGCCTGGAGAACTTCGTTAAGCAATCCTCTACGATCAAAGCCACTTATCTCAATGTCCACATTGTATTCTTTTCGATCATTTAATGCTGTTTCCCATTCAACTGGAATCAACCGTGCCTGTGCATCATCGGTATGGATGTTGGTACAATCTTCGCGGTGAACCGAGACTCCTCTTCCCTTTGTGATAAACCCAACGATGTCATCACCTGGAATTGGGTTACAGCAACGTGAAAGACGGATTAATAGATTATCAATTCCTGAAACTCGAACACCCGATTCACGTTTTCGCACAGCTGGGAGTGACTTAAGCTCTGACACTGCTTCAGCAAGATCCTTCTCCTGCTCTTTATCGCGCTTCTTACGCCATTTCTCCGTTAATCTATTGGCAACCTGAAGAGCAGTAACACCACCATAACCTACCGCAGCATACATATCCTCTTCAGTTGTAAAATTGAATTTATCTGCAACCTGTTTTAAGTTTTCAGGTGTAAGGATTTCTTTTAAATCGAAATCCATTGCTTTAATCTCTTTTTCTACTAGCTCGCGTCCTTTATCAACATTCTCATCCTTACGTTGTTTCTTAAAGAACTGCCTAATTTTATTTTTAGCTTGAGAGGTTTGAGCAAGCTTTAACCAATCCTTGCTTGGCCCGTAGGAATGCTTGGAAGTAAGAATTTCAATGATATCTCCGGTCTTCAACTTATAATCAAGCGTGACCATTTTCCCGTTCACCTTTGCACCAATTGTTTTGTTGCCAATTTCCGAATGGATTCGATAGGCAAAATCAATTGGGACTGAACCTGCCGGAAGCTCGATCACATCCGCTTTTGGCGTGAACACAAAGACCATATCTGAAAATAGGTCAATTTTCAATGATTCCATAAATTCCTCAGCATCTGCTGTTTCATTTTGGAATTCTAGAATTTCCCGGAACCATGTTAACTTTTTATCCAAGGTAATTCCTTCATCTACAGTTCTGCCTTCTTTATAGGCCCAGTGAGCGGCTACCCCGAATTCAGCAATCCGATGCATATCCGTTGTTCGAATTTGCACCTCAAGTGGATCACCCTTTGGACCAATCACTGTTGTATGGAGAGATTGATACATATTTGGCTTTGGCATCGCAATATAGTCTTTAAAGCGGCCAGGCATCGGTTTCCAGCAGGTATGAATAATCCCAAGAACGGCATAACAATCCTTGATGCTATTAACGATTATTCTCACTGCTAATAAATCGTAAATTTCATTAAATTGTTTATTCTGCAATGCCATTTTGCGATAAATACTATAAATATGCTTTGGTCTTCCATTCAGCTCCGCCTTGATATTAACATCCTTTAACTGATTACGGACCTCATCAATGACTTCGACTAAATACTGTTCACGTTCCGCACGCTTTTTCTTCATTAGGTTGACAATTCGATAATATTGCTGTGGGTTGAGGTATCTTAAAGCAGTGTCCTCAAGCTCCCACTTAATTTTTGATATTCCGAGCCGATGTGCAAGTGGAGCAAAAATTTCAAGTGTTTCATTAGAAATTCTACGCTGTTTTTCTGGAGGAAGATGCTTAAGAGTTCTCATGTTGTGGAGACGGTCTGCTAGCTTAATTAAAATGACCCTAATATCCTGCGCCATCGCAACAAACATTTTCCGATGATTTTCAGCTTGCTGTTCTTCCTGAGATTTATACTTGATTTTCCCGAGCTTTGTTACTCCGTCGACAAGCATTGCCACCTCAGAATTAAAAGCAGACTCAATATCCTCAAGAGTCACTTCCGTATCTTCGACGACATCATGAAGAAAACCAGCAGCTACGGTCGCAGGGTCCATTTCAAGATCGGCCAGAATCCCGGCTACCTGAATGGGATGAATGATATAAGGTTCACCTGATTTCCGATACTGATCATGATGAGCCGATTTCGCAAAATCATAAGCTTTCTGAACCATTACGACATGCTCATCATTCAAATATTCACTTGTCATTTTAATTACTTGCTCGGCGGTTAATACTTCATCATTCGCCATCAAATCACCTTTTATCTATAAAAAATCTGGAGGATTTCGCAATGTCTCCAGCGGCCATTGTATGAATTGTAATGGTTTTCCTAACCATTCTCGTGATCCTAAACTATGAAATCGATTGTTATTATTATCAAAGAAAATTTCCAATATGTAAAGAAAAGAATCATAATTCGGTTAAGAAATTAAGAAATCTGTCGAAAAAGCTCTTTCTTTTATATGGAAAAGGCACCTCACAAGAAGTGCCTGATTCCTAATATTCCAATAAAGTTAGGACATTGTAGTTATCCAATTTGCTGCGGCCATCTAGATAAGTTAACTCAATAAGGAATGCAATCCCCGCAACGACTCCACCTAGTTCCTCAACTAATTTGATCGTTGCTTCAATTGTACCACCCGTAGCAAGTAAATCATCGGTAATCAGCACTCGCTGACCAGGCTTAATGGCATCCTTATGAAGGGTTAACACATCTTTCCCATATTCAAGGCCATAATCGACTTTAATCGTTTCGCGTGGAAGCTTTCCTTCTTTACGAACCGGAGCAAATCCTACTCCAAGTGAATAGGCAACTGGGCAGCCAATAATAAAACCGCGTGCTTCAGGACCTACAATTACCTCAGCTTGTCTCTCGCGTGCATATAAGACAATCTGATCGGTTGCATACTTATATGCTTCCCCGTTAGCCATTAAAGGCGTGATATCCTTAAATTTTATTCCAGGCTTTGGCCAATCAGGTACGATGGCTACAAATTGCTTTAAATCCATGTTGAAATTGCCTCCTCATTTTGCACCGACCCTTGAATGACATGGTCAAACCAGCTCTTCAACTGCTCAAATGATGAATAGAGCAGCTCATTTTCAAGAGTAAATGTTGCTTGTTTTTTCTGATAGGTTTTAGATTCAGATAAGTCCCGTTTCGGAACGTTCTTTTCTAAGGAAATAAATCCATTGTTTATTTTAACAAACTCTAGGTCAAAAAACACCTTTGACATAAATTCTACTGTTTCTTTTGTCCAGCCTCGGTATTTAGCGAGTTCTTCACCATGTCGCTTTAAATCAAAGGTATCCCTTTTAGCCAAGAAAGCATAGAACCATTTGAAATGCTCCCTAGTTGGTATCGTACTAAAGAAATCGCTATCCTCTTTATGGAAGTGCACATAGATTCTCGCGGGTTGCTTCCCTGAAACTAGTTTCTCCAACACTTGCATCGACGGTGGTAAATCAAGGAGCACGATATTCTTAGCTTGAATATCCGCTTGAGCAGCGTCTTCCTCGTTTTCCACTATTAACAGATCGTCTCCACAATATCGGTGAAAGGTTTCCTGATTTCCCGTCTCAAATAAAATCCATTTCGTGTTACCAGCAGGAATCATGTCAATTAACTTCTCAGGTCGTCTTAAGCCACGAATATCAAAGAGTTGCCAATTATGAACCGCAAGATCCTGTAAAAAGATTTGTGGCTTCCTAATATTATTCCACTCATTAATCGATAGCTCCCCAATAGCAGACAACGAAGAAATCGGTGATATTTCTTCATGAAGTTGTCCGAGACTAAAGCCAATCCCATCAAGAGTAGCAGCTTCATTTACTAGTGTTACTTTTAAGTGGTTTTGATTTGCACCAATTTTACGCATAGAAGCGATTTGTGCTTCCTTAATCAGAACCTTTGGTTTAGGATTATCGACCCCGTATGGTGCAAGCTGCCCCATTTCGGCAATCGAATCTATTGAGATATCACCTAGACTGACTTCAATGTCCACCTCTGTAACTGGAATCAAGTCAGTCTCCGTTAACTGCTCAGCTGCAAGAGCATTCAATCTCTGCCTTAGTGTATCTACATCCTCAAGCTTCAATGTCATCCCCGCTGCCATCGGATGCCCACCAAAATGTGGCAGAATATCACGACATGTAGATAGATTTTTAAATAAATCGAATCCTTGAATACTCCTTGCTGAACCTTTGGCTAAACCTTTTTCTTTATCAAAGCTAAGGACGATCGTTGGTCGATAATACTTTTCAACTAGGCGTGAAGCAACAATCCCGATTACACCGGAATTCCAGCCCTCCATCCCAATAACGAGGACATGATTATCTTTAATTGGATAATTATTTTCCACTTCAGCGATGGCTTCGTCTGCAATGGACGCAACAAGGGTTTGGCGCTCTTTATTTAATCCATCTATTTCTTCAGCAAGCATCATCGCTTCATCGCGGTCGTTTGTGAGTAATAATTGGACGGCAGGGTCTGCGCTGCCAAGTCTTCCCGCCGCGTTAATCCGTGGTCCAATCACGAACCCAACTGTCTCTTCACTGATTGACGGCAGCTCTGTTTTGGTCATCGAAAGCAAGGCTTTAAGACCGAGATTTTCCGTTCTCTTCATTTGCTGAATTCCCTTTTTCGCAATCAACCGGTTTTCATCTGTTAACGATACCAGGTCAGCAATCGTACCAATTGCGGCAATCTCTAGTAAGTCTTCGGGAATAAATCCATAAAGGGCATGAGCCACTTTAAAAGCGACACCAACACCAGCTAGGTCCCTAAATGGATAAATACTGTCTTCAAGTTTTGGGTGGATGATTGCAAAGGCATCTGGAAGCTTTGGACCAGGTTCGTGGTGATCGGTAATAATCAAATCAATCCCCAGCTCCTTCGCCACATCAGCCTCATGAAGCGCTGATATACCTGTATCAACGGTAATGATTAATCTTACCCCATTCTCTGCTGCCTGTCTAAAGGCAGGCTCATTAGGTCCATAGCCCTCTGTGAAGCGATTCGGAATATAGTAATCTACATTGGCTCCTAAATCTACTAACACTCTCATCATGACTGTCGTAGAACTGACACCATCGGCATCGTAGTCGCCAAAGATAAGGATTGGCTCTTGATCCTGGATTGCTTGATTAACTCTTGCAACTAATTTATCCATGTCTTTTAGTAAAAAAGGATCATGAAATGTTTGATTTTCTTCAAATAAAAAATACCGGGCAGTTTCCACGGTATCGAAGCCGCGATTGACAAGCAAACTCGCTGTCAAAGGAGCGATATTCAATGCAACGGCCAGTTCCTCAGCTTTTGATCGGTCGGTTTCTTTTACAACCCACCTTGTTCTGGATTTTAACATACGTTCACCCCTCAGCCTTTTTATTATACAGAAGCATTGTGCTTGTTTCAATTAGTGGAAAACTAAGGCAGTTTGTTTTTGTAGTTGTTTTTTCCATAAAATGGTGTTTGTAGAGTAAATAGAGTTATTTGGGGAGTAACCGTCGAATTTGTAGAGTAAGATCCATTTTTGTAGAGTAAATCTCCGATTTCGGAGAGTAA
>Ga0180215_1004298_pt1 | contig 12757 bp, 10 predicted proteins | sample eDN3rd37CBELigBY_FD_128871 | JGI IMG/M metagenome (GOLD analysis project Ga0180215, IMG submission 128871) | Enriched backyard soil microbial communities from Emeryville, California, USA - eDNA 3rd pass 37_C BE-Lig BY (version 2) (version 2) | ecosystem: Environmental > Terrestrial > Soil >...
CGAGTCGATCGCCCGAAGAGGTGACGAGCTCGCCCAAGGCGATCGCCCGCCCGTCTCCGAGCTGACCGGCCCACTGGCCGAACTGATGGCCACCATAGTTGGCTGCGTAGGGGACCATCCCGTCCCAAAGCGCGTTGCCACCGAAGACCTCGGCGAACTCCCTGGAGAGGATCGTCTCCTCGTCCAGGCCGAGGAGGGCGGCGACCTCTGGCGACCAGGCGAAGAGGCGTGGTGCTGCAACGGGAGTGGGCTGAACCTTGGACCAGAGGGCCCCGTGGACCTGGCGCGGGCGGAGGTCGTGGAGCGGATCGCCCGGCAGGGAGTCGATGAAGCGGGAGGAGAACTGAACCATCCGGGGATGCTAATCGCCGGCCGGCTGGGACCGCTCGTGTTTCGCAGGCTGAATGGTCTCTGGACCTCGTCTTCTCCCGGATTCGAATCCCAGCCTGCGATTCTTTAACTGCCACGGGAATGGAGCCCATCTACAATCCGCCGCATGCAGGGCAGAACCATGGATTTCGAGCGTCTGCGCCGGCTCGGCTGGCCCTTCGACGGGCCACCGCCGGAGGGCCCGTGGCGCGATGCCCTGGCGGCGCACCCAGACGCGACCCTGGCGCGTGTGATCGGCCAGCACCGGCTGGGATATGTGATCGCCAACGAGCCGGGAGGCGCCGAGCAGGCGGAGGGCCCTCCACAGTGGCGTCGACCCCGTTTTCCGTCTCAGGATCGAGCAGCGGTGGGAGATTGGGTTCTGCTGGAGGGTACGCGGATCGTCGCGGTGCTCGAGAGGCGGACGGCGATCAAGCGTGCCGCAGCGGGCGAGCATTATCACCAGCAGGTGATCGCCGCGAACGCCGACGCGGTCTTCGTCGTCTCCGGTCTGGACGACGCCTTCAACCAGCGCCGGATCGAGCGCTATCTCCTGCTGGTGGTGGGTACCGGGGCGCAGCCGGTGGTGGTGCTGACGAAAGTCGACCTCGCCAACCGTGAGGACGAGGTGAGAGCCCTCCGCTCCAAGCTGTCGGCCCAGGACATCCCGGTGTTCGCGGTGAACGCGAAGGATCCTCGGAGCCTCGAAGTGCTCGAGCCTTGGCTCGGCGTCGGCAGGACCGTGGCGTTGGTAGGGCCCTCCGGCGTAGGCAAGTCGACCCTGACCAACACCCTGCTGGGCGAGGACAGGATGAGGACGGGCGAGGTGCGGGAGAGCGACTCGCGAGGTCGCCACACCACGACCCATCGCCTGATCGTGACGCTCCCCACCGGCGCCTGCCTGGTCGACAGCCCGGGAATGCGGGAGCTGAAACCGACCGGCGAGGAGGACCTGGCGGAGGGCGGCTTCGAGGACATCGAGACCTGGATGGTCCAATGCCGCTTTCCCGATTGCCTGCACCAGAGCGAGCCTGGCTGCGAGGTCCGGGCCGCGGTCGAACGGGGCGAGCTGGAGGTGAAGCGGCTCGCCAACTACCTCAAGCTGCGCCGCGAGGTCGCGGCTGCCGCCGATCGGCTCGCTGGACGCCAGGTGGAGACCCCCGACAGAAGGGGACGCAAGCCCCAGCCAGGCAGGCGACGAAAGCGGTGATCGCAGCGAACGGAGCTCGTTCGCCGGACTTCGCTTGCTCCCCAGGCGAGCGCGATCGGCCCTCGCTCCGACTCGGCATCAGCTCGCTGGTGCACCTTCGTGTTCGGAGGGCGGCTCGGTGACCGTGCCGTCGAAGTGCTCTTCCGACGCGTCAGCCTCGGCCTTGGTGCGCTGGACGACGCCATCCCGGTGCTCGGGAGGGCCGTAGAGCGTGTACAGCCGCAGCGGTTTGTCACCATTGTTCACGACGTTGTGCAGCGCGCCCGCCGGCACGATCACCGCGTAATCATCCTCGACCTTCGAGCGCTTCCCGTCGATCCACACCTCGCCCTTTCCCTCCTCGAAGCGGAAGAACTGATCGTGGGTGTCGTGCACTTCTTCGCCGATCTCCTCCCCGGGCTGGAGGGTCATCAGCACGAGCTGCAGATGTTTGCCGGTGTAGAGCACACGTCGGAAATCATCGTTGCTCTCGGTCATGTCCTCGATATCCCCAATGAAGCCCTTCATGACGTCTCCTCCTGCTGCCCATCCGCAGCGACCTTCCATCCTAATCGACAACCCCACACGCCCCGGCCCGGACCGAAGTCGAAAGGTTTCCTTGCGGACAAGCTGCTGGCGGCGGTTGGGGTCGGTTGCGTTGCGGATGCATCGGCGGCGAACTTCCATCGCGTCGCTCCCGGCGAAGGGACCGACGAGGATGCGTGAGGAGCGGCCCCGCAACGCCCTCACCATGCCCCTTGGTCTCGACCCAACCGGGATGCCGCCCCGGCGACGATCAGGCTTCTTCCCAGAGAGCCCATGACCCAGGGGCCCGGTCGGGTCGCTGTCCCACCCCAATCTGACGAGACAGCTCTCTCATTGCCTGCAGACCAGGCCGCCAGCTGGGCGTAATATCTTCCCCAGCTAGGAGGCGAACTCTCTTCGAGCCGGAAGGCGGGACATCGATGACGGTCAAGCGAATGGACAACGTTGGGATCGTCGTGGAGGACCTCGACGCCGCCGTCGAGTTCTTCGCCGAGCTCGGCCTCACGCTCGAAGGCCGCATGCCGATCGAAGGCGATTGGGCAGGCCGCGTTACGGGCGTGCGTGACCAGCGCGTCGAGATCGCCATGATGCGAACACCCGACGGTCACAATCGCCTCGAGCTCTCTCGCTTCGACGCTCCTGCCATCTCGTCCGATCACCGCACCGCACCCGTGAACTCGTTGGGATATCTGCGGGTCATGTTCGCCGTAGAGGATCTCGATGACACCCTCTCTCGGCTCAGCCGGTTGGGCGCGAAGGTTGTCGACGAAGTCGTCACCTACGAGGACGTCTACCGGCTCTGCTACATCCGTGGTCCCGAAGGGATCCTCATCGGGCTCGCCCAACAGCTCAGATAGTTCGCAACCGATCGCGTTGGCAGTGCCTCGCCCGCCGCACGACATGGTAGACGGAGGAGGTGAGCCACCACCCGCCACCGATCGCGCGAGACAACCTGTCGGAGCTGGGTCGGCTCGTCGTCGTCTCGAAGGGCTCGCACGAGATCGGGACGTCTCCTCCCGGCAGAGCGGTGACCCACAGCTATGCGGCGCTCGCCTTCTACCTGGGAGGGCGATCGCGAATGCAGCTCAAGGGAGAGTGGAAGCTCGCCGCAGGGGACGTGCTCATTCTCCCTGCCGGCGAGCCGCACCGCATGCTGGAGACAGACGAACCCAGCTACTGGGGGATGGCCTTCTGCGTGCCATGCGTCGCGGCGGATGGGGCGTCGACCCTCCTCGAGCCCTTCGAGCGGGTTCGCGAGGGGGGCGCGGCGGTGGTGCAGATCCCCGTCGAGCGACGCGCCTATCTGGAGCGCCTCTTCGAGGAGCTCGAGGCGATCGGCCGAGATCCCTCGGGCCCCGGCGACGCCATCGAGGCAATCCAGCGGAGCCTCCTCACCCTGGTGCTGGCGGAGGTGGATCGGGCGTGGAGGTCGAGCCCCGAGCGCACCGGCGCTGGCGGCGGGGTCGCCGTCGAGGCCCTGCGCTTCATCGAGCGAAACTGCCTCCGTCCCCTCACCCTCAAGGAGGTGGCGGCGGCGGTGGGGCGAAGCCCGACCTATGTCACCGCGGCGCTGACCCGGGCGACAGGCCGCAGCGCGGTCCAGTGGATCGTCGCAGGGCGGATGGCGGAGGCGAGGCGACTCCTGCTCCACTCGGACGAGATGATCGACGTGATCGCCGAGCGGGTCGGATACGCCGACTCGACCCACTTCATCCGGATGTTTCGCCGAACGCACGGCATCACCCCGGCTGCCTGGCGGGCGGCGCAGGCTCCGGCTACGAGATGAGATCCATCGCCAGGTCGACGTTGATCATGGCGGCCGCCTGGAGGCCCGCTGCGGCGCCGAGGACCGCAGCCTGCATCTTGGGGGTCGAGTCGCCTGCTGCATAGATCCCGGGCAGGAGCGTCTCCCTGCGCATCGGGTCGATCCGAACGTAGCCGTCCTCGTCCAGGGGGAGGTCGAGGGCCTCGATCAGCTCGACCTGCCGCTGCGGCGGCTGGGTGAAGAGCACCTCGCACGGGACCCGCTCGCCGCCAACGAGCTCGATCGCCTCCAGCCGATGCCCGCCCATGACGAGGCGCTTCAGTGGCTCTGTCACCAGGCGGAGGCCAGCACGCTCGAGCCCGTCCCTCACCTCCTTGGCGACCTCGAAGGCACCGTTCGTAAAGACCGTCACCTCCGGGGACCAGGTCTTGGCCTGGAGCGCGAAGGGGAGCAGGTGAGCCGCTGCAGCTCCCACGGGCAGAAAAGCCCAGCGCTGATCGCGCGCCTCCCATCCGTGGCAGTAGGGGCATTGGAAGATCGATCGCCCCCACAGCTCACGAAACCCTTCGAGCGGGAGCATCTCGTCCACCATCCCGGTGCAGAGGAGGATCCGCCGCGCCTCCACGCGCCCGGCCTCCAGCTGAACCACGAAGGCCCCACGGGACCCTTCGATCGATCCCACCCGCTCGGGGCGTATCTCCACGCTGGGATAGGCGGAGAGCTCCTCGTGGCCGATGCGCCGAAACTCCTCCGGCGGGGTCCCGTCCCTGGTGACGAAGTTCTGAATCCTCTCTGCCGCTGCGTTCCGGCGCGGACCTGCGTCGCAGAGCAGGACGCTCCTTCGAGAGCGGCCAAGGGCCAGCGCTGCAGAGAGGCCGGCAGGACCGCCTCCCACGATGACGACGTCGTAGACCATCTGAGATCCTCCTCCTCGAGGGTGGATCGAAGAGGTAATCCTTTGGACCGGCTCTTCGTAGAGCGAGGCCTTCGGTCGGATCGGCGGGGGTTTCGATCGCCGGCCGACAGCTCCGGGAAACGCTTCTGCGGCGGAATGCCTATGGCGTTCCGGTCGCTCCAACTCCATATGAATCCCGTGAATCCTGATCCCCAACGACCGGACATCGCCGCGGCCGATCCCACCCGATGGGCGATCAAGGTCGAGGTCGTCGTGATCGGAGCAGGCCAGGCAGGGCTCTCGTCGGCCTACCATCTGCGCCGGCTGGGCCTCGAGCCGGACAAGGACTTCGTCGTCCTCGATCGATCTCCCGGACCAGGCGGCGCCTGGCAGTTCCGGTGGCCATCACTCACCCTCGCCAAGGCCAACGGCATTCGTGATCTGCCGGGCATGGCCTTCTCCGAGGCGGTCGATACAGACGCCGACCAGGTCGAGGCAGCGGTGGCAGTGCCGCAATATTACAGGGCGTACGAGGAGGCGTTCGACCTGCGCGTCCATCGTCCCGTCCAGGTGAAGGTGGTCAGCGACAGAGGCAGGCGGCTACGGGTCGAGACCGATCGCGGGGCTTTCTCTGCCCGCGGGCTGATCAACGCCACAGGCACTTGGGAGTCGCCCTTCATCCCTGAATATCCTGGCGCCGAGCGGTTCCGAGGAAGGCAGCTTCACACCAAGGACTACCGCGCCGCCGAGGATTTCGCAGGAAAGCACGTCATCGTGGTCGGCGGCGGCATCTCGGCGGTCCAGCTCCTCGACGAGATCTCCCTCGTCACTTCGACGACCTGGGTGACCCGCCGCGAGGTGAAGTTCCTCGACGAGCCGTTCACCGAGGAGACCGGCAGGGCGGCCGTGGCGCTCGTCGAGGAGAGGGTGCGGCGCGGCCTTCCGCCCACCTCCGTCGTCTCCGTCACCGGCCTCCACAAGACCCCAGCGATCCGGGCGGCGATGGCAAGGGGCGCGCTCGAGCGATTGCCCATGTTCAGCGAAATCACCGAGGACGGCGTGGTCTGGGCAGACGGCTCGAGCCAGCGGGCGGACGTGATCCTCTGGTGCACCGGCTTCCGCAGCTCCCTCGATCATCTCGCACCGCTTCAGCTGCGCGGACCCGAGGGTGGAATCGTCATGACCGGACGCCTGGCCACGCAGGTCGCCAAGGACCCGCGGATCCATCTCGTCGGCTACGGCCCTTCCGCCTCCACCATCGGCGCGAACCGCGCAGGCGGCGCCGCCGCGCGGGAGCTCATGGCGTTTCTCGAGCGGTGAGCGGCGCGTGGCGGCTTGTGCCGCTTTCGCTCATCCCGCCTTTTGCAGCCCCTCGTAGACCACCTTCAGCATCATCTTCAACGCCGCCTTGCCGAACGCCTCATCGCCCAGGAACTTGTCGACGAGGTCGCCGTGGCTATCGAGGTGCGCGAGCATCGCCCCCGTGGCGGCACCCTTCACGTCTGGTGAGATTGAAAAGTTCTCGAAGTTGTTGGCCCCTGCCTGCTGCTGTACGACGGGGTTCGCCTGGAGCCTGGTGGTGACCCCTTCGATGATCAGCCGCTCCGCCTCGTCGAAGTCCGTCCCGAACTTCTCATTGAAGAGAGCGATGATCTCGCTGAGCGGCGCCTTCTCTTCCTCGGGGCCCTTGCGCGTCCCTGTGTCGGTGGGCCCTTTGAGCGCGGCGTCTCCCGCCTGCGCCAGAGCGATGTTGCCTTCGAAGGTCTGGGCGATCCGGTAGTACTCGAGCTCGACGTCGTGATCGAGGACCACCTGATCCTCTCGGTCCTTGGGCAGGTACTTGAGGAGGAAGCGCCCGAAGCTGTAGCGCTTCTCGAGATCGGCGTCGGTGAACTCCATCACGTGCGACGCAAAGGAGTAGAGGTTCACGTAGGCGTTCAGCCAGCCCCGAAAAGCCTCCCGCTCCTGGTCCTCTGCCGCCTGGAATCGATCGATCGCCGGCTGCAGCCAGCGGTTGAACCGCGCCTGATCGCTCTTCTGCCGATCGCTCCGCCGCTTGTAGAAGACCTTGGCGAAGCCCTCGATCTCCGCAAGGTGATAGATCCCCGCTGCGTCGAGCTCATGCTGCAGCTCGTAGAGGCGGTGAGGATCCACCCGCTCCTCGACTGCCGTTCTCTCAAAGTACGGCGCGAATGCCTCCAGGATCTCATCCTCGTCGTTGACGAAGTCGAGGACGAAGGTGTCGTCCTTCCCCGCCATGTTTCGATTCAGACGGGAGAGGGTCTGCACCGCCTGCACCCCAGCTAGGCGCTTGTCGACGTACATCGTATGGAGCAGCGGCTGATCGAAGCCCGTCTGGAACTTGTTCGCCACCAGCAGCATCCGGTACTCGTCGGTGGCGAAGGCCTGCTGGATCCGGTTGTCCGCGATCCGATCCTCGTTCATCGATCCTTCGGTGAACTCCCTTCCAGTCTCCTCATCGAAGACCGTGCCGGAGAAGGCCACGAGACATTTGATGTCGGTGTAGCCCTGCTCCTTCAGATAACGATCGAAGGCCACCTTGTACATGACCACGTGGCGCCTCGACGAGGCGACCAACATCGCCTTGGCGCGCCCCCCGATCTTGTGCCGCACCTTGTGTCGAAAGTGCTCGACGATGATCTCGGTCTTCTGCGCGACGTTGTAGGGGTGGAGGCTGACGAAGCGTGCCAGCGCTGCCCGTGCCTCGCGCTTCCCAACCTCCCGATCATCCTGGATGTTGGCGAGGCGGTAATAGGTCTTGTAAGTGGTGTAGTTCTTCAGGACGTCGAGGATGAAGCCCTCCTCGATCGCCTGGCGCATCGAGTAGAGATGGAAGGGCTGGGGCTTGCCGTCCTCGCCGGCCTTACCGAAGAGCTCCAAGGTCTTGAATTTTGGTGTTGCGGTGAAGGCGTAGAAGCTGAGGTTCGGCTGGCGCTTCCTGGCCTCCATCACCCGCAGCACCTCCGCTTCGGTGTCGACCCCCTCCGACACCTCCTCGTCTGCCTCGGCCAGGCTCGGCATATAGCCTTGCCCTGCGCCGAGCACCTCCTTCACCCCCTTCGCCGCCTCCCCCGTCTGCGAGGAGTGGGCCTCGTCCACGATCACCGCGTAGTTCCGGTTGGGGAGCGACTCGATCCGCGCAGCCACGATCGGAAACTTCTGGATCGTCGAGATGATGATCGGCGTGCCCCGCTCGAGCTCCTCCTGGAGCTGCTTCGAGTCCTTGTCGATCCGCGCGACCACCCCCTGCTTGTGCTCGATTTGATAGATGTTGTCCTGAAGCTGCTTGTCGAGGACCTTGCGATCCGTGAGCACCACCACCGAGTGGAAGAGCTTCCGATCCTTCTCGTCGTGGAGGCTCTGCAGCCGGTGGGCGAGCCAGGCGATCGAGTTCGACTTCCCCGACCCCGCCGAGTGCTGGATCAGGTAGTGGCCTCCAGCCCCATCGGCGAGGGTCGCCCTCTCCAGCCTGCGCACCGCGTCGAGTTGGTGGTAGCGGGGGAAGATCATCGTCTCCGTCTTGGTCTGCTTGATCTGCCCGCTTGGCAGCAGCTCAGCGCGCGTCTGCGACTGGAGGTGGAGGAAGCGCTGGATGATGTCCAGGAAGCTCTCCCGCTCCCAGATCTCCTCCCAGAGGTAGCTCGTGCGATAGCCATTGGGGTTCGCCGGGTTCCCGGCGCCGCCATCCCGACCTCGGTTCAAGGGGAGGAAGAAGGTCTTCTCCCCTGCGAGGCGGGTGGTCATCCAGACCTCCTCCGTGTCCACCGCGAAGTGCACCAGCGCCCCGCGTTTGAAGCGGAGGATCGGGGAGGTCGGCGGTCGATCCTGGCGGTACTGCCGCTTCGCGTGCTTGAAGGTCTGCCCGGTACTCGGCGTCTTCAACTCTGCGGTGGCGACGGCGATGCCGTTCAGGCTGAGCACCATGTCGAGGGTGTCGTTGCCTTGCGGGTCGAAGCGCACCTGCCGCGTCACCACCACCCGGTTCTGGGCGTAGCGCTCGAGGATCTTGGGGTTCAGTCCGTGCGCCGGCTTGAAGGCCGCGAGGTCGATCTGCTTGCCATAGAACTTGAAGCCGTGTCGGAGGACATCGAGGGTGCCCTGGGTCTCACGGGCTTTGAGCAGGGTCTCGATCAGCTTCGTCTCGAGGTCTGCGCCGTGGTTCTTGCGCAGCTCCTCCATCCGCTCGCCCTGCGTCGCCTCGAGGAAGGCGAAGAGGTGCTCGCGGTCGATCCCTGTCTCCGGATCGATTCCCGCCGGGTCCCCACGGAGCCAGCCGTGGGAGAGGAGATGCGATTCGATCGAGTCTTCGAAGACCTGCTCGTGGTGGAGTGCCTTCATGCGACAGCCTCCTTGGAGATGTTCTCCGCAATCTCGAGCTGGCCGGTGACGGCGGCGGTGATGAGGGCTTGGCGGTATTCGCGGAGACGCTCGACGATTTGTGAGGAGCGGTCGATTTGTTCATCAATATGGCCGGCCCTAGCCCGCACTCTCTCTGCGATCATCACTTGTTCTACAGCCGGGGGGCGCAGTAACGGTAAAGGCCGGAGTGCACTTTCGCTAACTGAAGGTACTGGCCCAGGATTGGCTAATCGGCCAAAGTCCAACTGCTCGAGCCAGAGTCGGATGTATGATGTTTCGTCCTTACGAGGTACATACGACATCATGTTGTTGTCTATTATGCTCGGGATCTCGATAACTCGCCGTCGGTTCAAGAGGAGCGCTGCTCCAACTTTTGCAAAGGCGATGGATCCAGGTGGGCAGATTCGAGCCCCCAGCTCCATCGCACTCACTCGGGAAACGGAGTTCGGCGAAAAGCGGAGATTCTCGAGGTTCATTGGCCTCGCCATGTCACCAACTTTGAAGAACGGAAACTCCTCTCCTTCGATACCTTGATAGGAGTGGGGGAAGCCTGTCCCCGCCACGAACCGTCCTCCTTTCCCAAGGGACGAGACCTCCCAATGCGCAGGAATCTTCCCGAGCCACTCGATCCCCGAATCCTTCATTGGGATATTCGGATCGAGGCCCTTGGTGACGGCCTGGGTGATGAGCGCCTGGCGCTTCTCCTGGAGCAGCTCGATGAATCGCTCCTTCTTCGCAATCAGCCCATCGATGGCTTCGGTCTTCTGGTCGAGGAAGTCGGCGATCAGACGCTGAGCGCTGATAGGGGGAGTCGGAATCTTCGCGTTTCCAATAAAGTCCCAGTTCGCCCGCGGCATCTTTGCGCCGTATGTAGAAGAATCAACAAGGTTCAGGAACGGCTGGCTCAAGAGGAGATGCCGCAGGTATCTCCCTGACATCTCATTGGGCCGTGGACGAAGAACCAATGCCTCAGAAGTGCACCGGCCCTGATGATCCGATAAATAGACCTTTGCGAGGTAGGGGCGAAGTTTTCCGAAAAGTACATCCCCAGGCTCGAAGAGATTCGCGGCTTCTGGGTCAGTCTCTTCTCCGTCAGCTTTCCTTCGCCCTGTCCCCGACTCGATATGCTCGAGTCCCGTGTAGGGTCGGTTCCTGTCGGAAGGGTCGGCCTTCCGCACCACCTGAACAGCCATTCGCTTCAAGGGTGAGACGGAGAAGTTGGAGAGTTTGTCCAGGGTCACGCAAACACCTCCCCCAACATCCTCTGAATCTCCGCCTCCAGCTCCCGGATCTCCGCCTCGATCACCGCCAGCGGCCGCAGCGGCTCATACACGTAGAAATGCCGCGTAAACGGAATTTCATATCCGATCTTCGTCTTGCTCTCGTCCACCCAAGCATCCGGTACATGGGGCAGAACCTCCCGCTCCATGTACGCTTCGATGCTCTCCCCCAGCGGCACATTCTCCGTGTCACGGAGTTCCAAGTCCGCCTCGGGATTGCCGTCCTTGTCCAGGCAGGGAGGCGCGCTCTCATCCCGCTCGCTTAGCGCATTGAGCACCGCCTTCATCACGGCGGCAGGCACCTTGAGGTCGGCCTTCTTGAACGCAGCCCGTAGCTTCTTCGTGAAGGCCTCCCGGTCCTGGCTCAGCCCGCCGCCCATCCCCCGAAGCGCAGCGAGGATCCCTGCCTGCAACGCCTCCCCCTCAGCGATCTCCGCGAGCCCCGCCGCTCCCTTCTTCTTGCTCTTCCCCAAGGCCTCGAAGGCCCGCTCCGTCTCCAGCCTCGAGATCCGCTCCTCGCTGGCCTCGAAGTTCAACCGCAGCGGCCGCTCCACCGTGATCTTCTGGAAGCCAAACGCCTCGTTGGGGAAGATCTTGCTCCCCTCCTCCTCCTCGAAGGCGCCATAGGTCTTCACGATCCACTCGATGTCTCCGACCCCGAGCATCTTGCGTTTGTCACCCAGGCTCTTGCGCATCTTCTCGAAGAGGTCCACCGCGTTGATGAGCTGCACCTTTCCCTTGCAGCGCTCCTCCTTCTTGTTCGAGACGATCCAGATGTAGGTGCTGATGCCGGTGTTGAAGAAGAGCTGGTCTGGCAGGGCGACGATCGCCTCCAGCCAATCCCTCTCGATCAGCCAGCGGCGGATCTCGCTCTCGCCGCTGCCTGCGTCGCCGGTGAAGAGCGGCGAGCCGTTGAAGACGATGGCGAGGCGGCTCCCGCCGTCCTGGGGCCCCTTCATCTTGCTCACCATATGCTGGAGGAAGAGGAGGGAGCCGTCGCTGATCCGCGGGAGCCCCGCACCGAAACGGCCGGCGAAGCCGAGCTTCTCGTGCTCGTCCCGGATCACCTTCTCCACCTTCTTCCACTCCACGCCGAAGGGTGGGTTGCTGAGCATGTAGTCGAAGGTCCTGCCTGCGTGGCCGTCCTCACTGAAGGAGTTGCCGCGGACGATGTTCTCGGGGGTCTGCCCCTTGATCATCATGTCGGCCTTGCAGATCGCGAAGGACTCGTCGTTCAGCTCCTGGCCGTAGACCACCAGGGTCGCGTCGGGATTCAGCTCCCGCAGGTGCTCCTCAGCAACCCCGAGCATTCCGCCGGTTCCGCAGGCGGGGTCGTAGAGCGACTTCACCACCCCCTTGCGGGTGAGCGCGTCGTGGTCCTCGGTGAAGAGGAGCTCCACCATCAGTCGGATCACCTCCCGCGGCGTGAAGTGCTCTCCCGCCGTCTCGTTGGACTGCTCCGAGAAGCGCCGGATCAGATCCTCGAAGATCAGCCCCATCGAGTGGTTGTCCACCACGTCGGGATGCAGATCGACCTCGGCGAAGCGCCCCACCACCTGGAAGAGGAGGTTCGACTCCTCGAGCTACTCGAGCTGCTCGGCGATCTTGAAGCGCTGCAGGAAGATCTCCCGCACGCTCTCGTTGAAACCCTCGATGTAGCCCACCACGTTCTGGCGGATGTTCGCCGGGTCGTCCTTCAGCCGATCGAAGTCGAGCTTGCTCACGTTGTAGAAGGGGACCCCTGTCAGCCCCTTCAGCACGATCTCCCTCGTCGCTTCCGCCGATCCTGCCCGCTTCTTCGCCTCCTGGAGCACTCTCTCCTTGGTGCCTGCCAGCACCGCGTCCAGGCGCCGAAGCACGGTGAACGGCAGGATCACCTTGGCATAGTCGTGCTGCTTGAAGTCGCCGCGGAGCAGATCGGCGACGGACCAAATGAAGTTGCTCACTTCCGAGAAGCTCTCGAAGCGTCGTGGTGCGGTAGCGCGCAAAGCTAGATTCTCCCTAAGTTGGGCGCCGACGATACCACCCGCGGATCACCGCAGCGATTCCGTTAACGGAGAGCGCTCCCGGCCAACCGAACCATCTCCAGGGCTGAACTATCTCCAGGACCGAATCCGTTTCCTCAGGGGCGGAGCGCTTCCGCGGGGGTCGACGTTTCCGCGGAGATGGAGCGTTTCCGCGGAGATGGAGCGTTTCCGCGGAGATGGAGCGTTTCCGCGGAGATGGGGCGTTTCCGCGGAGATGGGACGCTTCCGCGAAGATGGGGCGTTTCCGCGGAGATGGAGCGTTTCCGCGGAGATGGGGCGTTTCCGCGGAGATGGGGCGTTTCCGCG
>Ga0180215_1004301_pt1 | contig 12753 bp, 16 predicted proteins | sample eDN3rd37CBELigBY_FD_128871 | JGI IMG/M metagenome (GOLD analysis project Ga0180215, IMG submission 128871) | Enriched backyard soil microbial communities from Emeryville, California, USA - eDNA 3rd pass 37_C BE-Lig BY (version 2) (version 2) | ecosystem: Environmental > Terrestrial > Soil >...
CTGGAAGGAGTGTAGAAGATCAAGTAATTTGCAAGATTGAGAGAGAGCGCGGAGTTATTCGCGGTAAAGAAAGACTTATCGAGCGTTGCAACCGGATTGAATACGCCTTCTCCCATTTGGAAGATTATGAGTTTGATTTGATTAATCGGTATTACTTGCAAGGTGAAACGGTGGGAATGACTCGTACTGTTGCAAAAGAAACAACAAGGGCATTAAGAAAGCTATATCGTTTCATCTTGCTGCAGAAAGCCGAGGAAAAAAAGAAGAAGAAAGCTATTTACGAACAGCAGAAATCTGAACGTATAAAGCAATTACAAGCAGCCAAAGCAGATGGAACCCTTTATTCAACATATAAACCTAAGAAAGCTAGAACGCTTGAGTTTATGGGGAAATTGCTTGAACAAGAAATATAAAGTGCAAAGGAGATTTTAGACAATGAAAACAAGAAAAAATGAGAATCAGAAATATATCAATTTACGAGGATATGTAAAACAAGTATTGAAAAAGGATGACCACTCAATAGTCTTTGCCTTTAAAGATGAAAGCGTAGGGGAAGTGAAGTGCCAAGCAGGAAAAGACAGTATCCTTTATAACAATATGGAGCCAAACACCAAGTATCTTTTACAGGTTGTCTTAAAAGGGAGATATACAGTGTCATCCAGTAATTATGTTTTTTTAAATAACAACTTATATGTAAAACATACAAAATTTTGCACTAATTAACCTTGAAAGGAGGTGAACAGATGCGCATACCGTCTGATGATAAAAACCGCCTGGACAAGCTGAAAGAGTTAAAAGAACTGGAAAAAGAAGTGAGAAACAGGATGAAAAACCTTTCTCGATTGTCCAAAGAGTATAGGAAATACGAGAAGGTAAGAGATGAAATTGTTTATTACAAGATTAGGCTAAGCAATCCCAAAACGGTTGAATACAAAACACAAGGCCAATGGAAAGTTGACTAAAAGGAGTGGTACAAATGGCATTATTAAACAAAAAAACAGAGTCTACATTATTAGAGGTTAACGGGATTGAAACACCTGAGTTAAACCAAAAGAACCAAAAAGATTCTCAGGTTTATCTGGATACCTTGAACGCAATCAGAGCTGATGTAAGAGAACTGAAACAGCGTAAGGAGCAAGCAAGGGAAAAGGTGGAGCAATACAAGAAAGAACTGAACAAAACGGGTGTAGATGTTGTTACAGCTACCGATGATAGCAAGCGCAAGGAATATATCAATAACCGTAAGAAACTGAAAGAACTACTTGAAGAGGAAGAAATGTATTTGTATATGGATATTCCTTCCTTTGTTGCCAAACGTTTAGAAATGGACAATATCGGAGAACTGAAACAAAAGGCACAACAAGAACATAGTGCGTTGGCTCGAACAGTTAGCGACTATCAAGCAGCGTTAAGAAAAGAAGCTGAGGATTGCATCTATAAAGCTGCAGGCATCGTGAACAGTCATTCGTTCAAGAGTGCCGAGAATATTTTACGAGCTTTAGAGAATGAGAGAACTGCAAGAGGATAAAAACCAAGGGGGGATATTTTGCAGAGTACCCCCCATCAATTTTAAAATTTAAAAACCCTTAAACACCGATGCCGAACCTTTCGGTAACGCACGGGACATTTTTGTGTGACCCCGTGTCTTATCGTAACACCAATAGTTAAGGATTTTTCGAGCGATTTACCGACATTTATCAATAATTAGGAGTTTTTTAAATGAAATACAAAAAGGTCGTAAAAGATGGACGGACTATCCATATTGGAGTTTGTCAGAAGTGCGGAAACGTCCTGGAACATTGTGGGTCAGCAGCACAAAGGTATTGCCCGGATTGCAAAATCGTTGTAGACCGTGAAAAGTCCAGGGAACGCATGAGAAGATACCGGGCAAGAATGAAAGAGCTTTGAGAGGAGGTAAAAAGATGGAAAAAGTAATTGAAATCGATGGAAAACAGGTTCCTTTCAAAAGTTCCAGGAGAACAGGATTGATTTTCAAAAAGCAATTTGGAAAAGACTTAAATTCTGAGATTACCAGGGTTGCAAACATGGAATCTTTAACGAAAAAGACTGTTACGATTGCGGATTTAAACGATTTCGACTCCATTTTCAATCTATTATGGTCACTAGCCAAGACAGCAAATCAAAAGATTCCTGACCCATCCAAATGGATTGAGGACTTCAATGAGTTTCCAATAAAAAAGACACTTATTGAAGTCCAGGGTCTTTTTATTGATTGTCTTAGATATAAAAAAATTACTTTCATAAAGGAGTGATAGCATGGCATCCAAAATTCAAGGAATTACAGTGGAAATTGGAGGTTCGACCGTTGGACTCCAAAAGGCTCTTTCCGACGTAAATAAGAAAAGCCGGGACTTACAATCTGAACTAAAAGCGGTAGAACGTGGTTTGAAGCTAAATCCAGGCAATACAGAACTGATTGCCCAAAAACAGCAAATCCTGTCTGAGCAGGTCAGCAACACTACCGAAAAACTGGACAGACTGAAAAAAGCGCAACAGGAAGTAGAGCAACAGTTTAAAAGTGGGGCTATTGGTGCGGACCAGTACCGAGCCTTTCAACGGGAAGTTGTTGCCACTGAGGGGCAGTTAGATGGGTTAAAAAGCAAGTTAGATTCCATAGACGATGGAAACTCCATTAAAAATGCTAAACAGGATATGGAGAAGCTGGAAAGAGCATCTAGAGAAGCATCTACAGCGCTGAAGGATATCGGCAATTCCATTGGGACAGGTGCAGCAGTTGGTGCGGCTGCGGTTGGTGGTTTAGTAACAGGAATGCAAGATACTAACGATCAACTAGCCAAGTTAAAAACACAAGCATCTGAAACAGGACTGTCACTGGAAGAACTTGCAACCGCAAGAGGGAATTTTGCTTCAATCGGCGAAGATGTTGAACAAGCTACCGAAGCGATGGGAAACTTGATGCAAGCCGGATATCAAACACAAGACTCTATTACGGCTATATCTGAATCCATTTCAGGCGCGGTTGTAAAGTACGGTGAAACCTTCAACATCGAAGGTTTAGCGGAATCCATTACTACAACTACTCAACTAGGTGAAGTCACTGGACAGTTCATGGACTTACTTGAAAAAGAAGGTGTTAATGTTGAGAGTTTCAATGAGCAGTTACAATCCATGGCTACAACAGAGGAAAGAGCGAATTTAGTTTCTCAAACGTTATCAGACCAGGGTCTGACTTCTATGTTTAATAAATACAGAGAAATGAACCCGGAAGTAACGAAAAATGCAGAAGCTCAATTAAAATTCCAGGATGCTCTATCAGAGTTGTCTATTGTATTGGCTCCACTTGTTACCCAGGTGACTGATATTATTACTAAGATGGTTGAATGGGCAAACGAGAATCCAAAATTAGCTCAAGGGTTTGCCATTGTAAGTGCTGCTGTTACTGCAATCATGGGTGTAATCATGGCTCTAATTCCAGTTTTTACAGCATTGACAGCAGGAGCAACAGCATTAGGAATAGGGATGCTACCACTTGTCGGCATTGTTGCCGGGGTTGTAGCTGCTATTGCCGGACTAATTGCAATAGGAGTGCTCCTTTATAAGAATTGGGATGAAGTCAAAGCAAAAACTATAGAAATTTGGGGATCTATAAAGGCATGGTTTTCTAGTTTTTGGAGTGAAACAAAACAGACCTTTAGTGAAGCATTGTCTACGATTTCCCAATATATAAGCGGAAAATTCACATCGGCCAAGAATACTATTTCTGAAATATGGTCTAGTATTAAATCATTCTTCTCCGACACACTGAGTAACATGGGAAGTACCTTACAAAGTAAGTTTTCTGAAATGGTTTCCTCCGTTCGTGAAAAAATGAATAACGTGCTTAGTGCTATTCGAGAAGTTTGGGGAAATGTGACTAGTTTCTTTAGTGGAATAAACCTATACAATATTGGTGTTAATATCATTCAAGGATTAATCAATGGGGTAAAGAGCATGGCTCAAAGCGTGGTTAGTAGCGTAAAAAGTGTTGTCAATGATGCTATTGAGGGCGCAAAAAATCTATTAGGCATCAAGAGCCCAAGCCGTGTTTTCATGGAAATTGGTGAGTACACCGGGGAAGGTTTCCAAATTGGTATGACTTCTATGATTAGCGACATTCAAAAAGCATCGGATAAAATGATAGCTGCATCCATCCCAAGTGTTCCGAATGTCCAAGCGGGTCATTTATCCAGTGGGACAGATTCAAGAGTAATCGGTCTATTGAGCCAAATTGCTAAAGGTATTGAAATGGGCATGAATCCAACTGTCGTTATGGATGGTCGTATTGTAGCAAGTGTGATTGATCCTCACATTGAAACACTAAGAAGTCAAAGGAACTTTTCAAGAATGAAGTTCAGCGGAGAAAACCTATAAGCTGTCTAAATGCCTGAATTTAAGTTAAAATGATAGATAAATAGAAATACTCTAGGGCAACAATAAAAACCTCTTAGAAACGATTCTGAGAGGTTTTTATTTGTTTTTTAAAGGAATATCACTTCATGTTGTCGTAATGTTTTAATATAAAGTACAGGAACGGACGAATTAACGAGGAACGAACGACGAAGGACGGTGAAAACAATGGACTTATTGAGGAAGAAAGATTTACATCCTCAAGTGGGAGTTCCTAAAAGTACGGTAGCGGATTGGATTGATGAATTTAGTGTTTTCATTCCCAAAACTAAACATGGGAATGTTACCTATTACAAGCCGGAAACGATTGATGTCTTATTATATATCAAACAGTGCCGGGAACTTAATTATCAAAAGCAGCAGATTATGGAAATGCTATCAGAAAAAGGGTTTCCTATCACAGTTGATGAAGCTGTTCAAGATATAAAAAAAGCCTTGCAAGGTGATACACCAAGAGATACCTTATTAACTGTCATGCAGACAATGGGACAGGCAGTTACCAAGTTATCTGAGCAAGACGAACGACTGGACAGGCAAGACGAAACCTTGAAAACACTGGAAAGTAAAGCATCCGTCCAGGACGAGCGATTGACCGAACTAGAAAATAAAACAACTGAATTTGATTTATTAAAACAACAAATGGAATCAATTCAGAAGCAGCTCGAAAGTACCTCCGAAGCACTGGAACAAACAAAAAAAGAACTTGCAGCTGCAACAGAGAAAAAGAGTTTTTGGTCTAAATTATTTGGGAAGTAAAGCAGTTCACATTCAAGTGACTGCTTTTTTTTACTTAAAGAAAACGACTTATCATTTTTTCGTCAAACTTAAAACTTAGATAAAAAAACTGCGACAAAATGACTGCTATTTTTGTAATAGCGTTTTTTTTGCTTGATTTTAAAGGCTTTTACCCCCGGAAACTAGTGTTTTTTAAAATATACAGCATGGGAAAAATAATAAAACCTTTAAAAATATTTGCATTTATAGGTTACTTATTATTGACTATAAGTAACCTATTATATATACTTAGGGTACAAGATAGGAGGTGAGGATATGGCAAAAACAAAAATGGATTTGCTCGGGAAAAAGTTTAGGATTGACGGTAAAGTTTTTACAGTTTACGGTGCAGCTCCATCAGGATTTTTTGCTCATGAAGGCTACATCATGAAAACTAATGACAAAGGGGAAGTTTTAAATTCTAAGTTTTTTGAGTATGAGCAAGTAAAAGAGCATTTAATCAAAGGGAAACATCAAATAGGCACAACAAAAAAAGTTAGTTTAACTTTGCCGGATGAAGTTTGGGAAAAGATTGAAGAGTTTAAAGAAGAGTGGGAACTGAGCCAGTCAGAAACATTTAGAGTAATCCTAGATGAATATTTCTTTGGTAGCTAAAAAACCAGATTGAAGTATGCGGGGAAATGAAAGGAGTGATAAGAATAGCTATGATTATAACCTTAACAGATGTTAATAATGGCTTGTACACCGTCGAAATCAAGCGGGAAGTCGGACAAGGTGCGTATACTAGAGAATTTACAAAAGAAGGCTTAGAAGAGTATCTAGAGAACGCAAAACAGTATTGTCAGCATAAAGGGTATGAGTTTATTTACCGAAAAAATGAATTACAAGTCTTGAAAGAAAATTTTACAGTTGTTTATGCGGCCGGAGATCATGAACCAACCGATAACGAAATGGATTATCTTTTTTCTCAACTTCCTTTAAGCAAAAAAGATTTTGATTTTACGTTGCATAAGCATAGTTGCGAAATCCCTTGTAATTGTAATGAAGATACATTGGTATATGGATTTAAGTTTGAGAGTCCGTATCCAGATGAAGATATTGAAAATAGACAGTTAACCGTCTTACTTTGTTCTAATTGCGGGAAATGGTCTGCTTGTGATTGAAGGGTATATCAACCTTTAAAATAGTTTGCTTGGATAGTTTCTAGGTAGGGACATACCGATGAAAAAAGGGAGAGAATCTCCCTTCAATCCTGAAATTCATTGTTACATTGCGAGGAACTGAAAGGAGGTGAAACCATGTTAGCATGGTTATTATTTTCAGTATTTAGTTTCATCATTGGTTTATATTGCGGAATGTCTAAATCAGGAGCGTTAAATGATTAATAAAAAATGCAACCTCTTTCGAGGGTAGGTTTCGCGGCCTTTGACCCTGGAAAGAGATTGTATGAACGTATTATACCATAGGACTTTCTAATAAGAATATACATGATTTTATACATTTCGGAGGGTGCTAAACCTTCATAACATACCCTGCGAAACCTTGATAAATCAGCATTTGCATAAAAATTGTATATTTTAAGGTTACGAGGTTATTTTTAAGTATATGAAAAACCCTTTATTTTCAAAGGGTTCCGAAATTGGTTCTTAAAATAGACATTATGTAAACTAAACATTTTTTTGTATATTAAATCCTACTGGAAAGAGGGATATCTTTTGAACAGACCGGACTTGCTTACTCAATTAATTTTCAATGGTTCTGTAGTTGTCAAAGTTTCATCGGATTATGATGATTCCGTCATGGTAAATGTGTCTAACATTGGAGATTCAGAACATGATTCAAAAAGTTTTCAATTAGAGCCGGACGAAATAGATTTATTTATTGCTACACTTAATTTATATAAAAACAGAATTTTAAATGGGGAAAGAGGAACAAACGAATGAGAACACTTGACGATGCTACTTTAAAGTTATTACTAGAATATGTTGAGCTGGTTGCCAAATGTCAACAAAGACAATAGGGGAGTTTTTAGAACTCTAGTATTGTATTGATAGATTCAAAGGTATAAAATTGACAATAACTAAATGAACGGGAAAATGAAAAAGCCACTCCATCATGTTAAGTGTTACCAGCACTTAACGGAGTGACTTTCTCTTGGGCTAATCTACACAAGACCAAGCCTATAGGATGTATCCATTTTATCGTGATTCTATTATTAATGCAATAGTCTAGTTTTGGCATTTTTACACGAAATATGGAGCACACTTTTTATGGTCTTGTGTAGAAACAGGCTATAAGAGTGTGCTTTTTTGTTTTCTCCAGGATGAAAAAGGAGAGAATAGATGATGAATCAATTAAAAGATAATTTACGTGTGTTTGTAGTGCCAACGGAAATACTGGACGTTGAAGAACTGGATGTATATGAAAAAATGGTATATATGGTTTTGCGTTCTTATGCAAACGGTCAAGATGATACGGCTTTTCCTTCTTACAGTACTATTGCGAAAAAAGGGTCAATGGGTAGAAAAAAGGCTATCGAATGTGTTCAAAAATTAACTGAATTGGGATTGGTAGTTAAAGAGGAACGAAAAAAGGTAAGTAAAAATAACGGGATTAGTCAAACATCAAACCTATACACTATTTATCGTCCTGCTGAAGTAACCAAAAAGGGGGTAGTATCTGAGAAACACCACCCTAGTATCCAGGAAACACCACCCCTGGTGTCTGAGAAACACCACCCTAGTGTCCCACAGACACCCGAAAATAATTATTTAAAAGAACTAGATTTAAAAGAATTAAATAAAAGTGTGTGTACCGAAGAAAAGGAGATAATCGATATACTTGTTTCCAGGTCTGATATTGATGACCAAACACACACACAATTATTATCTTTACTCCAATCTGTTAAAAAGAAAGATAACTTCAAATACAGCATTTTCAAAGATACATTGAATAAGGTTGATTTTTTTATCCAGGATATGAACTATTTCAAACGTGCTTTAACTAATAACCTTAAAGACGGTTTTGTTCGTCCAGCAAATAAACACAAAGTTATGGGAGCGGTACGAAAAGAAGTTGTCCCTGGTTGGTTTGATGGTGAAGAAAAGAAAGAAAGCAAACAAAATAATGATACAGCTGCAAAACAAAAAGAGATTGAGGAAATGATGAAAAAGCTCAGACCAACAGACTGACATTTATTATTTATTTGTAATGCCTGTCAGACTGCTCAGATTGCCTTATTTCGCATTCTATTAAAAAAATAATAGTCTTATAAGGGTAGCTCTATTTTTAGCCTAGTAACGACTTTAAATGAGAAACTGAACATCTATCATTTTTCAAAAAATATAGGTCGTGCGGTTTCTTTGGTATGCCATAAAAAGTGTGTAATTATCACAATGAACTAACTGCAAAATAGAAGCTCTACAGCGGATTTAATGGGGGATTATACGCAAAACAAAAGTTAATTCGCTTAGAATGCGTTTCTCAAGCATGAAAAAAAGCACCTAATTGATTAGATGCTTAGTTTTCATTGAATAGAGCGTCCAGGACTGCGACTGCTTTTAGTCTTTGTTCTTTTGTCAGTTCTTTGCCATTGTAATAGGCTACATCTTCAATATCCAATAAATAACGAACGTCCAATTCTGACAACTTGGTTAGGGTAAAGTCTGATTGTTGGTTTACATATTCAAAAGGGTCATACCCTGCCTTGATTGCTAGATCTCCATTGGGAACATGATAATAGGTTGCCAGTTTATTTATTACATCGGGTGTTGGTTTTCTAGGTTTTTTCGTCCTAGGGTCAATTCCTTTTTCCAGGGTTGCCAAGTATGTATGGCTAATTCCTACTTCTTTTGCTACATCTCTTATTGATTTTTTCCCTCTTAAACTCTTTAGATATGCTCCAAATTCACTCATATTTAACACCACCTGTAAAATATTTATATCAATATTGTAAATCATGGTTGACATTTTTGTAAACCCTTAATATAATTTCAACTGTAAGGAGGTGTAAACCGTGAATACCAACAGGTTAAAAGAGGTTAGAACTGAAAGAGGTATGTCAATTTCAGAATTGGCAAGACGGTCAAAACTCAGTCGTGTAACGGTTGCTGATATTGAAAACGGATTTAGAAATCCAACAGTGAAAACAATTGCTGCAATATGCAGAGTGTTAAATAAAGAACCGAATGAAATTTTTTTTTACGATTAGTGTAAACCAAGGTTTACAAAGGGGAGGGAGGGAATAACAGAATGACAGAAGTGATGGAAATCGTGAAATATAATTCGAGTGTAAATGAGATTCTCCCCGGTGCGAAGCTGTTCAAACTGAGAGGATACTCAAGCAATAACAAGGATTACAGCAAAGCGAAAACACCTCCATATGGTTACAAGTGGAAGAGTGAGCCGGGTTTGAACGATGAACAGGCAAACTATTGGATTAGTCAAAATGGTTGGATGGGTGCGGAAATCCCTGAGGGTCGAATCGTTGTTGACATAGATAACATTGGACAAGGTGATTTGGTAAAAGAACTCCTGGAATCCGAAAACATTCATCATCATTCCATAAAAACACCTAATGGATGGCAGTTTATTTTTAAAGCTGAGGAACAGGTAACAAGAGAAATTAAACAGATTACCAAGTTTTTTACTTCAATTGGTGTGACTATCGACACCAGGACAGCGGGAGCCGGATACATTGTATTTCCTTCAAGTAATACTGATGGACGTTACATAGCTTCTAAGAGCGTGAATAACTTAAATGAGTTACCTAGTTACTTAAAACCATTAAGAAGCCGTGAGAGTACCAAAGATAAAGCGACAGGCGAATATTATGAGTTTCCTATCCCATTGGATGAACAGGGGAGCCGAAACGATACACTTTACAAGTTTGCTAGTCGTTTAAAGGTTTGGAAAGTGCCGGCTAGTGATATTCGTACATCGATGGAGCTTATTTATAAATACTTTCTTTTAGATAAAAAGGACTTTTCTTTCAATGAACTAAAAAGCCTGACTCAATCGGCAATCAATTGGAAACCAGATCCACCGAAGACAGATTTTCAAATACAAGTGCTGGAAGAGGATTTTCAAGAAAGTGAAGTCATTCCTTATCCTTATCACATAAACAATAACGCTTTATTTAAGTTAAAAAAAGGACAGTATGGGGAAGAAATAACAGTAATGGTTTCCCGGATGGCTCCAAAGCTTATAAAAGAATTGTCCAATGTGGAGAGAAACAGCGTTCATTATGAATTGGCCTGGACAGATAGAGGACGGGAAAAAAGAGAAGTTGTCCCAGCTGGTACTCTTTCAACAAAAAGAGAGCTGCTCACACTAGCGGATAGAGGTTTCCCGGTGAACGATTTAAATTATAAGGATTTAATTCAATTTTTTGACCAGTTTTTAGCAGTTAATCAATTAGAACGTTCTCACATGGTTGAAAGATTGGGACATATCAAAAATGCCTTTATTCATCCACTCAATTCAGATGGGTGTGAGGTTGTCCCTAATGACATTGGAGAAAAACAGTTACTTGAAGCGTTTGAATTAAAAGGAACCATTGAAAGCTGGAAAAAGGAAGTATTTGAACGGATTAAAGACCATCCAAAGGTATTATTCCTAGTTTTTTCATCGTTTTGCTCAGTTATCTTACAAGATTTAAAAATAACTCCTTTCATTGTGGATTTATCCGGGAGCACTTCTCAAGGTAAAACAACGGCTCTACAGGTCGCTAGAAGCGTTTGGGGTAGCGAGGGTCTTATAAACGAATGGAATACAACAAAAATATCCATCGAACGAAAGGCAGGCTTTTTAAATAGTTTCCCATTGCTAATGGATGACACAAGGAAAGCTGATGAAAAAATATTGCAATCTATCATTTATCAATTCAGCGGAGGACGTTCCAAAGGGAGAGGGACTTTTAAAGGTTCTCAACAGGAACTCACTTGGAACAACATTCTTATCAGTACGGGGGAATTATCTCTTTCTGATTATGCCAGCAAAGCAGGAGGAGCTGCAGCACGTATTATTCCACTGATAGATGAACCTTTCCAAAAAGGTTATGTCTTTTCAGAGTTATACGAAGCTATCCAAAACAACTACGGTGCGGTGGGCCTGGAATTTATAAAAGAATGGCAGAAACAAAAGGCTGCGCTTATTCCTGAGTTTCATACATTCAAAGACTACTATTTGAACAAGGCAAAAGGAAACGAAGTATTAACCAGGTTAAGCATGTATTATGCAGCGGTTCATTTTGTCGGGTCTGTTCTAAAGAAAATATTCCAATTTGATGCGGATCTAAAACAACTAGATAAATTATTCAATGATATTGCTGAGGAAAACAAAGCAATCGATAAGCCAAAACAATTACTGGAAGAGTTACTGAATGACTTGGATAGCTCAAGAAAAAGCATTTATTACGAGTTTGAACCGGATTACATTAAAGCAATTTATCACTATAACACGATTTGTCTTACTACTGCTTATTTGAAAGAGAAATTAGGAGCAGAAGAAAAAATGATTCGTCGTGAATGGATGAAACGGGGATTTGTCCAGCAGAGTGAAAGAAATGGAAAAACAGTAGATTACAAGCAAGTAAAACACGATGGTAAAAAGTTTGTGGCTGTTGTAGTAGATTCTTCTTTCATCAATGAAGCTGGACTCGATTTTTCAAAGGATCCGTTCTAAAAGTACTCAAAGTACTCAAAGTACATTTTAATTTTAAAAATTGAGTACCTCAACAAACGTTGATATATCAAGGTTTTATAAGGGGTAGTACTCAAAGTACTCAAAGTACTCAAAAAAATAATACATCGTGTATGAATCCTTCACACATAAAGGAAAAATGAAAAATTTTAAGGGGTATATAAATATATGTTTTTTCAACTGAGTACCTGCGTACTTTGAGTACCTCAGGGGTTGAGCCTTAGAGCCATAAGGATTTTGCGGTACTCAAAAGGTTTTTAAACTGAGTACCTGAGTACTCAAATTGAGTACCTATAACGAAAAGGAGTCGAAAATATGAAAGAAAAAATTATTCAGATTATGCCAGCACCAATGGGATTATTTGCAGAATACCGAAATGAAGAGAATCCTAGCAATCCTTTTTTCAATCGAGTTATCTGTTTAGCTCTAACAGACCGTGGTGAAATCCATGTAATGGATATTGATGATATGGGAACCGTTGAAAAAGCTGAATCGATATCCAATTTTGAAGGCATTGTTTGGAAGGAAAACAAATAAGGAGTGAGTCATATGGTACAAACTAAACACTTTGTCACTCATTATCGTTATCCGTATGAGAGTAAAAGTATTGATGAACAGATTAATCAGTTTTTACAAATAGCTTCAAACATTGAAGTCATTGACATTAAATTCTCAGTCGAAGCGGAATTACGTGAATATCATGCTCTATTAATCTACAAAGAACAACTGTAACCGGGGTGCAGCCGATGTGGGAAAACTTAGCTGTCGATGAATTGGAGGTTTATCGAAATAAAGACTACTATCTCCAAGAAATTGCGGACAAATTAGAAGAAATTGAAGATACAAGTTACATCTTTTCCATTAGTTATTTCGATGAACAGACAGGAC
>Ga0180215_1004302_pt1 | contig 12750 bp, 11 predicted proteins | sample eDN3rd37CBELigBY_FD_128871 | JGI IMG/M metagenome (GOLD analysis project Ga0180215, IMG submission 128871) | Enriched backyard soil microbial communities from Emeryville, California, USA - eDNA 3rd pass 37_C BE-Lig BY (version 2) (version 2) | ecosystem: Environmental > Terrestrial > Soil >...
AGCCGGTCGAGCACCGCGACGGCTCGCACCCGGCGGCACCCGTGGGCCACGAGCCCGGCCACCGTGACCGCCAGGAGCCACGCCGCCGCCAGCGCGGCCAGCACCCGCACGGCCGCCGCCGCCACGAGCTCGGGTGGGGTGGCCTCGAGCCAGCGCTGCAGGCCCGCCAGCGTGCGGTCGGCCGGCAGGGCGGGCAGCCCGCTGGCGGGGGCCAGCAGCCACGCCAGCGCGCCGGCCAGCCCCACCAGCCAGAGGAGGGCGGCGGCCGCCCGCCGGGTGGCCGTCACGCCGGCACCGCCGTCTCGGCCCCGTCGGCGCTGCGCACGACGAGGGCCCGACAGCCCGGACCGGCCGCCGGTGCCAGCCGCGGCTGGAGCGTGGTGGCCCCCGGGACGACGGCGGCCGCCTGGACCGCGGCCGCCTCGGTGGGCAAGGGCCACCACGTGAACACGAACACCTCGCCGGTGGCCGGCCTGAGCAGAGCGGCGGTGGGCTCGCCGTCGCAGTCCCAGTCGCCCACCGCGAGCAGGTCACCGGGCTCGCCCACCTCGAAGCGGCGGCCGTCGGCCAGCGTCACCACGTTGCCGTCGACATGGGCCGCTGGCTCGGCCTCCGGTTCGCGCTCCGGCTCGGGCTCGACGGTCGTCGGCGGCGCCGCCGTCGGCTCGGCGGTGGTCGTCCCAGGCGGGGCCGTCGTGGTGGGTGCGGGCGCCGACGCCGGCGGCGCCGTGGTGGAGGCGGCCACCGGATCGCCCAGCCGCGGCCGCGAGCCCGAGCCCGCGGTGGCCACCAGCACCATGCCGACGAGGCACAGGCCGCCGCCGGCTGCGAGGGTGGCGGCCAACCGCCGCCGGCCGCCGACCGAGCGCACGGGGCCGGGCGCCGGTGGGCCCGTCGGCGCCGCCTCGCCGGCGGGCGACGAGGTGAGGGCGTGGAGCGCCGAGGCCAGCACCGCGGCGGTGGGCCGCTCGGGGCCCGGGCGGCGGGCCCGCTCGGCCAGGGCCAGCAGGTCCCAGTCCGGCTGGCCGGCGTCGGGCCGTCCGGAGCGGGCACCGCGGAGCCGGAGGGTCTCGAGCGCCGACCGGGCGGTCAGGCGCTCCAGCAGGTCGCCGAGGGCGGCGACGTCGGCGGCCGGGTCACCCGGGTCGTCGGGGCTGAACCCGCTCAGCACCGGCTGGTCGGCGGCGTCGAGCAGGACGTGCTCGGCGGCGAGGCGGCCGTGGGTGATGCCGCGGGCGTGGAGGCCGGCCAGGGTGGTGGCCACCCCCGCAGCGATGCGCACCGCCCGGGCCCGGCCGAGGGGGAGCGCGTCGGCCAGGGTGCCTCCGGGCACCCACGCGGTGGTCAGCGTGGCGCCCTCCGGTCCTTCGCCAAACCCGAGCACGGCGACCACCCCCGAGCCCGCGGCGGCCTCCAGCCGGCGCGCTTCTCGCCGCAGCTCGTCGACATCGGCTGGGTCGGTGGCCCGCACGTGGGTTACCGCCGTCCCGTCCACCACCCCGAGCTCGACCCGCCGTGTCACGGCGCCGACGATGACACGAGACAGCATGAAAAGCAATGAAAACTCGCACACCGGGGCGCGCCCAGGCGGAGCCGGCTGGAGGAACCCCGTGCGCCCGGTGCTACGGTCGTGCTCCCCGAGGGCGTATGGCTCAGGCGGTTAGAGCGCTACCTTGACACGGTAGAGGTCACAGGTTCGAGTCCTGTTACGCCCACTCGGCGGCTCCGATGGCGCCCGGCGCCCGGGGTGCCGCCAGGCCCTTCGGCGGGCCGCGGTAGACATGCCGGCGCTGTGTCCGGCCTCCGTCGCTCCCCCCTCGCGGTCGTCGCCGCTGTGGCGGTGCTGCTCGTCGCCCTGGCCGTGGCGGCGGCGCCTCCCGAGCCCGCCGCCGCCGCCCAACCGCCCGTGCCCGTCCCGGTGCTCGACACCCGGGCCGGGCCGAGACCCGCGCCGCTCCCGCCGCACCACCCGGCCACCCTGCGCGTGGCGGGGATCCCCGGTGTCCCGGCGGAGGCGGCCGTGGTGGTCCTCGACATCACCCTCGTCGACCCCGGCGGTCCCGGCTCGTTGAGCGTCTGGCCCGCCGGCCAGCTGCCCCCGGCCCACCCGACCCTGACGTGGTCGGCGGGGCTGTCGGTGCTGGCCCAGGACTACGTGGCGGTCGGCGCGGGCGGCGAGGTGGTGCTCGACATCGTGTGGGGTGCCGCCGCCGACGTCGTCGTGGAGGTGAGCGGCTGGTTCCCGGCCGGCGAGGCCTCCGCCGTGCCGCCGGTGCGCCGGGTCGACACCCGCGGCGCCATCGGCCCCCTCTTCCCCGGGGAGACCGTGGGCGTCGGCGGGGTCGAACGGGTGACCGTGCTGGGCGGGGTCGGCGGCGACGTGGTGCTGCGCCCGGCCGGCGGCGGGCCCGAGGCGGTGGTGGCCACGCTGCTGCCCGGCGGCACCACCGGCTTCCTGGTCGCCGCGCCGGCGGGCTCCACGCTGGTCATCGGCGGCGGCGGCGACGTGGTCGTCGACCACCTGGGCGAGCTCCAACCCGGCCTGGCCCTGCCCCCGTTGCGGATGGCCCCTCCCTCGCTGGCCGTGGCCGGCACCAACGGCCTGGAGGTCTCCTGGAAGGGCGCGGCGCCCCGCGACGCCACCGTGGTGCGGCTCCAGACGCTCACCGGCCAGGTGGACCGGGTGGTGGTCGGGGGCACCCGCACCTCGGTCGTGCTCGACGGCCTGCCCGGCGGGGTGGTGACCGCCACGGTCGCCCCGCTGCGTGGCTCGGCGGAGGGCGCCGCCAGCGGGACCGGTTCGCTGTCGGGCCGCTTCGTGCCGTTCGGGCCCGTGCGGCTGCTCGACACCCGCGAGCTGGGCCACGCCCTGGCCGACGGCGACACCTTCCTCCTCGGCGTGGGCGGGATCGCCGGCGTGCCGGCCAACGCCACCGCGGTGGTCGTGAACCTCACGGCCACCGACACCACCGGGCCCGGCTTCGTCACCGCCTACCCCTCGGCGCTGGACCGGCCCACGGTCTCCAACCTCAACATCCCCGGGCCGGGCGCCACGGTCGCCAACCTGGCCGTGGTCCCGCTGGCCGCCGACGGCACCCTCAGCCTCTACGCCGAGCGGGCCACCCACCTCGTGGTCGACGTGGCCGGCTACTGGGTCCCCGCGGCCACGGCGGCGGCCGGGCGGCTCGGGGCGACCGCGCCGGTCCGGCTCGTGGACTCGCGCGACGGCACGGGAGGGGTGAGCGGGCCCCTGCCGCCAGGCGGGTCGGTCGACGTCCAGGTGCGCGGCGTGGCCGGCGTGCCCGACGACGCCAGCGCGGTGGTGTTCACCCTGACCGCCACCGACACCGCCGGGCCCGGGTGGTTCAGCGCCCGGCCGGCCGGCACGCCGTTCCAGTCGACCTCGAACCTCAACGCCACCGCCCCGGGCCAGACGATCGCCAACCTGGTCGTGGTGCCGATCGGCGCCGACGGCCGGGTCACGCTCAGCGCCCAGACCGGCGGCCACGTGGTGGTCGACGTGAGCGGGTGGTTCAGCGGTTCGGCCACGCCGGCCGGCAGCGACGGCCTGTACGTGCCGGTCGTGCCCCGGCGGCTGCTCGACACCCGCGAGGGCGGCGCCCGCCTGGGCGGCGAGCCCGGGCAGGAGCTGGCCGTGGCCGGGCGGGGCGGGGTCCCGGCCGGCGGGGCCGCGGCGGCGGTGGTCGCCAACGTGACCGCCACGGACGGCACCGGCCCCGGCTACGTGACCGTGTGGCCCGCCGGGCAGCTGCGCCCGCTGGCCTCGACCCTGAACGTCACCGCCCCCGGCGAGACGGTGCCCAACCTGGCGCTCAGCGCGCTGGGCGACGGCCGGCTCGGCCTCTACGCCTCCGACGGCGCGGGCGTGCACGCCGTGGTGGACGTGGCCGGCTGGTTCACCATCGGGCGGTAGGGTGCCCATCCATGCTGGTGGGGTTGATCTCGGACGTGCACGGCCACATGGGCGCCTTCGAAGCGGCCATGGCCGACCTCGGCCGGCGGGCCGACGAGATCCTCCTCGCGGGCGACTCGATGTACGAGTACCGCTTCTGCAACGAGATCGTGGAGGAGGTGCACCGCCTCGGCATCCGCTCGATCCTGGGCAACCACGAGGCGGTGATGCTCGGCAAGCAGGGCGAGCGGGCCCGGTCGGCGCCGCACGTGAAGCCGTCCAACGTGGAGCGCCTGGCCGAGGTGCCCTGGCGCATCGAGGCCGACCTCGGCGGCACCAAGCTCCTCATGGTCCACGGCAGCCCGTTCGAGCCGTGGGACGAGTACCTGAACCCCCGCTCGCCGGTGCTGAAGCGGCTCCCGGAGCTGGAGGCCGACGTGGTCGTGGTGGGCCACACCCACCAGGCCATGGAGGTGCGGGTCGACGGGAAGCTGCTCGTGAACCCGGGCTCGCTGGGCGAGTCGCGCGACACCGACCGCCGCGGCTCCTACGCCCTGCTCGACACCGACACCCTCGAGGTGGAGTTCATCCGCCTGGAGGGCTGAGGCGGGTGCGGGGCCCGGCCGCGGCCACCGGGCTGGGCAGCGGGTGGCCCACCAGCTCCTTGGCCAGCGCGGCGGCTTCCAGGAGCAGGTCGAGGTCGATGCCTGTGTGCACGCCGAGGTCGTCGAGCAAGGCCACCACGCCTTCGGTGGCGACGTTGCCCGCCGCGCCGTGGGCGAACGGCGAGCCGCCCAGCCCGCCGACGGAGCAGTCGTAGCGGCGCACCCCCGCCTGCAGCCCGGCGTACAGGTTGACCAGGCCCGTGCCCCGGGTCTCGTGCAGGTGGAGGCCGACCTGCGGGCCGGTGTGGGCCAGCAGCTCGTCGACCCGTCGGGGGGTGGCCATGCCCGTGGTGTCGGCCAGCGTGACGGAGGTGGCGCCGTCCTCGACGACGGCGGCGGCCAGCGCGGCCACCTCTGCGGGCGGGACGTCGCCCTCGTAGGGCGAGCCGAACGCGCACGAGATGACGGCGTCGACCGGCACGCCGCCCTGGGCCGCCAGCGCGGCGATGGCGGCGATCTCGCGGCGCGACTCCTCGATGGTCATCCGCACATTGCGCTGGTTGTAGGCCGGCGAGGCGGCGATGGTGACGGTGAGCGCGTCGATGCCGGCCGCCAGCGCCCGCTCGGCGCCGCGGACGTTGGCCACCAGCGCCGTGCGCACGACGCCGGGCCGGTCGCCGAGGGCGGCCACCACCGCTTCGGCGTCGGCCATGGCCGGGACCGCCTTGGGGCTGACGAAGGCGGCCACCTCGATGACCCTGACCCCGGCGCGGAGGAGGGCGTCGACCAGCCGGGCCCGGTCCTCCGGGGGCAGGGGCGGCTCGACCTGGAGGCCGTCGCGCGGCCCCACCTCGCGCAGCACGACCGAGTCGGGGAGCATGGGATCAGGCTACGGTTCCGCCACCACCGAGCAGGGAGGCAGGCATGGCCAAGGGGATCCTCCTCGTGTCCACGAACCCGGCGAGCCCGGAGCAAGAGGACGAGTACAACGACTGGTACAACAACGTGCACCTCAAGGAGGTGCTCACCGTCGACGGGTTCGTGTCGGCGCGGCGCTTCAAGACGGTGAACGACGACGGCGGCTCGCAGTACGTGGCCATCTACGAGATCGACGGTGACCCGCAGCTGGCCATGAAGGCCCTGGGGGAGAGCACCGGCAAGTTCAACATGAGCGCGTCGCTGCAGCTCGACCCGCCGCCGCAGATGCGCCTGCTGGAGACGATCTTCGACACCGACGGCTGAGGGCTCCCGGTTCGCCCTCCGCCTCGCCCTACGCCCACCGGGGCGGGCGCTTCTCGGCGAAGGCCGCGCTGCCCTCTGCCGCTTCCTCGGTCTGCGTCACGACCGTGAGGAGCGCGTGCAGCGCGGCCAACGCCGCGTCGGCGGGCTGGTCGAGCACGGCGTAGAAGGCGTCGCGACCGAGCCGCATCACGGTCGGCGGCTTGGCCGCCAGCACCGCGGCCAGCTCAGCCACGGCGGCGTCGAGCTCGTCGACGCCGACGACGCGCGACACGAAACCCAGCCGCTGCGCCTCCTCGGCGCCGACGCGGCGACCGGTCATCATCAGCTCGAGCACGAGCTTGGGTGGCATCGACCGCAGCAACGGCACGGTGATCTGCATCGGCCACAGGCCGACATCGATCTCGGGGGCGCCGAACACCGCGTCGTCCGCGGCGACGACCAGGTCGCAGGCCAGGGCCAGGCCGAACCCGCCGGCCAGCGCGTAGCCCCGCACCCGGGCGATGGTGGGCTTGCCCACGGCCCACAGGTCCTGGAACAGCCGGCCCAGCTCGCCTCGGGCCACGTGCGTCTCGGTGGGGGCGCCGCCCACCATCTGCCCCAGGTCGGCGCCGGCGCTGAAGGCCTTGTCGCCGGCGCCGGTGAGCACGACCACGCGGGCGGCGTCGTCGTCGCGCGCCCGGGCCACCGCGGCCCGCAGGTCACGGATCACCTGCCACGACAACGCGTTGCGGCGCTGCGGCCGGTCGATGGTGATGGTGGCCACGCGGTCGGCGACCTGGTAGCGGACCTCGGTCGGGGTCGAGGCCGTCGCCGGCTGGTCGTTCGCGTCGCTCATCTGGCCAACTCCGGTCGGTCGCGGTACTCGTCGAGGGCCTCTGGGTTGGCCAGGCCCTCCAGCGCCCGCACGGTGCGGCCGTTGACCACGTCGACCACGGCCAGCTCCGCCAGCTTGCCGCTGCGGGTGCGCGGCAGGTCGCGCACCTGCACGACGCGAGCCGGCACGTGCCGGGGCGAGCAGCGATCGCGCACGGCGGTGCGCAGCCGGGCCACCAGCTCGTCGGTGAGGGGCTGGTCGTCGGCGAGGCGCACGAACAGCACGATGCGCGTGTCGCTCTCCCACTCCTGGCCCACGGCGACGCTCTCGACCACCTCGGGCAGGTCCTCCACGACCCGGTAGATCTCCGCGGTGCCGATGCGCACGCCGCCGGCGTTGAGGGTGCTGTCGCTGCGGCCGTGGATGACCATGCCGCCGTGCTCGGTCCACGTGGCGAAGTCGCCCTGGGTCCACACGCCGGGGAAGCGGTCGAAGTAGGCCCGCCGGTAGCGCTCGCCGTCGGGGTCGTTCCAGAAGCCGAGCGGCATCGACGGGAACGGCCCGCGGCAGACGAGCTCGCCCCGGCCACGCGGCAGCGGGTGACCGGTGTCGTCGAACACGTCGATGTCCATCCCGAGGACGGGGCCCTGGATCTCACCGGCCCACACGGGCCGGGTGGGGTCGCCGCCCACCAGGCAGCCGCACAGGTCGGTGCCGCCGGAGATCGAGGCCAGGTGCACGTCGGCCTTCACGTGCTCGTACACCCACGCGAACCGCTCCGCCGACAGCGGTGAGCCGGTCGAGCAGATGGTGCGCACGCTGGCCAGCGAGTGCGACTCGGCGGGCCGGATCCCGGCCTTGGCGACGCCGTCGAGGAAGCGGGCCGAGGTGCCGAACAGGGTGATGCCGTGGCGGTCGGCGAGGTCGAACAGCGCCCGCGGGTGTGGGTACATCGGGCTGCCCTCGAACAGCACGATGGCGGCCCGGGAGGCCAGCGCGCTGGTCAGCCAGTTCCACATCATCCAGCCGCAGGTCGTGAAGTAGAAGACCCGGTCGCCGGCCCGCACGTCGCAGTGCAGCTGGTGCTCGTAGGCGTGCTTGAGCAGCACGCCGGCGGCGCGGTGCACGATGCACTTCGGCTTGCCGGTGGTGCCCGACGAGTAGAGCACGAAGCCCGGGTGGTCGAAGCCGAAGACCTCGGGCGCGAAGGAGGCGCCGCGGTGCGGTGCGAGCCACTCGTCCCAGCGGACCATGTCGGGCTGCGGCGGGCGGGCATCGGGGTCGAGGTGGGGCACGAGCACGGTGCGGCGCAGCGTGGGGAGCCGTGCGACGAGCTCGGTGAGGCGGCTCGAGCTGTCGTGGCGGCGGCCGCCGTAGAGGTAGCCGTCGGACGCGACGAGGACGACCGGCTCGATCTGCCCGAAGCGGTCGAGCACGCCGTCCACGCCGAAGTCGGGCGAGGTGGACGAGAACACCGCGCCGAGGCTCACCGCGGCGATCATCAGCACGACGGTCTCGGGGACGTTGGGCATCCAGGCCACGACCCGGTCGCCGGCCGACACGCCCGTCTCCTGCAGAGCGGCTGCAGCGGCGGCCACGTCGGCCCGCAGCTCGTCCCACGTCATGGTGCGCGACGCGCCGTCCTCCCGCTCCCACACGATGGCCGGCTCCGCGCCGGGGCCGCGCAGAAGGTGGGCCGCCATGTTGAGCCGGGCGTCGGGGAAGAAGCGAGCGCCCAGCATGCTGCCGTCGCCGGGGTCGAAGGCGACGGTGCCGGGGTCGCCCTCGAGGCCGCACTCGTCCCACAGGGCGCGCCAGGCCGCATCGGGTTCGGTGATGCTCCACCGGTGCAGGGCGACGGTGTCGGCCACACCGATGCGGCGGCGGAAGGCGTCCATGGCGGTGGCCGCCACCCGCTCGGGCGATGGCGTCCACAGCGGCCCGGCCGTCATACCGGGGGGACGCCGTGGCGCTTCGCAACGGCGTCGCGGTCGGCGGGATCGGCGGCGGAGAACCGGGCCACCAGCTCGCGGCGGAGGTGCTCGAACGGGACCACCGCGTCGACGACGAGGTCGCTGGCCAGGCGCAGCAGATCGACGTCGGCCTCGTAGAGGCGGCGCTGCTCCTGCACGAAGCGCTCGCGCTCGTCCGGGTCGGCGATGGCCGCGATCCGGTTGGCGTGCACGGCGTTCACCGCCGCCTCGGGCCCCATGACCGCGATCTTGGCAGTCGGCAGCGCGAGCGTGGCGAGCGGATCGAAGGCCGGCCCGGCCATGGCGTAGAGCCCGGCGCCGTAGGCCTTGCGCACCACCACGCAGATCTTCGGCACGGTGGCCTCGGCCACCGCGGTGATCATCTTGGCGCCGTGGCGGATGATGCCCTGGCGCTCCACCTCGGTGCCGATCATGAAGCCGGGCACGTCGGCGAGGAACACCAGCGGCACGTTGAAGGCGTCGCACAGCCACACGAAGCGGGCCGCCTTGTCGGCGGAGTCGACGAAGAGCACGCCGCCCTTGTGGGCGGGGTTGTTGGCCACCACGCCGATCACGTGGCCCTCGAGGCGCCCGAAGCCGGTCACCAGCTCCGGCGCCCACAGCGGCTGCTGCTCGAAGAACGAGCCCTCGTCGACGATGCCATCGATGACGGCGTGGATGTCGTAGCCGCTGCTGTCGCGCTCGGGCAGCACGGCTCGGGTGAGCACGTGGGCCGGCTCGAGCGAGGCGGTGGCTGCGGGCGTCTCGCGCCACGACCCTGGTAGGTAGGAGAACCACTGCTTGGCCTGCTCGATGGCGTCGGCGTCGTCGACGGCGAGGTTGTGGCCGCACCCGCTGACGGTGGCGTGCATGCGGGCGCCGCCCATCTCCTCGAGGCTGACGCGCTCGCCGATGACCTCCTCGGCCATGCGGGGCGACCCGAGGTACATCGACGCGTTGCCCTCGACCATCACCACCATGTCGCAGAAGCTCGGGATGTACGCGCCGCCAGCAGCCGACGGCCCGAACAGGCAGCACACCTGCGGCACCTTCCCGGACAGGCGCACCTGGTTGGCGAAGATGCGGCCCGCGCCGCGCCGGCCGGGGAACAGCTCCACCTGGTCGGTGATGCGGGCGCCGGCCGAGTCGACCAGCCAGAAGACGGGCAGCTCGTGGCGGAGCGCGTGCTCGGTCAGCCGCACGATCTTCTCGACGGTGCGGGCGCCCCACGAGCCGGCCTTCACGGTCGGGTCGTTGGCCATGACTGCGACCGGTCGGCCGTCGACGCGGCCGAGCCCCGTGACGACGCCGTCGGCGGGGAGGCCTTCGGCCAGCGCGTTGGCGAGCAGGCCGTCCTCCACGAGCGAGTCCGGGTCGAGCAGGAGGGCCAGGCGGTCGCGCACCGGCAGCTTGCCCTGGCGGGCGAGCTTGTCCATGGCGGCGGGCTGGTCGCGGGTGCCGGTGCGGGCCCGTTCGGCGGCGTGCTCGAGGTCCATGGCTCAGCCCTTCGTGCCGTTCATGACACCGGCAGGCCGAGGGCGCGGCCGATGACGATGCGCTGGATCTCGCTCGTGCCCTCGCCGATCTCGAGGATCTTGGCGTCGCGGTAGAAGCGGGCCACCGGCGACTCGTCCATGAAGCCGTAGCCGCCGAACACCTGCGTGGCCGTGCGCGTCGCGCTGACCGCCACTTCGGTGGCGTACAGCTTGGCCATGGCCGCGAGCGGCCCGAACGGGCGGCCGCGGTCCTTGGTCCAGGCCGCCTTGTAGGTGAGGTTGCGGGCGTTCTCCACCGCGACGGCGAGGTCGGCGAGCGGGAAGGCCACGCCCTGGTTGCGTCCGATGGGACCGCCGAAGGCGACGCGGGTGCGGGCGTGGTCGACGGCGAGGTCGAGGCAGGCCTGAGCGCACCCCACGGCGAGGGCAGCGATGGCGACGCGCCCGTCGTCGAGGATTGACAGGAAGTTGCGGAAGCCGGCGCCGCGCTCGCCGAGGAGGTGGTCGGCGGGCACGCGGCACCCGTCGAGCGAGAGGCCGTGCGTGTCGCTGGCGTGCCAGCCGAGCTTGCGGTACGGCGGCTCGACGGTGAGGCCCGGCGTGCCGGCGGGGACCACGATGGCGGAGATCTCGCCGGGCGCGGTCACCGCGGTGACGGTGACCAGCGTGGTGATCGGCGTGCCGGAGTTGGTGATGAACGCCTTGGCGCCGTCGAGGACCCACTCGCCGGCGGCGTCGTCGAAGGCGGCCCGGGTGCGGGTGGCGCCCGCGTCGCTGCCGCCGTCGGGCTCGGTGAGGCCGAAGGCGCCGAGGGCGCGGCCGGCGACCAGGTCGGGGAGCCAGCGGTGGCGCTGCTCCTCGGTACCGAACCGGTGGATGGGGTTGGCGCCGAGGCCGACGCCGGCGGACAGCGTGATGCCGAGGCTCTGGTCGACGCGCCCGATCTCCTCGATGGCCAGGCAGAACGTGGTGAAGTCGGCGCCCGACCCGCCGACGTCCTCGGGGAAGATCAGCCCGAACAGCCCGAGCTCGCCCATGGCGCGCACGACGTCGACGGGGAACACGTGGTCGCGGTCCCAGGCCTCGGCGTGGGGTGCGATCGCGTGCAGGGCGAAGTCCCGGACCGTGGCCCGGAAGGCCTCCTGCTCCTCGGACAGGTCGTGGTCCATCCGCGCGCCGTTCTAGCCGAGGTGGTGACCCCGGGGTACGGGGTACGGTCGCCGCATGGTGAAGGAGCAGCGCCGGGGCCGGAAGATCGCGATGACCAAGGAGGAGCTCGACGCCTTCCTCGCCGAGGAGCGCACGTGCCGGGTGGGCACGGTGAGCCACGACGGGCCCCACGTCACGCCGCTCTGGTTCGTGTGGGACGGCGATGCCCTGTGGCTCAACTCGATCGTGAAGAGCCAGCGCTGGACGGATCTCGAGCGGGATCCGCGGGTGTCGATCATGGTCGACGCGGGTCACGACTTCATGGAGCTGCGCGGCGTGGAGCTGCAGGGCCGCGTGGAGGTGGTGGGAGAGGTACCCCGCACCGGCGAGCAGGACGTGCCCGAGCTGGCCGAGCCGGAGCGGCTGTTCGCTCGGAAGTACTCGGGCAGCGACACGTTCCAGTACGACGGGCGCCACGCGTGGCTGCGCATCGTGCCGGAGAAGATCTCGAGCTGGGACTTCCGCAAGATGGGCCGAGGCGGCTGACGGGCCTTCAGCCGAAGGCGTGCCGGACGGCGGGATCGACGGCGACGTCGGGGAGGGGCCGACCGCCGTGGCGGCCGCGGCGCGGTCGCCAGGAGGGGCTCAGGCCGTAGAGGCCGCGCTCGACCCGCCGGGCCCGGCCGCGCTCGTGCTCGTAGCGCATGGCCATGGCGAGGGCCTTGACCGGGTGGCGGCCGGTGATGGCGTAGCCGTGCAGGTGCAGCAGGGCGTGGAGCTCGACGAGGGTGAGCGCGCCGTGGCGGGCCAGCAGCGCCAGGCAGGTGGAGCGCAGCTCGCGGCCTGACACCCAGCGGGGCTCACCGGCGACCGGGGGGAGGGGCCGATGCTCGGGGGTGGGCGGACGCCGCATGTAGCGGCGGCGGTCGGGCGGCCAGAGCCGGTCGCGCTCGGCGAGGAGCCGGTCGAGCAGCTGGCGGCGGCGCCGGGCCCAGTCGAGGATGTGCTGGTCGTGGGCGTTGAGCTCGGCCACGAGGGCCTCGAAGCGGGCGGCCGAGCGCCGGCGGGGGTGGTCGGTGGGGAGGGCGCCGAGGTCGTGTCGGAACGAGAGGAGGCGGGCGTTGGCGTGACGGTGAGGGCCGCGCTCGTCGTCGGTGGCGGCGGCGGGCCCCGACCCGGGCAGGGTGGTCATGGCCTGGTGGTCTCCGCGGTGGAGAGGTCGGCAGGGCAGGCCGAGCCCGGGGCAGCGTGGGCGACGGCGATGGGGAGGGCGGGTGCCGATGCGGGCCGGATGCCGATGTAGGTCGCGGGCCGCAGGCCGGGCGGAGCGGCGCCCCCGGCCACCCCCCACATCCCCGACCACATCTGCGACCCCGTTGCGGAGAAGCCACATGGATGCTGCGCAACGGGGCGCGCCGTGGGCAAGGGGATGTGTGGGGGCGGGACGAGGCGGAGCGGGACGGGGCCGGGACGGGGCGGGACGGGGCGGGGCGGGGCGGGGCGGGGCCTGTCGCCGGCGGTGGGGGTGTGCCCCGAGCCCGGGGTCGCCGGTTATGGG
>Ga0180215_1004304_pt1 | contig 12744 bp, 10 predicted proteins | sample eDN3rd37CBELigBY_FD_128871 | JGI IMG/M metagenome (GOLD analysis project Ga0180215, IMG submission 128871) | Enriched backyard soil microbial communities from Emeryville, California, USA - eDNA 3rd pass 37_C BE-Lig BY (version 2) (version 2) | ecosystem: Environmental > Terrestrial > Soil >...
GCGATGCTTACTTTCGCTGCCATGAATTTGAAGAAAATGGCCAACTGGACTTGGCAAGGTCCAGAAATGGCCTAAATGATAACCTCGGAGAGGTCTGCAATTCTCTGTAATTACTTGAAGTCCCACAAAAAATGAAAAAAAGAGTTCGGAATGAGACTATTCCGAACTCTTTTTGTCTACAAACTGAGAGCACCTGATGGGTGCTCTTTTTTGTATGTCTGGAGATTTATTGAATACAAATTTCTTATTTGGACTCTGCTTTTTAGTGGGAAATTGGGCTAAATGTGAGTTTACTTCATAAAGCTCAATTCATGCTAGATAAAAGTATCGCTAACTGCATCGCAGCTTCATAGAATCCAGAATCAGGGCATTCAGCAGGTTCATTCAGCCATTCTGCAGGATTCCATCTCTCTATTCCGACCGAACATCAAGCCAGGACAGCTAACCATATCATCTGTCCATCTGGCAATCAAGCGCAAAACACTTCCCAGCCTCCAAAAAAACTTCTCCCATCCAAGCACAAACCCGCCCAATCAAAAATATATTGTTATCGACATTAACTTCCATTTTCAGGTTTGGGAAGTCAAAAAATGGGGGAAAATTATTAATACCCGCCAATTGCAAGAAATTACATAAATCATGTATAATTAATGTCAAATATAGTCAAAGTCAGATAGGGGGAGGCCTGGTGAGGAATATATCCGACATAATTGAAAATTATCTAAAACAGGTTTTAGAGAAGAGCGAAAGGGAAATCGTGGAAATTAAAAGAAGTGAAATTGCTGATAAGTTCCAGTGTGTTCCTTCTCAGATCAATTATGTGATCAACACCCGTTTCACGATTGAGAAAGGCTATGCAGTAGAAAGTAAGCGGGGAGGCGGGGGCTTCATCCGGATTATGAAAGTCCAGTCCTATGACCATGCTGATTTAATTGACCAGTTAATATCATTGGTTCAAAGCAGGATTGCCCAGAGCAGTGCAGAGAATGTCATTTACCGTCTGGTAGAAGAAGAGATTATAACACATAGGGAAGCTAAAATAATGCTTAGTGTTATAGACCGCTCTGTTCTGTATATTGATCTTCCATTCAGGGATGAGCTGAGGGCAAGAATGCTTAAGGCAATGTTAACCACTTTGAAATATAAATAGTAGTGAGCTGGAGAGGTGACGTCATGATTTGTCAGGAATGTAACCAAAGGCCGGCCACGCTGCACTTTACAAAGGTTGTAAATGGCGAGAAAGCAGAGTTTCATCTTTGCGAGAAATGCGCACAGGAAAAAGGTGAAATGTTTATGCTGGGCAGCGGGTCTGGTTTTTCAATAAATAACTTGCTTGCTGGTCTTCTGAATATTCAGCCTGCCTTTCAGGAATCGGGCCAGGACGCTTTTCAGCAGGAGAAAGTCCTGCAGTGTGAGCAATGTTCCCTCACCTTTCAGCAGTTTATTAAAGTAGGCCGCTTTGGATGCGCCAACTGCTATGAGACCTTTAAAGATCAATTGAACCCTATTCTTAGAAGGCTACACAGCGGGAATTTCTCACACAGCGGAAAAATTCCTGCGCGAATCGGGGGAACCATTCACTTGCGAAGGAATATTGATGATTTAAAAAACAATTTAAAAGAAATGATTGCCAAAGAAGAGTTTGAAAGAGCGGCAGAATTGAGGGACGAAATAAGGAAATTGGAAAAGCAGCTCAATGCCGATCAAAAGGGAGGGGAGTAAGCTTGTCGCTGGAACGTTTCATGAATCAAGCTATTAGCTCCTGGATGAGTGCGGAAGGTCCTGATTCCGATATTGTATTAAGTTCACGAATCAGGCTTGCCCGCAATATAAAGCAATATAAATTCCCCACTTTATTTTCAAATGAAGAAGCAGAAGCAGTCATTGAAAAAATAAAGGCGGGGGTGGAGCATTCTTCTTTTTCGAAACTTGGGGAAATGGAGCTTTTATTAATGGATCGCCTTCAACCTCTTCAAAAAAGAGTGCTGATGGAAAAGCATCTGATCAGTCCCCATCTTGCTGAGAATTCAACTTATGGTGCCTGCCTTCTTTCTGAAAATGAAGAAGTCAGCATCATGATTAATGAAGAAGACCATATAAGGATTCAATGCCTGTTTCCGGGGTTTCAGCTTTCTGAAGCCTTAAGTATGGCGAATGAAATTGATGATTGGCTGGAGGAAGAAGCCGATTATGCATTTGATGAAAATATTGGCTTTTTAACAAGCTGTCCCACAAATGTAGGTACAGGGCTCAGGGCATCGGTTATGATGCATTTGCCGGGCCTCGTTCTCACACAGCAAATGAACCGGATTATTCCGGCAATTAACCAGCTTGGTTTAGTTGTTAGAGGAATTTACGGGGAGGGCAGCGAAGCTTTAGGTAACATCTTTCAAGTTTCAAATCAGATCACTCTCGGAAAATCAGAAGAGGATATCGCAGAGGATCTGAAAAGCGTTGTCAGCCAGCTGATTTCTCAGGAAAGATCGGCAAGGGAAGCATTAGCAAAGACTTCTAACATACAATTAGAAGACAGAGTCTTCCGCTCTTATGGCATTTTATCAAATAGCCGGATCATTGAATCAAAGGAAGCAGCACAATGCTTGTCTGATGTTCGCCTGGGGATTGATATGAAGTACATTAAAAACATATCAAAAAATATATTGAATGAGCTGATGATCCTGACACAGCCCGGATTCCTGCAGCAATATGCAGGCGGGCCGCTGAGACCGCATGAACGCGATATCCGCAGGGCTTCATTAATCAGGGAAAGATTAAAAATGGAAGATCAAGAGTTGGGAGGATGAAAATATGATGTTCGGACGATTTACGGAAAGAGCTCAAAAAGTATTGGCTTTAGCACAGGAGGAAGCAATCCGTTTAGGACATAACAACATCGGAACAGAGCATATTCTGCTGGGGCTTGTACGCGAAGGTGAAGGCATTGCTGCAAAAGCTTTGTATGCTTTAGGCCTCGGCTCTGATAAGATCCAAAAAGAGGTTGAGAATTTAATCGGCAGGGGGCAGGATGCTTCCCAGACCATTCACTATACACCGCGTGCCAAGAAAGTTATTGAACTTTCCATGGACGAAGCAAGAAAGCTTGGCCATTCCTATGTAGGAACAGAGCATATCCTGCTTGGCCTGATCCGCGAGGGCGAAGGCGTGGCAGCGAGAGTGTTGAATAACCTAGGAGTCAGCCTCAATAAAGCGCGTCAGCAAGTGCTTCAGCTATTAGGCAGCAATGAGTCCGGCAGCCATCAGGGAGGGTCCGCAGCCAATGCGAACACACCGACACTGGATGGATTGGCACGTGACTTGACTGCTATTGCCAGAGAAGGAAGCCTGGATCCGGTTATTGGGCGAAGCAAAGAAATTCAGCGCGTAATCGAAGTATTAAGCCGCAGGACGAAAAACAACCCGGTTTTGATCGGTGAGCCTGGTGTAGGTAAAACAGCCATTGCAGAAGGCCTGGCACAGCAGATCATTAATAACGAAGTGCCGGAGACTCTTCGTGATAAAAGGGTTATGACGCTTGATATGGGTACAGTTGTAGCTGGAACGAAGTATCGCGGTGAATTTGAAGACCGCCTGAAGAAGGTAATGGATGAAATCAGGCAGGCCGGAAACATTATTTTATTCATTGACGAGCTTCATACATTAATAGGTGCAGGCGGAGCAGAAGGGGCGATAGATGCTTCCAACATCTTAAAGCCTTCTCTGGCACGCGGTGAACTTCAGTGCATAGGTGCAACAACTCTTGATGAATACAGAAAATACATTGAAAAGGATGCGGCGCTTGAAAGAAGATTCCAGCCTATTACGGTTGATGAGCCTACTGCGGAAGAATCAGTACAGATTCTTGAAGGTCTTCGTGACCGTTATGAGGCACACCATCGCGTGACGATTACGGATGCGGCCATTCAAGCGGCTGTAAAACTATCAGACCGCTACATCTCAGACCGCTTCCTTCCAGATAAAGCGATTGATTTAATTGACGAAGCGGGTTCGAAGGTAAGACTTCGCTCTTATACTACCCCTCCAAACCTGAAAGAGCTGGAGGTTAAACTCGAGGATGTAAGGAAAGAGAAAGATGCTGCCGTTCAAAGCCAGGAATTTGAAAAGGCGGCTTCCTTAAGAGATACAGAGCAGCGTCTGCGCGAACAGCTTGAAGAAACGAAGAAAACATGGAAAGAAAAGCAGGGCAAAGAGAACAGTGAAGTGACGGTTGAGGACATCGCCAATGTTGTGGCCAGCTGGACTGGAATCCCTGTATCGAAGCTGGCCCAAACAGAAACAGAAAAGCTTCTGAACCTGGAAGAAATTCTTCATTCCCGTGTAATCGGACAGGAAGAAGCGGTTAAGGCCATTTCGAAGGCAGTCCGCCGTGCCCGTGCAGGCCTTAAAGATCCGAAGCGCCCGATTGGCTCATTTGTATTCCTTGGGCCGACTGGTGTAGGTAAAACGGAGCTAGCCCGTGCATTAGCAGAAGCGATGTTCGGTGACGAGGATGCGATGATCCGCATCGATATGTCAGAATACATGGAGAAACACTCCACAGCCCGTCTGGTAGGTTCACCTCCGGGCTATGTAGGATATGAAGAAGGCGGGCAGTTAACCGAAAAAGTCCGCAGAAAGCCATATTCTGTTGTGCTGCTGGATGAAATTGAAAAGGCACATCCTGATGTATTCAACATCCTTTTACAGGTATTGGAAGACGGAAGATTAACAGACTCTAAGGGCAGAACCGTTGATTTCCGCAATACCGTTCTGATTATGACATCCAATGTAGGTGCTGAAGCACTTAAGCGGAACAAATACGTTGGTTTTAACATCCAGGATGGGGAACAGGATTACAAAGATATGAAAGGAAAAGTAATGGAGGAGATGAAAAAGTCCTTCCGACCGGAATTCCTGAATCGTATCGATGAAATCATCGTTTTCCATGCATTGGAGAAAAAGCATCTTCAGGAAATTGTTTCGCTGATGTCTGACACTTTAACGAAACGATTGAAGGAACAGGATATTACACTGGAATTGACGGATGCAGCCAAAGAAAAAATCTCGGTTGAGGGTTATGATCCTGAGTACGGTGCACGTCCGCTTCGCCGGGCTATTCAAAAGCATATTGAAGACCGCTTATCCGAAGAGCTGTTAAAGGGCACAGTCCTAACCGGGCAATCCGTGGTAATCGATGTAAAGGATGGAGAATTTGTTGTGAAAACGGCTGAACCAAGCGGAACAGCAAATCTTCAGAAATAAGGTTAACGAACCCCTAATAAAGCATCAATAGATTTTACACAGCAAAAAGGTACACGTCCCTGTTATACGTGTACCTTTTTGTACTCTATCAGCCCATTTCTTCATTACAGCCTTAAAAGAGGTTTATTCTGCCGTTTTATGTTAATTTTAAGAGAGAAAGAGATATCAGGACAAAAACATTTTAAGACCCGTTGGAAAAGGGAATAGGAAGTAAACCGTACTTCTGTCATCACTGGTTCTTTCATGCAAGGCCGGTAATATTAAGATTTCCTTTAATACGGCTGGATGAATGTGTACAGAGAGGGGAAGAAGTATGGCTAAAAGAAAAACGAAATTCATGTGCCAGGAATGCGGCTATGAATCACCGAAGTGGATGGGGAAATGTCCGGGATGCGGACAGTGGAATACGATGGTGGAAGAGGTGGAGAAGCCTGCTTCAACGAGAAGGGGCGCTTTTGCTCATTCACAGGGCTCTGCCATAGCGGCGAAAGCTACACCGATTACATCCATTGAAACAGTCAGCGAACCACGCATACATACCGATTTAATAGAATTAAACCGTGTCCTTGGGGGAGGAATCGTTAGAGGTTCCCTTGTTCTTATTGGGGGAGATCCGGGCATCGGGAAATCAACGCTTCTTCTTCAAGTGTCATCACAGCTGGCGAACAGGAAGCATTCTGTTCTTTATATATCAGGGGAAGAATCCATGCGTCAGACGAAGCTGCGTGCTGACCGCTTAGGTGTTTCTTCAGACAGTCTGCTTGTTTACTCGGAAACCAGCCTTGATGAAATCAGCAGAACGATTGATTCAGTGAGTCCTGACTTTGTCATTATAGACTCCATTCAGACGATCTTTCATCCTGAAGTGACATCAGCGCCTGGCAGCGTTTCTCAGGTCCGGGAATGTACCGCTGAGCTAATGCGCATCGGCAAAACGAAGGGAATTGCCATTTTTATCGTAGGGCATGTTACAAAGGAAGGGTCCATTGCCGGTCCAAGACTTCTGGAGCATATGGTTGATACGGTTTTGTACTTTGAGGGTGAACGCCATCATACATACCGGATCCTGCGGGCAGTGAAAAACAGATTTGGCTCAACAAACGAGATGGGCATTTTTGAAATGAAGGAATTTGGGCTTGAGGAAGTGGCTAACCCGTCAGAAATTTTCCTGGAAGAGCGGTCACAGGGAGCTGCCGGTTCAACAGTCGTTGCTTCTATGGAAGGAACGAGGCCAGTCCTGGTTGAAATTCAGGCGCTGATTTCTCCAACAAGCTTTGGAAATCCAAGACGAATGGCGACAGGAATTGATCATAACCGGGTTCCGCTCCTGATGGCGGTTTTGGAAAAACGGGTCGGGATGCTCCTGCAAAATCAGGATGCATACTTAAAAGTCGCTGGCGGAGTGAAGCTTGATGAACCGGCTATTGATCTGGCCATTGCTGTGAGTATTGCGTCAAGCTTTCGGGATAAGCCAACAAAGGCAACAGACTGCATCATCGGAGAAGTAGGACTCACAGGAGAGGTCAGGAGAGTATCAAGAATAGAACAAAGAGTGCAGGAGGCAGCCAAGCTGGGTTTTGAGCGGGTTATCCTGCCGGCGAACAATCTTGGCGGCTGGAGCGCACCGGGAGGAATTGAACTAATCGGAGTAAGTTCGGTCGGTGAAGCTCTTAAGGCTGCGTTAGGGGGATAAAGATGGAGACTAAAAAAATGGGCGAAAAAACGATGAGTGAAATCCTTCGGTTCATGGCTCCGGGTACGCCTATCAGGGAAGGGATTGATAATGTTCTTCGCGCTAATACAGGCGGGCTGATTGTATTGGGCTCAAAGGAAAAGTTGAGTAACCTTGTTGATGGCGGGTTCCAAATCAATTGCCCATTTTCGCCAAGCTATTTGTATGAGCTGGCCAAGATGGATGGAGCCATTATTTTAAATGAAGAAGGGAACAAGATTCTCATTGCTAATGCTCAGCTGGCTCCCGATCCTGGTGTACCTTCAACCGAAACGGGCATGCGGCACCGGACGGCTGAGCGGGTTGCCAGGCAAACAGGCGCATTAGTGATTGCCATTTCCCAGAGACGAAATGTCATTACCCTTTATAAAGGCCATTCACGCTATGCCCTGCGTGATATTGGCGTCATTTTAACTAAGGCGAATGTAGCCGTGCAGACTCTTGAAAAGTATAAGGTCGTTCTTGAACAGAGCATCGGCAACCTTAGCATCCTGGAATTTGAAGAGCTTGTTACATACAGTGACATCCTGCATGTTTTTCATAATATCGAAATGGTTCTGCGCATTAAAAATGAACTGCTCACCTACTTAAGTGAACTGGGTACTGAAGGAAGGCTGATTCGGCTCCAGATGAATGAGCTGCTGATGGAGCTTGAACGAGAAGCAGAATGGATTATAAAAGACTATGCTCAATCCAGGGACATCGACTCAAGGGATGCAATTGTTAAGCTTCAGGAGCTATCAAAAGGGGAAATGCTCGAAGACTCTGTCATTCTTAAGCTTCTTGGCTACAATGGGTATATTCATACGGAAGAATTCAAATGCCCCCGCGGCTACCGCATGCTGAATAAAGTTCCCCGCCTTCCGCCGATTATTATCGACAATCTGATTAACCGGTTTGAAGAATTTCCGAATATCATCACGGCGACAGTAGAGGAGCTCGATGAGGTAGAAGGAATCGGAGAGGTAAGGGCCAGAAAAATTAAAGAAGGACTTAAGCTCATAAAAGAGCAGGTTTTTGCGGACCGTCAGCTATAAAGAGACCATTGAACTATGTAATTAGTTATGCTAAAATGATAAGTTAATTATTTGACAGTTTATTGCCAATGGTGCTACCCTTAAAGTGTGTAGAAGTAAAAATTTAAGCAGTATAAAGACGTTTTTTTACTATCGTGAAATAATAATTAGGGAAAAATTGAAAATCCCCCGGATTCAGGGTTTCAATTTTGTGAATTTGTTTATAATGATTAAAAGGAGGTGACGGAATGTTAAAACGTATTGTACAGGCATGCTTCCTTATTATCGGGGTAACGCTGGGTATATTTTTGATTCCTGACTTATTAAAATTAATCAGTTTAGATGACATTCCTCTTTTAAATAATCCATATGTGTCCGCCATTTTAGGTGCTATTATTTTTTATCTTTTAACTTTTTGGGCGGTTGATCATGTCGTCAATTTCGTGAGATGGGCAGAAGAATCACTGGTAAAAGTACCTATAACAGATATTATTTTTGGAAGTGTCGGCCTGGTTTTTGGATTAGTCATTGCCTTTTTAATCGGATATGCACTAAATGCGATTGAGGTCCCGATTCTGAATACCGTTGCTCCGATTGTTCTGACGCTCCTGTTCGGCTATCTAGGATTTCAGGTGGGCTTTAAAAAGCGGGATGAGCTTTTAAGTTTAATTTCAAGCAAGAAAAAGAAGAGCAGTGAAGAAGAACCCGAACCTGAAGCTGCACCCAAAAACTCACTCAAGATTCTTGATACCAGCGTTATTATCGATGGACGCATTGCTGATATCTGTCAGACGGGCTTTCTGGAAGGTACGATTGTCATTCCTCAGTTTGTACTCGAAGAGCTTCAGCACATTGCTGATTCTTCAGATGTATTAAAGCGCAACCGCGGCAGACGGGGTCTGGATATACTGAATCGGATCCAAAAAGAGCTTTCGATTAATGTGGAAATCTATGAAGGCGATTTTGAAGAAATCCAAGAGGTGGACAGCAAGCTCGTGAAGCTGGCTAAGCTGACGAATGGCGTCGTTGTGACCAATGACTTTAACTTAAACAAGGTATGTGAACTGCAAAAAGTGGCAGTCCTCAATATTAATGACCTGGCAAATGCCGTCAAACCGGTTGTGCTTCCAGGCGAAGAAATGAAGGTACAGGTTATTAAGGACGGCAAGGAACAGAATCAGGGAATTGCTTATCTGGACGACGGCACGATGATTGTAGTGGAAGAAGGCAGAAATTATATTGGCAAACATATCGATGTTCTTGTCACAAGTGTTCTGCAGACATCAGCCGGACGAATGATCTTTGCAAAACCTAAGCTTCTGGAAAAAGCTTTATAATGTATGATAGAAAGTAGGACAGAATGTGCAGGGAGATTGCTTTCCCTGCCTTTTTCCTGCTTTTTTAAAAGATAGGAGCCATAATATGAATTATCAAGTGATTCTCCCGGCGGCCGGGCAGGGGAAAAGAATGGGAGCCGGAAAGAATAAGCTTCTCCTGGAAATCGGGAATGTCCCTGTGTTTATACATACGTTAAGAGTTTTTGAAAGTGACCCGGAATGCACGGGCATTTATCTGGCAATCAATCCTCAGGATGAGGAAGAAATACGCATTCTGTTAAAAGAGCATCAGATTACGAAAGTGGCCGCTATGGCAGAAGGCGGGCAGGAAAGGCAGCATAGCGTCTATAATGCGGCCAAGGCGGTTTCGGGTGAGCAAGTGGTGCTGGTTCATGACGCTGCCCGCCCTTTTATTACCCGGGATTTACTGCAGCCGCTGGTGAAAGCAGCATGGGAAAAAGGAGCTGCTGTTCTTGCAGTACCGCTGAAGGATACAGTTAAAAAAGCTGACGGAAATTTAATTACAGAAACACTTGAACGTTCCTGCCTGTGGGCTGTTCAAACTCCACAGGCCTTTCGTGTTTCTTCCCTGCTTGAGGCACACCGCAAGGCCGAGGAAGACGGCTTCCTGGGAACAGATGATGCCAGCCTTGTGGAGCGTTTAGGCAATGAAGTGGTGATTGTTCAAGGAAGTTACGATAATATTAAGCTGACTACACCAGAAGATATTTATTTTGCGGAAGCAATTATAAAGAAAAGAAGTCATATATAAAGGAGATTGTATAATGTTTCGGATTGGACAAGGTTTTGATGTTCATCAGTTTGCAGAAGGACGCCCGCTGATTATCGGGGGTATTGAAATACCATATGAGAAAGGGCTGCTGGGGCATTCAGATGCAGATGTCCTGCTGCATACAGTGGCCGATGCCTGCCTTGGAGCAATTGGAGAAGGAGACATTGGTCGGCATTTTCCTGATACTGATCCTGAATTCAAGGATGCCGATTCTGCGAAGCTGCTCGCGCATGTGTGGGGAATCGTAAAAGAAAAAGGGTATGAGCTGGTTAATGCAGACTGCACCATCATTGCCCAGAAGCCGAAAATGGCTCCTCATATCGGGAAAATGCAGGAGCGGATTGCAGAGCTTCTGGAAACCGGGAAAGAAAATATTAATGTGAAAGCAACAACTACAGAAAAGCTTGGATTTACAGGACGGGGGGAGGGAATCGCCTCCCAGGCCGCTGTTTTGCTGAAAAAGAAAGAGAGCCAGTAAAATTACCTTTCAGAAGAAAAACCTGAGTGTTAAAATATAGCTTATTGCAGTCTAATGGGCAGTAAGACTCCCGATTTTGGACTCAAAGGATTCCAAGGGAGATACGCGGGAGTCAAACTGCCCGTATAGGCCCGATTGGTTCAATCAGCAATTAGTAGCGGGAAAGCTGGCTAAATGAGCAAATAAGTGTTCTATCGTTTGTATCAGCAACAAATCCCCATAGTTGTACCACTGATTGAGTTTCACTTTATCGTTAAGATTTTAAGGAGGCAGTTAGTATGTCAAATGAAATCCGCGTCCGCTATGCTCCGAGTCCGACTGGACATTTGCATATCGGAAATGCAAGAACGGCGCTTTTCAACTATTTGTTTGCAAGAAGCAAAGGCGGGAAATTCATCATCCGCATTGAGGATACAGATAAGAAAAGGAATATTGAAGGCGGCGAAGAAAGCCAGCTTCACTATTTAAAATGGCTTGGCATGGATTGGGACGAGAGCATCGACCAGGAAGGCGAATTTGGCCCATACCGCCAATCTGAAAGAAATCATATCTATGAAACATACTACAAGGAATTGCTCGACAAAGGGCATGCCTATAAATGCTATTGTACGGAAGAGGAACTGGAAGCAGAGCGAGAAGCTCAATCTGCAAAAGGCGATACTCCTGCTTACTCAGGAAAATGCCGTCATCTGACAGAGGATGAAAGAGCTGCACTGGAAGCAGAAGGCAGAAAGCCAAGCATCCGCTTCTTAGTGCCAAAAGGCAGGGAATTGACATTCAATGACATGGTAAAAGGCGAAGTGTCATTCGAATCTGAAGGCTTTGGCGATTTTGTCATTGTCAAAAAGGATGGCACTCCTACTTATAACTTTGCCGTAGCAGTGGATGACCACCTTATGAAAATTTCTCATGTCCTGCGCGGAGATGACCATATCTCCAATACGCCTAAGCAGCAGATGATATACGAAGCATTAGGCTGGGACATTCCGACGTTTGGCCATATGACGCTGATTGTCAATGAAAGCCGCAAAAAACTGAGCAAGCGGGACGAGACAATTATCCAGTTCATTGAGCAGTATGAAGAGCTCGGCTATCTGCCGGAAGCGCTCTTTAACTTTATTGCTCTGCTTGGCTGGTCTCCTGCAGGCGAGGAAGAAATCTTCTCCAAAGAAGAATTCATTGATATTTTTGATGAAAGCAGATTATCAAAATCTCCTGCCCTTTTCGATAAGCAGAAGCTTGAGTGGATGAATAACCAGTACATGAAGAAGCTTGATCAAGACCATCTGGTGGCCATTTCAGCCCCTCACCTGGTAAAGGCAGGTAAGATCAGTGAAAACTGGAAGCAGGAAAATGAAGATTGGGTTAGAAGCCTGATCACTCTTTATCAGGAAAAAATGAGCTATGGCGCTCAAATTGCTGAGCTTTCAGAACTGTTCTTTACAGAAGAAATGACAGTTGATGAAGAAGCGAAGGAAGTTCTGGCTGAAGAGCAGGTTCCTGAAGTGCTGTCTGCTTTCCTGCAGGAAATTGATAATATGTCAGAGTTCAAAGCGGATGAAATTAAAGCGGCCATGAAGGCTGTGCAAAAATCAACAGGCCACAAGGGCAAGAAACTGTTCATGCCAATCCGTTCAGCTACTACTGGCCAAACCCATGGGCCTGATCTGCCGCAGGCCATCGAGCTTTTAGGAAAAGAAAAAGTAAAAACTCGATTAATGAGCATTATTGGTTAACATCTTGGAGAAAATGTAATATAGTATTAAGTAAATTCTATATCGAAAAGTGTTGAAGAGGAAAAGTAAGAAAAAAGATGCTTTTTAGAGAGAACCATCACCGGCTGAAAGTGGTTTAAGCCTCTCCTTTTTCCGAAGTGCGCCTCAGAGCCTCAATTTGAACGGATGCCCATGTTTCCTAGTAGATTTGAGCGGAACTTATCCGTTAACAAGTTAAAGTTGAGGCTTCTGAAGCCTAAACAGAGTGGAACCGCGCATAAAGCGTCTCTGTCCGATTGTGGCAGAGGCGCTTTTTTATATTTTAAAACCTACTTTTATGGGCAGAGAAATATTATAGGGGAAAAGCTTTAGAAAAATAAAAAAAGAGATCGAGATCTATGTCGGGAGGGGAAA
>Ga0180215_1004306_pt1 | contig 12739 bp, 12 predicted proteins | sample eDN3rd37CBELigBY_FD_128871 | JGI IMG/M metagenome (GOLD analysis project Ga0180215, IMG submission 128871) | Enriched backyard soil microbial communities from Emeryville, California, USA - eDNA 3rd pass 37_C BE-Lig BY (version 2) (version 2) | ecosystem: Environmental > Terrestrial > Soil >...
AAGCTCGTCCGGCTGAACAGCCTTTCCTATTCGCTTGCTTTCAGCTTCCATAATAATATAAGGGGAACCTTTAACCTCAGAAAGGGCTTGATACAATAGTGCATCAAATGTTTTCTGGGTACTGCCGTCTCCCATGCCAAAGGATCCGAAGATTGAACCGCGATGTCCTGCCATTTCTTCAAGGTCAATAACAGGATATCCTTTTTCGCTTAATACCTTCAGCACATCCGTTTTCCCGACGCCGGTCATTCCGTGCAGAACAACTGCTTTTTCAGGAATCAAGTCTGCTGTGTTTTCAAGAATATATTGACGGTACGCTCTATAGCCCCCAATTAAACGGGGGATTGAAACGCCTGCATACGTTATAAATGTGGTGACCGCTTTACTGCGCATGCCGCCGCGCCAGCAGTAAATGACAGGCTGTAAGCCATCATTTTTCAGGTCTCTGATTTTCTGCATCATGGACGGAATTTTAGGTGAAACGATTTCCATCGCTCTCCACTTAGCCGCATCAGATCCTTCTCTTTTATATAGAGTTCCGATTTCCACACGCTCTTCATTTGTGAAAAGCGGCACATTGACAGCACCGGGAATGCTGCACTCCTCAAATTCAATTGGAGACCTGACATCGACCGGAACTGCGTTGTCCATTTGGATATATTGTTCGACTGCTATTTCTCTCATTATTATTGCCTCCAAAAAATAATGCTATATATCGTCCGAAAAGGAACGTTAATTGATTTTACTCTCTCTATTATACAGGATTTTGAAAATATAGGTGTCTCCCACAATCATACTCCTATTTTCAAAAGTTTGTTCTAATAATTTTTTCCAGACATTGTAATATCAGCATATCCATTGGTTTTGCTTTTTAAAAAGGAGGTTAAATAAAAGGCAAAGGTGGTGGAAACATGTCCTTGAATACAGAGGTTGCAATTGTGGGCGGAGGGATTGGCGGCTTGACGCTTGGATTGAAGCTGGCCCAAGCCAATATTGATGTCCTCGTTCTGGAGAAACTGGATGCCCCATCTTCCGTTTATAAGGGAGAACTCCTGCAGCCGAAGAGCCTGAAAATTTTTAAGCGGCTTGATGCTTTGGATGTAATCCGCGAGAATGGCTTTTCATTTTCCCGAATTGCGTTTGAGGAAGGGGAAAAAGAGTTTGCCATGGATTACAGCATTCTGCCGGGAGATTATAAATACTCACTCATGATCGAGCATGAAAGGCTGAAAGGAATCCTCCTCAAACAGGCGCTTCAATATCCAAACTTTCATTACTTGTCAGGGACCCTGGCAAAAGGCTATGAAAATGGCGAATTAATGGTTGAGCGGAAGAATTTAAAGGAGCAGCTGACGGTGAAGGCTGACTTTTTTATAGGTGCTGAGGGAAGGAATTCCATAACAAGAAAAGTAATGAATAGCAAGATTAAAAAGATTGAGTACAATCATCAATTTTTAACTGTTACTTTCCCCCGGCCTCAATCATTGGAGGAAGGGAAGATCATTTCTAAGGGTGAACGGTTTCTCGGATTATTTCCGCTGCCGGATGCGAAAGTACGGTCTGTCTATTTAATTCCGGAGGGCACTTATAAGGAACATCTCAAAAAAGGAATTCACCATTTCCATAAAAACTATTTAGAGCTTTTTCCGGAATTGGAGGGGTATGTGACCAGGCTGGAAAATTGGAAGGATATTCAGCTGATGATTCCGACAGCCTTTTATGCAGATAAATATGTGGATGGAAAGCTCGCTATCTTGGGGGATGCAGCCCATACGGTCCACCCGATGGCAGGTGAAGGGATGAATATGGCGATTCAGGATGCGGATGTGCTTGGTGAATTGCTTGCAGAGATGTATGCGAGCGGAAGAATTTCGCCGGACAAGCTTAAATGGTATGAGAAAGTCAGGAAGCCCCGCGCTGAAAACATGATTGGCCTCAGCCATTTATCGGCCATAGCCTATTCCTATTCCAACCGGGTTATTACTGGAATACGCCGTAAAGGCCTGAAGCAGATTGAAAGAGATAAAACCCTGCAATATAAGCAAATGCTGAATGTTTCAGGCCTTGGATATTGGTCAGAGAGCCTGTGGGATCGATTGATTCAGGCAGGAATGCTGCCGGCAAGAAAAACAGAATTATCAGCTGCCGTTAAAAGTGATTATTTTTATACAGAAAAAGATGACTATCCCTGGAAGAAGGTTGAACAGCCATGATAAATGAATATGTGAGATTACTAAAAGCACGAAATTGGATGAAAAAGAACCAGCCGTTTTTATATAGCTGGCACGCATACGTAGGCTTCGAGCTTGACCTTTTTTCCCAGTTCCGCAGCTGGAAAACGGTAAAAGAGGTGGCATCAAGCAGAAATCTTCAGGAGGAGCTGCTTTTAAGGTGGGTGGAGGTGGGGCTTTCGATCCGTCATTTGAAAAAGAAAGGGAAGGATAAAATTAAGACAGCATCTAAATTCAGTCTTCCATCCACGCCGAAAAACCCCCGATCTACAGGAATCATCCTGAAGGAAATGATGGAATTGCATATCCCGACTTTACTCTCTTATCCAGAACTGCTCCGTTCCAATAAGAAAAACACTTTTGACCATGAAGAGCATGGACCTACCGTAGCGAGAACCTCGTCACTGCTTGAACAGCTTGCATTGCCGCGTCTGATGAAAACCATTAAGAAAAACAAAATGGAAAGGATCATCGACATTGGCTGCGGGGAAGGCGGCTATTTAAGCAGAATCAGCCAAAAGTTCCCGCAGGCAAAACTGGCAGGCATTGAAATGAACGAAGAGGTGGCAGATTCCGCCAGAACCAATTGCAAAGATATTCCCAACATTAAAATTGTCACAGCGGATGTCCGTGAATACTCACCTGAGCATCAGGCTGATTTAATTATGGTCAATAACTTACTGCACTATATCCAGCCGGAGGATCGCAAGCAGCTGCTATCCCGCTTGAAAGGCTGGCTTAGCCGAAAAGGATCCATAACTATTATCACGCCCATTCTTCATTCGAAAAAAGGGGAAGAGTTTTCAAGTGTTTTTAACAGCTTCTTCTCTGCATTTGAAAATCTCTATCCTACCCCGACCGAGGAGGATATACATCAAATCGCTAAAGAGCTGAAGCTGAAAGTAAAAACCTTCAAGCCGGTCGTAACTGAAGGTGGATGGTATTTTATCCAGCTGTCCAACAGGTAAATGAAAGCAAGCTAGATAAATGGTAGAATGGTGTAAAACATGACTGAAATGGTGATTGAAATGAGAAATAATAAATATCTAGTGATTTATGAGGAGCTTGCCCAGCAAATTCAGGAAGGCAAGTATCCCGCCAGATCCATTCTGCCATCTGAACATGAATTGACGGAGATGTATTCCACTTCAAGGGAAACCATCCGAAAAGCGTTGAATTTGCTTGCGCAAAACGGCTTTATCCAGAAAATCCGCGGGAAAGGCTCGCTGGTCCTTGATTTAAAAAAGCTTCAGTTCCCCATATCGGGTCTGGTCAGCTTTAAAGAGCTGGCCGGGAAGATGGGTCAGCGTGCCGAAACGATTGTGGACGAATTTTCACTTATTCAGCCTGATGCAGAAAAGATGAAGCATCTCCATATTGATAAAAGTGAAAAGGTATGGAAAGTGTATCGTGTCCGGAAGATTGAAGATGAGCGGATTATTTTGGACAAGGATTTTTTAATTGAGAAATATGTCCCGGGCTTGAACAAAGAAATATGCCAGAGCTCTATTTTTGCCTACATTGAGGGCGAACTCGGAAAAAAAATCAGTTTTGCCAAAAAGGAATTTACTGTGGAAGAACCAACTGCTGAAGACCGCAGGCTCCTTGATATGGAAGGGTTCCATGCCATTGTCGTGGTGAAAAATTATATCTACTTTGACGATGCCACCCTTTTTCAATACACAGAATCCAGGCACAGACCCGACAAATTCAGGTTTGTTGACTTTGCCAGAAGAATGGACAGCCAGGTATTTTAAAGGTGAATATGCCTTTTTACGTTTAAGATTGTCCATTCAGGGAAATCTCCTTATGTGAAGATTTTTCAAAGGAGATGTTATAAATGAGTAAAAAAATCGCATGCTTAATTACCGAGATGTTCGAAGATAGTGAATACACGGAACCTGCCAAAGCATTTAAAGAAGCCGGCCATGAAGTTGTGACAATTGAAAAGGAACAAGGCAAATCTGTTAAAGGAAAACAGGGCGAAGCCACTGTTCAAATAGATCAAAGTATTGATAACGTAAATCCGCAGGACTTTGATGCACTATTCCTGCCAGGCGGATTCTCACCGGACCAGCTTCGTGCCGACGACCGATTTGTTCAATTTACAAAATCCTTCATGGACGAAAAGAAACCAGTATTCGCCATCTGCCACGGACCACAGCTATTGCTGACAGCTAAAACACTCGAAGGCCGCGACGCAACCGGCTATAAATCCATCCAAGTCGACATGGAATACGCAGGAGCCAAATTCCAGGACTCAGAAGTCGTCGTCTGCCAAAACCAGTTAGTAACAAGCCGACAGCCAGATGATATTCCGGCATTTACACGTGAATCGCTTAAGTTGTTAGGTTAATAAAATTGACAGCCCTCTGCCTTAGTTGGTAGAGGGCTTAATATATACACTTAATATGGGTTTTGATTCCGTATAATTGTTAAATAACTGTGCTGATTGGAGCGAAAGGTACGAGACTCCTACGGGAGTAGCGAACCAGGGGAGACCCCGCAGGCGGTCACGCCGAGGAGGCTCGCGGTAGCCACGTGGAAAGCGAGTGCCTGCAGTGGAAATCAGCACCCATATCAACAGCTGCACATTATGTTTAAAGGGTACAACCCATCAAAAAAAGCAGCCATCAATAGGCTGCTCCAATAATTATTTATTCTTCCTCAAACTCCCCAGCTCTTCCACCAAAGCCTGCATTTCATTCGGGCTAAAAGAATCCTTCTTCATAACAAGATCATAAATATCCTTCAATTCCTCATACATTTCCTCATCAAAGTGGGAAGGCTTTATAGCACCTAAGTTTAAAACCTTCAGCTTTTCCTTAATCGCCTCAATCATAAACTCCACATTCTCAACCGATTTCTCTGACAAATTATTCATTCCCAACACCCTCTCATCACTATGTATTCACGAATCTTCGTATTCTTTTCATCTTTCCATGTTCTCAATAAATTGTCAATATAAATTAGGCTTGCATGTACCATGGAAATTAGTAGAAAATAAAGGAGAAGTTTGTACAAATCACATAAGATAATACAAGAAATGGACGAGTCAGGTTTCGTCAGCCGGAAAAAAGGGAAAAATTGAATCAAATTTTCATATAATAATTTTGCTAAAGGAGAATAAAATATGGGGAAATCATTGTTTTGGAAAGGCGTACTATATGGAGCACTTGCAGGCGGTGCGCTAAGCCTTCTTGACAAATCTACAAGGGAAACCGTTTTTGACAATTGCCGGAAAACGTCCAGCAATGTCGGCTATTACTTAAAGCACCCAAGTGAAGCAGTTAATCAGGTGAAGGATGTTTCCAACAAGGTCAAAACAGCGATTGACCAGGTAAGTGAAGACGTTGCTTTTATTACTGGAACAGTGGAAGAAATAAGAGAAATGGCACCGGAAGTAACACAGATTGTCCAAAATACAAAGCAGGCCTTTTCAGATATTAAGCTGAAGGGATCAAGTGAACTGCCGGAAAAATCTGCTGACGATTCAGTTCAGATTCCGCATTAAAAACAAGTGAGGTGTTGGAATGGGACGAACTTTTTCGGCTCTGATTCCAAACTTATGGAGGAGAGTAGAAGAGGATGACGTGTTTGGACTTGCAGCCCAATTGGCGTATTTCTTTCTCCTCTCTCTTTTTCCACTGCTAATTTTCTTGGTCACACTCGTTCCTTATTTGCCGATCACACAGCAGGATATCTTAAATGTTGTTCGGGATTTTGCACCAGGAGAGACCATGAAGCTTATTGAAACCAATATCTATGAAATTACGCAAAGAAATGGAAAGCTGCTTTCCTTTGGGATCATCGCTACGCTCTGGTCAGCTTCAAATGGAATCAATGCCGTGGTGAAGGCTTTTAATAAGGCGTATGACGTTAAGGAAACCCGTCATTTTATTATTGCACGAGGGATGGCGATATTACTGACGTTTGCCATGATTTTTGTGTTTGTACTGGCATTGCTCCTTCCTGTTTTCGGAAGACAGATTGGTTTGTTTATTTCTTCAGAATTTGGTTTGTCAGGCCAATTTCTGGCGATATGGAATATGGTCCGCTGGTTAGTGAGTCCATTCATTCTTTTTGTGGTGTTTACAGGGTTATACTGGATTGCCCCAAATAAAAAATTAAAGTGTATAAGTGTTGTACCTGGTGCCATTTTTGCAACAGCCGGCTGGGTGCTGTCATCACTTGCCTTTTCATACTATGTCAGCAGCTTCGGCAATTTTTCCGCGACATATGGAAGCATTGGGGCCATTATCGTGCTTATGATCTGGTTTTACATATCCGGCATTATCATCATTCTTGGCGGGGAAATCAATGCCATCAATTCTAAGATTAATAAAGAGGATTGCTGATGAAAAAGTTTCCTTCTTAAAAACATTCTCTCCGTAGCACAATAGTAATGGGGGAAAATGAATTTTCAGGAGGGCATCGAAATGACAAAACACACGAAAAAAGACGGCGGCACAAAGCAAAAAGGCAAAAATAAACCTAAACAAAAAACATCCGGATCTGCTAACGGGCAGAACGGCTACCATTAAAAAGAAAGGCGTAAGCGCCTTACCACGCAGGACCGCAGGACTAAGGACACCACGACCTGTGGAAACGTCTGCATGACCCCCATCCTGGGGGCCCCAAGCACAAGACGAGCCTGAAAGGCGTCCTTTGCCTTTGTGGCAGGATTGGTTTGTGTACTCGAGGGGGCAGGCTGCTTGCGCCAGACATAATAAAAGCCTGGGAAACTGAGTTCCCAGGCTTTTTTCTTATGATCTCAATAACCTCAGGCTATTTAAAATAACTAAAATGGTAGACCCTTCATGGCCGATTACTCCATAAGGAAGGTCAAGTATCTGCAGGAAGTTGGATGCAATTAAAAACATAATGACCGTTATAGAAAAGATGACATTTTGTTTGATAATGCGATTCATTCGGCTTGAAAGTTCAATGGCTTCGGCAATTTTTGGCAGGTCATTTTTCATTAAGACAACATCAGCTGTTTCAAGCGCTACATCCGTTCCTTCGCCCATGGCAATTCCGACATTTGCCGTTGCAAGGGCAGGGGCATCGTTTATTCCGTCACCGACCATGGCGACATTGCTGTATTTTTCTTTGAGCTTTTTTAAATGCTCCACTTTGTTTTCAGGCAGGCATTCGGCAATATGCTCATTCACATGGCTTTCGCTGGCAATCGCTGCGGCCGTGGTCTGGCTGTCTCCAGTAAGCATGATGGTGTAAATCCCTTGCTGCTTCAATAGGTCTATTGCCTGCTTCGTCTCTTCGCGGACAACATCCTTGAGGGAAATAAGGCCGATTACTTCATCATTTTTCTGTACAAACACAACAGTCTTTCCTTCACTTGCCATTCGATCGGCAGCAGCTTCTGCAAATGCCTTGGCCTCTGTTTTACCGACAAAAGAGGCTTTGCCGATTTTCCATTCATCTTGATCAACTTTGGCTTTGACTCCAAATCCGGTAACATCTTCAATGCTTTCCGGACGAACAAGGGATTCTGATAGTGTTTCTTTAGCATATTTGACTATGGCATTTGCAAGCGGGTGGTTTGAATGACTCTCAATGGAAGCTACCTTTAAAAGCAGATCTTCCCTGGAAAGACCATCCTTGATTATTACATCGGTAACTTCCGGTTTTCCTTTTGTCAGGGTGCCGGTTTTATCAAAGGCGATTGCCTTAAGATGGCTTAAGTTTTCGAGGTGCACGCCTCCTTTAAACAGAATGCCGTGTTTCGCACCATTCGAAATAGCGGATAAGGTTGCCGGCATGATCGATGCAACCAGGGCACAAGGTGAAGCGACGACAAGCAGAATCATTGCCCGATAAAAGGTTTCTGTCCAGCTCCATCCTAAAAGAAAGTGAGGAGCAAACATCATTAAAACGACAACAGCCAAAACCACTTTGACATAGGTTCCTTCAAACTTTTCAATGAAAAGCTGTGAAGGAGATTTCTCGCTTTGGGCAGATTGGACCAGCTCAATGATTTTTTGAAAAAGAGTTTCATTATTTGGTTTTGTTATTTCAACGGTAATCGATCCGTTCAGATTCACAGTACCGGCAAATACCTGGTCATCTGCACCTTTGGAAACTGGCAGTGATTCACCCGTGATGGCTGCCTCGTCCAATGATGAATGGCCTTTTACAATCGTTCCATCTGATGGAACACGTTCACCTGGTTTCACCAGGATTAAATCCCCAATCTTCAGCTCAGAAACATGCACACGTTCCTCGGCCCCATCTATGATCCTCAGGGCTTCTTCCGGCTGAAGTTCCATGAGGGAAGAGATTTCTTTATGGCTCTTGTTCATGGTGTATGTTTCTAAAGCGCCGCTGACGGCGAAGATGAATATCAGGATTGCACCTTCTGTCCAATACCCGATAATGGCTGACCCGATCGCAGCAAAAATCATCAGCATTTCAACATTCAGTTCTTTATTCTCAATGGTCTCTTCAATACCTTCTTTTGCTTTCGCAAAGCCGCCTATAATGAAAGCAAGCAGGTAAGCGGCAATCGATGCAGCCTCCATATTGCTTCGGTCTAATAACCAGCCTGCCAGAATCAATACACCGCTTAGAAGAGCGGCAATCAGTTCAGCATGCGGTTTGATTTTTTCTAAAAGATTTTCTTCAGATGCAGTGCTGCTTTTAAGCAGAGCCTTTGCCTCCATACTCATCGTTTGTCCTCCTAAAAATGAATTTAAAGTTTTTTCAGTTGTCTTATTGAGAAGAATAATCACATTCAATACCCCTAAAAAACGACGAAAGCTGCCACCAATTAGGTGACAGCGTTAAAATCCAGTAATATCAGGTAATGCAGCTAGCATTATGCAAATATTGTATTCTATTACACTTATATTACTATATAGCCTATGAAAAGGAAAGTTAAACGGTCTCTATAAAAATTAAATAAATTTATTTAGCTTATCAATTTTGCACGTCGATTTCCGCTGCGGGTACTTGCTTTCCGCTCCAATTTTAAAAACCCCGCACTAATATTAAACTGCTTTACAATGCTTAGAATGACTGGCTCTTTTCCAATACCTGCTGTTTATTCCCAAACAATGTGACTGCACCAAAGATAATCAAAAGCATGACACTGATAATATTGAAGAAGCTTATGGATTTGAATAATTCAATGAAAAGGCCGCCGAAATAGGGGCCAATCAGGCTGCCAATGCTAAATGCTACTCCGCATAGGAGATTGCCGGTTGGAAGCAGGTTTTTAGGCATTAAGTCTGCCATATAGGTGATGCCAAGTGAAAAGGTTGATCCGACTGCCATACCGGCAATGAATAAGCAAACTGTTAGAGCAAAGACCAATTCTTCGAGCATGCTTGCGGCGATGAAGCTGATAAACCCGATAAAAAGAACACTCATTAATACGTTGCGTCTGCCGAATTTATCACTCATGATCCCTAAAGGAAGCTGGAATATGATTCCGCCGATTGCAAATGAAGTGAGCAGAAGGGAAACACTTGAAACCTCAAGTCCTATGCGCAGGCCGTAAATAGGGAAGCTGCCGTTCAAGGAGGCTTCAAGGAACCCATAGCCGAGTGCAGGCAAGAAGGCAACCCATCCATATTTTGTGGCTTTTGAAAAACGTTTCATTGTTTCCCTGAATGAGTTGATTTCAATGGCCTGTTCAGGGAAGTCATTTTTCAATGTAAATAAGAACAGCCAGGCGATTAGACATAGTATGGAAGAAAGGACAAACGGCATGGTTTCATTAATTTTGACAAGCGGAGCCATTAATGGACCTACTGCAAAACCCACCCCGAAGAAAAGTCCATATAATGAAATATTCCGGCCGCGCTTGTTTTCAGGTGAGAAGGACGTAATCCATGTTTGTGTGCCAAAGTGCAGGGCATGGTCGCCAATTCCGATTAAAAGCCGGAGAATGAACCAAAACCAAAATGATTTCCAGAGAGGAAACAGGATGAGAGATACCACCACTAATAAACCTCCAAGGATGATAACAGGCTTGTAGCCGTATTTGCGCAATGGATATTCCATAAAAGGAGAGATGAGCAGGATCCCAATGTATAAACCTGTTGCATTCAAACCATTCAAGCTGGAGGAAATGCCGTCATTTTCAAAAATAATTGCAATTAAAGGAAGCAGCATTCCCTGACTGAAACCTGAAATGGCCACAATGCTGATGAGAATCCAAAAACGCATTGTTTCTTTATTCATATTAAAACCTCATTTTCTGACGTGAAATATAAATGTCTCCTAAATGATGGTATCGGGAATAGAGAATCTTGGCAAGAGAAAGTTGCTGGTCATAATATTTTTGTTTGTAGATAAAATAGTGTAATCTCTAATATTAATAAGATAAAAAGGGGCGAATACCATGGAATTTAAAATGAAGGAAGAAGCAGGCTTTTATACCGATTTGCCATTTGGACGCCTGGATGTTGCCGGGGATGAAGAGCATGGCTTCAGACCGTACCAGCTGCTTGTCGCTTCGCTGGCTGTGTGCAGCGGGGGTGTTTTGAGGAAAATCATGAAAAAAATGCGCATGGAATTCGAAGACATCGAAATAAAAACCAATGTGGAAAGAAATCCTGAAGTCGCTGACCGTGTAGAGAAAGTACATATTCATTTCATCATAAAAGGAACTGACTTAAATGAAGCGAAACTTCACAAAGCATTGGAATTGACTAGGAAAAATTGTTCAATGGTGCGCTCAGTGGAAGGAAGCATTGAAATAGAAGAGACATTTGAACTTATTTAAAACGCAAACAAGGAAGAGGATGCCTCTTTCTTTTTTTTTATAGGCAAGCTTTTCATCAGTATCTTTGTGAAGGGTAACTGAAAAATAGTATAATAATTCCTATAAAAATAATAAGAATTGAAAATTAGAAGTGAGGTGCCCCGCAATGAAATTCCAAGACTTATATACAGCCGAAGCAAGAATCCAGCTCATGGAAAAACTCTCGGAAACGTTTTTATCAAGAGCTGGCAAAAATGATGAAGAGGGTCTTTTTCCCTTTGAAAATATAAAAGAACTTAAAGAATCGGGATATACATCATTAACAGTCCCCAGACGATATGGAGGAAAGGAAATCTCCCTTTCTGAATTTCTGCGCCTCCAGGAAAAGATTGCTGAAGGAGATGGCTCCACAGCCTTATCCATTGGCTGGCATATGGGCATTATCAAAAGCCTGGGCGAGAAAAACAACTGGGATGAATCCGTATTTAGGGCTTTATGTGAAGAAGTAAAAAAGGGGGCTTTAATGAATAACTGTGCATCAGAACCTCAGACGGGCAGCCCTACAAGGGGAGGAAAGCCAATTACCTCTGCCAGAAAAGAAGAGGGTTTTTGGATCATTAATGGCCGGAAAAGCTTTACAACCATGGCCCCTGTGCTTGATTACTTCAATGTGAGCGCCACGATTGAAGAAAGCGGGGAAATAGGAAACTTTTTAATTCCGAGAAGTTCCGAAGGCTTGGAAATAGAGGAAACATGGGACAGCATTGCCATGAGAGGAACGGGGAGCCATGATCTTCTTTTAAAAAATGTAAGAGTGAAGCAGGACGCGCTAGTCGAGCTGTTTCAGCCTGGAAAAAAAGGAGCGGCTGGCTGGCTTCTCCATATACCGGCCTGTTATTTAGGCATTGCACAAGCGGCTCAAGATTATGCCATTACCTTTGCCAAAAATTATTCCCCGAACAGCATTAGTGGTGCAATCATTGATTTGCCAAATGTTCAGCAAAAAATTGGCGAGATGGAGCTTGAACTCATGAGAGCACGCCATTTTCTCTATTCAGTTGCAAAGAAATGGGATGAAGCAAACGATGAAGCCAGAAGCAGGATGCAGCCTGAATTGGGAGCAGTCAAGCTGGCTGTAACAAACGCAGCCATAGCAGTAGTCGATTTGGCCATGCGTGTGGCAGGTGCCCGCAGTTTATCAGCAAAAAATCCTCTGCAGCGATATTACAGGGATGTGCGTGCCGGCCTGCATAATCCGCCAATGGATGATATGACCATTCTGGCCTTAGCAAAAAAAGCTATAAAGTAACCCGGAAGGCTGCTCTCTTAGCAGCTTTAGTTATTATTTAAAAAACTTATTTCATTGTAGCCCCAATCGCCTGGTGATTGGGGTATTTTGTTGTCTTCAAGTCTGAATTAGCGGTTAAGTTCGGACAGCAAAAGTCGTGGTTTGGGTCTAGAGTCTCCCTGAGTTCAGACAAGAAAAAAGGGAAAACCTTGAATTCTGTCCGAAGCCGCTCCATGTTCGGACAGGAGAAGAAGAAATATCGTGGACTGAGTCCGAAGTCGCCCTATGTTCGGACAGAAAAAGAGGGGAAATCGTGAATTGTGTCCGAAGTCGTCCCGAGTTCAGACAAGAGAAGAGGAAAAACCGTGAATTGTGTCGGAAGTCGCCCCGAGTTCGGACAAGAGAAGAGGAAGAACCGTGGATTGTGTCCCAAGTCGCCCTGTGTTCGGACAGCAAAAGCTAAATTTCTTCCCTGTTTTTAAAATGCCT